>Ga0114923_10002519_pt1 | contig 12383 bp, 11 predicted proteins | sample SumtaG_FD_89578 | JGI IMG/M metagenome (GOLD analysis project Ga0114923, IMG submission 89578) | Deep subsurface microbial communities from Indian Ocean to uncover new lineages of life (NeLLi) - Sumatra_00157 metaG | ecosystem: Environmental > Aquatic > Marine > Oceanic > Sediment | place: near... | reverse complement strand
TTAAAGGAACCGCTGAAGCAGAAGCGATAGTAACTAAAGATGGAATTTCGTTCTATGGAGGTGTCGATCCCGATACTGGAAAAATTGTTGAAGTTGGACATGAACTTGAAGGTCAATCAATCAGCGGAAAAATTTTAGTATTTCCAACTGGTAAAGGCTCAACGGTGGGCTCATATACGATGTATAGAATGAAGAAAAATAATATGGCTCCAGCTGCTATCGTAAATAAGGAAATTGACACTATCATAGCAGTGGGCTGTATTATTAGTGAAATCCCTTGTGTAGATAAAATTAATACTGATATGATTAAGACAGGACAAACAATTATTGTCAATGGTTCAGAAGGAACGGTTGAGGTGAAATAAATGGGCACCGGTAAGGGATATGGAAAGACAATATTATTCGGTGAACATTATGTTGTGTATGGACTCCCCGCAATCGCATCCGCTTAAGGATCCTATACCACTTCCGAAGTTAAAGTTGTTGAAGGCAAAGGTTGGACAGTAGATGATCAGAGACCAGCAACACCCGGTTATAAGAAAAAGAAATTCAATGAGGCAATGCAATCAATTGCAAACGTGATCGAATATTTAGAAGTAGATGTAGTAACACAAAAACTTGAAATATCTTTTGCTGGAGATTTAATTGCTGCAAGTGGTGTTGGAGCTTCAGCAGCCCAATGTACCTCACTGGCGCGGGCTTTGAACGATACTTTTAATCTAAATTTAGACGATGAGAAAATTAATGAAGCCGCTTATGAAGGAGAAAAAGCCTATCATGGGACACCCTCTGGTATTGATAATACTGCGTCAACTTATGGAGGATTAATTTGGTTCGTTAAAAACTTAAGTGGTGGAAAAAACACAATGGATCTTCTACAATCTCCAAAAAAGATGCCTTTAGTTATAGGTAATACAGGAATAACAGCTTCAACAACTGAAGTAGTTGCTGATGTTCGACGATTAAAGGAAGAAAATCCTAAGAAATTTGATCAGATCTTTAATGATTATAAGAGTTTAGCAGCTGAAGCGAAAAAAGCATTAATTGAGGGAAATATCACAGAAGTTGCTAATTTAATGAATCAAAACCACAAATTACTTCAAGAAATAACAGTTTCAGGAAAGATTAATGACAAATTGGTTAGTCTAGCTTTAAAGAATGGAGCAATTGGAGCTAAAATGACTGGAACTGGACGAGGCGGACTGATCATAGCCTTAACGGAAAATAATGATATTCAAGAAAAAGTAGCTAAGGCTATTGAAAAAGAAGGATTTGATGCTTGGAAAACATTGATTGGATGAGAGCGAACTAAATGTGAGAGATAACAATGAAATTGTCTTGCTAAAATTAGGTGGAAGTCTGTTAACTGATAAAGATAAACCATATTCAATAAGGGAAGATGTTGTAAAAAGCGCTATTCAACAAATAATTGATGCTAATAAACAGTTAATATTAATTCATGGAGGAGGGTCATTTGGCCATCCTCTCGCAAAAGAGTATAGTATTTCTTCGGGAATTAATTCATCCATTCCAAATCAAATACTAGGACTTACTAAAACCCATCAATCAATGAATAATTTTAATTCTTACCTTATAGATTTATTTTTAAAAAAAGAATATCCCGCTTTATCTATTCAAGCCTCTAGTATTTTTATCAAGGATTTCTTGAAAATTTCAACTCAATCTATTGATATTATTGAAACTGCCTTAGATCTTAATATCCTACCTATATTATATGGAGATATCATTCTTGATAAACAAGGATCGTTTTCTATAATTTCGGGAGATCAGATAATATTTGAGTTATGTGAAAATTTAAAGAAATATCAAATTTCAAAAGTCATTTTTGTTATGGAAACTGATGGCATATATATTAATGATAAAGATCCTAACCAAAAAAATGTAAAGTTAGCTACAAAATTATATTTAAGGGACTTAGAAAATTTGAATTTGGCAGATTTAGGTCAAAAAATAGATGTCACTGGTGGTATTCAAGGTAAGATTAATTCAATTAAAGAAATTTGCAAATATAATATTCCTGTACAATTACTAAATGGACTGAAAGAGGGATATATATTTAAATCATTAAAAAATGAAATGATAAATTGTACAAATATATTAATTAACTAACAACTTCTATTAAAATGATAAATACTGAGATGAATAAAGTGCCTAAATCCAATGAATCCAAAGATATAATGGATAGAAAAATAGAGCATCTTAAAATTCCCCTTGAATATGATGTACAACATTCTGAAAATTATTTTAAGGATATTAAATTGATTCATCATCCAATTCCAGGGGATTTTGAAGATATTGATCTTTCGATAAATTTTTTTAACAAAAAGATTTCGGCACCTATTTGTATTTCGGCAATTACGGGGGGTCATCCTGTCTCAAAAGAAATTAATGAAATTTTAGCTAAAGCTGCTGAAGAAGAAAATATTATTATGAGTGTTGGAAGCCAACGTGCTGGGATTGAAGACCCCGCTTTATTAGATTCATTTAAAATAACGCGTGAAGTTGCACCTAATATTCCCATAATTGGAAATATTGGTATAGGTCAAGTCAGTGCTCTTAATTTTGAATTAGATGATTTTGGAAAATGCATAGAGATGATAAAAGCTGATACTATGGCAATTCATTTAAATGCTCTACACGAATTAGTTCAGGATAAGGGTGATATCTCCTATAAACTTTTTAGCAATAACTTTAAAAAGCTGCGAGAAAAATATAAAAAAACACCAATAATTGCTAAAGAAGTTGGAACGGGTTTTAACCAAGACTCAGCATTAATACTTGATAAACTTGGATTTGATGGATTAGATGTTGGAGGTGCTGGAGGTACTAGTTTTTCAGCCATTGAATCGAAGCGTAATAATTTTGATAATCAAAAATATACTCGAGATCCTGCAGAAGTGTTTAGAGAATGGGGTGTACCAACACCTGTTAGCGTAATCTATGTTAGGAAAGTAACCCAAAAATTATTGATAGCTACTGGAGGATTAAGAACTGGAATTGATATCGCAAAAAGTATTGCATTAGGTGCCGATATCGGAGGCTTTGCTTATAAATTTCTTCAATCGGCTTGGAAAGATAGAAAAACTAAATCCATTAATAATACGGTCAAAGAAATAAGAACGTTAAAAAATGAATTACGCTCGTGTTTATGGTTAATGAACATTGATAAAATAGATAAATTAAAAGGCAATAGGAGTAAATACGTTATTCTTGGCGACTTATATAGATGGTTAAATCAGTAAACCATTTTATCTTAAACACAATAAATATTAATAATCTAATCAGCTCCCCATCTTACTATACCACTATCTATTCCTATTTGATCTAATATTCTTCCCACAGTAAATTCTATTAATTCATTAACACTTTTAGGTTTAATGTAGTATGAAGGAACAGGTGGGGCAATTACAACACCTAATCTCGCCAATTTAAGCATATTTTCAAGATGGATTGCACTAAATGGACTCTCTCTTACGATTAATACGAGTTTTCTTTGCTCTTTAATCATTACGTCAGCAGCTCGTGTAATCAAATTGTCAGCATAACCATTTGCAATAGCTGATAATGTCTTCATAGTACAAGGTACTATAATCATGTTCTCATTCTTATAAGATCCACTTGATGGTGCTGCAGTTAAGTCATCAACATCATAATTTTTGGAAGCTAAATTACGGATTTCAGAAACACTATAATCAGACTCAAGCTCGATTACTTTTTCGGCAATTGTTGATATGATTAATTCTCGATCAATTCCCTTTTCTTTTAAAATTTCCAATAATTTTATCGCAATAGGTATACCCGTTGCCCCAGTTATTCCAATTAAGACCACAGCAGATCACATTAATTATTTTATATTAAATAATTGTATTTGGTTAGTATAAAAAATTTTACAAAAAGACAATTAAAATTTAAAAAGTTCTTTCCACAACAAAATCTAAAACATCGCTAAAAAATTCCCACTCCTCGACATAGCTATATCTTCTTATCTCTTCTAACGCTACAGCAGCTTGAGTATAATACATATCAGCTAATCTTTGACAAATTTTGGCAGCATCAGCTTCTTGAAATAGATCTTTTACACGATTTACATCAAATTCGGACATGTTAGGATTTTCAATCAAGCTTGTGAGTTCTCTTTGGTCCTCTTCGCATAGAGTCTCATAAGCCGTGATTAATAAGCAGGTTTTTTTGCCTTCCCTAATATCTCCATCCGTTGGTTTTCCCGTTTTTTTCTCATCCCCAAACGTACCAAGAATATCATCAATTATTTGAAAAATAATACCTATATTTTTACCAAAGGTAGATATATGTTGCATCAATGTAGGATTAATCTCATGAACTCCAGCGTAAGTTGCTCCGATTAACATAGATTTTTCAATCAAAGCGCCAGTTTTAAGGGAAACCATTTTTATGTAGTCTTCCATAGTGAGATCTTTCTGATTTACCATATCAATTTCAATGAGAACTCCATCTGAAATTTCTATGAAAGCTTTTTTATAATATTCTATTGCCTTAAGATTAAATTCTTTTTTAAAATCATTGTATAAAAAAGGTTCTAAGCCCAAGAAAAATGCCGAATCACCCCCTATTATACCAATATTAGTACCAAAATCTTCCGCAATCATTTTTTTTAAGTTATAATTGGAGTGATATTGTCTAAATCTATAGTGAAATGCTGGTTTGCCTCGTCTAAAATCATCTTTATCGATAATATCGTCATGGACTAAAGAAGCATTATGAAGAAATTCTACTCCTACACAAGGAACTATTACTTTATCATCGTTTCGACTAAAGGCATTATAAGTAGCAATCCCTAATAAGGGCCTGATCCTTTTTCCGCCTGCTAAAAAATATTCTCTTAATTCTGTGTAATAATCCTTCAAAAAAGGGTTTTCTACTTGATTTATCTTTCTATCGTAAATCTCTTTTATTGCGTTATTGATTTTAGGGACATATATCTTCATATAATCTGCAAATTGCATTAGACATTTCCTCCTATATTAATTTTCTCATGACTATTTGAGATGACCTATTTGTTTCCCATAACTTCAGAAATTTCTTCAAATTATCATCACTCTCAAATATTCTGTCTCGTGCTAATCTCTTAGCTTTTAGAATTTTTAGAAAATTTTTATCTAAATTTCTTTCATATATGGCACCAAGTTTGTCTAGCTTATCTCTTTTCTCACATGTTTTAATTGATTCAATAGCTAATTGTCCGGACATCATTGCGTAAGGAATACCTTTTCCACTAATAGGATCTACAATGCCACCAGCATCTCCAACTGCGAAAACATTATCATCATATAATTGGGGTCTTACTCCGACAGGAATAAGGTGTGGCTTAAAAATCTCCATTTTTGAGTCTTTAAGTGCCTCTTTTACGAAAGGAAGAGAAGCAAATATATCGAATTCCTCTCTTGAATTTTTAACTAAATTAATCTGGTTTCCCCAACCCATCGTAATTGTTTCTTCCTTTGGAAATAACCAAGCATAACCTACTTGAATAAGGTTTTCAATCCCAAAAAATAAATGAACTGTGTCAGACCCTAAGGTCTTATTAATATATGACTTTGATGTTTTCATTTCTTTAGTAATTGTTAAAATTAAGTCTTCGCTTCTAAAAAATGGCCATCCTAAGTATTTTAAGGTTTGAGATGTTACCCCGTCAGCAGCAATAACATACTTTGCATTATAGCTACCCTTGGTAGTCTTTATTTCATGAAACTCATTTGATTTATGGATGCTAATTAATTTTTCTTTCTCTTTAAATACGGCACCACTTTCAATTGCCATGTCAGTTAAGTATTTATCAAAAACATTTCGCCAAATTACTGCGCCTTTTCCTTTTTTAGAATAATCCTCCCCATCGACATGATGGAGTTCTAGCGATTCTATGACTCTCGCAATTTTGTCTTCGGGATAATCTACTTCCTCTACTAATTCCCATGCTATGGCTCCACCACATGCTTTATATCTACCTTTTTCTGTTATCAATTCTTTATCTATCAAAAGTGTTTTATAACCGTTTTCGGCACTTGCTTTTGCTGCAAAGGAACCACCAGGACCTGCACCAACGACAATAATATCATATAAATTGTTTTTATCTGCCATAAATAATCAAATTTAGATCTATTATTTTATATTTTAAAAATTAAGATAAAATTTAAGCTATTTCAAATTAGTAATACGTTTAGTAGTTTCAAATTCTTTTTTTATGATTTTTAATTAAGTATTTTCAATTTTTAAAAGTGATTTTTAATGAAATTGAAAGAAAAGATTTTTTATGATGAGGAAAATCCAGAGTGGCTGCGAACTATTGTTTACATTATTATAATATGGTATGTCATTGATGTTGTAATCTTTTTTTTATTAGGGGTTCTTAATATCTTAAATGTTCTTGCTGCGACAAATCTATTAATCCTTTTGATATTAACCAATTATATTTTTGGGAACTTCAGAGCGAAACAACAAAAAAATACCCGTTTAAAGATTCTCTATTTACCGATTATTTTTATTATTGCATTAATTGAAGAAACGATTGTATACTATAGTGGTGGGGGGTTACAAGGAGCTGCTGTAAGTTTATGGCATGATTTAGCATTGTCAATACCCGTGTTTTTAATGATTGGAGTGGGAATTTTGATAACAAGCCGAATAAAAAAAATGAACTCTGGTGAGATTTTTTTACTTGGCTATATTTGTGGGGCAATATTAGAAATAATATTACCTGTCCACTTCTTTAATCCTGTTTTAATCTTATTATTTGGTGGTGCTGGAGCTGGTTTTTATTCAATTCTCTACACAGCATTTGCCCCAATCAATGATATCTATCCTGAACAACCTGAACGGAAAAAAGTTCAAACAATGAAAATATTACTTATAGGGACAATTATATGCTTTATTTGTATGGTTATCGGTGGAATTATCGGCAGTACTCTATATGCAATGACAAGTGTATGAAAAAAAGTTTAGTTATTATTTATAGCTTATTTTGGAAGTAACTTGTAAATTCCTTCCAAATTTTCAGCAATTTTATCTTTAGTAAATAACATTGGAATATATTTTCCTTTCACGTATAGTTTAATGAGGTCATTATAGTGTTTGTGAAATGGTAAGCCAGATTGACCACCCGGAATATTACAGATCGATTTATTCCAATCAGAAAGATCATGGATTTGACGGTAGGAAGGTCCTACTATTACATCAAAGTTACTTAAGGGATCATACTGACCATTATTGAGCGTGTTTGAATCACCACCAAACTTAAAAGGTCCAATATTTAATGCTTTAGCTTCTTCACGAGCAAGTGAGAAGGGGTGAACAAGTGTAAGCTTATGTAAATTACCCCATTTCCACTTGGTATGATCAGGAGATAATTGTTCAGTAAGAAAGCTGATCGTATTCTGAAGTGAAGTTAGGAGATGTTCCTGGAGTTCTTCAATTTTACCTTCAGATAATTTAAATAATCTCCTTAGTTCAAATGGACTAGATGCCAAATAAGGTAAAACATTATCTTCTCCGATAATTGGAATCAAAATAGTTTTAATAGTTTCTTGCCACCATATTTTATATATTGTCCCTGCAACTGTCGTTTTTGTTAAATAATAATCCCAATTTTCCAATAAAGAGATTATTTCAGAAAATTTATTCGATAATGGATTAGCCTTTAAATGCTTTAACATTATTGGTAATAATTCAAGCCCCTCTTCAGTAAAATGATCTAGTTGAAAATCGATAAAATCCTGCATTGTGATATCATTTTTAGATTGCAGTAGTTTTTTTATTCTCATTTGACGATATGGTTCACTAGTATCTTGAGCTAGTAGCAATCCATTTGGAGCTTTATCTTCATTAAAATTAGCAGTATACACAAACCCGTGCTCCGGATTATAAATTGATAGCAGTTGTTCAAATTCAGAGAGTCCTTTCCAATTATATTTTTCGTCTGTACCCGGAGTTACAGTAGCACCATCCCCATAATTTCTTACAGGAATTTTTCCTGCATGTTGATGTCCAATATTTCCATTTATATCTCCATAAACGAAGTTTTGAGGATTTATTGTCAGTTTTTTTAATGCTTCACGAAATTCGGACCAATTAGATGCCATATTTACTTTTATAAAAGTCATAAGAGAATCTTCCAGATTGGCATCATAACTTGACCAACGCAGTGCATATTTATTTGGAAGATCAATTGGATAAAATTTACCATTTATCTCACTATATTCTACAACTGGTCCAAATTTTGTCATTAATATTTTATAAGGAAGTGGATTTTCTGCCTCACTCACATTTATAGGATCATCTATCAATTCAAAGTCAACCCATTGTCCATTATATTTATATTGATTCTTGTTATCTGGATTTAATTCTAACCTAAATAAATCAGTTGTATCGGCATGAACATTTGTACATCCCCACGCAATTTTTTCATTATGCCCTAAAACTACCATTGGAAGTCCTGAAAAACTGGAACCAATGATGTTGAACTCTGGACAGTTAAGATGGAATAACATCCATACTGCAGGGAGAGTGAGAGGAAGATGTGGATCATTTGAAAATAAGACTGAACCTGATTTAGACTTCTTAGGACTAATAACCCATCCATTGCTTCCGGAACTGTTTTTAAAATTAACTCCCGAATAGAGCGGAACAATTTTATCAGCCATTTCAACCCCTAGCTTCAAAATTAGACTTTCGCGTAGTAATTCTAATGGATAATTCCAGCTACTCAAGCCCCACTCAATCAAACTTAAAACTTTAAGAGTATCTTCAATTCTCCAATCCCTAATTTTTAAATTTAAAATGGCGAACTCAATAGGAGGATTTTTTCTAGCTTTTTCTATTCCTGCATTTACACCTTTAACATAAGAATCTATCCATTGATATGCTTTTGTATCTGGATTATCTCGCAGATCTTTAGCACATCTCTCAGCAATACGGTGTAACCCAATTATTTTGTAATGCTTGTCACTATCAATCATAGCTTCACCCACTACTTCTGATAGCTCTCCTGTGGTCAATCTTCTAAAAAGTTCCATCTGAAAGAGGCGATGACTAGCATGGATATAACCCTGAGTGAAAAATACATCTTCTACAGAGTTACCATAAACATGGGGAATCCCCCATTTATCCCATAAAATTTCAACTTCATTTTGAATTCCATCTATAATTTCAGAACCTTCTACTGCCGGGAAAGATTTTCGGGCGATTTCAAGAATTTCTTCCATTTTGATTTTTTCCATAATCAAAATTTTGATGACGGAATTATTAAATCTTTCCCATAAATATAAAAAAATTTTAAAAAGAGATTTTTTTAAGATTTTCCTTTGAATCAGTTTGTCCCGATAATACGCAACCAAATGCTGTAAAGTTGTTAAATTTTAATTTACTTTCTTTTACTAAGATACAATTCTCTAATTTGAAGTTTTCTCCAAGGGAAACATTATTAAATAATATAGTATTGACAAGTTCGCAATAATCGCCAATTTCACAATTATCTCCAATGTATACATTTGGACCTAGGAGTACATCATCACCTATTTTCACATCAATGCCAAGATGGACAGGTTCAATAAATGTGGGAAAATCACCAAGAAATTTATCCACGCAATGCAAAGCTTTTAATTCCTTTTTCATGAAATTTATTTGGATCTCTCGTAATTTTTCAGTGTTAATATTTGTCTCGGAAATTAAATTTTCAATTTTTTCTAAAGTTTCGTTCATTTTAACTCAAATATTTTTTTCTAATATCAATCTAGTTAAATTATTAATAGAAATTCTTTATTTCTAAGTGTCAAACCTATAAGCCTAAAACTTCAATTAATTTATCAATATTTTCTCCAGTCTTTGCGCTTGTAGTAATAACAGTAATATTTGGTTGAATTTTTTTAGCATCATCTATCATTTTTTGAATATTCGTCCCTAGTCTTTCTGCTAAATCAATTTTATTAATTACTACGATATTAGATGTCTTGAATAGTAAAGGGTGTTTCTCTACAACCCATTCTCCTTCAGTAGTACTCACTACTACTAATCTTTTATCTGTACCAAGAGTGAAATCTGAGGGACAAATTAAATTTCCAACATTTTCTATGAATATGACATCATAGTCATTAAGGTCTTTATGCTTAATTATTTGAAAAATATGATATGCATTTAACGCGCATTCTCGTCCAGTATTGATTTGGACTGTTTCCGCATTATGTCTCTCTATTCGATCCGCATCAACCCTAGTAGTTACATCACCACAGATTACCAATATTCTATATTTAGAAGAAAGTTTTTCGCAAATTTTCTCCATTATCGCTGTTTTACCCGCTCCTATAGCACCAACAATGTCAAAGGTTTTAATATTATGTTCTACAAATTTTTTGTTAATACGCTCAGCTAGAAGGTCATTTTCTCTTTCTACTTGCTTTTTTGTTTCAATAACTTTATCTCTAATTTCATCTCTAGCTAAATTGGTACTCTCTAATTCTTGAATCCTTCGAATTTCAGGTTCTTCTTTATCTGACATATTGTTCATGTATAAATCTATAATTAATTAATAAGTATTCAGAACAAAATTATAATTTTATGAATATAATCCTCTTATAGAATTAAGAATTTTGTTTTATAAAAAATAAATATATAGATGAAAAACACTTCCTCTGTTCTTGGTGTAGATGGTTGTCGGGATGGTTGGGTTATTGTCGAAACGAAGAATCAACTACATTGGAATATTGAGATGTTTTCTACAATAAAAGATCTCTGGAAGCGTTATTCAAAAGCTCTACTTATTTTAATCGATATTCCTATAGGCTTGAAAGATAATGGACCTCTCCCAAGATTATGTGATGAGAGTGCTCGTAAATTTCTTACTAGAAAGCGTTCCTCATCTATTTTTCCTACTCCTTGTAGATTAGCATTGAGTGCATTAAATTATATTGAAGCGAATGAAATAAATCGTAGTAAAACGGGTAAAGGTCTATCAAAGCAAACATGGAATATTACTGATAAAATTAAAGAAGTCGATAAATTGTTAAGAAATAATATGAAAGCACAAAATATTTTTATAGAATCTCACCCTGAAGCCTGTTTTGCAGCATTAAATGAAAGTCCTTTGCAATATTATAAGAAAACTGATGAAGGTATAAGGGAGCGGCTTTCAATTCTTAAGAAATACTATAAAGATATTAAATCTCATGTAAGAAAAGTAATAGAACTGTATAATAATAGAGTATTAGAAGTGGATGATATATTAGATGCTTGGATTTTAGCGGTTTCTGCATCACGTGGTCGATCTAATCTTAGATTTCTGCCAGATGAATTTGAATATGATTCCATGGGGTTACCAATGAGAATTGCAATCCCCAGATTTTAACATTTCTAATAATTAATAGACCTTAAAATAAGGAGTAAATATTACTATCGAAAAACTTTTGTTTTATTCTACTTTTTAAAAACTAAATGAGTGAAGCTAAAGAGAGGAATTTTCTCATTGGAATTTTCGGGGAAAATTTTGACCAGCGACAATTAATTGGGCAAGCGTTAGGGGCCCCAGGAACTAAATCTGATATACTTTTTTTTAATCGATTAAATGAAGAGGCTGGACATGTTTTCTGTGCTATGACTCCCGTTGACTATCCCGATAAGATAAAACCTTTACTGCATGTATTAAAAATCTCTAATATCCATTTATTAGTAATCGATTTAGAATTAGGGCTAAATGCAGCAATAGGCGAAATTCTCGTAGGAATGGATTTATTTCATCAATTATTTAAAACAGAATGTCTTGTCATAATTACAGGGATAAATTCGAAAACTGAATGGAAATTGAAACAGGTTGAGAGTGAAATTGAGAAAATTCTTGACTCAACTAGTCTAACAGGAACCGAAATTTTTAAACTTATTCTTAAGGAAGATTATGAAAATTTAAAACAAAAAATTGTTGAATTAGGATTAAAATTACCAGAACCAGAATTAGAAATAGCTCCATACTCTAAAATCTTAATTGACCATGTCTTTCCAGTAAAAGGAATTGGTACAGTCATTCTCGGAATTGTAAAAAGAGGATTAATTAATATTCGTCAAATGGTTGAGCTTATTGGATATGAAGGTCCTGGAAAGAAAATTATTATAAGGAGTATTCAAAAACATGACAGAGATTTTAAAATGGCTTATGAAGGTGACCGTGTAGGCTTAGCCTTAAAAGGTAATATTTCGCATGAGGATATTAGCCGGGATAACATTATTGTTTCTCAAGGAAAATTCGCACAAGAAAAAGAGATTAAGGCGAAAGTATATCTTAATCAATTTTATAAACCTAAAGAAGGAAAAATTAATCCTGGAGATGGAATCCAATATCATAGTTTTGT
>Ga0114923_10002517_pt1 | contig 12399 bp, 11 predicted proteins | sample SumtaG_FD_89578 | JGI IMG/M metagenome (GOLD analysis project Ga0114923, IMG submission 89578) | Deep subsurface microbial communities from Indian Ocean to uncover new lineages of life (NeLLi) - Sumatra_00157 metaG | ecosystem: Environmental > Aquatic > Marine > Oceanic > Sediment | place: near... | reverse complement strand
GTAGACTGCTGCATTATATGGGCTGATACACTTATTGATACCGGAATGCCTGTAGTAGCAGTGACTGCACCATTTGAAGGGATGGGTTTTATATCTCTTGATATGTTCAAAGAGTTCGGGGTTCCTTATGTGACCCGTATAATAGAGCATGTAAAGAAAAGAGGAGTATTTACGTATATGCATATGTGTGGTTCCATAGCAGACAGGTATGAAGCAATAGCAGAAATGGGGGTAGACGGTATAGAATGCTTTGATCCTCCTCCAATAGGTAATGTAAAACTTGAGGATGCTGTAGAATGTCTTGGAAGAAAAGTTTTCATAAAAGGCAACCTGGATCCTGTAAATACTGTCCTGAAGGCGGATCCTTCAGAAATATATGATGAAGCCGTAAAGAAGATAAAGATAGGGAAACCGACTGAGAGATATATTCTTAGTACAGCATGTGCAGTCTCACCCAATACACCTATAGAGAATCTAAAAATATTGATCAAAGCCATAGACGATCATGGCTGGTATTAATATGTATTTTATATCTTAAAATAAAAAATTTTGGCCAGGAAAGTCCACTAACGACCACTAGTTTTAACTGATAATCTATTAGGAAAATAATTTTTATTTGACAATTATTTTAAAATATAATAATATAATAACGTTTCCGGGTAACGTTACCGGGTAACGATATTATAACTTTGGTAATTTAGTATCATACTAATCATTTAAAAATATTTATGAGAAGAATGACTTTAAAAGATGTCGCAAAGGAAGCTGGTGTTTCAGTATCCACTGTTTCTAGCGTAATAAACAAATCAAGATTTGTAGATGAAGAAAAAAGGAAAAAAGTACTTGAAGCTATAGGAAAAGTGGGCTATCAACCAAATCTAATCGCCCGTAGTTTAAAAGTAAGAAATTCAAAGACTATTGGAATGATATTTCCTGATATTGAAAACTCTTTCTTTATCAGCCTGATAAAAGAAGCAGAGGAGTTCGCATTTAATTCCGGATATAATGTGATACTCTGCAATACACAGAATGATCCCGGTAAGGAAAAACAATATATAAAACTATTAAAAGGTAAGATGGTTGATGGTTTTATGGTTATAACCTCATTTAAGGATAAAGACTATTTAGAGAAAGAGCTTGCTGGTGAAAAAGTGGTCTATGTGGACAGATATGTAGGAGTAAAGGACGAAACAGTAGTTAAGCTTGATAATATAAAAGGGGCCGAAATGGCAGTTACCTATCTGGCAAGTCTGGGACATAAAAGAATTGGGTATATTAATATTAAACCAGAAATAAATATTGGTTTCGAGAGACTGGAAGGATATAAAAAAGGACTTAAGAAAGCTGGTATTCCTTTTAATGAGGACCTCGTAAGGTACTCCGGTTTTTCAGTTGAGAGTAGCTATGAAAAAATGAAGGAAATTCTTGCACAGGACAACAAGCCGTCAGCAATGTTTCCCATCAGTAATAGGATAACAATCGGTGTCCTTAAAGCAATAAAGGACCAGAACCTTAAAATCCCAGATGATATATCAGTAATAGGTTTTGATGAAATTGTAACAGCAGACCTGCTTACTCCATCTCTTACAGTGGTGGCACAGCCTGCGTATGAATTTGGCAGAATCAGTACAAAGATCTTAATTGACAAAATAAATGGCAAAGAACCAGAAGAAGATATCATCAATCTTGAGCCTGAATTGATTATAAGGGAATCGTGTAGGAAGCATATATCCTGATCAGGTTAATAGGAGCAGTAAATCAACATTTTGACTAATAGTAATTGCAATTATTAATAATAATAAGAATATTATTTTAAGATTAATAAATAGTATGAAAGATTTGGAGACAAATAAATGTCAAAGTACAGGGTACCAATAGAAAAACCAAAACCAGACATTCAAAACTTCCTGGATGTTGCACTTGGTAAAGTGGAACCAGATAAACCGCCAATAGTAGAGTATTTAGTCGATAATGCTCTGATGCGCCCCATAACCGAGGGACTTCTTGGTAGAAAGTGGGTAGACACCCCTGATCTAGAGGAATATATGGGTGGGCAGATGGATTTTTCAAAGGAGAATATCAGTGTTGTAAATGCTTTCCTGGATAATCAGATAGCGTTCTGGTACCACATGGGTTATGACTTCATAAGATTTGAGGCAAGCCTTTCCCTTCCGGCAGTATCTAATGCAATTCCCGATACTGCAAAAGGCAATGAGGGCAAGAGCAGGGCATGGCAATCCGAGACAGAAGGGATTATAACTAACTGGGAAGAGTTTGAGAAGTATCCCTGGCCAAAAATTTTAGAAAAGGATTTCTATATTCATAATTATATATGTAAACAGCTTCCTGATGGTTTTGGCCTTATAACCTGCCATGCAGGTGGGGTTTATGAGCATGTATCAAGACTCATGAGTTATGAGAAACTTTGTATAAATCTTATAGATGATCCGGAACTTGTAAAAGTAGTTGCAGAAAAGATTGGTGATCTTATTTTTGAATATAATAAATATTTACTGGAGTTTGATAAATTATCGGCTATTTTCCAGGGAGAGGACTTTGGCTTTAATACGGGTACACTTATATCTCCTCAAGACATAAAAGAAATTTTCCTCCCCTGGCACAAGAAATTCTCTAAGCAGATCCATGACAGCGGAAAACTTTATTTTCTACATAGCTGCGGTGAACTAAGTATGATCATGGATGACCTAATAGAAGATGTGAAAATAGATGGTAAGCACTCTTTCCAGGATAATATTATCCCCATTACTGAAGCTAAAAAGATATGGGGGGATAAAATATGCCTCCTTGGTGGGGTTGATATTGATAAACTTGCTACTTATCCTCCCGAGAAACTTAGAAAATATATAAGGAAAATTATAGATGAGTGCACGCCAGGTGGTAGATTTGCGCTAGGGTCAGGAAATTCTATAACAAGCTATATACCTCTTGATAATTACTTAACTATGCTTGATGAAGCGTTTAGATAAACAAAGTTTATCAACTTTTAAGGAGGTGGAAAAAATAAAAAGAAATAAAAAATGAAAATTTTAAAAGGAGGTGAATATGAAAAAATATGAGATTTGTCGAAGTAACGGGTCCGAACTCACCATGTCACTTTTAAACAAATCTCGAGTACATTCTACAAAAAGTAACATTTTTAGTAAAAGGAAAGGTGAAAAAAATGAAGAAAATATTATTAATGATATTGGTGATAGCTATCTGCTTTTCACTGATAGCTACCTTTTCTCTGTCAGGATGTAGAACAACTGATGAACCTGTAGAGGAAGAGACAACTGAGGAGACAACAGAGGAAGAAACCTCTGAAGAGACAACCGAGGAAGAAACAGTTGAGGAAGAAATGCCAATGACATATAGCGAGGCACCAATGCTTGCTAAGCTGGTAGAAGAAGGCATGCTTCCAGCAGTTGAAGAAAGACTTCCTGAAAATCCAATTATTACTGAAGGTCTTGATGGTATAGGTACATATGGCGGAACAATAAATGTATATTCTACATCTGCATTTTTCTTTAATGTTCCCGGACCTGAAATGTTCATTGGATATGAACCTATCATCAGTTTCGAAGAGGATTATTCATGGGCACAGCCAAATATTGCTGAAAGCTACTCATTCTCAGATGACGGTCTAACCATGACTATAAACTTAAGAAAAGGTATAAAATGGTCAGATGGTGTAGACTTTACAGCTGATGATGTTATGTATTGTTTCGATTATGAGATAGCAAATACAGAACTCAACCCTGCATTTGCCGCCTGGCTTACTGTAGAAGGCGAGCCTGTTACTGCAACAAAGATCGATGACTATACAGTTCAGCTTAACTTCCCAGCACCATATGGTGGAATTCTTGCTTACCTCTCCCATGCTAATGGTTGCCAGGTAACAGATCTCTGGTACGGATTCTTCCAGCCAGCTCATTATATGAGTCAGTACCATCCTGATTTCATGGACGGCGGAGTTGAAGAAGCTACTGCTATGGCTGAAGATCTTGGATACTCAAGCTGGCCAGAAATGTATAGGGCAGCAATTCATCAGAACGTTTTCGGTGTTATGGGATTTGTAGACAGCCCTCCAACTCTTAATGCATATGTTGTTGTAGAGAGAACAACCGAAAGTGTTAAATGGCAGCGTAATCCTTACTACTGGAAAGTAGATACAGCAGGAAACCAGCTTCCATATATAGACGAAATAGTTACTGATATAGTATCCGAACCTGAAGCAATAAATGCCAGAATAATATCCGGCGAAACAGATTTTGCACAGGGTAATATAGGTGACCTGGCTCTTTATGCAGAGAATCAGGAAGCAGGAAACTACAAGATCCTACAGTGGACAAATACAGTATCACAGGGTCTTGTATTTAACTTTTCTTCAAAAGATGATTACCTGAGAGAACTCTTTAATGATATTAAGTTCCGACAGGCAGTCTCACTTTCAATTGACAGAGACGAGATAATATCACTTTACTATCTTGATCTTGGTGTACCAACACCATATTACGTTAGTGTAATTTCTCCATATTTTGAGCAGGATGTATATGATGCAGCAATGGAATATATAAAATATGATCCAGAAGCGGCTAAAGCACTTCTTGCAGATATTGGTCTCACCGAGACAAATGGAGATGGTGTCCTACTAAGACCAGATGGTGAGCCTCTTGAGATCATATTTGAATACTATGAGCCTCATACTGACGGTGTTGCAACTGAACAGAGCGAACTTATTGTGAGCTATATGGCTGATCTAGGGATAAATGTTATACCTAGAGTTGTAACATTCGCTCAGCTTCAGGAAGATGTTGTTGCTAATGATGTTGATATGAACTTTGCTCACGTAGTAGATGGTCTTGAGCCTCTGTTTACAGTTCATGCTCATACAGCTATACCATACAACTTCTCATGGATAGATTCATGGAGTATTCCATGGTCACAGTGGTATGCAACTGCTGGAGCTGAAGGCGAAGAACCTCCTCAGGGAATAAAAGATCTTTATGACTGGTGGAACGTTATGAAGACAGATGGTGTTGAGGCGAACAGAGTAGCTGCCGGCCAGAATGTATGGAGACAGATGGCTGAAAATATGTACAAAATAGGTACAGTAGGCGGTCTGCCTGTAATTTATCTGGTAAACAATGATATCAAGAATGTACCGGAAGACTATCTCTTCAATGAATGGAACTATATGAGATTCGGTCCTCTGGACCCATACTTCTATATTGAAGGCGCATCAGCCGATACAGTATCAAGTCCAATACTCTATGAAGGTGCTCCAGGACTAGGAAACGTAGAATAAACAAGAGGTCTTTAAGGAGTAAAATATTAGGTAATATATATCCCGGTGCATATAAAGTACACCGGGATATATATGAAAGAACAAAATATGGCAACTTATATTATAAGAAGAATATTATTTGCAATACTAACACTGATTATTATCTCAATAATTTCCTTTGTGATCATCCAGCTACCGCCTGGAGATACCACATCAATAAGGCTCCAGGTCCTACAGACATCAGGAATTCAGGTAAACCAGGAACAGATAGACCAGATCAGGGCAGACTTCGGCCTGAACAAGCCCCTATACCAGCAGTACTTTTTCTGGGTGGGAAATATGTTTCGGGGGGATTTCGGGGAGTCATTCGGCTATAATGCCCAGGTAAATCAAATACTAAAGGAGAGGATACCCTATTCTCTCTTACTTGCTTTCCTTTCTATAATAATCGTATATATAATAAGCATAATAGGGGGGATAATCTCGGCTCTGCGCCAGCATAGCGCATTTGACTATTCCATGAGTGTTGTAAGCTTCCTTGGTCTCTCTATCCCCGAATTTCTATTTGCCCTTGTCCTAATGTATGCATTCTTTAAGCTCTTTGGCATAAGCATGGGAGGATTCTATTCCCAGGGTATGAGGGATGCTGCATGGAGCCTGGCAAAATTATGGGATCTGATTAAACATATATGGGCACCGGTAATAGTACTTAGCGCCGTATCAACAGCCTTTACCATAAGGGTACTCCGTGCCTCCATGTTAGATGAACTTAGAAAACCCTATGTACAGGTTGCCCGTTCAAAGGGTATACCCGAGGCAAAGATTATATTTAAATATCCCTTAAGAGTAGCCTTAAACCCTGTCATAAGCACCATAGGCTATATTCTTCCAACAATAATATCAAGCGAGATGATAGTCGCCTATGTAATGGACCTACCGACACTTGGTCCGGCACTTCTTAATGCAGCGCTCACCCAGGACATGTACCTTGTGGGAGCTATTGTTATGATACTTTCAGCTATTACAGTATTTGGTACACTAGTTTCAGATCTGCTTCTAGTGTTTACAGATCCCCGTATAAAATATTGATTGTTTATTAAATTATGGAAAAAACTAAAAATAAAGATAAAAAAAAGTACAGAGTAAGTGAGGACATGTCCTATGGCAGTATTATACTCATGCAGTTTAGAAAACACAAAGCTGCCCAGCTAGGTATGATCGTGCTTATTATATTATATATAATGGTTATATTTGCACCTTTTTTTGCCCCACATGACCCCCAGAGACGGCTTCAGGTACCATATATGCCTCCAATGGGGATACACTTTATCGACACAGAGGGTAATGTGCAGAGGCCCTTTGTATATGGTGTCGAGATGGAGACAAACAAGGAGACTTTCAGGCGCGAGTACGTGATTGAACCAGAAAACAAATATCCCATAAAATTCTTTATAAGAGGAGATTCCTATAAGCTGTGGGGTATCTTTGAATCTGATATACATCTATTCGGTGTAGAAAGTGATGAAGGGCTCTTTCTTCCCTTCGGCTCCGACAAACTGGGACATGACATATTCTCCCAGATAATATTCGGGGGAAGGATATCTCTTACCATAGGACTTATCGGAGTATTTATTATAACCCTTATCGGTGTTGTGGTCGGAGGCATATCTGGATATGTCGGAGGAGCCACAGACAATGCAATACAGAGAACCATAGAGGTGATAAGGTCAATACCCATGATACCTCTCTGGATGGGACTTGCTGCAGCACTTCCGGCCAACTGGCCCCAGTTTAAAATATTTCTTGCAGTTGTAGTCATTATATCCCTCTTTGGCTGGACAACTCTTGCAAGGGTAGTCCGTGGTAAGTTTATATCCCTTAGAGAAGAAGACTTTATCATGGCTGCAAAGGTATCAGGATCCAACCAGTTCCAGATAATAACAAGGCATATGATACCAAACTTTATAGGCTATATACTTGTTAATGTGACAATAACAATTCCCACGATGATACTTGGAGAGACAACACTAAGCTTTCTCGGTCTTGGACTAAGATCCCCTACGATAAGCTGGGGAGTACTTCTAAGAAATGCCCAGGGGCTGCAGAGTATAAGCTTATATCCCTGGCTACTTATCCCGGGAGCATTCGTAATACTTTCTGTCATATCTTTTAATATAATAGGCGACGGTTTAAGGGATGCCTTCGACCCCTATGCGGTTACAAGGAGGTAGGGATATGAATTCAAGACAGAGACTTATGGCAATTTTAAATAAAGAAAAGGGTCAGGACAGACCCGCATGGTCGCCCCTTATTGATGGGTATTATCTAAGCTCACTACCAAAAGATAAAGACATAATAGATGTATTTAGAGAGATTAATGCAGATGTCATGGAAAGACATATCTTTACCTGGAACAGCAATTTCGAGAATAAAAAGATCGGAGTAGATTCCTATAATGATAATAAAATAGAGTTTACAGAAAATGGTGTAATAGTCAGGAAAGAGCTAAGAAATGTTGAGAAAGGAACCCTGTCTATAGAAGAATTTGAGATACCGGGACACATCCTTACGATGAAATCCATATATACAAAGGAATCACCATTTATACCCTTTCCGCTAGAGCATTATATAAAGACACCGGATGATATAGAAGCATATATATATGTAAAAGAACGAGAGAAATATACAGAAAAGTTTGCGGGTTTTACCAAAGAGGATAAAAGAATTAGTGAATATGGCATAGCAACCGATACCGGGCCAACTTCTCCGATACAGTTGATAATACAGCATCTGACAGGTATAGAGGAATTTTATACTCTTTTTCTTTCCGATCATCCAAAAAAGCTTGAAAAACTTATAGAGGTCATACATCAGAAGAATATCGAAGCATATAATCTGATAGCAAAGTCCCCTGCCAAAGTAGTAATAAACTATGAGAATACATCTACAACGCTTGTCTCACCGACTATTTATGAGAAATACAGCTTAAGCTATATAGATGATTATACAGATATACTTCATAAAAAAGATAAGATATATCTTACCCATAGATGCGGTAAGCTAAAGGGTCTTGTGGATTTACTCAGGAAAGGCAAAGATGACGGGATAGTAGACATTAGCCCTGCACCTACAGGAGACCTCGATATATGGGATGCCTTAGAAGCCTGGCCCGATAAAATAGTTCAGGGAGGCCTTGACCCGACCAGCCTTACACAATGGTCCGCTGATAAATTAAAGGATTATGTAAATCTTATATTAAATAGAGCTAATGGCACAGACAGATTGATCATAGGTTCTGCTGATGCAACCCCGAAAGATGCTAAATTTGAAAACCTGAAAGTAGTGGGGGAAGTAATTGTTAATGCAGGACAGAGTAATTCTAAAAAGCAAGATTTTAAGGAGAAATAATGGTCTTTCCATTAAAGAACCCGAAACCGGATTTTGAAAGTCTGGATAAGGTTATTAAGGGAGAAAAAAAACCCGAAAGAGTTCATTTTGTAGAAGAATTTGCAGATGCCGAGATAGTAAATCATATTGTTAAAAATATGATGGAAGAAAAATTTCCAGATCTTGATGAAACATGGCCTTCTCTTGGAAGTGATTCCCATTTTCAGAAAAAAATTGATGGTTTCCTTAAGAATGGCACATTTAAAATGATTGATGGTGAACCAGACAAGATAAGACTGAAACGGGATATTGCATTCTATTATCGAATGGGATTTGACTATGTGCCTGATCTATATCCGTGGACAATACTGCCGATTCTATTAACGGCAAAGCTGAAATCAGAAAAGGTAGATAGTATAGAAGCCCGTCAGACTGCTGATACTACTGATGGTGAATTTTCAAGAGGTACAAGAAACTGGCAGGAAGAATCATCGGGAATAGTCTCGTCGTGGGAAGATTTCGAGAAGATAGAATGGGATAAGCTTGATATGGATAAGATCGGGCTTGAAGAATATTTTAAATTCGCTGGAGAGAATCTTCCAGAAGGTATGAAAATGCCTATTGTCGGCTGTCTTTTTGATCCTGGAGTAGTAGGTGGTTTTTTTGGCTTTGAAGATTTCTGTTATGGCTTATACGAGAAACCTGATCTTATAAAAGCTATAATAGATAAATTCGGTCAGGCAAATTATGATCTATATGAAAGAGCAATAGCTATGGATTCTGTTGGATTGGCATGGCATGCTGATGACTTTGCATTCACTTCCGGGACAATGATAAGTACTGATAAATTAAGAGAACTTATACTTCCATGGTTTAAAAAATATGCGGATCTTGCTCATAAACATAATAAGACCTTCTGGTTGCATGCCTGTGGAAATATGTATGAACTGATGCCGGAACTTATTGATGATATAAAAATCGATGCAAAACAATCATTTGAGGATAAGATACTTCCAGTAATAGAATTCAAGAAAAAATATGGCGATAGAGTTGCACCTCTGGGTGGAGTTGATGTTGATAAGCTATGTAGGCTGCCTGAGGAAGAACTTAAAAGCTATTGCAGAAATATTCTAGATATATGTATGAAAGGCGGAAAATATGCCTATGGAACCGGTAATTCTGTAGCGAATTATGTACCCATAAAGAACTATTTAATAATGATGGAAGAAGGCTACAATTATTTAAAATAGGTAAGATAGATGATATATAAAACAGATAATTTGTAAAGTATCTGTAGACTAAGATTTTTTTAGAATATATTTATTCTGTCCCGGATTATTCGGGTTAAAGATACAGCAGGAGGAAAAACTTTTGAATAATACTATAATAGAAGTAAGGGATCTAAAAACGTACTTCTTCTTAGACGAGGGAACAGTCAAGGCAGTGGACGGACTCTCCCTTAAGATAGAAGCAAAAAAGACCCTTGGAGTAATGGGGGAGTCAGGCTGCGGTAAATCAGTAACCGCCCTCTCTATCCTAAGAATACTGCCCAAACAGGCAAAGATAGTTGATGGCTCCATAACATTTCATGCCAATGGAGAGAACCCCGTAGAGCTTACCCATTTCAAGCAGGATTCCCGAGAACTAAGAGATATAAGGGAAAAGAGATATCAATGATATTCCAGGAGCCCATGACAAGCTTTTCTCCGGTTCATACTATAGGAAACCAGATACTGGAATCCATATACTACCATGACACAACTGACAAGGCCATTGCCAGGGAAAAAGCAATAGATATGCTAAGAAAAGTAGGGATATCAAATCCCGAGCAGAGGATGTCAGAATTTCCCCACCAGCTCTCAGGAGGGCTTCGTCAGAGATGCATGATAGCCATGGCCCTTGTATGCCACCCGAAACTGCTGATTGCAGATGAACCCACAACAGCTCTTGATGTAACCATACAGGCCCAGATACTAGAACTTATGCAGAGCCTCCAGGAAGAGCTCGGAATGGCAATAATGTTTATCACACATTCTCTCGGGGTAATATCCTCCATATCAGAAAAGGTAGCAGTTATGTATCTTGGAAGGATAGTAGAGTTTGCAGATACAAGGACTATATTTAAAAACTCCCAGCATCCCTATACCACAAGCCTTCTTAAATCCATTCCAAGTATAGGAAGGACCAAAAAGACAAGGCTTGAAGCGATAAAGGGAAATGTCCCCATACCTCTGGAACCGCTTCCCCAGTGCGGCTTCTACGGAAGATGCCCCCATTCGATGGACGGCACCTGTGACAAAGCAGTACCTGGGCTTACTGAAGTGGAAGAGGGACATTTTGTAAGATGTTTCCTCCTCAGCGACGCAAAGGAGATAATTAATGAAAAATAATGTAATACTTGAAGTAAAGGGCCTAAAAAAATACTTTCCCATCCAGAAAGGCTTCTTTAAAAAAACTGTAGGATATATAAAAGCTGTTGATGATGTGGACCTCTATATAAAAGAAGGGGAGACCCTCGGCCTTGTTGGTGAATCAGGTTCCGGTAAGACCACACTTGGTAGATGTATCTTAAGGGCCATAGAGCCCACAGAGGGCGAGGTCAACTTTAGATATAATGGCTCCCCGGTAAACCTGATAGGCCTTGAGCCAAAAAAGATGAAGGAAGCAAGAAGGCACCTGCAGATGATATTCCAGGATCCCTACAGCTCACTGGATCCCAGGATGATAGTATCTGACATAATAGCAGAGCCCCTGCAGGCAAACAGGCTCCTTAAGGGCAAAGCCTTAAGGGATAAGATAAAAGAGCTTATAGGTTTTGTAGGACTGGAAAAGAGCCAGCTAAGAAGATATCCCCATGCCTTTAGCGGAGGCCAGAGGCAGAGGATAGGAATAGCAAGGGCGCTTGCAACAAATCCTAAGCTCATAATAGCAGATGAGCCCGTATCTGCTCTTGATGTATCCATACAGGCCCAGATACTTAATCTCCTGCAGGATCTCCAGAAGGAATTTAACCTTACATATCTATTTATCGCCCATGACCTAGCTGTCGTGCAGCATATATCAGACAGGGTAGCTGTTATGTATGTAGGCAAGCTTGTTGAGCTTGCAAGCACCGAAGAGCTCTATATAGAGCCCCTGCATCCTTATTCAGAGGCCCTGCTATCTGCAGTGCCTCCTCTTGATCCAGACAGCACAGAGCAAAGGATAATACTTCCGGGAGAGGTTGCAAATCCTGCCAATCCGCCTTCAGGGTGCTATTTCCATCCAAGATGCAATTATGCAAAGGACAGATGCAGTACAGAGACCCCTCATCTAAGGGAGGTAAAACCTGAGCACTTTGTCTCATGCCATTATGCTGAAGAGCTTGGCCTTAAAGGGGTGGACTAGAAATAGGATCAAAGCATAGTCTCTGATACAGGTTTAAATATTCTAAAAAGATTATAATAGCCAATACTTTTTATGGAAGAACAAAAACACTATAAAATTATATCATGCGCTGTATTATATAGGGAATGTTATTACTGTGCTTCTCAGTCCAAAAATATCATAGGTGTTAAAATCCTCGAACAAGAATTACATGATATAGGGGAAGAGAAAATGTCCTTCAGACTTCAAGAGGAAATAGATAAAACAGATGCCGAAAAATACGATGCAGTGCTGATGGGTTATGGTTTATGTAATATGGGAATAAAAGGATTAAAATCAGAAATTCCCCTTGTGATTCC
>Ga0114923_10002516_pt1 | contig 12401 bp, 8 predicted proteins | sample SumtaG_FD_89578 | JGI IMG/M metagenome (GOLD analysis project Ga0114923, IMG submission 89578) | Deep subsurface microbial communities from Indian Ocean to uncover new lineages of life (NeLLi) - Sumatra_00157 metaG | ecosystem: Environmental > Aquatic > Marine > Oceanic > Sediment | place: near... | reverse complement strand
GGATGCAGTCGGCAGCTGTTGCCCCCTGAGAGCCGAAGCCTGGCACAAGAAATAATACCTTATCATATTTCTCTCGAAGCGATGTTGTAACCTCAGGTGCGGTTCCGCCTACTACCATTCCGATGTTGCTATAGCCACTGCTGCCGATTCGTTCGGATTTGGTAGCGATTTCGTTGACGATTTCAGCGACTTTTTCGTACATCGTTTTACCATCGGTGTCAGCAAAATCCTGAATTGCTGCTGCCGAAGGATTGCTGGTTCTGACCAATACAAAGAGCCCTTTCCCCTGTTTTGCAGCCATATCTGCAAAAGGCTCGATACCATCCGTTCCTGTGTAACCATTAATGGTAATGGCGTCGGGGGCGAGCGTATCCTCTAGGCCGACCAGTTCTGGATTTTCCAGATGGGCTGAGGCGTAAAGCTCTGCGGTGTGGCCTATGTCGCCGCGTTTTACATCACCGATTACTTCCAGGCCTAAATCATCGGCTTCGGAAATTAGTGCATAATAACTTTCTATACCTTCCCAGAGATACTTTTCGAAGAAAGCAATATTTATTTTCACGGCCGGTACCATTGGCGCGATGATTCGCATCGTTTGTGTACAGAAGTCAAAAATTGCATCCACTGCCGAGGCTGCATCGAACTCGTCGTTCATATCACGATGGCTTGTTATGGTCGAGGGAAGCCGACCATAGACAGGGTCCAGCCCCACAACCAGGGATGTTCTCTTGGTCTTTACAGCCTCGCAGAGGCGATCGGCGAAATGACTTGGCATCAGTTAATTCCTTTCAAAGGAGTTTGCAAGCCCGCCTGGCAAATCCTTTTAGTAAACGTTAAGATTCAATATAACCGCCCAGTTCCTTTTTAGCAATTGATTTTACGAAAACTAAAAAGTATTATCGCAGTGGACCATTAACCGGCAATCTAAAAAACGCAGATGACACCAGACAAAACAGATTTGAAAGCTTGCAAAAAAACAAAATTCAAAAAGAGGGTTTCTTTCCTTTTAGCTGGTTTGATTATCGTATCGATTTTGGCAATTGTTGTTTTTGCTTTACTTCTGCATAGGCCAGCTTATTATGACCCGCCTGATTTTGCTTACAGCAAAGAGGTGAGTCGCTATCTAACGCACGACTTATTGCCCCAACTTAATAACGGCGTGCAGTTCCAAGAACCATTCGATTTGATTGTCTCCCAGAGGGGTATAAATGATGTGATTGGTCGGTCTAAATGGCTGAGGGAATCCGACGGCATCAGGTTTTCGGCACCTGAAGTGCTTTTTGTGCCTGACAGGATTGTGCTGCTGGGGATGGTGGCTGTAGCTGATGTGCAGTTTGTCGTTACTGTAGTGGCCGAACCGGCCTTTGACCAAGATGGTCTATTGAATCTGCGGGTGGGTAAGGTAAGGATTGGCGCTGTGAATATCACCCCGATTGCCAGGATGGTAGCCAGAAGAGTATATCAGCAGCATGCCGACGATGATATTGGCACGGAGGATTTGCGGGCTAAAATAGCTGCATCAATATTGAATGGTGAACCGTTTGAGCCTGTTTTTGAGGTCGATGGTAAAAAAGTACGCGCTGAGAAAATAACTATTACACAGGGAAAACTAACGGTTCGCCTGATTCCGGCTAACGAATGAAGTTTTTACACCTCGCGGTCGTAGTAGCATAGGTTTGTTTTGTTGCTGTAGCAAAGCCAGCCGAAAAAGCGGGTGGAGTTTAGCTTTTCGCCTGGGGCTTGTTATGGCTAAATGGGGATGAAAAAAGGCTTTTAATGGGTAAGGAGCTTTATTTTATCGGCCTTTTGGGGGTTGAGAGAGGGGTTTTCGGCCATTAAAATGCATTTTTGTGTTCGATTTAAAGTGTGAAAAATATGCAAATTCGGTGAAAAAGTTATTGTCGTTGAGGGGTTTGACGATTATTATAACAGGTTTGATTGTAAGGATTAACGGCTGCCAGAACTAAACTATGAGGCGTAAAAAAATGGTTTTGACAGGATTGGTAAACCGTGCGGAGTAGACGAATGATAAGTCTGCGCTGCCGTGCTTATGTGCAAATGGTGGCCTGGGAATCGATGTTTCTGCTTCAATGTCTGGAAATGAACGAGGATTGTTGTTGCAGGAGGTGGTTGATGTAGTGTAAAAGCAGCTACAACCTCGGTTTGTTTTCGGTATGTTATTGGAGTGGAAACTATTTAGGTTTCCACTTTTTTTTGTTTTGAGTTAGGAAGCTAAAGGAAATGAACCAGGAATTGCTCAGGATAGTGGACAACATTGCACGCGATAAAAACATCGACAAGGAATCGATATTTGTTGATTTGGAAGAGGCTATGGTCTCTGCGGCGAGGAAGCACTTTGGTGAGTCGGATAGCGATGTAGCAGTGCATATAGACCGGTCCACGGGTGAGATTACCGCCTTTAAGGATGAAGTGCAAATCGATATGAAACAGCTTGGGCGGATTCCTGCCCAGACAGCTAAGCAGGTGATGATACAGAAAATAAGGGCAGATGAGAGAGACAGCATTTATGCCGAGTTTATTAAGCGAAAAGGCACAATTGCAAGCGGCTCGGTTGTTCGATACGAAAGCGGAACACTTATTGTTAATTTGAACCATCGTGCTGAGGGCTTTATGCCGAAGGGTGAACAGATAATGGGCCAGACGCATCGGCCCGGCGAGAGAATTCGATGTCTTATTCTTGATGTCAAAGAAGTGGCCAATCAGGTCAAGATTATTCTGTCTCGCACGCACCCTGATTTTATCCGCAGACTATTCGAGCTGGAGGTGCCGGAGATTGCAGAAAACATCATAGAAATACGTGTACTGGCTCGTGAAGCGGGCTACCGAACGAAGGTTGCGGTTATTTCCCTTGATGACAAGGTTGACCCTGTAGGAGCCTGTGTGGGAGTACGAGGTAGCAGGATAAAGAATATAGTTGATGAACTCGGTGGAGAGAAAATAGACATTGTCCGCTGGAACGAATCCTCACAGGTGCTTATCGCAAATGCTTTGATGCCGGCAAAGGTCAGCGAAATTGCCTTGTGTTTTGAGTTGGGCAAGGCAACGGTGGTTGTGGATGAGGAGCAACTTAGCCTGGCTATTGGTAAGCATGGCCAGAATGTTCGGCTGGCTGCCAGGCTGACTGGCTGGGATATCGATATACTAACACCGGATGAGTACAATCAGGGTATTGAACTATTAACAAGTTGCATCAAGGCTGTAGAGGTGGCTGATGATACAATAATTGACAAGCTGATAGCGCTAGGCGTTATATCAGTTTTGGATTTGGAGGATGTAGGGACTGAACCGCTTATTAATGAGTTGAATATTGATGCTGATCTGGCTAAGAAATTGATTGCGGCAGCAGGCGAGGAAGCGAGGCGTTTGGCGGCTGAGCCCAAAAAACAAGCAGAAGACTTACTTGAACAGCAACAGCAGGTAGAAGAAGCAGATAGTGAAAACAAACGATAGGGTCGTGAATTGTGGGTTGAACTTCGAGGCCCGAAGCGTGAACTACGAAGTGTGAGAATGGCTACTACAAGAGTTTACATTTTGGCGAAGGAGCTTGGTGTCAAGAGCGCTGCTATTGTGAAAAAGTGCCAGGATGAAGGTCTGGACGTTAAGAACCATATGTCGGCGATTTCAATCGGTCTGGCAGCGACCATTCACGAGTGGTTTAGCGAAGGGGATAATATCACGACGATTGAGACATCTGAGAAGGTGGATTTAAAGAAGGTTCGGGTCAAGAAGAGGACGAAGCGTAAGCCCGCTGCGAAGAAGGCAGAAACCCGGAAGGCCCAAAAAGCCAAGGCCATTGAGACTGCGGCTGAGACAGCTGTGGCTGAAGAGCCCGGACAGGAACCGGTGACGGCAGAAGAGCAAAAGCCCGAGCCAATATTACCTGCCGGGCCGATTTTAGAAAAGCCCGAGCCGGCTCGACTGAGTGGGCCGCAAGTCATTCGGGTCGAAAAACCGGAAGAGGTTCCACCACCAAAGCCAAAGCGAAGAGCCAAGTACGGTGCTCCTGTTACCGAACCATTGATGTATGACGAACAAGAGTCGGAAGAGTCGACGTTGGATTCGCCGAAAGATGGGAAACGATTGTCAAAGCGATATAAAGAAAGAACACATGGGCGCCGGCAGGATGATTTGAATGTAGAAGCTCCAAGGAAGTTTAAATTCGGCAGATGGCGACAAAGGGATATAGAAGAAAGGCAAGCACGACTTGAGGCGGCTCGAGGTGAGGGCCTGCGATTAAGACCGATGCGGAAAATTGTTACTAAGGTGCGTTCGGCGATTGCTGCACATGTCAGGCCGAAACAGGTAACCATAGTTGAGCCAATCACTATAAAGGAGTTATCTGCGGTTTTGGCGGTTAAGACGAGCGACATCATCAGCAAATTGATGCAGCAGGAGGTAATGGCCACGACTAATCAAACTATAAGTTCCGATGTTGCGGAACTGGTTGCTCTGGAATTCGGCACTGAATTGGTTGTAGAGACTAAGAGTACGCTGGATGAGCAAATACAAGCTGAGATTGACCAGTGGCCGAGAGAAGATCTTAAGAGGCGGTCGGTGGTTGCCGCAATGCTGGGTCATGTTGACCACGGCAAGACCAGCTTGCTGGATAAGATTAGGTCGACCCATATAACAGCTGGGGAAGCTGGTGGTATCACACAACATATCGGGGCATCTCAGGTTAGTCTGGGTGATAAGAAGATTACGTTTCTTGATACCCCAGGTCACGAAGCTTTTACGGCTATGCGAGCCAGAGGTGCCAATATGACAGATGTGGTGGTCTTGACCGTTGCCGCTGATGACGGGGTGATGCCGCAGACGATTGAGGCGATACATCACGCCCAGGCAGCAGATGTACCGGTTATTGTGGCGTTGAATAAAATAGATTTGCCGGGCTGCGATTACAATCGAGTTTACTCGCAGTTAGCCGAGCACGGGCTGTCGCCAGTCGAATGGGGCGGCCAGACCGAAATTGTGAAAACCAGTGCGGTTACCGGTGAAGGTATTGACGATTTGCTTGAGCACCTCGATTATGTAGCCGAATTGCTTGACCTCAAGGCTGATGACACCATCCCTGCAGCAGGTTGGGTCGTTGAAGCAAAGATGTCGGCTCAGTGCGGGGCAGTGGCGACGCTGTTAATTAAAGAGGGCCGACTACGCAAGGGTGATGTTGTATTGGCTGGTGGTGCCTTTGGTAAAGTGAAGACTTTGAGAGACAGCTACGGCAAGAGCATAAAGGTCGCTATAAGCTCTATGCCGATGGAGATAACGGGCCTGAACAATGTCCCCCAGGCTGGCGATAGATTTTACTGCCTGGATGATATTAACAGGGCAAAGGCTGCTGCAGAGGAAAACCAGATGCGCTCAAGGGAAGATTCGCTGGCGAAGCGAACGCAGGTAACACTTGATAATCTGTTCAGTCAAATAGAAGCGGGCAAGACAGAAGAACTAAATCTTATCATCCGAGCGGATGTGCAAGGTTCGGTGGATGTTTTGACGAAGTATTTATCTGAGCTCAGCACTGACGAAGTAAAGATTAGGATACTGCACGCCGCCCCGGGCGGGATTACAGAAGGCGATTGTTTACTGGCTGAAGCATCGAATGCTATTATCATCGGCTTTAACGTCGTTGCTGAAGAGCATGTAGCAAAAATCGCGGAAGCCAAAGGAGTTGAGATCAGACTCTATAATATCATCTACCGTATAACCGAAGATTTACAGAAATCTATGGCTGGTTTGCTCAAGCCGGAAGAGAAAGAGCAGTCCCTTGGCAGGGCCACAGTGAGGGTAATCTTTAAGATTTCAAAGATTGGCACAGTTGCGGGTTGCCATGTCAGTGATGGTGTCGTGACCAAAAATGCGAAAGTACGCTTGATACGTGACAACATTGTCATCAGGGACAACTTGACTATAGATTCTCTAAAACATTTCAAAGAGGATGTTCGCGAGGTCAAGGCGGGTATGGAGTGCGGCATCAAAATAGCGAAATTCGATGATGTTAAGGTCGACGACGTTTTTGATTTCTATGAAATCGTTAAAGTAGCAAGGACTCTTTAAGCGAATCTCGTGAATCGCAAGGCAGAGGTGTATCTCGAACAGGATACGAGTTGTTATGCCGACAAGAAGGCAGGAAAAAGTGGCTCGTGTGGTAAAAGAAGCAATCAGTAGCGCTATTGCCAATCATCTTAATGACCCACGTATTGAAGGTTTTGTGAGCGTTACGAGAGTTGATATGGCTGCTGATTTGCGCAGTGCCGATGTATACTTTAGCATTTTCGGCAAGGGCCAAGCCAGTGAGACCAAAACTTATGCGGCAATAATGCATGCGAAGAGCCGAATACAATCTTTGTTGGCAGGCAAATTGCAGCGTAAATTTTGCCCTGTTTTGCGTTTTCACAGGGACGATAAATTCAAAAAAACGTTGGAAACTATGAAATTAATTGACCGGACTGTCGCCGAGCAGGCAAGTGAAGATGAAGTTGACCAGCCCCAAGACTGATTATAAATTGGTTAGTCACTGTTTCATTTAAGCTATAGTAGCAAAGCGCCAAATAAGATAGAGGCTTCTATGAAAGACAGTAGAGAGTATTCAAAAAAAGTGCAGAAGTTGTATCGTTCGTTGAAGCGTAGGTATCCGAAGGTCCAAAGAGCCGTATACGATGACCCGGTAGACGCGCTTGTTTATTCTATCATTGGTGCTGAATCGAGCGAGTCGGCAACGCAATCTGTGATTAAGCGATTTACTGATTACTTTATTGATTGGAACGACTTGCGTGTTTCGCGAATGGAAGAAATTGTCGAAGTGTTGGGGACAGATACGGCTGTTACAAGAGATGTAGCTTCAGCGCTTACCGCAGCCTTAAGGGCTGTGTTCGACAAATATAATATGGTCAGCCTAAAGGCGTTGTGTAAGATGAGCAAACGTCCAGCCAGACAAGTTCTCGAGAAAATAGATGGTACCAACAAGTTTGTGGTTAATTATTGCATGCTTACGTCTCTGCAAAGCCATGCTATACCACTTACAAAAAAGATGATAGAATATCTAAGAACCCAACAACTGGTTCATCCTGAGGCTGATGAGCAGGAAATAGAGAGTTTTTTGGCCAGGCAGATTTCTGTTAATAATGCATGCGAGTTTTATGCTCTTTTGCGGCGTGTGAGTGAGTCGCGCAGGGCCGGAGTGAAAAAGAAAACGGCTCTTAGAGCAAAAACACCGGCTAAAGCCAAGGAAAAACAAAAAAAGTGAAAATGAAAAAGCAAGAAGAAGGGCTGATTGTTTAAGATGTCTGAAAAAATACTGAAATTAGGTATTCCCACAGGCAGTCTGCAGAAAGCGACAGTTGAGCTTTTCGGCAAGGCCGGGTTCAGCATTGCTAATTCTGAGAGAAGTTTCCAGCCGCGTATTGATGACGAGCAAATCGAAGCGATTTATCTAAGAGCTCAGGAGATGAGCAGATATGTCGCCGACGGCGTTCTCGACGTCGGCATTACGGGTTATGACTGGATAACGGAGAACGAATCAGATGTGGTGGAGATTGCTGAACTTGCCTACAGCAAGGCTACGAGCAAGCCCGCCAAATGGGTGTTGGCTGTGCCTAATGAGTCGAAGGTGAAAAAGCCGCAGGACCTGCAGGGTAGTATAATCGCGACAGAGTTGATTAACGTTACAAAGAAATACTTTGCAGCTAAAAAAATTAACGTAAAAGTGGAATTTAGTTGGGGTGCTACCGAGGTAAAAGCTCGGCTGGTCGATGCAATAGTAGAACTTACTGAAACAGGCAGGACGCTTGCAGCAAATAATCTGCGGGTAATAGATACTGTGATAACATCTACAACAAGGTTAATTGCAAACAACAAGGCATGGCAGGATGATTTCAAACGTGAAAAAATAGAAAACATAGCCATTTTGCTTAATGCAGCAATCGACGCACGCAATAGAGTCGGCTTGAAGATGAATATAAAAAAGAGCAATTTAGAATCAATACTGAAGATTTTACCTGCTGAAAAGAGCCCTACTATTTCGAGCTTATCCGATTCCGGTTATGTCGCTGTAGAAGTAATTATCGACAGCAAGGTTGAACGGAGCTTAGTTCCTGCTTTGAAGCGGGCAGGGGCTTCAGCGATAATTACTTATCCCCTCAATAAGGTCATCCACTAATTTGTCTTTTGTGGTTCGATTTACGTTCACGAGTTATTAGTCGGTGCTCGTTGGATTTAGGTACTTGAATTCAAAGAAGAAGCCGTCAGGCTTGCTGATGCCGTAAGAAGCGGACAGGCCAAAATACTTACGCACTGTATCAAACTCAGGCAAAAGACCGAAATTGGGTAAATCAACCCCCATCTGCGAAAACACCATAAGTGGGTTTGGAGTCATTGGCGTACCCGAAACGTTGGTTTTACCGGCTTCTTTCATCATCCACCAGAACAGTTCACCTGAGGCGGCATTGTCTTGCAGAGCTGCCAACCCTACAATTGAAGGGATGGCTGATTTGGTGCTGTTAAACCACTTTGCAGAATCTAATGAGGTGGCTTCGGTACTGCTCAATGTGCGGATGGCTCGCTCAACGGTCGATTCAGTGCCAAAAATCAAGTGAGTGTCAGTAATAGTGAAAGCCAGCTTGGGCATTTGCGGGACACTTGGGGCTGTGGGGGCTTGCAGTGGTGTTTTGCCGCCGGGCGTAAAAGCCGGCAAAAAAGCTGAGAAGTCAAGCAGATAAATCGTATGGCCTAAAAGTTCACGCCTGGCATCAGGGTTGTTCGCAGCTATGATTTTGCTATGCACAACTGATAAAGATTTTTCAAGAGCACGGCGGTTTGCTACCGCCAGGGCAAAAAGTGATTCTGATGGCGTTGTACTGGTGGAAAATGGTTTATTAATACTTTGGGCTATGACAATTTGCGAGCCCAGGTGGTCGATAACGTCACTTTTTAGCTGCACGCCCGGCTCACCCTCCGGGCTGGGTGGCAGCAGTGGTGTTTGCAGTAAAGCAGCCTGCATTGGATTGAAACTATACAGAATGTTATAGAGCTCATCATAGGCTTTTTTAATATTCAGATTGAGAAATGTTAGTGCATAAGCCGATGCAGGAATAAAGCGTGGGACCCTGAAAGCGGCCATTTCCATCTCGAGCATTTTGCAAATCCCTTTTTTCCCACCTTCGATCTTCAGAAATGCCTTGCTGCAACAGGAGCTGTTGAGGCTTCTGCCAATACCGATCGAAACACCTAATGATGTAACGTTATCAAAGCCTAGATTAGCTATTGTTGTCTGGGCCGTACTGGTGGAGTCTGTGGTGAGAACCGTTTTGATAATTTGCTTTAGGTTAACGTAGATATCGATATCGTGATAGGGCCCGACGGCCTTTATGGTCGTGGTGTAATCTGTATCACTTGCAAGCGTTGGGCTGCTGGAGCCTTTGATGTGTGCTATGACAAATTTAAGAATATCCAAGTTCGGAGAGCCTATAAAACAGTCATCAATAAAGCAGTAACTGAACGTTGCAGATATCTCGTCAATCATTGTTTCAATACTTACACCACGGTAATCTTCACTGCTTTTTTGATGACCTCCCATATCGATATTTTTTTGGACAAGCTTACTTATCGTTTCTTTGATTTTGTCGATTTTTTCACCCCACTGGGCTATTATCACAACCGGCGGCTCGTTGATGTCTTCTGTTTCCTCGCTAAGTACCAGAGCAACAGCGACCCTGCCCTGGGGTAATACGTCTGCCTCGATAATCGTCCTGAAGAAATTGTTTTCATCCAGTTTCTTGATTTTTTCATCCCATTTTGCTTTGACGTCATCTACGAAGGCTGCCATTGCCGGGTCTTTGTAGAGTTTGCAAATGTTGGTTTTTTCAAATTGCCCTTTAAGCTGGCTGAAATTTTCGATATCTACCAGCAGAATGGTTTGAGGCGGGACAAGCTTGGCTGCTTCGGGCAGGACTACTGCCTGGATAGGTGTGGGTATTTGAATCAGAAGAACACATGTCATGAGGACAAGAATCGCATTTGCTTTTGTGATTGCCTTGACGGTATGTTTCATTTTGACACCTTTCAAATCAGTAAAACCAAAATTGGGCCTAAAAGCGGAAACTTCCCCTGATGCCTTAGGATGAGTTTTTTTTGAATTTTGTGCTGTGGTCTTGAATTTTTGTGTTCCGCTTTTCGTTTTTAATTGGCTTGTCCCTTCCTTTCTTTGAGAAATTTCGGCTCAGTCTTATTGCGTCTTTGGTCCGGCTGGATATATCTGAAACCAGTGTTTGGGTTATCCTTGTCGTATGTGAAGGCATCACGGTTATCCAGGAAGTGCTTTACATAGTTAACCGGTATGGCAAAGCCGAGTCCCCCGAAGAATATATATCCCATATTTGTGACGCCGATGACCTCACCTGCGAGATTAAACAGCGGCCCGCCTGAGTTACCTGGGTTGATATCGGCATTGGTCTGGATGTAGACGAGTCCTTCAAAGGCTCTATTTACTGAGCTGATGACACCATCGGTTACGGTTCGCTCCAGGCCAAGTGGGTTGCCAATAGCAAAAACTTCTTCGCCTGCCTTGAGGCTGTCAATATCACCTAGGTATGCGTATGTTACCTTTGTGTCCCCGAGATCTTCGACTTTTAATAGTGCCAGGTCAACAAAAGGATTAATAGCTTCGATTTTGATTTTCTTGAATTTCTTTTTCTCGAAGCCATCCTTTGCTTTTTGGAACATAGTTACTTCGATCTTCGTTTCTTTTTCTATGACGTGATAGTTGGTTATTAGGTACCCTTCCTCGTTGAGAAAGAAGCCTGAGCCTGAGCCTGCTGGCGTTGAGATCTTTACAACCGCTTCAGAGAATGCATCCACGCATTTTTCGACACTCATTTTTTTCAAGTTGCCGACTCTGTATAGTTTACCAGTCTGTTGCTGTGATTTGCTCGTTTCTACATCAGGTTTGTTAACATCGATATCCTCGATATCAAAGGTTGTTGTGTATTCATATTCGAGTATGTCTTCTTTCGGGATTGATAGGATAGTTACACCGATATCCACGTAGATAGCCGTTTCTTTTTCGGCGAGGATATCGCCGGTTAGGCTCTGGCCCTGTTTTAGAACAATTGTATCAGCAAGGCAAAGACCACAGATACGTAAAACAAATAAAAAAACCAAAATCGTAATCACTCGGGATTTCATAGATTTATGAGCTACTAAATGCTATTGGCTGTTCACTAAATTCATTATAAGGTTTCGGCATTTTTGACGCAAATGGAAAATAACTTGGTCCAGTCAACAATCGGCGTTTTTGGGCAATGAATTTAGCAAAAAAGGGCTGTAAGCATTTGTGCTTGCAGCCCTTTTTTGCTTTTAATCCTGTTATTATTTCCAGAGCTAACGCCGGTCGTGTGGAACCGTAACGGTTGCGCTTTGCTCAGTTATGTTTCCGGAATCATCGATTGCCTGATAGATTATCGTGTAAATTCTGTCATCGCCGGTTCCGCTGCGTTCAGCCCTTAGATAGATAGAGCCATCACTGTCTATCTGGATATCATCGCCTTCGCTCATTACGATGCTTTTCAGGAAGACCTCAGGGGTTCCACCACAGATGTCGCTGGCCGTTAAAGAAGGCGTAATCTCAACCATATTGTGATTTGGCGGCCACAGGGTAGTGGGCGTGACGGAAAGTTGAAACTCTGGTGGTGTGGTATCCTCGGTAATGATTGTAATGTCCTCTCGGTCAGATGCCCCGGCATTATCGATTACCTCCAGGATAATAGTATGCTTACCGAGAGGCAGGTCGGTGTCTATAATCTCGCCGTTTCCGAGCAAATACTCAACGCCCGAGTCACAAGGGTCAACTTCATACCAATTGAAATCGTTTATATCGTCATTGGTCCCCGGTGTAGAATCAACATCACTTGAGCAGGAACCATCCAGCGTAATCCTTGCTCCCAAGGAGCCTTCACACTCGACTATCTGACAGTTACTACCCTCGATACAGGCGACAGGAAGTCTATTGCACCACTCTGTTGTGAAAGAGCGGACCGAGCTGTTTGTATCACTGCAGTGGTTCTTAGCTATCACTTGCCAGTAGTATGTGGTTTCAGGCTCGAGTGTCTGACACCGGTTATGTGTCGGGTCGCATATCGGTTCGGTCAGATTGCAGTTAATTAGCTCCAGAGCGTTCGGGTCTGTGCCGAAGTAAACGTCCCAGGTGTACTCAGTTGGGCTGCTTCGAGTAAACAGGATTGCCAAACCTTCATGTAGAGTCGCTTGATTACACAGGTAACCAAGGCCGCAACCGGGGTCTCGCTGAATTCCCACGGTGGCCCTGGCACCAGCTTCCCGGCTTGGGTCTGCATACAGCAGAAGAATTTCGCTGGTGCCTTCAAACAGTT
>Ga0114923_10002515_pt1 | contig 12402 bp, 3 predicted proteins | sample SumtaG_FD_89578 | JGI IMG/M metagenome (GOLD analysis project Ga0114923, IMG submission 89578) | Deep subsurface microbial communities from Indian Ocean to uncover new lineages of life (NeLLi) - Sumatra_00157 metaG | ecosystem: Environmental > Aquatic > Marine > Oceanic > Sediment | place: near... | reverse complement strand
CCTTTATCGCGTAAGTTTCAGCATATTACTTAAATATTGAAGATGTTTCCTGAATTGTATATTGTATCATCTAAATCGAGAATTATTTGGCCTCCTGAAGCTATTTCTATGCCATAATTAAGTCCTTCCAATACTCTTTTCATCATAAATTCATAAGCTAGAAATAAATCTTCAAGCTGAGCCGGATTATTCCCTAAATAACTATTTGAAATCGCGGGTATTAGTACTGGTATAAAATCTTGGCTTAGCATAATTTCTTCAGCATCGATCATAGTTTCTTTACCAACGGTAAAAGGATTAAGAACATCCATTTGTGCGAACATGACTTTGCATACGAATAGTGAAGCCTTAATTTCTCTCATAATAAATTTAATTCGATTCTTGTCATCTAAAAACTTTTTAAAAGTTATTGCGTAAATAATATCTTCGTTAATTACAATGTCCTTAAGATCTATTAATTTACTAACTCTCTCTGAAACTCTTTTAGTTGAAAGCATTAATCTTAGATTCATGTTATTCTTATGAGTGTAGTTATTATAGAAAGAAGCCATAAACGCGTGAGCTCCTAAACCTTCTTGTTCATCCGGTATATTTAATTTAAACTTATTTTCTTTAAATGCCTTCATAAAATGATTTATGATCAAAAATTTTAACTTTAATCTATGCAGCGCTAGATAGAGACACATGCGCGTTTTAGTGTAAGCCACTACATTTCCCATTCTAAATCGATCTTGATGGTCCCTTGCATACATCACGATCGGTTTGAGTTTATGCACAACTACATCGATAAAATATTCAATAATCCTCTCAAGAGGTTGGCATTCTAAAATTCGAAAAATCTCTATAATTTTTTGGGTTGATGGTTGACTTTTGGGAACCTCTTTGATCAAATCGTAGTTGTAATATTCTAAAAACAAAGAAGTTAATGCTTCCATTTCTAAAACCGTTCGACAAGGTATGAAAACCTTGTTAAGATCGTTTAAAATAATACTACTTTCAGGCATGAAATTTTCGCTCCAATACACAATAATATTACAAATAAAATGTTTTTAGATTCCGTTTTTTCTTTATACATTTTAATTTAAATCAACATTAAATTTATTATCTACTTATATTTTTCTGAATCTAAAATAACCAATTTATAGTTAGCAAATATCAATAATAAATTTTGGATCAATAAAATAGGATTTTATTTTATAATTATAGAATCGATAACTTAGCATAAAACAATTTGGTTTACAAAAATTAAAGAAAAAAAAATCAAAAAAAAGGAAAAAAAGAATTTTAACTTAAAATTTTTTTTTATAGTGATTATTTGTATTCTTTAATTTCTTGCCGTTTCAAATCCAGATGAAACGATTCAAGCTATACAAAAATATTAAATAATTTGAAGTAACTATTATTAATTAATCCGATAGGATATTTTAGAAGTTTTTAACTTGTTTAAATTACTAAGAAGCGATAAAACATGATGCTACTTTGGAAAAATCCTAATGGATTTGGGATATTTTATTAATAAAAAAAATCCGGGATGAAAGATTTATGGTAGTAAATTGGAATGAAAGTTTCGAAGAATTTGGAAAAGAAGAGATTTTTCTTAAACTCAAATCAACCCTAAGTGAAAATGCTTTCAAATTATTAAGAAATTTATCTGTGATAAATACAGATTTAGCTAGCAATATTAATATGATTATATTTGAAAAATTTAGCCAATTTTCTAATTGTAGTGAAATTTTTAGAGAATTATCGGAAATCGGAATTCTAATAAATAAAGAAGAAGAGAACGAAATTTTTAGCTTTTCAAATAAAAAAGTTCAAGACATATTAAAACAAGAAAGCAAACTAGAAAATAATATTATAGCTGTAGACTATTATCAGAAAAAAATAGAGAAATTTGGAGAATCTCTTGAGGATGCGATAGAAATTTTATACCATCAATTAAAAATCCAAGTTAATGAAGAATTGCTAAATAATTTAATTGAACTTGAAGATAAATTATCTTCGCCCTCCAATAACTATACCAGATTAATACAAATAGCTAATGAGCTTAAAAGATCAACACAAAAAAATGACAAGTTAACATTAATCGAACTTTTAGGGCATATGTATGAATCTTTTAATAAATATGAAGATGCTGAAAGAAACTATAAAGATGGAATAAAATATTATGAAGATATTGCTAAAAAAGAACCAAATGAAATCATGCCTAAAATAATTAGCATACACATCAATTTAGGTAACCTTTATAGAAAGTTGAAAAATTACGAGCAAGCTGAAATAACCTATAAAAAAGCTATGGAACTGAATAACTTAAAAGATATTGATAATAAATTGTATAAATATTATGACGCAATTGCAAAAAAAAACCTAGGACAACTATATAGTTTTTTAAGAGAAAATAAATTAGCTTACGATCTATACCAAAAATCCTTAAGAATTCTTGAGGAATTAGAAAAAGAATTTCCCGGTGAATTCCAATATGAAATTGCGAGAGTTTATGATCGATTTGGGATACTATTCCCATGGATCAGAAAAATCAATAATGCAGAAAACGCTTTTAAGAGATCCTTAGAAATAAAGATTGAGATTGATAAGAAAGGAATTAGAAATATTAAATCTAGCATTGCTTGGACAAAGGTAAATCTAGCTAATTTATATCGAAAATTAAAAAGATATTATGAAGCTGAATTATGGTATAATGATACCCTAAGAATGAATAAAGAACTAGCAAAAACAAATCCAGACGAATTTAAACCCAAAATTGCCTCAACACTGAATAATATTGGAGCCTTTTATAAAGAAAGAAAACAATATGAAAAATGTGAAGCTGCTTACCTTGAAGCTTTAAACATTAATTTAGAGATGGCAGATAAATATCCCGAAACCTACTCTTATTATGTTGCAAGAACTCAAAAAACTTTAGGAGATTTCTACCGAGAATCAAATAAGGCTGAAAAAGCAATAGATTTTTATTCAAATACTTTAGAGATTTACAATAATTTACTAAAAAGTAACTTAAATCAGTTTTTACCTGAAATTATAGCTGTTGAAAATGTTTTAGGAAATTTGTTTAATAGGTTAAAAGATTATGATAAAGCTGAAAGCTATTACCTTAGAAATCTACAACATTACGAAGCTATTTCTGAATTAAAAGGTAATTTATTTTTACTTGACATTGCAACACTTCAAAATAGACTTGGGAAAGTATATATTAGTTTACGAAAATATTCTAAATCAATAACTTATTTCAACAGTGCACTTGAAGTCTATGGTAATTTAGCCAATGAAAGACCAGATCTCTATCTAATAAATGTTGCTACAATTCAGAGAAATCTGGGTAAAATGTACCTTAATCTAAATGATTATACAAAAGCTGAAAACTGTTTCCTCAATTCTTTAAACATTTACTACAAATTGATGGAAAGTAGCCCTAAAAAATATATTATTGTTGTGTCTTCTATTCATAAAAATCTAGGAAAAGCTTATTTATATTTAAAGAGAATAAGATCTGCTGAAATCTATTTTAATAAAGCGTTGAAAAATCTTGAACTACTAAAGGGTGAAAAAACTAATGAATATTTCATAAATCTGATAAAAATTGAAACAGTAATAGCAGAATTTTACCTTGAGTTGAAAAGATATGAATATGCTGAAATTTATTATAATAACGCATATAACGATTATGTGTGTCTTTATGATAATAATAAGGACATCTATAAAGAATCAGAATCACTTTTTTTATACTTAAATAATAACTTAGAAGAGGTGTTTTCTAAAATATTTATTTACTTTATTTCTATTGATTCAGATAAGGAAATTGTTAAATCTGAATCATATTCTAAAACTTTGCACGCAGAACTTGAAATATTAGCAAAAAAAATAATATTAGAATCTATTAAAGAAGATGTAGAGATAGCTCAATATCTAAATGAATTAGAATTACTGATAAAGGATTTCAGAAACGATATAAAATCTCAATTTAATGAACTTATCCCGATTATTAAATACTTCATTAATAAAATTAAAATCCCAGACGAAATAAATATCTTTTTTAATAAGGTAGCTGAACTCTTTGCTAATATGGGATTATATAGTGAGATGATATTTTTTTATAAAATGGCTATTTCTATCTATTCTGGAATTGAAGTTTTACATAGGAGCTCTGAGTTGAATTTGATTGCCCGATTTAATAAATTAATTGGAAGCCATTATTTTGAAAAACAAAATTATAAAACTGGTTTAAGATACTATTATATTTCTCTTGAAATTTACTTAGAATTAAAGATGGATAAAAAATATAAGGCCATTGAAAATATTATTGAACAAGAAGCCATAACATGGTATAAAAAGAATAATAAATATGAAAGACTGGGTAAAATTTTCCATAAACTTGGAAAAATCCAAAGCAAAACTCATAATTTAGAAGATGCAATAAAATTTTATAATAAATCAATATCATATTATAAGAAAATCAAGAGAAAAGAATCGATTGGTGATATATACTTAGATTTAGGCAAAGTGTATGTTGAATTAGAACATTTTAAAAAAGCCATTAGCAACTTCGAAAAAAGTTTAAAAATCTTTGAAGAATTAACTAATTCTAGGAAAACCATAAGTTGTTTCATAAAAATTAGAGATCTTTTCTCACTGAATCAAAAACATGAAATTGGAATTAATTATTTCGAGCGGTTAATCAAAAAAAGGTATAGTGAGGATAATAATCTTATTATCGGACAATTACATAAACGAATAGCGGATTTATATTCTAATCAAAATTTGAATGTTTTAAGTATTGATTTTTATAAAAAAGCAATTAATAACTTTAAAAAAGGTAAAATCTGGAATGAATATATCGCAACTACTGTCAAATTAGGTAATTTATATTATCGATTAAAGGTTTTTAATGCTGCTATTGAATGTTATTCGAGAGCACGTGAATATGATAAAGAAATACAGGACTGGGAAGGTTATAGTTTCCTTAATATTAAAATAGCAGGAGTTCTTGCGCAACAGAATAATCTAACTGAATCTATTGCGAGATATAAAAAATCCCTTAAATATTATAGTAGTATTAATAATATTCCTAAAATTATACAAATAAATCGGAAATTAGCAGAAATTTTTCTTCAAAAGAATAAGATTGTAAAAACACTCAAATACTATAAAATTATTATCAGGTTTTTAAATTTAATTGGAGATTTTCAACAAGCTACAATTTATATTATAAAGGTTGGCAATTGTTATGAGCAGATTAATAAATTTAGTAAGGGTATACAATACTTTGAAAAATCAATTGATTTTTATAGAAGATTTGATAAACCAAGGGCTGCCTTGAATTTAATTGATGGAATAGGAGATCTTTTTATCCAAAAAGAAAGTTATAATAATGCATTAACTTATTATAAGGAAGCAATCAGAATTTCTGAAACTATAGAAGATTTTGGTGAATTTACTAGATTTACCAGTAAAATTGGAGAAATATTTCTTAAGAAAGAAGATTTTGAAAAAGCTATAAAAAAATTTGAAGAATTACTTGAAATTTATCTCAAATTAAATAATACGGAAGAAGTAGCATGGATGAACGCCAAAATTGGAGAGTGTAATGCAAAATTAGAAAATTATGAAATTGCTTTGAAATATTACAATAATGCTATTAAATACCATGAAGAATCAGGCAATTTTCCAGAAGTAGCACGTAACTATACTAAAATAGGAGATCTTTTTTATTATCGGTATCGAATTGAGAGCGCTCTCAATTATTATGAAAAAGCACTTAATATTGATTCAGAATCTGAAAATATTGGAGGAATGGCTTTATTAAATCTTAAGATTGGTAATTCTTATGCTAGAAAAAAAGATTATACAAAAGCATTTGAACATTTTGAAACAGCAATTAAACTTGATGAAGAAATTGAATCCTTATCAGGCATAGCTAAGACGAATATGAAAAAAGGAGATCTTTATTCACTACAAGGAGATTATGAAAATGCCTTAAAAAGTTATAAAGAAGCAGTTAAATACGATATTATTAATGAAAATAAATCTGGTATCGCTCAATGTAGCATAAAGATTGCAGATCTTTACTCTAAACAAGGCAATGATGAAAAAATGTTAAAATACTATGAAATCGCCCTAAATTTTGATAAAAAAAATTATAATTTAGTTCGTATTGCTCAGACTCTTACATCAATAGGAAATTCTTATTTTAGTAGAGGAAAATTCCAAACTGCTATAAAATATTATAAAGATGCTCTTAAAAACGACATTACTAACAGAAATTGGAATAAAGTTGCTCAATCAAATGTAAAAATAGGCAATGCATATCTTCGATTAGATGAATTCGAAACAGCTTTAAAATATTTTCTTAAATCAATTGAAATGGATAAAAAAATTAAGCAATGGCATAATGTTATTAGAACTTCTTACATGCTTGGTTCCGAATTCTTGCGAAGAGAAAATTATGAAAAAGCAATAGAATTTTTTCAACAAACCCTTGATTTAAGTATCAATAGAGAAAATTGGAGTGAAGCCGCACATTCTACTCTAAAGATTGGGGATATCTATACTCGTGAGAGAGAGTTTGATATAGCATTGAATTATTATGAGCAAGCACTCGAATATGATAAAAGAATTTATAAAAATAAACATATTGCTAAGATATATAATAGAATAGGAGCTTTATATGAGTCTAAGGGAGATTTAAATAAATCATTGGAATATTTAAACAAAACTCTTGAAACTAATAAAAAATATAATGATACCTTAGGTATAGCATTTTCATATAGACGAGTTGGAGATATATTATTCAAATTAGAAGAGATCGAACGCGCTGTTGAATGTTTTGAAAAAGCTATAAAACTTCTTGTTGAGTGTAAAGATTTAGAAAGGGTTGCACAAACATACACTGTTCTTGGAAATGAGTATTTAAATCGGGAGATTTATGAACATGCATTAAAAAATTATGAAAATGCTCTAAAATATGATGAGTTAAATCAAAATAGAAGTGGAATTGCCCTTTCATATAATAAAATAGGAAATGTTTATAATCAACAAAAAAAATATGATGACGCATTAAAATATTATGACCAGGCGCTTGAATATTTAATTGAAATAAAGGATTTTACGCATATTGTTGGCACTTTAATTATTATCGCATCAATTCATAGAAATAAAAGAGATTGGCCTAATGCCTATAGAATCTATGGTGAGTTATCAAATCAATTAAAAGCAGTTAATACTAAAAAATATTTATATTTTAAGATTCAAGCCTTAAGATGTCAAGTAAGAGAGTTAGAAAATCAAGGATCTATAAAAGAAGCGGCGGAAATCTGTAAAGAAATTTCTAAAAAATATAGACAAATGAATCATTTCTGGTTTAGTATATATTATAATTTAATGCATAGTATTTTTCAAGCAGAATTACTTTCACAAGAAGGAGAACATGATAATTGTTTGACTAATTTACAAGTATTAGAAGTTAGGATTCAAATTCTATCGACGGATAGGAAAAAAGAAACTAAAGGATTTTTTGATAAATTGCTGGAATTTAGAGAAAAGCAAGTAAATTTTCTAATAACACGAGAAAAAGCCTATATCTCAGAAGAAGATGGTGATTTTTCTAAAAGTAGTGATTTTTATAAACAATGCGCAAATAAAACTAAGGAATTGGTATCTCCTAGATTTAAATTAGATTATTTACTTTATGAGGGGATATCAAAATATTATTTAGGCCATTCTAAGAGACTTGAATATCAACAGATTTTCCATCAAATGGATATAGAATCCCAAAAAAGGTTTCTTATAAATAATGTTAAGCCAAATTTTATTAAGGCAAAAGAAATATTTGAAAAATTGAACCAAAAACTAAGATTAAGGGATATATCATATGAAATTCTATTATTTGATGGAAGATTAGCTGAATTAGAAAATAAAAAGGACGAGCTTTATGAGATTTGCAATAAAGCTAAAGAACTATTATTAAAGATAGATAAAAATAAAGTTAGCCTATTTAATATGATTTTTTCACAATTAAAAGAAGGTAGAAGAGTTACTTTTGAAAAATTTTACTTGCATAGAGGTCCACCTGGAGAAGAATTTGTTGTATTTTGTGATCTTACTACCTTTGAGTTGAAACGGAGATTCATAAATATTATTATTGATGATAAAGATGTATTAGGTTATTTAGGAGATGAGTATCTTGTCAATGTAAAAATCGATGTTGATGAAAACTATTTTGAACATTTTGAAAGAGATTATTATTTTATTCAATTTAATGATATTGAACAAAAATTTTATACTGAAAGAACTAATTTAACAACCAATTTTAAATTTATTCTCTCCAAAGTTCATAGCGAAGGAAAAAAGATATTCCAGTTTAAATTATTTGATAAATATAAGACTGAGATTAGAACAAAAGAATTAAGGGTAAATTATAAACAAAAAACTATTGAAAAAAGGGAAGAGGGTTTAGCCTCAGTGATACGGACAAATCTAGGCGAGAATCCTAGTAAAAAATTACGCAATCTTATCAAATCGGAAAATTTCGATATTGTTGAGGATATTATAGATAATTTAGTAAGTAAAGCTTCTGAATTTGAAGATAAATTATACTATCTTATATTAAAAGATTTTATTTTAAATTTCAAAGACTATTATTTAGAATTTGATTTTGTTAATGCTAAAAGGCAATATATTAGAACTAAAAATAAAATAGATATATATCTTGAATTATTTACACAAAAAGAGAAACAAGATTTCTGGAGAAAGATAAGAAGTGATATCTTAAATAAATTTATTAAAGAAATTGAAAATTTCCTCCAAAAGATTAAAAAAGATCGGAAAATAGAAAATACTCATCCTTTTATCTTTGAGATTTATGAGTATAAAATAAAAAATGCTTTTCGAAATAAGAAAAATGCAATAGGTTTACAATACTTCATTGCATTTTTTGAGAAATTAATGAATAAAATATTAGATGAAAACCATAAACTTGATTATAATAAAATAAATTGGAATGATTTCGATAATAAGTTCATTGAAAAATATAAAGAACTATTGGCACATGAAATAGGGAAGTCTAAAGAGAGTATAATTCTAAAAGATAAATTAGAATTTGAATCAGCGAAATGTTTACTCATTGTATTAAAAGATGAGATCTTGGAATTTTATAACAAAAATTCGATAATAATAAATAAAGTTCGTAAAGCGAGAAATGAAAGCCCTCTTGAACATGGAATTAAACCAATTGATGAAAACACAGCATATTTATGTTTGGAATTATTAGAAGATATTAAAAATTATCCAAAGGTTTATCAATCAACTACTACATTATTGGATGAGCAATTAAGATTCTTTAAAGATTATCTCGAATTTATAAATAAAGAAAAATCAATTGTATCACTAGAACCTAAACCTGAGAAAAAAATTCCTGAATCTAAAGAAGAATTTGAAATAAATAATATAAAGTTATTTCGAGGAGGAGATTGGAAAATTGAAGGGAATCGAAGTGTTTTTATCTATAAGATTAAAATTTTAAATCAAAATCCGTATGTAATTTCGAATATTAAAATTCTATTAGATGACCCTCCACCAGGACTAGAATTAGCTTCAGAACAATTGTATAAAATAGGTAATTTAGATCCAGGAGCTCATGACTCTCCCCCATTTAAATTTTTAGCAACGAGTAATTGCGTCGGTAATAAAATAACAGGAATTATAACATTTAAAGATCCTAAAGGAGAAATACAAACTATTAATATTAAACCGCTTGAAATTAAATATGTCTGCAATTTATTAGTTCCGCAAGAGATATCAGAAGAAGAATTCGAACAAAAAATAAAATTAATGGAGTCAAATCAAATTATTATAAAGAGTGATTTTAATACTGAAGAATTAAAAGCCATCATTGAAGAAAAAGTTAAAGAGTGTAATTTCGCCCTAGTTAAACAAATTAAAGAAATTCAACACAATGAGTTTCGGGGTTTTGCCCGAGGTTTAAATGATAAACAGGAGGTAGCATTGAAAATTATCTTAGAAAAGCAAAAAGAAGGCAATAACGTAGTAATTAAAGCAATGAGTAAAGAAAATGTAAAAACAGTAGATATTTTAAAAGATTTGAAGAACGAATTTGATCCTATTAAGAATTATCTTCAATTAGTTGAGGATTATGGTCCCATAATTGAAAATATAATGGAAGAAATTCATGATCTTGAAAATTATTTATTCCACCATATTGGCACTACATGGGAAAAATTAGAAGAAACTATAAAAGAGTATAAAGAAGGTAAAATCAACAAAAAAGAATTGATAAAACGTGGAATAAAAGCCCTTGGAAGAAGGTTTATTAAAGCATTTGTAGTTTTTAAATATATAACTTAATATTTAGAAGTGAAATATTATTTGAATCGTTAAAATAACCTATTTATTTCTCTAATAGAGATTTTTAAAAAAAAGTATAATCTTAAAAGCCACCAATCCAAACAGAATAATACTATATTGCTACCTATTTTCTGGATTCACGATAATTAGTATTGTACCACTTGTTATTATCGGGAAAAAGCATATAACGAGCTATGATTATTAGAGACACTTAAATGTCTTTTAATATCAGGTTTAAAAGATGAAAAAAAAAATACTACTAATAAAAAAGAAAAATAAAAAATTCAAAAAAATTAGGAATTTGCCCAGGTGGGCTTAAAAGCAGCGGTGAATTACTTGTGGACCCATCTCTTTATACTCCCGACGTGTAACCCACATTCGGTGGAATGTCTTCAAGGAGCTTAAGATTGAACCGCCAATCCATACGGAATACATACGTTCTGGAGGGGCAATGATTTTAACATCAACGGACTCTGGAATCTGTTCCTTAATTTCTTTGGTTAAACGTTCTTTAATTCCAGGGAACATTGTTGAGCCACCAGAAAGCACAATATTACCATAAAGGTCTCTACGAAGGTCGACATCACATTCGGAAATAGCACCGACAATTACATCATCGAGAGGTTCTAACTCTTTCCCGATTACTGATGGATTGAAGAAGCATTCGGGTGCTAAAAATCTTTCTACACCTACATTAATTGTCTCTCCGTCGGGAAGCATGTAGCTTTTCTCCATCCCAGCAACTTTCTTAGAGAGCATCATTTCTTTTTCTGGGTCGATTGCTACATAGCAGAGTTTTTCCTTGATATCTCTAACAATTTCTTTCTCTGCTGAAGTTGTAAATGAGTATCCTTTTTGTCGTAGTAATCTTTGTAGGTATGTTGTGATATCACGGCCAGCAAGATCGATTCTTTGGATAGCATGACTTAAAGCGAAACCTTCGAAGATAGGTACGACGTGAGAGACTCCATCTCCAATATCTATTACGCATCCCGTAGTACGTCCAGAGGCGTAAAGAGATAGGACTGCTTGCATCGCAACGTAAAGGGCTGGAACGTTGAATGTTTCAAACATTATTTCAGCCATTTTTTCTCTGTTTGGTCTTGGGTTTAATGGAGCTTCAGTTAAAAGAACTGGATGTTCGCTAGGATCGATTCGTAAGTCGGTGTAAAACGTGTAATGCCAAATCTTTTCCATAGCTGTCCAATCTTCGATAATACCATGTTCTACAGGAAACATCAACTTTAAAACACCTTTAAGTTGCATAGCTTCCTCTCCAATGTAATATTCTCGAGTGTAATGTTCGACATCAGTCATTATCGATTCATACTTAGGATAGCCAATAAGAGTTGGAAATACAGAACGAGGTTGGTCTTCACCAGCGAAACCGTTTTTTGAAATCCCTGTACCGTTATCGACAACTAAGGCTTTCGCGTTTAAAAAACTTTCTTCTTCTGCCATAATATTCAGCTTTTTAATTTTTATTTATTTTAGCTTGTTAATTTTATTTATAATTTTTTATACATTTATCAATATTATTTTTTAGCGTATAATAATATCGACAAATTATAACAAATTCAAATTATCATAATAATAAATTTGACATATATAAATATTTTTTATTACAAAAAAATTGAGATACTTGGGGGGCATTTCTTTAATAAAAATAAGTATATATTCCTATTAATATAGAAAAATCACAAAAAAAATTTTTAATTTAATTTTTTCTTTTTTTATTTTGGTGTAACAAATCACAACTTTTGAAATCCCAATAAAATCTATTTGTGTATACAAATGAATTTAAGTAATTAAAAGGGAAAAATTTGTATATATTTGAAATTGAAGAATATATTTTAAATAAGCAATACGATTCTTTAATAGAAGATTTCAAAGGTATATTTTAATCGTTTAAAGATGGATTTAAATCCTGATTATATTAAAAAAAATTTGGAACAAATTGGTAAAAAAACAGCAAGAGATATATTAAAAGAGTGGATAGTAAATTCAGATAATATCAGTTTAAGG
>Ga0114923_10002514_pt1 | contig 12406 bp, 13 predicted proteins | sample SumtaG_FD_89578 | JGI IMG/M metagenome (GOLD analysis project Ga0114923, IMG submission 89578) | Deep subsurface microbial communities from Indian Ocean to uncover new lineages of life (NeLLi) - Sumatra_00157 metaG | ecosystem: Environmental > Aquatic > Marine > Oceanic > Sediment | place: near... | reverse complement strand
TAAATCAGTCGGAGAAAAATTTGCAGAAAGTGATTTGATAGGTATTCCAATTAGAATTGTTATATCCGAAAAGACATTAAAAGAAAAATCTGTTGGTGTAAAAAGAAGAAGGGAAAAAGAGGAACAATTAATTAAGATCAATAATTTAAGTAAATTTTTAAAAAAGTGATAAAAAAAATATTAAAATCCCTATCAGACGATATTGCCATTGACTTAGGAACAGCCAATTCAGTTGTTTATGTTCAGGGGAAGGGTATTGTTATTCGAGAACCTTCTATTGTTGCTATTAATCAAAAAACAGGACAAATATTAGCGATTGGTTCAGAGGCTAAAAAAATGGTGGGAAGAACACCTTCTCATATTGTTGCTAGTAAACCATTAAGATCAGGAGTAATTTCAGATTTTGAAGTTACCGAACAGATGCTTCGTTATTTTATTGAAAAGGCAAGAACAAAAAAATGGGTTGGTCCTAGAGTTATTATTGGTATTCCTTCAGGAGTTACTCAAGTAGAAAGAAAAGCAGTTGTTGATGCTGCAAAATCAGCTGGAGCAAGAGAAGTATTTCTAATTGACGAACCCATGGCTTCAGCAATTGGGGCTAGACTTCCTGTTCAAGAAGCAGGAGGTAACTTCATTGTTGATATAGGTGGAGGAACTACCGAGGTAGCAGTTATTTCATTAGGAGGATTGGTTTTATCTAAAAGTCTAAGAATTGCAGGAGATAAATTAAGTGAAGATATTATTAATTATTCTCAACAAGAGTATAAGTTATTAATTGGAGAAAGAATGGCTGAAAAAGTTAAAATCAGTATTGGTTCCGCAGGTCCGTTAAAAAAAGCAAGGAGCATTCCTGTAAGAGGAAGAAATTTAGTTACAGGACTACCTGAAGAGATTTTATTTACCGATGATGATGCAAGAAAAGCTATGAAAAAATCAGTAAGAAGAATTGTTGATGAAATTAAAAGTGCTATTGAAGAAACTCCTCCAGAACTTTTAGCAGACATTATGATTAGAGGGATTCATTTAGCAGGAGGAGGGTCTCTTTTAAGAGGTTTGGATGTCTTAATTCAGAAAGAAACAAAAATTCCCACTCAAGGAATTGAAGATCCTATGACTGGTGTTGTAAGAGGAGCTGGTATAGTTTTAGAAAATTTAGACGAATTATCTGAGGTTTTAATAGAAATTGATGAGTTAGAACCTCCTCGTTAATATGATTAAAAAAGAAGAAGTTAAACATATCGCTAGTCTTGCTCATTTAGGGCTTACTCAAAAAGAATTGGATTCTATGCAGAAGAATTTTTCTTCTATTTTAGATTATATTGAAACCTTAAAAGAAGCAGATATTTCTGGTGTTGAAAAAGCTTTCTCCGAAAGGGAATTAAAAAACGTTGTTAGAGAAGATATTCAAAAAGAAACTCCTGAAGACAAAAGAAAGAAATTAATTGATATGTTCCCGGAAACAAAAAATAATTATTTAAAAACAAAAAAAGTTCTCTAATGGATTTGCTAAATTTAACTATTAAGAAAATACATCAGGGTTTGGTTAATAAGAAATTTTCTTGTTTAGAACTAACAAAAGCCTATTTAGATAAAATAGAAAAAGAAGATAAGAATATTAATTCTTTTTTATCTGTTTATAGAGATAGGGCAATTGCTAAGTCTAAAAAAGTAGATGAAAAGATTTCTAAGGGAGAAAAGATTTCTTTGTTAGAAGGTGTTCCTATTTCAATTAAAGATATTATTTTGGTTGAAGGAATGAAGTGCACTGGTGGTTCTAAGATTTTAGAAAACTATATTGCTCCCTATAATGCTACCTGCATTAATAAGCTAGAGAAAGAAGGAGTAATTATTTTGGGAAAAAATAATTTAGATGAATTTGCAATGGGTTCTTCCACTGAAAATTCTGGTTTTGGTCCAACAAAAAATCCAATAGATTTGAGTAGGGTTCCAGGAGGATCTTCAGGTGGTTCTACCGCTGCAGTAGTAGCTAATTTTTCAGTTTTCTCTTTAGGTTCTGATACGGGAGGATCAATTAGACAGCCAGCTTCTTTTTGTGGGATTGTTGGCTTAAAGCCTACCTATGGAAGAGTTTCAAGATATGGTTTAATGGCCTATTCTTCTTCTTTAGACCAAATAGGACCTATTACAAAAACCGTTGAAGATAGTAGAATAGTTTTTAATGTTATTAAAGGAAAAGATATATTAGACTCAACAAGTGTAGATAAAAAAGATTCTGACTATTCATGTTCTAGTAAAATTAAAGATTTAGTAATAGGTGTTCCTAAAGAATATTTTATTGAAGGGGTAGATCCAGGAGTAGTTAATTTAGTTAAGAAGGCGATTAAAAAGTATGAAGATATGGGGGCCAAGATAAAAGAGATAAGTTTACCTCATACAAAATATGCTATACCAGCTTATTATATAATTTCAGCCTCTGAAGCTAGTGCCAATCTTGCTCGTTACGATGGCGCTAGATATGGCTTTTCCAAGGGTGATAATTTAAAAGATTTATATCTTAAAAGCAGGGGAGAGGGTTTTGGAAAAGAAGTAAGAAGAAGAATAATGCTAGGAACATATGCCTTATCTTCTGGCTATTATGACGCTTATTATTTAAGAGCTCAGAAAGTAAGAATGTTGATTGAAAAAGATTTTAAAAAAGCTTTTGAAAAAGTAGATGTAATTATGTCTCCTACTTGTCCTACTCCAGCCTTTAAGCTGGGAGAAAAAACTCAGGATTCAGTTCAAATGTATTTATCTGATATCTTTACAGTTTCTGTTAATTTAGCAGGATTGTGCGGAATTTCTGTTCCATGTGGTAGCATAGAGGTTGATTCTATTAAATTGCCAGTTGGGTTGCAGTTAATTGGAAAGCCTTTTGAAGAAAATAGGATTATGGATATAGCGGAAATTATGGAAAAATAATATAATAAACAATATGGATATTAATAATATAGTTCAATTCATTTTAAACCCAGAACCTTCTTTTTGGTTTATTCTTGTTAAGGTTCTATTTCTATTGATAAATTTATCTATGATATCTTTTATTGTTTATGCTATATTAAAGACTAGTTGGTTAGATAAGCTTTTACTTCATGATGTTCAAGAGTTTCTAACCTACAAGCATTATGGTTTGTCTAAAACTAAGAAGATATGGGAAGAAATAGAAGCATATTTCAAAAAAGGAACAGAGCCTGAAATAAAGCTGGCAATAGTGGAAGCTGACTCTTTATTGGATAATATTTTAAGAGTAATGAGCTATGAAGGAAAAGATCTAGGTTCAAAATTAGATGGTATTAATACTAATATTCTTGAGAATCTTGAAGATGTAAAAAAGTATCATAAAATATATTTAAACATTGTGCACGATCCAACATATCGCTTAGATTATAAGACAGCGGAGGATGCGTTAAAGGTTTACAGAGAAGCCTTGGTTAATCTTGACGCCTTATAATTGACTTGAGAACTAAAGCAAGTTATCATATTATCGCGGTGTGGAGGAGTAGTACCTCGCCAGTCCCATAAGCTGGAGGCCCTAGTGCAATTCTAGGCACCGCAACACTTTGTTAGTTTATGGCGGTGTAGCTCAGGGGTAGAGCAGTGGCATCATAAGCCATGGGTCGTGGGTTCAAGTCCCTCCACCGCCACAAAGTAACATGGGGTTGTAGCTCAATTGGTTAGAGCCCTTGATTGTCAATCAAGTGGTTGCGAGTTCGAGTCTCGTCATCCCCGCATTAAAAAAAACCAGAGAAGTCTGGTTTTTTCTATTCCGATTTTAATGGTCTAAACGGCAAAAAAAGCATTATTAGTGCTCTTTGTAAAGAAGGGGGGGGAAGAAGAATTATAAAAGTAGTCGTCGGAGATTCTCAATTCTCTTTTTAATTCTTTTTAATTCTCCTTCTGCTTTTTCTAATTCTTTGAAAAGCTCTTTAAATTTTTCATTAAATTGCTTTTCAGTAATCTTCAAAATCATACTAATCGTTTATATTGTAGCTTGTAATGTGTTTCTTGTCAAATTCACTCAAAACATAAATCATTGTTTTTTTAAAGTAGTTCTTAATTAAAAATCAATTAATTGTGGTTTCTATTTTTTTATAATTAAAAAAGGAACATTATTAATGTTCCTTTAAAGGGGGAGAGAGAAACTTATTCTACTTTATGGAATTTCTTGAGAAATTCCACTCTCTCTTTTTTTTCAGAAGATTCATCTTCTGATAAGAGATTTTGAAATTTCTTTTCAAAAGCTGCAGCTGTCAGCTTTTCTTTTTTATCTATTGTCTTTACAGCCATTCTTAATCACCTATATTATAGTTTATAATATCCTTTTTGTCAAGTATTCTTGAATTGTAAATCATTATTTTTTCGTTTAAGATAATATTATGCTTATTGATAATGTTAAAATTGAAGTTTTTGCAGGTAATGGTGGTAATGGAGGTGTGGCTTTTATGAAAAGAGGCGTAGGACCTACTGGTGGCAATGGAGGAAAAGGAGGTAGTATTTATGTTGAAGGAGTTTCTGATTTAGGAGCTTTACAGCAATTTAGGTTTAAAAAAGAAATTAAAGCAGAAGACGGAGAACATGGAAGATCTAAATTTAGAGATGGTCGGACAGGAAAAGATATTTATTTAAGAATTCCAATAGGAACAATTATTCATAATCTTAATAAGGGAGTTAAAAAAGAAATTGTAAAGGAAGGACAATCTTTTTTAGTTGCCAAGGGTGGTAGAGGAGGAAAAGGTAATTTCTTATTAAGATCGCCAAGTAATGTTACTCCCAAAGAAGCTAAACCTGGGTGGCCAGGTGAATCTTTTGAATTAAAATTAGAATTAAAATTTATTGCCGATGTTGGCTTAATTGGCTTGCCTAATGCTGGCAAATCTAGCTTATTAAATGAATTAACTCGAGCAAAAAGTAGAGTAGCTAATTATCCTTTTACTACCCTAGAACCACATTTAGGGGTTTGTTATGGAACTATTCTTGCTGATATTCCAGGTTTAATAGAAGGAGCTTCCAAAGGAAAAGGATTGGGTATTAAGTTTTTGCGTCATATTGAAAGAACAAAAGTTCTTTTTCATCTTATTTCGTCTGAATCAAATAGCCCTATAAAAGATTATAGGATTATTAGAAAAGAGCTTGAAAGATATAATAAAAAATTGCTTGAACAAAAAGAATATATTCTTATTACTAAAAGTGATTTAATTGAATCTTCTAATTTAGAAAAGAAAATAAGTAAATTTAAGAAGATAAATAAGGAAGTGTTTCCTATTTCTGTTTATGATTTTGATAGCATAGAAAGGGTTAAGAAAATTCTTAATAAATTAAAATAAAAACTGTTAAAAAGTAGCTTTTTTTCAGTTTGATTTTTATTCTTATTTAAGTTAAAATTAGAGCAGAGAATATGTTAAAAAAAATTGAAAATAAAGCAGAAAAAGAGATAAAAAAAGCTCAAACCCTGAAAGAATTGAATAGGGTTTTTAAAGATTTTTTAGGGAAAAAAGGGGAGCTCTCTTTAGTTCTAAGAGGATTAAAAGATCTTTCTGAAAAAGAGAAGATTAATAGGGGAAAAAAGGCTAATGAATTAAAGGAAAGATTAAAGGTAAAATTTAATAAAAAGAAGATTGAAATAGGCTCAGAAAGCCAATTTGATAAATATAAAGGTATTGATGTTACAATTCCTAGTAAAAAGCCTTTAATGGGCCATTTGAGTCCTTTAACGCAAGTTAAAAGACGAATTATTGATATTTTTAGAGGAATAGGCTTTGAGGTAGTTGATGGTCCAGAAATAGAGAATGAGTGGTATAATTTTGATGCCTTAAATATACCTCAAGATCATCCTGCTCGAGACGCTTGGGACACTTTCTGGTTAAAGGGAAAAAAGCCCCTACTTCTAAGAACTCATACATCTCCTAGTCAAATTCGATATATGGAGAAGAATCAACCTCCATTAAGAATTATTTCTCTTGGAAAAGGCTTTAGGCATGAGGCTACCGATGCTTCTCATGAAATGCAATTTTATCAAGTTGAGGGGCTAATGGTAGGCGAAGATGTTTCGGCTGCTAATTTTAAAGCAATTGTTAAACAATTTTTTGAAACTTTTTTTGAACAAAATATTAATGTTCGCTTTACTCCTGATTATTTTCCTTTTACTGAACCTTCTTTTGAAGTAGCTATGAGCTGTTTAATCTGTAAAGGAAAAGGATGTTCTGCTTGTAAAAAAACGGGATGGGTAGAAATAGGTGGAGCGGGAATGGTTCACCCTAATGTTTTTAAATCTTGCAAATTAGACATTAATAAGTGGCAGGGTTGGGCTTTTGGATTTGGTATAGATAGATTAACAATGATGAAATATAAAATTAATGATATCCGCTTAATTCATTCTGGAGACTTAAGATTTCTTAATCAATTTTAATATGATTTTTTCTTATAACTGGTTACAAAAATATATTGAAGATAAATTACCTGAACCAAAGAAATTGGCCGAGCTTTTAAATAAGCACTCTTTTGAGATTGAAGAAGTAAAACAAAAAGGTAATGATTTTATTCTTGATATTGATATTAGGCCTAATAGGGCAGGAGATTGTTCTTCTCATATTGGAATGGCCAGAGAATGTGCAGCCATTATTAAGTCTGAGCTTAAAGATTTAAAAGAAAACTTAAAGGAAGACAAGAAACTTCAAGTAAAAGATTTTCTTAAAATTGATGTTAAAGAAAAAACTTGTTTAAGATATACCTCAAGAGTTCTTACCGATGTAAAAGTAGAAGAATCTCCAGATTGGTTAAAAGAGAAACTTAATATTTGTGGATTACAACCTATTAATAATATTGTTGATGCTGTAAATTATGTAATGTTGGAAATGGGCCAACCATTACATGCTTTTGATTTAGATAAACTAGATGGTAAAAAAATAATTGTACGATTTGCCAAGGATAAAGAAAAAATTGTTTCTTTAGATGGCCAAGAATTTAATTTAAATAAAAAAGTTTTAGTAATTGCTGATGAAAAAAATCCTATTGCTATTGCTGGAATAAAAGGGGGAAAGGGTTCTGAAATTGATAGCAAAACCAATACTTTGGTTCTAGAATCTGCAAATTTTAATTCTAAAACTATTCGTAATGCTTCTAGATTTTTAAAATTAAAAACAGATGCTTCTTTTCGTTTTGAGCATGGCCTAGATGTAAACTTAACAGAAGTAGCTATTAATAGAGCTGCTCAATTAATTCAAGAAATAACTGGATGTCGTGTAGTTTCTGGTATGGTTGATTTTTATCCACGTAAAATTTTACCCAAAGTAGTTGGTTTAAAAATTGAAAAAGTAAAAAGTTTGTTAGGTATAGATATTTCTCAAAAAGAAGTTATTAATATTTTAAAAAGACTTAATTTTAAACTTCTAGAGAAAATGAAAGGGGTTGTTAAAATTGAAGTTCCGACATTAAGAGTTGACGTTTCTTTACCAGAAGATTTGATAGAGGAAATTGGGAGAATTTATGGATATGAAAACATTCCATTTGTTCTTCCAAAAGCTACTTTGGTTTCTCCGAAAAGAAACTTAAATATATTTTGGGAAGATTTTACCAAGGATATATTGAAAGAAAATGGGTTTACCGAAGTCTATAATTATTCTTTTATTAATCAAGAACAAGCCAGCCTTTTTAATTATAGTCAATCAGACCTTTTTGAATTAAAAAATCCATTAAGTCAAAACCAGAAATATTTGTGTCCAAGCTTAATTCCTAATTTATTAAAGAATGTAAAAGATAATTTTAGATATTTTGATAGTTTCAATATTTTTGAAATAGGAAGAGTTTTTAAAAAACCTCAAGAGAAAAGATCTCTCACAGGATTAATTGCTCATAAGAAAAAACAAGAATCTTTCTACGCATTAAAAGGCGTAATTGATGTTTTGTTTGAGAAAATGGGAATTGCTAATTATTATTATGATAATTACCAAGCAACTCCCGAAGAAAGTAGTACTTCTATTTGGGATATCAGGAGAAGTGCAGAGATTAAAATAAATAATAAAGAGGTTGGTTTTGTTGGCTATATTTCAAGAAATATTTTGAGACTTTTAGATATCGATGGGCAAGTAGCAATGTTTGATATTGATTTTGAAAAATTACAAAAACTAACCATTGAAGAGCATGAATATCAACCTATTTGTCCTTATCCTAGCGCTATTAGAGATTTGTCTATTTTAGTTCCAGAGGAGGTTAGAGTTGTAGAAGTTTTGAATGTAATTAATAGGGTTGGAGGAAAGTTAGTTAATGATGTAGACTTATTTGATATTTATGAAAATGGCAATGATCAAAAAAAGAGTTTAGCTTTTCACATTATTTATCAAGCACAAGATAGAACCTTATCTTCTGCAGAAATAGATCAATTACAAAACAAAATAGTTGAAAGTTTAGAAAAAAACTTAAACTGGAAAGTAAGAAAATAATATTATGGCAAAACAAAAGAAATCAAGCTATACAGCAAAAGACATTCAAGTTTTAAAAGGATTAACTCCTATTAGAAAAAGACCAGGAATGTATATTGGTTCAACAGGAACCGAAGGATTACATCATTTGATTATAGAGGTTGTAGGTAATAGTGTTGATGAGGCTATTATGGGTCATTGTAGCAAGATTGAAGTTTCTTTTCTTCCTGATAATAGAATTCAAATTAAAGACAATGGAAGAGGTATTCCTGTTGACAAGCATCCTCAAACAAAAAAGTCTGCACTAGAAACTATTATGACCACCTTGCACGCAGGAGGAAAGTTTGGAAGCAAGGCTTATGATTCTACTGGTGGTTTGCACGGAGTTGGTATTTCAGTTGTTTCCGCCCTGTCTACTTTTATGAGAGTAACTGTTTCTAGGGATGGTTATAAATATTCTCAAGAATATTCAAAGGGAGTAGCAAAAACTAAACTTAAAAAAATTGGCAAGTGTAGAGGAACTGGGACAGATATTGTTTTTGAACCGGACGCAGGAATTTTTAATAGTTTAAAATTTAATAAAAATAAAGTTGTAAACTATCTTCGTCAACAAGCTTATTTAACTAAAGATTTAGAAATTGTTTTTAAAGATGAGACGGTTAATCCTCATTTAACCTACGGTTTTTATTTCGAGGGAGGAATAGTTTCTTATTTAAAATATTTAATAGGAAGTAAGGAATTAATTAACGATGATGTTTTTTATTGTTTTAAAAAAGAAGATAATATTTTAGTTGAAGCTGCCTTTATTTATACTGATGACTATGAAGCTTCAGAAAATAGTTTTGTAAATAACATTTATACTTATGAAGGAGGTAGTCACTTAACTGGTTTTAGAAGTGCTTTGACTAGAACGGTTAATGATTATGCCAGAAAGAACGGTTTTTTGAAAGGTAAAGAAGAAAACTTTAGCGGAAGAGATATTAGGGAAGGATTAACTTCTGTGATATCTATTAAGATTAGCGAGCCTCAATTTGAGGGTCAGACAAAATCAAAATTAGGTAATCCAGAAGCTAAACCTGCTGTAGAGAGAGCAATTGGAACCGTTTTGCTTGATTTTTTGGAAAGAAATCCTCAAAATGCTAAAAAAATAATTAATAGGTTTTTATTAACTCAAAAGGCTAGAAATGCTGCAAAGGCTGCTAAGGACACTATTTTGAAAAAGAAAATATTACAAGGATTAGCCTTGCCTGGTAAGCTAGCGAGTTGTTCTTCTCGAAAACCAGAGGAATCAGAATTATATATAGTGGAGGGTCAATCTGCTGGAGGAAGCTCTCGTCAAGCTAGAGATCGTCACTTTCAGGCTGTTTTACCTTTAAGAGGTAAGATATTGAATGTTGAGAGAGCTCGTCTTGATAGAATTCTTAATTCTGATGAGATTAAATCTTTAATTATTGCTCTAGGAACAGCAATTGCCGATGATTTTAATCTTGATAAATTAAAGTATCATAAGGTTGTTATTATGTGTGATGCTGATTCTGATGGTAATCATATTAAAACCTTACTTTTAACATTATTTTATCGTTATTTCAGGCCATTAATTGATAATGGTTACATATATGTTGCTTGTCCTCCTCTTTATAAGATTCAAGTAAACAAAAAATTGTATTATGTCTTTACAGAAGACGAGAAATTAGATATCTTAAAGAAGTTAGGAGATGTTAAAATGTCAATTCAAAGATATAAGGGTTTGGGAGAAATGAATCCTGATGAACTTTGGAAAACAACAATGAATCCAGATACTAGAAAGTTTCTTCAGATTCAAATCGAAGAGGCAAGACAAGCAGATAGAATTTTTGACACTTTAATGGGCAAAGAGGTTCCTTTAAGGAAAAAGTTTATTCAGAACTATGCAGAGAAGGCTAAAAATCTTGACGTTTAATTAAGTAAAAAAATGAAAACCAAAAACATTTTTGTAAATATAGGGTCTTTTTTAGGAGAAGTTAGGGCTGAAATGAAAAAGGTAAATTGGCCAACAAAAAAAGAAACCACCAAGAATACCATGGCGGTTCTTGGCATTTCTTTTGTTGTAGCCATCTTTTTAGGAGGATTAGATCTTCTTTTCACCAAAGTATTAAATATTTTTATTCGTTAATATAGCAATGGTAAAACAAGAAACAGCTAAAGAGAGAAATTGGTATGTATTACATACTTATTCTGGTTATGAAGATTCTGTTGCTAAAAATTTAAAGCAAAGGATTGAGTCTTTAGATATGTCTGAAAAGATTTTTGATGTAATAGTTCCTAAAGAAAAGAAAATTAAAATTAAAAATGGAAAAAGAAAAGTAATAGAAGAAAAGGTTTATCCAGGATATGTATTGGTAGAGATGATCGTTACTGATGATTCTTGGTATGTTGTTAGAAATACCCCTAATGTTACTGGTTTTATTGGATCTGGAACTACACCTGTACCTATTTCTAAGGAAGAAATCGACAATTTGAAGAAAAGAATGGAGATAGATAAACCAAAACATAAAATTTTAGTTAAACAAGGAGATTTAGTTAAAATTATAGATGGTCCATTTAAAGGTTTTGATGGAAAAGTTTCTGAGGTTGATGAAGAAAAAGAAAAAATCAGAGTATTAGTTAATATGTTTGGGAGAGATACGCCTGTCGAACTTGATTCTCTTCAGATTAAAAAGTTTTAATATAAATTATGGCTAAAAAAATAAAATGTGTTGTTAGGTTGCAAATCCCTGCCGGGAAAGCTAATCCTGCACCTCCTATTGGTCCAGCCTTGGCTCCTCACGGATTAAATATTTCTGAATTTTGTCAGAAATTTAATGATGCAACTAGTAATAAGGAAGGGTCAATTCCGGTAACGGTTACTATTTATGAAGACAGAAGTTATGACTTAAAGGTTAAAGAACCTTTAACTTCTGATTTACTTAAAAAAGCTGCTGGTATTGAAAAGGGTTCAGGTGAGCCAAATAGAGACAAGGTTGGTAAGATTACACAAAAACAATTAGAAGAAATAGCTAAGAAAAAAATGCCAGATTTGAATACGGAAGATATAAAGCAGGCAATGAAAATTATTGCTGCTACAGCTGAGAATATGGGAATAGAAGTTAAGGAATAATTTTGTGAAAAATATTCAAAGACCATCAAAAGAAAGATATTACTTAGATATTGCAAAACAGGTTGCTCAAAGATCAACCTGTTTTAGTGTTAGAGGAGGAGCTATTATTATTAAAAATGATACTATTGTTTCAACTGGTTATATTGGAGCTCCAAGAAAAACCAAAGATTGTTTTGAAAGAGGGGATTGTTTGAGAAGAAAGTTAAATATTCCTCATGGAGAAAGATATGAGCTTTGTCGAAGTGTTCATAGTGAACAAAATGCAATTATTAATGCTGCAAGATCTGGTGCAAGTTTGCTTGGAGGAGATATGTTTGTCTATGGGGAAAAACGAGAAGGAGGTTTGATTGATTTTTTCCCTTGTTTCATTTGTAAAAAAATGATTATTAATGCTGGTTTAAAAAGAGTTATCTGCTCTACAGCGAATGGTGATTACAAAATATTTAAAGTTGAAGACTGGACAAAAGATTGGAGAGAAAAAGATATGTTGGAGGATGAGCATAGGTATGGGGAAGATCAAAACAAAAGCGATTCTTAAAAATTTCCATTAGAATTTTATAAAAAAAGAGGATTAAAACCTCTTTTTTTCTTTGTTGAAATAATATATAGTAAAACAATGAAAGAAAACAATAGCGCTGGAAAATTTATTATTTTTGAAGGAATAGACGGTTCTGGTAAATCTACTCAAAGTAAATTATTTCGTAGATATTTAGAGAAAAAAGGATTAGATGTTTTTGAGATAAGCTTCCCTCAGTACGGAAAGAAAAGTGCTGGTTTGGTTGAAGAATATTTAAGTGGTAAATATGGTAACTCAAGGGAGGTTGGACCATATAGAGCGTCAATTTTCTTTGCCTGT
>Ga0114923_10002513_pt1 | contig 12411 bp, 18 predicted proteins | sample SumtaG_FD_89578 | JGI IMG/M metagenome (GOLD analysis project Ga0114923, IMG submission 89578) | Deep subsurface microbial communities from Indian Ocean to uncover new lineages of life (NeLLi) - Sumatra_00157 metaG | ecosystem: Environmental > Aquatic > Marine > Oceanic > Sediment | place: near... | reverse complement strand
TTCTTATCGCTGCTATCAAAGCGCATTTAGTCCAAGGGGTTAAACGTGATACGAGTTCATCTTCATTGATACCATTATCAACCCAACTGTCTTCATACGTAGCCCTAATTGTTAGCTCCTCCTTCTTAATCCAAACTATTAGGCGTTCAGCCGTTGTTATTGTGCTCTGCATTACGCTGCCCTCTTGCTATTTAGTGTGAGGTTGATTTCAATCGCTCCGTCCAATTCTTCAAGGTCAAAGGTTAGTGGTTGATTAGGCTTTGATTCTAATAAGGTTACTTCATACGTGGATGCTTTTCTTTGGTCAATTGCGTATATCAAAAGCCTCTTATTAATTTTATGCGTGGCTTCTTCTTTGTCTGAGCCATCGTAATCATAGTCATAACAGCCGTTCGTGAATGTTGCTGTAAGCTTATTGCTTAATATGAAGTCAATCAATTGTCGTTTGGTGAATATCTTTGTAGGCATGATTATTTAGCCTCCTTGCGTAGTGTTATGATGATTCTTAAGTGATTCGTCATAATAAAAGTGTAGGTATCAGGGTCTGTGTTAATGGATACTCGATAGCCGTCAATCGGTGGTTTGTTGTTGCTCAATATAGTTATAATGCCTTGTCTAGTTAATCCCCAAAATATCATTTCGCCGTTAGCTAAATGCTCTCCTAGGTCTCCTGTAGCTCGTAATACTGAACTCTTGGAGATTAAGTCAATCAATCGTTGTTTGGTGAATATGGTCATTATGTATTGTTTCTCTTATTAATTGTTTAATTGTTTAATTGTTTAATATAGAACCAGTATGACACAGCTAGAAAAGCTTGTCAAGTATTATTTTCACTTATTTTATAACTATTTAGGTATAGTATATGTACAATATAGGTGCTAGGTAAACAATGTGCTCTATTTATGGTAGATTGGTTGATTATTGAACACCATGTCCTCAAGTCCTTATGTCCACACCTTTTCTATACTTATATATTATAGATTTTTACTCTAATTTATATATTACTTACTTTTAAGGACTTAAGGACATATAGTAATAATATATATATATATATTAATAACTTACGAATATTTTTAGTAGGTCCATAACTGTGTATTCAGTCCTTAAGTACTAAGGACCGAATAAATCTATTCATAATAATATGAACGATTTCATTCATAATGGGTATAATATGAACAACTTCATTCATAACAGTCATAGTACTTAAGGACATGAATACTTTTATTAAGGACAGTAATAATATGAATAATTTCATTCATAACAGTAATAATATGAATAATTCTATTCATCCAAATTATGAATAATTCTATTCATCCAAATTAACAACCCCCCAATACAAGTAATTATTTGAATTCATAGTTGAGCGTATTAACTAAATAAAATCAGACCTATTGTGAATAACTCTTACTAGAATAATGATAGAAAATACTAACGTTAATACTTGACATACTTCACTAAAAGGTATATACTACTGTCATTACCTCATAAAAAAATTAACAGGAGCTATTAATGGATGTAGAGATAATATTGAAGTATTACAATAAACTAAGTGACTTCGCACGTATAATGGGGATTGACTATGCCGTACTTTATTCCTGGAGAAGACGAAATAAGATCCCTCAAGAGCATGAAGAAAGGATAGCTAATCACTTTATTGATTTAACTAACAAAAGGGTAGTAAGATTACGAGAACAGTTTGAAGGAATTATTGAACAGTTAATAACCCACAAAATACGACCTAGGGATTACAAAGAGCTAAAAGAATTACTAGATAGATTAGTGCATTAATACCTATTGTTTGGTATACTGAGAAGTGACAGGTAAGTCGATACTAACCTTACTTCCTACCTATATGAGAGGTACAGCTAAGGGTTCATACGAAAGAAGGTAACGCACTGTCACTTATATAAGGGCATTGTATGCAAGAGAGTAAAGACTGTTATTGGGTCCCGACGGTTCGCCAAGAAGCGAAGGTAGGCCTATCTGCTGAAGAAATCGTTTTTGCACATGAATTTTCCTCATCTGTTTTAGAACACCCCGCATTTAAGCATGCCTTTCGTTTAGGATTAATTGATAGAAAACGAGATGTCAATATTAAGCTATTGAGGTCAACCAACGGTGCGTTAAAGATTTTCGATGATGAAGGGGATGCAGAGATACCTGATTTAAGTCGGTATGAGAACTTCAAAGAACAAATGGCTATCTTACATAAAGCCATAGCCAATAGAAAGATACGAAAGGAAGTATTCAACTCATTGTTAGGCAGTCTAAAGACAGCCAGCGATATACATTACGATGAAGTGATTGAATTACAAAAAGCCGTTGAAGTACTTCAAAATAAGTTTACTACCAGTGAGGTGAAAGATGCCCAAACGAAATCCTATTACGATTAATCCAGCCAATAAAGGCGTCACTCGAAAACGAGTAGGCGTCTCTAAGAAAACTGGAAAGATTAAACGCTCTGATTTAAGAGCTGATTTGGCTAAGCAGAAACGAGCCGTACAAGCCGCGCCTAAAGGGAGTGCTAAGCGCGCTGCGGCAGCTAAACGAAGCAAACAGGATAACTTCGCATTGGTCTTCGGTAAGAAGAGAAAGTAAATGGAACATGAGTGGTACATAGTATTTGGGAATGAAGCCTCGAGTATCTTTGATTGGATGCTCCCTAAGAAAAATCAGTACAGGCACATAGCACTTTTCTTTAAAAGAGAATTAGGGTGGTACATGATAGCACCTTGCAATGACTATTGGCGATTTGAAGAACTTATGGTAATGGCGTCACAGGACTTATCCAAGCATATTTTCTTAATGCCACACTACATTCATTGGGTGAAGGTAAAAGTGTTCTCTCCTAATAGGAAAGGTTCACTTTTGATGATACCCACCTGTATAGAAGTGGTCAAACGGATTACAGGAATCACTATAGGACATTGCTTAACATGCTACGGATTGTATAAGCAGTTAAGAAAATTCGACGGTAAGACTAATTTTAAGATAATTGATGAGGCTAAAAGAGATAATGTCTAATTTACTAGCCGTCAAGTGGGCTGAAGGAAAGATAAAAGAGTGTAATAAGATAACCCATAATATAGTAACTGTCGGTATGGTGGTATTGATGGTATGGATGGTCTCTATGTCAATACTAATAGTTTTTGTTAGTCCATTGTGCAGGTCCCTATATGGGTCCGTTATAGCAGAGATTTTAGGCACTCTTTGGATTGTCTCTGGGCTGCTACTTTTGTTTGTTAGATTTTTCGATATAATATTTGAAAATGATTGTCTAATAGGTGATTTAGAATATAAAAAGAATTTGTTTAAAAACCCTTCCTGCAATGAGAAAGAGTCTCTTTCAGTGGTTGAAGATATTTTATATCTACTTTCAAGACTTAAGTATATTCCTTTTCAAAAGGAGATTCAATAATGGGTAACTTATTCGGAGATGGGATAGATACGTCTGCTCAAGATCAATTGATAGCAGACCAACAAAAAGAACGAGGAGAGAAGCTCACTCAGTTGCAAGAGCAACGCTTTGCTATTATCAAATCCCAAGGGGAACCTATATGGAATGAGTTGAGCAAAGATAGGTCAGAACTCCCATGAATATTAAGCACCTTAATCAACGGATGGATGAAGCCATTAACTTAAAACGGTTGTGGCTTGAAGTCTATTTGGAAGTGTATCGGTACGTAACCCCTAACCGGGATGACAGGAATCTCTACGGGGACTACATCAGAGATGCTAAAAACAGGACAATCAATATCTATGACTCTACAGCCATTCTAGCGGCCTATCAAAGGGCCAATGAGTTACAGGGGTTGATTATCCCGTCATCCCGTCCCTGGGGCCGTTATGAGGTTAAGCCGAAGTTCATTAACAGTAAGAAGCAAGCATCTAATATTACAGACATTGATTTAGCTAATTTCAACAACACTATTAATGATTTTATTGATGCGTCTGATTTACAGGAAGCCGCCTCATCAGCGTTTCTTGATTTAACAATAGGTATGGGTGCATTGTGGATTCAATCGCCTAGTGATGAGAATCCGCTTATGTATAAATCGGTTTCCTCATTAGCTCTGTACCCTGAATTTACAAGTGAAAACATTATTGATACCGCCTGGACTAAACACGTATTGTTAGGTCGCCAAATACTAGAACGCTATCCTAGCTATAATGGCGCACAACGAGGTGCGTTAGAAAGGGACTTTGACCAACCCTATTTTCTGTGGGTGGGTGAGATTAAGGAAAAAGATACCTACTATACCTACCACGTCCTAGAGAATGATCGATTTACCATCCTAGAAGAGGAGGAGAAGCCCTACAAGCGGTTAATCATCTTCAGGGATAGGGTAAGGCCTGGTGAGGTCCAAGGACGTGGTATAGCGATTGATTTGTACCCTAACATTAAAGACTTGAATGAGATGGTTCGTGATAGACGTAAGTCAGCAGCGTACAAGGCGAACCCGTTAATATTCTATGATACAGCCGCTGGGATTAATCCGTATTCAATGAAACAGCTTGGAGGTGCCTTTATGCCCCTGGTGGGTGGTCGTGCTCCTTTACAGGCTATGGAGCTGCCAAGCTCTCAAGAGGTATTGCTAGACATCCAGGATGCACGCGCAATGATACGCGAAGGGTTTAAGATTGACCGCTTAAGTGAAATCGATACACCCCCTAAAACCGCAACTGAAGTCTCGATTGAAGAGAACAAGGACCAACGAAGTAGTGCAACCAATATTGCTCGATTAATCTCTGAATTACCTAAGCAGTTGCATATAAGCTCCGCTCAAATACTCGATGAGCGTCAGCTATTAGGTAATACGGTTAAGTTGAATGACAAAAACCTACGATTTAATTACAGCTCACCTTTACTAGACATTAAGAAACAGAGTGATTTAGTGGCCCTACAGCAGGTCACACAATACATCCAACAGAACTTGGGTGAATCAATGGTAATGACCGCATTTAATTTGGAGAAATTAGTTCCATTTCTGTACACCAATTTCAATTTACCACCTGATTTATTTGTACCGGGCCAAGCCATTGAACAAGCCTTAGCTCAGATGGCTCAACAAGCCCAACAAGCACAAGGCGGTGCACCTCAGCCTACGACTACAGCGAGTCAGCCTCAACAACTGTCCGCTCCACAAAGTTTAGTATAGACAAGGAAACAGAATGACTGACCGATTAAAGGAGTTACTAGAGCATCACGATAAGAGTAAGCGCATATCGCTTAAGGAATACTACACGTACATGCTATTTGCTATGAATGAGATTGGTATTAAATTTATGAGATTATGTAAAGAGGAATTCTTCACATTGCCAGTGGCTGACTATAACGCATTAGGACATCTAGCTTTCTTAGAAGGTGAGAGGAATCATATCCGAGAGATAGAGTATGTGATTAGTAAAATAAACCATTTATTAGACGGGAGTTAAATTATGACTGAGGAGAAAGAACCAATGACTATAAACCAGATAGCCATTAATATGAAAAAGAAAGAGATAGAAGGATTAGAATCAGATATACGCGATAAGGAACGAGAGATCAACCAAGTAAGAAAAGAGATTGATTTTTTAATAGAAATAGCCGGTGTGTCACAGGAACACGGGTTAGGAGAAGAATTAGTATTGACGCCTGCTCAATTTAAAGCATTAGTGACCCACCGAGGAGAAAAAGCCAATGTCTGATGGATTAAAGTACACAACGCATGAAGAAGCAGAAAAAGGATATAGAGAGCTTCAACAATTGACCTCAGCTAAAGAAGAAGAGTTAAAGACCCTTCAAGGCCAAATGAGAGCACCTGAGAGCTACGTCATCCCATCTAATATGCAAATAGATGGTGATGTACGTGAGAAGCTAAATAACCTCGGGAAAGATATTTCACTTACTCAGGACCAATACAATAAATTTGCTAATAAATTGCTGCAAGAGAGTGTAATTGAGCAAGAACGAGTCAAAGCTCAACAACAGGAGTTGACTAAGATTACTGATTACGAGGATAGAAGAAGTAAGCTAGATACCTATCTTGACCAAAAATATTCACAACCGGTCAGTAAATTACTTAAAGAAAAAATGGCACTTCCAGAATTCTTTAATAATTTATGGGATGAGAGAGAAAAATCAGTTCAATCTTCAGGCTTACCTACTGGAACCACCGCGTCTATTCCTTTTAATAATGAAGATTTGCTTAAATTAAGATCGGAATGGCATAACAACCCTCATAAATTATACTTAAAAGATAAGTACCTGGCTATGTTAGAACGAAAAGGTAATTTACGAAAGGTTGGACAATTGGTTGAAGACTAGGTATACTATCAATTATGTTGTTTTAGTCCATATTTCAACATGTTGTTTAGTTCCTTAAACACACCGTTAAAGACCCAGTTTTGTTTATTTCCTGGGTCTTTTTTTGTCTTAATTATTTCCCCACTTTCTGCTAGTATTTTTTAATTATATTTGACTTTTATTTAATCTATATGTATAATATTATTCATAGTCATTAGTACCGAATAGTATTATCGATACTACTGATGGTTATCGATTTATAGTTAGCCCTTCGCAGGACACCTAATTGATAAATGGGACAAAAAAAAATCCATATCAATTAGGAGCATTAATCATGGCTATTAATTTAGAATCCAGCAGTGAACTATTTATTACTGAAGTACAAGAGACCCTCCAGAATCACAGGGCATTTGCAGGTGTTGTTTTAGAACGCCATGGATTAGAAGGAACAACTGCTAACTTCCCCGTAGGTGGAATTGGCCAATTTAATGAGGACGGATTTGGTGGTGGTGACATTGCCGTATCGGCACTTGACGAAACCAACGTACCTATTTCAGTGGGTAACTTCCATTATAAGACTACCATTGGTGGTGGTTATAAGACCTTATTTTCTTATGACAAAATAATTGAGAATGCTAAACAGCATGGGTTAGCTGGCGCACAGGCACTGGATAAATTGCTCATCGATGCGCTGTATAATACCGGTGGTGGTGTAACTCGATTTGAAAAGGTTCCCGTTAATTTTGGCCCTTCAATTGGGCTAAGTGTCGCTAAGTTATCGAGCGCAACTGACCGATTAATGGACAGTGGTGTGTCGTTAATGACCAATAAGAATTGTCCTGTTCCCGCATTGGCACGTACTGATTTGAAACAAGATTCGACTTTTTCCTCTTGGGATTTCAATATGAAGCGTCCTTTGATGACGAATCAGTTACCTGGTTATTTAGATATTGCTTTTTACACTGTTGGAAGCGCAGGTGAGAATGCTATTCCTCGAAACGGAATAGGAACTGCTGGGGATCCTTTTGTTTATGATGTTTTAGTGCTCGCTGAAGATTCATCTCGAATTGTGTTTAATAGAGAGCTTACTAGCACTATTAATTGGAACCCATTAGAAGACAGATGGGAGCTAGTTAGCTCATTCACTGCTCGTGGAGGCGTTCTTCTTCCTGGAGCGATTAAGAACATGGTTGTTCACGTGGTAATTACCCCTTAAGGAGGACTAAAGATGAGTGATTTAATAGGTTTATACCCCCGCGCAAGTGGGACTGTAGATGGTGCACCTCAGGCATGGGTAGCTAATACCAACGATTCAGAGGTTACTGTTATTACACCGGGTTATTTTGATGACAAAGCGGGGATAGTAAGAATAAATGACACTATTAACATTACTACCTCTGAATCTACGACCCCTCTTCTTCTAATTGGCCGTATTTTTAACAGTGGTACTCCTCAAGAGCCTGAATTAACATTTGGAGCACCGCCCGACAATACTAATATTGCTTTTAGAAAGGGTATTATTAGTCAGGAGGTTCGATTCGACCTTCCTAGTACATTGCCTCTGTATTTTAATGCGCCAGGTTCTCTTAATAAAGTGCGAGGTTTAGTACGAATCCAATTAGGTGCAGCGGCAGGGCTTATTCAACTGAAGGATTCTGAAGGAAATGATATGGCGAATGGCCTAATGACATTCCCTTCGGGGGCTGTCCCAACAGATGAAGAAGTTGTTAATCCGACTACTAATAATATTATTGCGAATGACGGCGACAAGATACAAATAACCTCTTCAGGCGCAGCATCAACTGGTCGGGTAGTATTGTATTTTGAGTATACTTCTACGCCAGAATAAGTTGTTATATTGATAAGAGAGACACAATGCCTCTCTTATTCTTTCATAAGGAAGAAGAATCGTGGCGACTCAGTTATCGATAGTTAATAATGCACTTAATGAGCTTGGCGAAGTTGCGGTTAGCAATATTAATGATTCTGAGCATGCGAAGATACTTGATCAGAAAATTGATTTAAATTATAGAGTAGCTTTATCAATAACTAACTGGGTATTTGCTCAAAAATTTGAATCTATTTCGCTTACAACTGAACCAGGCATTCCTGAGTTCCCTTTTGCTTATCAATTGCCCTTTGATTTTGAAAAGTTAGTTGACGTTAATAAGATTAATGATTATCGTTTATTAGGTGATAAGCTTTATGTAGCGACTAATCAGGGAGTGGACCTTTTCTATATCAGTAATCAAATTGTATTTAGTTTATTTCCTTCTACTTTTGAGCAATATTTGGTTTATAAAATAGCGGCTCAATCTTGTTTAGTGCTAACTAACAGTGTCCCTGTAACTGAGTATTTGGTTCAGCAGGAAACACGAACTCGTGAGTGGGCTGTATTTGTTAATGCTAATTTAGAGGGTTATAGAGAGCATGTAGTTAATAAATATGACCGTGGCAACCAGGTACTCTAAATGGTTTACATCAGACAGGATGCCTTTAGTGTTGGAGAGGTTGATGAAGTCAACTACCTTGAAACCCAGTCGCCTTTTTATCTTAAAGCGTTAAAGAAAGCTGAGAATTTTCTTATCAATGACACAGGGAAAGCCGTTAAACGAACTGGTTTTCGCAATATCAATACCCTATCTAATGAAGCTATCGGTCCTGATTTAACTGATCAGTCTCGAATGTTTCCGTTTTTTGCAAAAGAGGGCGGACATTACATCATTATAGCAACTGATTTGAAGTTTCATTTCTATAGTATATTCGATGATATGTTTAAAACGCCCATAGATACTCCTTATACTAATGACCAATTGAATGATCTTGATTTCACGACCACTACTAATAATGTAGTGCTGTTTGTTCATTCTGAGCACATACCAGCTCGATTAACTGAGGCAATTGGTGTATTCACTTATACGCCCTTGAATTTCGCGATTCTTCCTGCGTATGACCTGAATACGGTTGATTATAATTCATCAACAGCGGTCCTTTCAGGAGGAACTACGGCTGAGTTCACCTTAACAGTGGACGGTTCGTTAAGTTTTACCACGGCTTGGGTTGGAGGGGTGGTTATAGGTGAGTTCGGTAACTCGATTGAAGAGCCTAATGGCTATGGCATTATCACTGAAGTAACGCCTGGTGCTACGACCATTTTTAAAGGAACGGTTAAAATAGATTTTAAAGATGGAAATTACAAAGGTCGTGATTTCTCTATCAGACAACCTGTCTTTACTCCAGCTCTTGGGTTTCCTTCAGTAGTCACATTCTTTCAGAACCGTATTTTTTATGCGAATACAATCACGTTGAAAAACACTATTTTCGGTACGCAAATTAATAAATTTGACAACTTAGATGTAGGGGTAGGACGTGATACGGATGCTATTATTTATACCATTGGTTATAAGGACGCAGGGGAGATTACTCATCTGAATTCTGGAAAACAATTAGAAATATTTACATTGAATCATGAATACGTGGTTCCTCAACCAGATGGTCAAGCGGTGACACCTTCTAATTTTTCAGCACCTCGTCAATCTTCTTATGGAACGGACCCGACATTTAAACCGCTTACTTATGAGAATAATAGTTATTTTTTAGGAAGAGGAGGAACGAGTCTATTTAGATTTAAATTTGAGGGCATTGGTCGAGATTACAGCAGTGAGAATGTGTCTGTGTTAGCTGAGCATTTGATTAAGAACCCTAATCGTGGGGTGCTACTTCAATCGACCACATTTGCTCAAGAAAACTATCTGTTCATGCACAACCCTACAGATGCGTCATTAACGGCGTATCAATTTAGCGATGTAGCTAGGATTAATGCGTTCACTGACATTACCTTTGGCACACAATTTGAGGTCCAACCACATGACCTAGCGAATGTTAATAACGACCTTTACATGTTAGTTGAGCTAACGTTACAAAGCTCTCAGAAGCGATTATTAGCTAAATATGTAGAAAACGATGTCCATCACGACATGTACATTGACGTAACCGTACCTGAGAACGGAATCGTTACAGGATTAAGCGATTATGAGGGATATACTGTCTCCGTTCTTCTTTTGGGAGGTATTGAGTATCTAGGAGATTATTTAGTTACGGGTGGTCAGATTACAATTGATAATCCTGGGTTTCCTCGTGCAGGTGATGGAACAGTCGGGATAACCTATAACTGCGCATTAACGCCTTTGTCTTTACTAGCCGGTGAGAAGTCTACCGATGCGTTAAAAAAGAGCAGTTACGTCTATGTAGATTATTTTCAAAGTTTAGATTTTAAAATAAATGGCAAGATAGTTCCGTTCCAGACATTTGAACAGATACAAAGTGGAGTACCCTTACTACCCACAAGTGGACGTGCTAGAATAGGTACATCCAAAGGATGGGGTTTATCAGAGGATTTATTCATAACTCAAACCACTCCTTTGTTTTTAACAATATTGGCAATAGCTTATCAAATTGAGGGAGAATTGATTTAATGGACCCATTAATGATAGCTGCGATGATAGCCTCTCTTGCTAAAGGGATTATGCAAATTGGTTCTGCGGGTGCTCAAGAGGGTGCTTTAAGAGAACAAAGTAGGAACGATGAGTTGCAGTATCTACAACAATCTAATTCACGCTTATTTCAATTACAGAGCCTTTTATCTACCCAAACAGCCACTGAAAGTGCACGTGGTGTTGGTTTAGGAAGCCCAAGTTTTGAGGCTATTCAAAGTCAAAGTGTCAGAATTTCAGGCAAACAACAACGTAACCTAGATACAGAAGAAGCCGCTCGTCAACATATCCTTCAAACTCAACGTTCTAATGTAAAGAGCACACTATTTGCTCAATTGTTTGGAGATGTAGGCACTACAGCTATTCAAACGGCTTTATTAACTAATCCTGGTGCTGCGGGTGCTGGTACGAAAGGTGCAGGAGCAACAAGCAGTCTTCTAGGAGGACTTACCTAATGGCTGATGGCGGATTACCTCAATTCCAACAGGAGGACCCTGTAGTAGGCAATATTCCTTTAGATCCCGCTGGTCAAGGGGAAGCGAAAGTTGCTGAAAGCGTAGGTAAAGTAGCTTCGGCTGGAATAGAAACAGCGGTTCGTATTAAAAAGGCCATGAGTAATGCGGCTCTTTATTCGAGTAATTCCTTATTGGGAAATGCAAGCCGTACAGCACGAACTAATATGGAGATTCATCCTGATAAGGCTGCTTTCTATGCAAAACAATTTAATGACCAGAAAGACACCATTGCTTCTGATGAAGGGCTGACTCCAGAAGATAAGGCTAAACTAAAATCAAATAAGGATTACTACTCCAATGTACTAGCTAATGAAGCCGCCTTAACTACTAATCGTCAAAATATACTGACACAAGCAACTACGTTTAGGACTGATTGGCCTAAATCCATACAAACGATTCAATCTCAATTAATAACTAACCCTACTTTAGCCAAAACAAATATTGCTACACTTATTAGTAATATTAAAAATGGCGAGGCTATGCGTTTTATTACTCCTGCTCAAGGAGCTAATTACCAAAAAGTCGTTGATATGTCAATTCAACGACAGGGACTTCTTCACGACTTAATGCAAGAATTTCCATCTAATATTGATGGGAAGCATGCGCTAACGGGTTCTGTTACAGGCGCACACAGTAATCTTCCTGTTCATCCTTTGACTTATTTTTCTTCTGAAGTGTATAACGCAAATCAAAATAGAAGTGATATGATTGCCGATTTGCATAGAGGAAAAGTCAACCCAGCTTCTATCAATCTTCCACCTTCAGATTTCGGTGTGTATTTAGAAGTATTTCAAGGGATTAAAAATGCACAAGCACTTATTGAAAGTTCTCACGATTACGCACTTATTCAAAAAAGATTTCAGATACTAAATATCAAACCTGCATCTACTCTTACTAATATGGAAAAAGGCGAACGCGACCAATATGAATTTTTTATCAATAATATAAAAAATGGAAATATGGTGGCTGCTCTTTCTCGAACATCTCGAGGAATGTCTTATGCGGAAAAGTATACCGATACTGTTAACTCGAATATTCTTAATGGGACACTAACCTTTGAAGATAGGCGAGAAGCTAATGCCAATGCGTTCAATGAGTTTACTAATTCAATGGTCGG
>Ga0114923_10002512_pt1 | contig 12418 bp, 19 predicted proteins | sample SumtaG_FD_89578 | JGI IMG/M metagenome (GOLD analysis project Ga0114923, IMG submission 89578) | Deep subsurface microbial communities from Indian Ocean to uncover new lineages of life (NeLLi) - Sumatra_00157 metaG | ecosystem: Environmental > Aquatic > Marine > Oceanic > Sediment | place: near... | reverse complement strand
AGCTGCCTAGCCCATCAATACGTTTGAACCAATGGAAATAGTCCTCACAGTTAGGTTGACATTTAGCAGGGGGGATGTCTATCACCTTTTGCGTAGAGGTACTGCAAAAGGTGATAGACATCACCCCTGCTAAATGTCAACCTAACTGTGAGGACTATTTCCATTGGTTCAAACGTATTGATGGGCTAGGCAGCTTCCTCTGTGCTCAGATTGTAGCAGATCTAAAAAATACAATAGGTCACCCACTGGCAGGCGCACCCGATTGGTTGACCTTCTCAGCGCCGGGACCAGGGTCCCTTCGAGGACTATCCTGGTACTACCATGATAAAATTACTGAATCCTCATATAACGCAGCTATCCAGGAAGTTGCTAGGGACTTAGAATGGGAATTCTGTATGCAAGACCTACAGAACTGTATGTGCGAGTTTGATAAGTATTGTCGCGTTCTAACTGGCACTGGCCGGAGTAAGCGCAAATATGCGGCCTATTGAGCTAAAATGGCTGCATCAGACGCCGCTCGACAGTAGATCACATACCGGGCAATAGCTAGGCATGGCTTTTTTATTCTGCTAGTCGACAGGCTTAGGGTAAAATGTTATATAAAACAAGGGGTTACAAGGCATGAATCATAGGTATAGCCAACGTATGAATGATATGTTAATGAAAGTCTTCCAAGTTGGGGATGATTGGAGAAATAATATGAATGAGTATGATACATTTGAAGCTGCCTGTGTGGACAAGTATAATGTCGCACACGAAAAGACTGATGGACAAGGCGCTTGGGATGACCTACGCAAACGAGTTAATATAGACCAGAAGAAACGCCGATGATTATATCAATTACAGGGCGAAACGCGCCTCAAGCCTACACAGAAGGGCTACAGATATTTCGTACTTGCGCCTTAATGGAGCAAACTAGAAATGGGCCAGCAATGGTGATGCCCGCTCCCACGTTCTTAACCATACAATTTCCTGAGGAGCGTCTACTCAATTGCCCTGTTAGAAGAGTTAACCCGTTTTTTCACTGTATGGAATTTGTGTGGATGATGGCAGGCAGTAACGATGCTGAATGGATAAGTCAATTTAACCAAAGAATGTGGGAGTATGCTGACAATGGAATATTGCGAGGCGCGTATGGATACCGATGGGCGAACCCTATCTATCAAATTGCCCAAGTCATTGATCTTCTCCGCCAGACCCCCGGTACACGTCAAGCTGTACTGTCCATGTGGGACATCGTACACGACGCACCAGGAGCCAAAACCTCAGACCGACCATGTAATACTCACATATACTTCAGAGTAGATGAAACTGACTGCCTTAATATGACAGTGTGTAACCGATCTAATGATTTCATATGGGGGATGCTGGGAGCCAACGTGGTTCATATGACTATGTTACAGGAGCTCATAGCTTCTGCTGCGGTCTTGAAGCTAGGGCAGTATCATGTGTTCAGCAATAACTGTCACATTTACACTAGTGTCCCCCGTTATGAGGATATTATCAAAACAACCCTGGACGTAGACATGTACAAGGGGAAGGACATGGTCGGGGGCCACATGGCTCTGCTAACAGACTGCACCCACGTTGAGTTTATGGAGGATTGTATTCGCTTCCTTGATGGGGAGAGTACCTTCCGCTGCCCATGGATACAGCATGTCGCATGGCCTATTAAGATGGCCTACCTAGACCGAGACAATAGGTACGATTATATCGAGGAAATCGTAGCTTCTGATTGGCATAGAGCCTGTTGGGACTGGGAAACTAGGAGAATTGAAAGGAAAAAATACAACTAGGTCCCGAGCAATTCCTATGGTATTATATAAAAGTACCTAGCTAAAAGGAAATAAGATTATGTCAACTAAGGAAACAGCAGTGAAAGGTTACACAGACGAGATGGAAATGGGCGAATTCCTAGGCGATATGTATCGTGGTGTAAGTCACATAAGGGCAGGGATTTGGTGTCTTGTAATATTAGAGTTAGCCAAGTTCGTGCTATGGTGAGGGCAAATGAAAGACAGGTTGGTGGGGAGCATTACAAGGACACAGCAGCTCCCTGCCCTAACTGTGGTCATCTTCTTGAGCATTGGGATGTTTCTTGGGCCTTTAGCTTTAATCAGTTCCAGTATTGTATATCAAAATACATTTGGAGGAAGAAGGGTGCGGGTGGCCGTCCCCTCCTCGCTGACCTGGAGAAAGCGAAGCATCACCTTGAGAAATACATTGAATGCGTTAAACAAGACGAAGAGGAAGGCGAACCAGGACCAGGATATGTGAACCAGTAGTCCGCCCGAGGCGACCAATGGGTTTTAGTTAGCTCTGGGTGCGGCCGGAGTCAGTCGTCACCGCACTACTTAGTCTTACCCTTAACCTTCTCAACGGTACGCATCGTACCTAGAAGTCCGAGCATGCCCAGAGTTAATTGCATGATGGTTTGGTGAGGAAGCTCCAGCCCAACTTGCCCCGAGATCCATTGTATCCATGGATTTATGAGCACCATGTTGAGAACCCCTAAACCACAGACCCAGCCGATGAATGGTCTCCATGTAGCAGCGAACCAATGACGACTTGTCGCTTCTATCTTATTGATCTCTGTTTGCGCCATGTCTGGGGCCATAGCGAGTCGCATCCGTACTTCTTCATGTGTCAGCTTCTCGTCTTTACTGGTGAATAAATTGTCCAGCACATTGCCGACCGCAGTAACTCCTGCGACTGCATCACCCCCAAGTAGCTTGGTCAGAATTCCCAAGGACCTTCTCCTTCTTAAAGTAACCGAATACAACCATGATACCTACGACTAAATAGCCGTGATAATCCGGTGGTATTTGTGAATGAACCTCAGGCCAAACAATCTTGACGATAAGGAGAACAGTTGCCGCTAGAAATCCAGAGATGCCTGCGGCTTTGATGGTACTTGAAGGTGCATTCATACTAGCTCCCTATTGAACACCCAGAGCGTTTGGGGGGAGAGGCTTCCCCGTATATTTCTGCTCTGCAGAGTTACTGGCATCAGAACTGATAGCATCCACGGTCACTGTATAGGCGAGGAATGTATACGTCCCCGGCTGTGGGATTGCCCCTACGAGGGTTTGGCATTGAACTGCCCCCGGTATCACAGTCATTGCAGAGGTAGTATCTAATACAGTTTCCCCACTGTGCCGGACACCTGTAAGTCGGGTATGTCCGATGTCACCATCTTGAATAGTTGTCCCATCCTCATACAAGGTCGGGTGTGTCCAACATAGTGATACATCACGTGGGTAGCTGGGCGACTGGGCCAATGTGATAGACCCAAGGAGTAAGAATGCTATGAAGCCTTGCAATATTCGTTTCATGCGTAATCCTCTACTGTAATCCACACGGTATTTTCACTTAACGCACCGAGGATATTCTCGTATAGACGCCGGTACGCGAGGACACTACTTGTGACTTGCCCCCGTTCAAGCACGTTGGATATCTGACCATCGCCAACGAGGATACAACCATCTGTATCATCATCTTTGTTGCCAACGTGAATATAAATGTACTGAAAGTTAGGGACATCTTGGAGCCACAGCATTCCCTGATGCCAATCAAATCGTTTCTGGTAACGCTTAATCATCCCCCCTTCGTTACGCAGCTTGATCTCATACCTCCCCGCAGGGATACGTGTCTCTCCAGATATCTTTGCTACACTAAACTGATCCTCTAGTGTGTAGCACAAGAAGCGAGGACCCTCCGCATCAAACAGGTTGCCAAGGGTAGCTTCGTCGCCAGAACTAATCCTGAGGAGTTTCAGCTCCATCGCCATTGCTTCCTGCTGGTGGGTCTTCGTCAAAGAGGGGGACCTTTTCGCCCACTGGCTTCTGGGCTGCGGCTGTGTCAATAATCTTAAGCTGACCATTGGCTATGGCCGCGAGCCATAGCTTCATTTCAGACACCTGTTCAGATTTAGCTGAGGATACAGGCACTCCCTCGTTAAAGATTTGGAAAATACCGAGGGCTATTTTCTGGTGACCATCTGGTTGTGGCTGTGTATCAGGCACTTCTTTCTCCTTATTATGGATGGCTGAATTCACAGCCTTTGCTACTTCATTTAATTGTACCACGCTAGGTAGTATCCTGCAATGCTGACTTAGCTTCATTCAATGCAGCTAACTCTATTTCTAAATCAGCTAAATACTCAGCATCGTCCTCTGTCCATTCAGCATCATCACTCCTTTGACGAAATCTCAAAGCTGCCATCTCTTTCAACAACTTATTGATGTCTCGCTGTAGCAAGGCGACGAAAGCATTGTTGATTGGCGCTGCTTCTTCTGCTACTATCTCCTTAATATCCTCAGCCATTGCATTCATAAGAAGGGGCTGTAGAATAAACCAGAAGATAGGTATGAGAGTAAGGTAGGTCACCAACTGGTTGATGCCTATGCGGATACCCTGTTCTTTTGCTGTACTCATGTTATTTTATTCCGTATGGCTGTGCGGAGCTGTGCAAAGGTACGATCAGGGAGGCCTTCAATGGCTCGCAGTATGTTGAATTCCTCTACCACTATTTCAGCAAAAGCCTTAAGGATTTTTTGGGTATCCAGTTCATCCCGGGCCTTATCTAATTCAGCATCAACTTCTACTTGTGTGAATGACGCATCTATAGTTGCTTGATTTGCAGCATAGGTGATAAGAGCTGCATCAAGAACAGCCTGACTAACATCAGGTACTTCAAGTTCATCTCCTGTTAAGGATAATTCCTCAAGATTACTACCTGCATGATCAGCAAGTGCTCTTAAATTGTGACTTACTTGGACTGTGATTTTAGCCATTACTCTTCTATTATCTCCATCTCAAACCACGGACGCCCCGCAAGAATGTTTAAGGCAATCGTACTGAATTGGATAGCTTGTAATTCAAACCAATCACCTCCTGCAACACGAATAATGCCCGTCATAATGTAAAAGCCGTGATCCATTACATTCTGTAGGTGTGAACTTGCTGATGAATAAGGTATGAAAGAAGTACGGTCATCATCAGCAGAAATGAGCGCTCCATTCTTACGAATACGCATCCCCCTCGCACCATTGAAGTTTGCAAAGAATTGAACACTACCTTTTAGACGTACTCTTACCACACCTGCTGGAACTGTTAAACGATTATTGTTAGCTCCTGAAACATGGATATTATCTGTATCGTATGCTTCATTAGTGAACAGTACCGTAGTCCATACCCCACTAGTGGTTGACTGATTACTATTCCTATAAGCAAGACAACCTCTTACTGCGGGAAGACCAGTAACAGCACCGATATCTGATTCAGTTAATGCTCGTTCAAACCCTACGCCAGTGTCTAAGTTATTAACTTCAAGACCACCATTCGCTGCGGTTACTGTACGAGTTACTTCAACATTGTTAAAGAACTGGGAAGCCTTGCCGTTCGCTACCCCCTGAAATGCTAGCTCGCCCCCTGTGCCAACTCGTAATTCTACGAGGGTAATACCTGTGAGGGTAGCTTGAGCATCTGGATCAGAGAATAGGAATACACGGGGAACACCAGCAAAACTATCATGCCCAAGTTCAAAATCTTGTCCATTGATACGATTGAATATGTGCATCTTAGCTTCAGCACTAGTCCAACCCCAGTCGCCTTTGAGATTACCTGAAGAATCTTTAAGCTGAACAGTGTGTGGCTCGGTATCACTATTACCGTCCGCAAATACATCTACTTGACTTGCTATTGAAGAAGCAATAAATCGTAATTTACCATCACCAAAAAGGGCGACACTACTACCAACAGCATCAAGATCAAGGCCACCTAAAGTAGAGAGGAGTTTAGCCCCAGACCCATCAACTGTAACTGTCAATAGTCGTGACGCAGCACTAAAATCCCACTGGCCTCCCCTAAGAGTCCATGGGCCGATGGCTGTGCCAACACGAGTAATCTCTATAGCATTTTCTACATCTACAAGGGGTGCTCCGTCCGTAGCAGAAGCAAGGACAAACTTGTCAGCATCAGCTCGGAAATTCCACACCCCTTCATCTGCTGTGCCTCCTGTCTCCCGTAAGGATATGGAAACATCTGCACCACTAAGGATGATAGGGTTAGAGTACAAGAATGAAGCTGCACCTGACCAATCCCAGTTACCTGTGGGAGCATAGTCCCCACCTTCATTCATTACTGCGACCCACATACCTCCTACAAAAATATCCATAGGATTAAGTGCGTCGCTAGTCCACCGTGCCTTGTCGTTAGCAGCAACGCTGACCCGCATCTCATCAAGGCCAGGACGATAGAAGCCCATGTTCTGTTGGTTAGCCCACGATATACCAGGAAGATTAACTGTTCCGTCTGCATTAAGGAACGGTACAATCATACCTCCAGACCCTGTGCGGGAGAGGGAATCGGTAAGCGCGGCAGCGATGTCATCCATCGTGGGGTTCGCCCACGTTGTTTCAATAATCGTACCCGGGATTACCGGGTTTCCTGCTGGTAGGGTATAAGTCCCTCCGCCATCACGTGGCATTACTGTTCTCCCTGCGCTATGATACCTGCTTCAATCGCTGCTACCTGTCGGCCAGTCAACCCAGCCTGCTTCAATTGTGCAACGAACCATGGATGATGTTTGGGGTCAAGCAATCTTCGCATATTATGCTGACCAGTAATAACCTTTTGAAATCTTTGGCTTGCCATGATCCTACCAACTCCGATGATGCCAGCCAATGCGACGCCACCACTGGCGAGCCCAGCACTCATAACAGTTGCGACCGCTGCTCCAGCCTGTGTCGCTGCGAGGAGCTGATAAATCCCTGGCCTACTTGGGAACTCTGGCAATGCTTTCGCAGCGTCACGAGCTACTGCAAGGTAAGAATCCTCAACAGGGGTACTTCTAGAAGCCCCTTTCGCAGACCTACTAAGAAGTTGTTTGGCAGTGAACTCACCACCTTCCTTACTAGCATCGTCAAATGCTTTGCCAAGAATTTGATAATGCTTATATGGTTCAGCCAGTTGCTCGTAACGAGAAAATACTTCATCATCAACTTCCCGTTTAAGGACATCATCAACGCTGTCAATAGCCTCGTCAATCTTTTTATTGATCCCTGCACGTAGCGGACCTTTCCCAGATTGAGACCTGAGGTTATTAAGAGCATTACGATGATTCAACAAATTAGCTCCTTGCTGACCAGTTCCTTTTGGTATCCTGTACAAACCTTCACTAGCCCCTTCTAGCATATTTCTTACTTCTTTAGGTACTTTCAAACGGGTAGCATCCACAACTGCATTGTTGATGTCATCGTAGGCTGTACTCCAAAAGTCATCCAGCTTACTCATCATCGTTACAACACTATCATCCCCAGCTAAACTGACATTGGCCCACTCAGTATCTGGATGAGCTTTCGTTGATGCCCACTGACGTAAGTCATTAACTGCATCAGTATACTGCCCTCTGACTTTACTTGAAACACCAGGAAGATTTGCCAGTACTCCATTATACCACATCTTAGTGATGCCTTGACCTGACTGGGAAAGGGGAATGAACTGGCCGGTCTGCTTCTGCAGAGCTATAGCTTCCGGAGTCATACTGGTGAGTTTGAAGTTGCGCCAGCTATTACCGATCTTCTGGCCTAACCATCCACCACCAGCTCCAAAAGCTGCGCCTCCCATCGCCCCACCAACCCGATGCTCTGGGCCACCAAAAATCGCACCTATGGCAGCGCCCTCTGTGGCCCCTCGAGCAACCGGACTTTGCAGTACCCTACCTGCCCTACTAAACCCCTGCCGACTAAGCGTACCGGCGCTTCGAGCGGCTCTCAGCCCTGTTCCTGCGGCCTTGCCTGCCATACCAATGCCGCCGCTGACCGGCAAGGTAGCTGCGATCTCTCCGACTACACTTCCGAATTGTCCCATGCCTGTAGCCATAAGGTCAGCATCTATAGCCTGAGCATCAGCAAGCTCATCATCACTGATGAACCCGAACATATTACCAATCTGTCGGCCAGTTTCAACAGCCCCCCGACCCATGCCTTCCACGAATCGGTCCAGCTTAGTTTCACCGGCTGCACTCCCAGCTTCATCATAGCCAAAGTCAGCATTAGTAGCCAGACCTTCTCGAATTGCACGGCCAGCAATCGCATGCTTCTTCATATCATCAGGTACGTTCCTAATGACAGTACCATTTGGAAGTCTATAGTCCATTAGTTTGCCTCAGCAGTTCCCCAGTCAGCCACAACTACTCCCTCATCTTGATTTGGTGGGGGAGCAATAGCTCCCACGCCAGTTGTTCTGGGATCAGTCCCTTGTGAATCATGGAAGCGTTGCGTCCATGTAGCTACAACTTCAGGTGAATAGCCTGCGCTGATACCAGCCTCAATATTGGCAATTCCCGCTGCAATCTCTGGGAAGGCTATTAGTATTTCCCTATCGGTAGACATACCATCAAGGGTTTCCAACAACTCTTCAGCAAACCGAGCCATTTCTGGGTCAGTCACAGCCGCACCAGACCTAAGTTTGAGCAGCTTGTTACGAACAGAAGCTATGCCCTGCCGGAGCCTTACTGCTTCATCCCCAACAATTCGGTTGGGCTTCCAACCTCCGCCTCCAACACCTTCAATGCCTTGCCCGTACTTCGCCCCACCTTCACGATATTGATCAAGTATCTCACTGACACGCACCATATCACCTTTAAGCTCAGGTATATTCATACGTGTCATAGTTTCAGAATACTTACGAACATTATCGTTAAACTGTTTCTCCATAGTCATAGTTAGCCGACGCTCTGCCGGTGAACCTACTTCACGAAGATAGGCATTGTGTTTTTCCTGCTCTTCTTGTTTGCGGATAGCTAGAGCATGCTTCTTACCAAACTGATCTTCCAGTTGGTCGTAATAACTCTGCGTTAAATCACGCTGAGCTTTCTTCTGCAAGTTTGCCGCCTCTGCCAATACACTCTGCTGAACATTCTTACTCAACGCTGCCCCGAAAGGCTGGAGTACTTCATCCCCCGTTAGCTGCGCGAGCGCACCAATTTCAGACTTACGACGTAGACCTTGTGCCAGAGCTTTCTGCATCTCCGGGTCACGGTCTGCCATAAGCATAAGTTCAATTGGATCAGGCATATCAGATTCCTAATTCTTCCAAGTCTTCCTCAGTTACTTCTTTCTTATTGCGTAAAAGATCAATAAGACTCTTACGCCCTTCTGTCTGCTTGCCCCCAATATCTTCTACTTTCTTCTTACCTTTATATCGGCGTAGCCCGACAGACAAATGCTCCAATGGGGAAGCAGCGACAAAGGTGCGCCCTTGATTTAAGTAGCGACCTTTAGCATCCTCAGTATCCCGTAGGTCCTCAGCACGTTCAGCCTGCTTCTTTAGTTCCCCCATGCCAGCATACTTCTGAGCATCCTCATCACTCATGCTAGCAAAAACTCCAGTGCTAGCTGCTGTTCCTGCTCCAGCTTGTGCAGGAGCAGGAGGCCCCATCGGACTAGCATCCCCCTGAACCTGCATAGTGCTGAGTTGCATGGGGTTTTGAGGACTCCCCACGGCAGGCCCACCAACTGAAGCACTTGGGTCTTGTTCAATGAACCATGCAGGGACAGGGTCGCCCTGCTTCCAGCCAGAAGCGAGGAGCTTTTGCATTGCTGCCTGTTGACCGTTGCTCATTAGTATCTCCTCCCTCCACCACCCATACGTTGAGGACCTCGTCCTGGGCGATCATATCTTCCAGTCATAGGGGCACGACCACCTCCGGGATTAGGAGGTCTTCGCATTTGCTGAGCTAACTGCTGTTGCTGAGCCATACGACCCCCTAGACCTGCTTGCTGAGGCCCTACCACACCTCCCGTTCTACCCGGGATACTCCCACCATACCCACTTGGACGATATGGTTGGTTCATTACACCAGCCATATTTCCACGGGGAGGAGGAGCCGTAGGCTGCATCATTCTTCCTTGTGTCTGCTGTGCTTGGCGGAACCTATCCGCTAGGCCACCAGTTCCTTGAGCAGCTCGTGCTTCTTGCCCACGCCTAAGAGCTCCTCGTATAGCTCCGCCACCACTTAGGTCTTGGCCCCTGTTCATACCCATTATAATCTCCCGTAATCAACAATCGCATAGCCAGCCGGAGCCGCCACGACCATATCTGGATTCTCGTGTGCCAGTACCCCGAAGCCTTTTTCACCCCAGATGTACGTCCACTTGTAGAACTTACGATTAGCCCAGCGTCCGACATATTCTACGCTGCGTTTCAACCTTACATCACTGAAACTCATCATGCCTGCGCCAGCATTCATAACACTCTGCCAGCCTGCCTGATCTGCACTGAATTGATCCATGTCAGCACTGTATGTATCACGGGCTGCTCCTGTATAGTCAGCTCCCTCTACAACTCCTGCGGTATTGAAGCCCGGCATACTCGGCATTCCCACCTGTTGACCATGCAGTATAGCATTGATCTCGTTGAGGCTAAATCCTCGGGCTTGCATAGCTTCAGCAATTTCTTGCTGGCGAAGCTGGGTATTATACCCTCCAGCACCGATATCCATGCCCTGCATACGACCACCTTCAGCCGCTGCCGCCATGTCAGCTTGGAACCCAGCCTGCTGATAAGCATCAGTCCGCTGCTGTTCCATAGTCTGCATAGCGTTGTCATAAGCCTCGTCACCGGGACGCAAGCCTTGATTTCGTAGGGCAGACTCTTGCTGTTCAGCACGTTGCTCCCACTGTGGATCAAGTCGTGAGGTAGCTCTGCCATAGAGGGCTTCACCTGCCCGATCCCCATAGTAGTCACCACCTTCAACCCGACCACCACCTTCACTGAATTGTGTCCAATCCATTGGGTCGCCAAATTCATCCTCCACCCTACCCATCATACCACCAGCAAGATTACTCCTAGCGGTCTGCATCCCTAGTTGTGCATCAAGAGCTTCCTGCTGTTCGGGGGAAAGAGTAATATTCTGCGTCCATGCTCCTTCAGGGTCTTGCGCCCACTCAACTGTCCCCCACGGAGTAACTTGTGTAGGACGGTTAGCTGCCGTCTGCATCTCCAGCATTTCAAGATTGCCAGCCGCAGTCTGTTCGGCCGCTGCCTCGTAGTCAGGCGCAGCGGGAGTAGATTTGCCCATCTTCCTTCCTTATGTATTTGCAGTTCTCTTTGCGGTACTCTGTCACCACAAAGTCAATGCCAACTTCAAAGCCATCTTTAACTCTGAATATTTCCTCAAAGCCGATGTGTTTGTTAAATCGTAAGGCTTTCTTGTTACATTCTGGAGTAACGCCTATGATTACACCCTTGTCACAAGTGACAAAGGCATACCCAAAGACAGCCTCTGCCCATCCATGTTTGAATATGAATAGGTCTTCAAAAGCTATGTGGATGTGTACGCTATTATGAGCCCATGTATCAAAAGCCACCATGCCTACAATCTTCCCATTCTTATACGCGACAATACCTTTTGTATCAGCACAACGGACACACTCAGCCCTAGCATGTATCCAGTCCCATTCTTCATTACGGGACATGGGGAGGTAGTCAATCAAAGTAAGCCTCCATCGTCCCACATCATGCCAAAGGCGATCAATGTGGTTTCCACTTGTGACTTACCTCGTAGAGCAATAGCCATTGTCTTACCTATGCCATAAGCTCCACGCGCTGGCTGGAAGGCTACTGACCCTCCACCCCATATATCTATATCCCACAAACCTGAATCCCAGATACCAACACCGAAAGCACTTGCATTAGGAGGTGAAGGTAGTTCAGACAAATCATAATCATAAAAGGCTTTCACCGTATATGATGGGAATGACTGTGCTATGAAAATAGGCCTGATAAATTGCATACGTTTGAATTGCTCAGGCGTATCCATATCCTGGTAACTCGTGAGGAGTTGCCAATCAATTTGTAAAGGAACCGGGCTAGACAATTCAACAAAATCAATTGTCCCTTGGAGCTTCCACACGTTAATCGTAGAAGCCCCAAAGTAAAACTCAGACTGGTACTGTTCCGATGTGAGTATAGGTACGTCGTGCCAAATAGACCATGCCTTCAAATTAAGGTCATACACATACTGCGTATGAGGTATTTGGTTTTCCTTGGGGGAGGAAATCACCAGCCGCGATATGCCGGGGTGAATCCTTATTTCCCACCCAAATAGATTTTTAGACCGCGCCATCGCTTGATTGATAAATGCCTGTATTTTCCACGTCAGACTAGCCTCTAAACTGAAGGGGTCTTTTCCTTGCAGGAGGGCTCCCATACTGATGAGTCCGTAGGTGGAGAGGAGGAGCATGTCTCCACCATAAAGTCCAGTAATTCTTCTTCCGAAAGGGACAGACCCAACAAACCAGAGTCCGATAATTCCGAAAGTCGCTGAGCTGCTTGGATCTGTTCCAGCGTAGACAATAACGTCTCCCGCAGAGCTGACCGCAACGAGGTAATCATCGGGGCCTTCGCCGCT
>Ga0114923_10002511_pt1 | contig 12419 bp, 9 predicted proteins | sample SumtaG_FD_89578 | JGI IMG/M metagenome (GOLD analysis project Ga0114923, IMG submission 89578) | Deep subsurface microbial communities from Indian Ocean to uncover new lineages of life (NeLLi) - Sumatra_00157 metaG | ecosystem: Environmental > Aquatic > Marine > Oceanic > Sediment | place: near... | reverse complement strand
TCCCGCGAGCCCATCTCCATGATCCCATACTGAGACAATCGGACTGCCTTGAGCATCATAGCATAGATCATCATGCCCCAAGCAGCGACAACAGACGGAGACAGGCACCCATCCGCTATGCGGTTCTCGATGTGGAATGTAGAGACCTGGCCCTCTGGATCAAACTTGCAGAAGTAATAGGAGCAAGATGCATACTTTCCGGCGGTACCGTGACCCCCGCCCGGGATGTTATCAGCCAGTTCTCTCTGAATCTTATGCATGCTGCTCTGCATGGCACCGTATTGGCGCACTGGCTGACGGAACTTGGACCACCTCGTCAGAGTCTCCATGGCTTCTCCCGAACTCATGATCCAGAAGAGAGCTGTCTCATATCGACGGTGCAGCTGATGAAAGTTAGCCAGGATGATCTCCGGCATCGCGACTTCCAGCTCCGAGTCAGAAGAGCTTCTCCTTCCGCTGGTGGGGACGTTAGGTCCTCCGCTGTATCCGCACAGAAGGTGAAAGTGTTGTCCACACCTCTCGTTGATGTAGCCGCCCCTCTTTTCGATGGGATCGATAATCTCTTTACACATTCGGTAGAAACTGTTCCAGTGAACCCGCCGTCCAACGGTCGGAATCTCGATCCCACCGTTGTTGATCAGAGAGCCATCTTGTTTGACCTCTAAGACCCCACTGGGTCCAACTTTTAGGACATCTCCGGTGGGATGGAAGAGAGTCTTCATCTCCGAGCGCACTGCTTCGGCGTCCTGTCGAATGTCGGTGTTCTCGATCATCGCGTCGCTCTTCCTCAGGAAGGAAGGGCAAACGGTACAAAAGGGGGTATGCATAGCACAATCCAACCCACGGCAGTTCAGCATCCATGCCGGGCAATCTACGCATGCAGCAACGTCCCCATCATTTTCTGCGGGGCACTGAAATTTGTTTCCGAGAAACTGGCCTGTCTCTCGCGTCGAACAGAAGGTGGGGTGTCTCTCAGACAGACACGTCTCCAGGTTGGCACAATCAGTAACGCACTTCTTCTTGGAATGCACGCACGGCTCGGTAGCCTTCGATTTGAGGCCTCTCTCAGCCGAGGGTAGATTGATTTCGAACTCGGTTCCGAGCTTCAGAATCTTGGACAGCAGATCTCTCCAATAGAGAAACTGCTCCCGCGTCAACGGCGGCCGTGACGCTTTTTTCTGAAACTTGAGTCCAAGCCCTCGTTTCGTTCCCACAGTTACTCCTTCCAATTAAGCAGAAGATTAGGTCCAGGTCTCTGCCCTTTATCCACTTCTCTGAAAAATCCTTCTACAGTTTGTACATGCTTCCCGTAGTTCGGAAGCTCGGTCAATTGCTTGTGAATGCGATCCATCTCTCGCCTGGCGGGCATCGTGGACTCTGCCAACAACGCACCCTTAATGGTTCCGGACTCCTGGACGGGTAGAATTTCTTGCAGGTCTGTCTTGGTGAGTTTTCTGAGATCGATGAAATCTCTGCTTGCGATCTTAAGCCGACTGACTACCACTTCCGCAATCATCAAGGTTAGCCCAAGAAGGCCCCTCGTTAGGGAAGGAGTCCGTAGGTAAAAGGCTCCAGGGGTTCTGTACTCCAGAGTCATATTGCTAGGGCGGTAGTCTCCAGGTAACCCGTACTGGGTTCTACCCATCCGTCGGAGAGGGCTGTCTTCCAGGGGAACCATCGGGACAGAGACATACCAGTCCAAGCACTGGACTATGTGGTTGATGGCGATTCGGTTGAAGTCTTTGCGTGTGTTGAGTATTTCAGGTGGGATACCTAGATGTACGTGAAAGCCAGCTGATCTGGCGAAGTGATAGGAATGAGCTTCGTAGCGGAAGATGTTGCCATCGGTAGGAAGTGTCTTTGCCCACGAGCTTCTCTTCATGCGACCTGGAATCTGTGGGATTAATCCTTGTATCTCTCTCACCACCTCATCTTCATGTCGCCCGTAGTGAGGACGTAGTTCCCCAAGGCAGCCGTCGCACCCGATCTGACCATGAAAGGGGAGGTAAGTGGCAGCGGACATAATTTGGTCGTTGTGTGGACCATTGCCCTGGATAATGAAAAACTCCAGGTCGCAACCCAGAGTCACATCGAGAATCTTGAATTGTACGTTCGGCCCGTTGATCTTTGCGAAGTTCTCCGCATTGACCAGGGCCGTCTTAAAGATTGGTGAGCATCCATCCACTTGAAGAACTACGGTCTCCGTCCCCCTGACTTGGAGGAACTGACCTACCAATACACCTAACTCTGCTCGGAGATCGGGCGGAATACATATCCTATTATGATCCCGTTCAGTCATCCAACGAGCATGCTCGATGTCGAATTCCAAGGGGTTCCTCCTACGGATGTTTCACTTTCATCCCCATCTTCTCATATACTCTGAAAAGTCTCGACTCGAACTGCCGAGCAAACATACCTACTTTTTCGTCCACATAATCATAAGCAATAGCGTCCGTCTTTCCCTCTTCTGGGCGTTGGATTCTTCCGAGCGCTTGGACGACGTTGCCTTTCCACTTGATCGGGGAAGCCAAGAATAGGCGGTTCAACGGACGGTAGTTGAATTCTTCCATCAACAAATCGTAGGTGGCCACCAAGACTTGGATCTCTCCGTTCTTGAACTCGGAGATGATCCTCTCTCGAACCTTCTTGGGAATAGGCCGCTTCTTTTTTCGCGGCTTCTTTCTTCCGTGCCATTGCACGGGCGTAGATGTTTCGACGTCTACTGAGCCCACTACGAAGTCGCATTTTATACCCTTTTCTTTAATAAGCGCAGTCAATACCTCTGCGTGCTTGGTTCTCTCTACGAGAACGATAGAAATTGTCCCAGGCTTCTTAGCCTCTTCCACGACGTCACGAACTATCATCTGGTTCCGCTGAGGAGCGGTGACCATAGCTTCCATGAAGTCGTTATACTCCATGGTGTTAGAGTTCTCAGGACTCCACCCGGTGTGTCTCACCTTAATGCCGGGAATCATGAGATGTTCTTCTTCGAACAACTCGGCGTGTTCAATCTCAGCTACCTTTGGTCCGATAGCATTGAACATGACGACGTCAAGCTTGTCTCTCCGATAGGCAGTCGCTGTTAACCCGAAAAGGTACTGCGGGTTGAACTGAGTAACTACGCTTAGGAAAGTCTTACTAGGGGCATGGTGAGCCTCATCAACGACCACAGTACCAAACTGGTTTACTATATCGCTGAGATCCCTCCTCTTCAGGGTCGGGATCATGCCCACCGTCAAGCACTCACCGATCTTCCACTTCTTTCCGTGAAGGATACCGATGTCTTCCTCTTTGAGGCCGAGATGTTCGACAGCCTCTTCGATGGCTTGCTTCTTGAGGTTCTCTTGGTGTACCAACCACAGGGCTCGAAGCCCCAAGCGACGGCACATCTCTAGACCCATAACGGTTTTACCGCTACCTGCGGGTGCAGATAAGAAGCCATTGTCATGAGACATTAGCTGTTGGACAGCCGTCTCTTGATCATCTGGCCGGAGCAATACGTTACCTTCGCCCCAAGGGGCTTCCGGGTCAGCTCTCTCATCGGTTAATTCCCATTCCAAATTCAGGTCATTAACCAAGTGTTCAAGCAGGCCTCGTGGAACTATCATACGGTTATCTTCGAATTCAAACTGACGAATATACTGTGGAATATTACCAGTAAATCTTCCGAAAGCTTTCGCCTCGATCCATACTGGATTAGTTAACGTAAGAAGTTCTTGAAGGTAACTCTTAAGCTCCGGACTGGCTCCCTGTATTTCCAGGCTGCTCCGTATCCGGATCTGTAGTGCCATACAATACCATCTTCTCCAATAGACCGCCCTTGGAGCAAAAGAATGCTACCTTGGACGGTACATGTTTATGCGCTCTTCGATTATGTTTCATAATTTGCTTCTGAGATCTATTCTTCCGACTCTTTTTCCCTCTCTTTCTTTTACCCACGATTTTCTCGTCCTCTTCTCCACTGCGGTATTCTTCGTTAAAACATTTGATTAGAATGTCCGTGTCTTGCGGGCACTCCTTGGCAAAAGAGCAGTGCGGACCACACTCCTCTCGAACGAATTTTCCGTACACTTTTCCCGGGTTGAGCATCGGAACTTCTCTCTCCAGAGCACTCTTGATGCCCCCCTTGTACAGTTTGGCTATCTCTGAGGAGTCCTGGTCCAGCTCGTTGGGGTCAAGCCAACAATCTCCACACCATTCGTTCTCCCCGTAGATCTGAATGGAGTCGGCAGCCATGCAATGGGGGCAGACTGTGATGAATCCGTGAACGTCTTCTTCTTCGTCGTCCACGTCCTCCATGCCCTCGTAGATAGTGAACTCACAGGCGCACGTCCGACATAGGTAGCGACCTGCGAGATCACCGCTGATGTCTACTAACCCGACGATATTCTCACCGCTACATAGTGGGCAGGGTGTAAAATCTTCGTTGCCAGGATCTATATCCTCCACAGCACCGCTGCCGCCGAGGAACTCAGCGGCCTGGTCATCAAGATCCAACTCCCCTTGGGAGTATTCCTCCTGATTGTAGAACGATCCAGGCGTCCACACCATGCCACATCCTTGGCAGAGGTGGACACCATTGCCCATCAGTCCCGTCTCGCAGCTCTCACAATCAGGACACGGAACGGGATTCATTATGGTCACTACCAAATCTCCCCGTAAGTTCCCCAATGGAGGTACCGTGAATATCTTTCCAGAAGACCCACCCGGATCTTCGGTTCCCAGACACACCTAGAGCTGCTCCTGAGAGGCTCTGATAGATGTCTCCGTTGCTGCAGAGATAACCGTCTTCTATCACCTCAAGGGTGAAACGGTTACCTTTACTCTCACCACATAAAGTTATGCCTACTTGGAGGCCTTCCTTATTTTCTGCGGGAGGGCTTGGTTCTAACAGTGCATCGAACCGGTCAACCAACGCATCTACTTTAGACTCGATAATTGCTACCCTTTTCTCAACGAGATGTCGAGGGGCTTCGATGACAGTTGCAGTTACTCTTGCCTTCTGTGGTTCATCTTCATATATGCGTTCTCGATCTTCTAAGTTAGCGTGAATCTCCTTACGAATCTTCTCCGCTTCCCTATACTCGTTCATATTACGGAATATTTGTCCAGGAAATTCTCTTACTGTAAACGGCATAATATAGTTCCTTTCACTAAAATATACGTTATCTCTCTTTCACATTACTACACTCTACTCTGGAAGTTGCGGTCTAGGTACCCCCGCTCCTTCTACAGTGTACTTTCTCTCTCCACCTGAGAATTTTTCTACTATCAAAGACACCGACTTGCGCTTGATGCCGTCGGCACCTGTATAGTTACCAAACTCCATCTCCCCTGAGGCAGATAGAAGTTGTCCTTTCTGGTAGTACTCTGCGATAGCCATCGCTTTAGGACCCCACGCTACGCAATTCAGATACATAGCTTGGGGCTTCTTAGGCTTGTTGAGGGCTATAGTAAACGTGACTCTGGGGTTAGTTGGCCTGCTCTGATCCAACTGGGGATCAGCAACCAAGCGTCCCACAAAGTTGCAATTGTTAGCATACATCGTATACCCCTATAGGTACGTCATGTCGCACATTCCGTACTTCTGTGCTTCAGAATACTGCTCCTCCAAATCCCGCTGCTCCTTTTCTTTCTTCTGCTTTGCTGCAGCTCGGAGTTCCTCTATATATTTGATGTTGATGTTGACACGAATCTCTTGCATGAGCCATTGTTGCGCCCACTTTATGAAGTCAGGTCCATCGATGTAGTGACCTTCGATCTGTGCTCTCGACCATATGGGACACTTCTCTCGAATCCCTTCGACATCGAACCACCAATCATTATTCTGGCACTCTTCTACAGTCAGGCCCCAGGCCTTGACCATGTACTCGCGCAGATCTTCCGCATCAAGAGTGAGGATATCCTTAGTGCGTTGAATAAGATCTTCGTCAAGTTTCATGATCTTGAGTTCGTCGATAGTGAGGCAGTCGATAAGCTTTCGAAAATCGTTTCCAGCCCCATGAGTGATAGCAATATTGCTCACGATAATTCCTCTGTTGTACCCTAGATAGCCACCAAACATTTTGTGTCCTCTACGAATGAGGGATGCGAAAAGAGCGGGGACAATACGTTTGTGTATGTTTAGAGACATAGTTTACAGTGCCCCCGCTCCTCTCTGAATTACGCGCTACCTGCTTCCTTCTTAGGAGCCAGGCTGGTGCGGATCAGATGTCCCACCAAATCGTGCGGTTCCGCCCCCAAGTGATCCAGTAGATCAATAGGGTGAAGATTGGCACGAGTAGCGAAATAGGTCTTGTGGAAACGTCTCACAATCGCGTTGATGATATGTGAACGCCCTTCTCCAAGGTGTCGCTGATAGTGTTCAACAAGCGCACGTTGGTTCCCAACTCCCAGCTTCTGAGCATACATCCGGATGATGTTGCACAGTTGCTGAGTCTGTCGCTCAGGGAACCCAAGCTCGATGAGAGCCTTCTCGTCTGCCAAACATACAGCTTCTACACACTCTTCTCTGAGGCTCTTCGTCCCATGCTTCTGGGAGAAGACGGAGTTACCCACCTTGTCAAGGAAAACCTCGACATTGATGTGACCCTCTCGGTCGTGGTAGGGAATGTTCCCTTCCACAATCCTCATCAGGGAATAGCAAAGAGCAATGACCGGTCCGGTCCACAGTTTGACCGCCAACGAAGTGGCGTTCAGATCTGCGTGCTCTCTCGCCTCCATGGGAGCGAAGCTTTGCAGCTTCATATCCTGAAAAGTCATAGCTCTCGTCATCGGCACCTTCTTGCCGTTCATGCGGTCGAGCACTTCCTTGATCTGCGGGTGCGGATTATGGAAGTTCTCCTTTAGTTCTTCCTTGGCTCCATCGGTGTGGAAGCTCATGATATAGATGACGTCACCATCGAAGTCCAGATTCATGGACACCAGTGAATTTTCGCTCACGCGAATAGTGTACTTGCACTGGGGGTCGTCCGTAACTCTGACTCTTTGGATGCGAGTGGACATGAATCCCAAGCAGGGAAACCTCTCCACAATGACATAATCACCGTCCTCGACTTTGATGTCGCGGGCCATGTCTTTGTGAATCTCCACCCAGTTCGGCTTCAACCCCTGTCCCAAGACTGCAGTAGCCTTGGAGGAATGAGGATACCGAACCGCCATCAAATACTGGCTGACCTTTCCGGTCTTCAACGATAGAGACTGAGACACCATATGGAAATACCTGAAGACCATTGCCGACAGCTGCTGGGGCTTAATCTCCCCAAGCTTGAGTCGGTCGCAGCCCTCCAGGATCTGGTTTAGAGTAGTCGCAAGGTCCGAAAGACCATACTTTCCAGTTGGATGCTTCCAAGGCTGCCGTAGTTCGAAGGGCGGCATCGGCAACTTGTCGAATTCGAAAACTCGACAGTCATCCTGAAGATACGCACTGTTACCAGCGATACCTTCCTGGATAGCGATGGTTCTATCATTCGGAATGGTGATTTGGAGCCGCATCGGGAGCTGGATATAGCACCCATTAGGATACATCTCTTCGTCGGCAACGGTACCCATCAGACCTTCATAGGTGTGGAAGGTACCCATGCCCGCTGGAATATAGACCAGTCTCTCAGGATCGATAGTAGGCTTCAGGAACTCCAGGTGCTCGTCGCCCTTCATGACGTTGAGAATGTGGAGAAGCTCCCGCACCTCCTCGACGCCCTGCTGGTGACTCAGGATTTCCTTGACCACTTTGGACTTCGGACCCAACAGAGTAGTTAGGGCCTTGAACTCGATGGTTGACACCTTGTTCCCGCGCGTCCGTAGACCTCGCTGGTTGGTCTCCCACGTGTTCTTTCCCTGCCAGAGTTGTTCTTCTGGTGTCTTGGTGATACCCCAATGGACATAGCCGCAGATGGTTCGGAAGTCACCCCAAGGGGTCTCGACGTCCATGCACCCGTCTTCACCGACCATATGCTTTCCGTTTCCCAACACAGCTTCTACCTGAGCTTGGGTGACCTTTAGGTCGTCTTTGATGATAATCCTTGCGCCATAGTTCTGGATTTCGTGCCACTTTTGAGTGGTTGCAGTAGCGAGAGCCTCCAGTATTTGACCGAAGTTCTTTCGCTTCTGGACGGACCGGGCAGAGACGATGACATCGATGTTGGCTCCACCGCATTCACCGTCCTGTACCTTACCCAAATCCATCAACCTGACGATACCCTTGTTCCCATGCTGGTTGGTGATCTTAACACCATCCTTCATACAATAGGTCACTTCCAGAGTCACGAGACGTACCGGCTGGTCTACCCCATCAAAGGGAACTGACCCATCCTTGCACTCGATGACCTTGGCACGCTCGCAGTCGACGTCAAAGATAACGGGGCTCTCGTCCTCGTTAACTCCGATTACCCGCCCCTTGACGAGAGTGTCTCCTTCGTCTACCTCTTCTTCACCAAAGATGGTAAAACTTCTGAGGTAAGTGACCTCTTTGCCGGCGTGGTGCTTGGCTACGAGGATCTGATCCTCGAAGTTGTCCGGCAGGTCCAGAAATACAGTCATCCAATTCCAGCCGCCCCGCTTGACTCCTTGTTGTTCCAAGTCATATGCGGAGCGAGAGACAACCCAAGGTACTTCCGGTCCCTTCATCCCCAAAGTGGAGTAGAGGTTCCGAATCGGGTTGTGATGGCGAAGCCCAAAAGCGGTGTACTTTCGTAGCTCGTCCTGTAGGATATAGTTCTTAACTGCGGCTGCTCCATCGGAAAGTCCGATGGAAGACCACGGGAATAGTAGTTCGTTCTTGCGACGCTGATATTCCAACTTCTCGTCGGGACGGAGCGTCTCGAAGACCGGGTCGAAGATCATCATGCGACGATTCATCGCCCAATCCTGCATCGGGGTACCAGATAGGGGGAGTGCATTGAACAGATTTAGATTTAGGAATCTCTGGCAGAGGCTCACCGCAAGGCGGCCCCGCCCACTCTGGAATCCGAAAAGAATCTTATCGATGAAGTTCCGCTTCCCCTGCTGAGGGAAGAGTTCTTCAATGTTGGTAGATAGAAGGACTCCAATCAACTGTTCATAAGACACGTGGGTTGGTTGTCCGTTCTGTACAACCATGAAGGGGCAAAGCGCCCGGTCGTTTCTATCGCCGACAACCAGATTGCCGAACTCATTTCTCCGAGCCTTCGGCAGGACGAGAGAGCACTTCTGCTTCTCTCCCTGAAAGTCGAGGAAGATACTAAAGTCATCCTCTCGAACATCTATCGAGAGTTCGAGGGCTCTTCCGGCCCCCCGCATGCGGCTGTTGTGTCTGCGGAGAAAGGTCTCCGTTGTTTCCAAGAGATAGGTCTGCAGATCCTTCCTCTTCTGTTGTGCTTCAGCCAATTCGTTCCTCCTTGGGAAAAGTTGCTGTAAAGGAGCGAAAATACTCTAGTCGTTCTTCTGAATTCCTTCTAGGATTTGCTGAATCTGTAGCTTGGCCTTTGTCGCGACCTTAATGCCAGAGATCTCAGCAGCCTTCAACTCTGATTCCAAACTCTTCCTGATGCGTGGATTCTTCATCCATCCCTTGATGTTTCTATGAAACTGCTCTAAGTCTTCCATGGTTGGGCCGAATGGTCGACCCATCATGGATGAGAAGCCACCACTCTGGTGATGCAGTCGAGTCATTCCTACTTTGATAGCGTACTGGAGACACGTTTTAACGGTGCCCCGATCCTTCGATCTTTTACCGGATCCGAAGTTACCCAGCCCACCTGTGTTAGGCTGGAAGAGATAGTCATGGGAACGAGGAAGGTTGACAGACAGCCTGTAGTCCCCGTTAACGCTGATGGCATTCATCTGTAGTGCCACCCATGTAGCATAAGCCTGATCTGGCCACATCCGCACATCAGGCATTCTTTCGTCGGAACGAACGAACCAAGTAGAGAAAATAGTCGGCGACATTCTGGTCGACGATGCCCGCCCCGGTGCCTTCTTCTTCTTCTTCTTTGCGGTTGTCGTTGCCGAAGGCGATGGGATCACGTAGGGTGAACCCTGATCGGCGCGAACCTCGAACCCAGTTCGGTATGGCCCAGGGCGGTACGACCCTTTCTTTTTCTCAGTTTCATTGATGAAGAAAAGGATCTGATCTTGCTCGGGCATAAATACCGCGAAGATGAGGCCTGCGTTGACACAGACAACGTACTTATCCTTTCTTTTCGGCGTGTAAATGATGCTCTTGGAACCCCTTAGGCTTCCACCATCATGTACGCGTTTCACGGAATACATAAGAGAGGCTGTTTGCAGCCAATTCCTTAGATTCCGCGTGGCATACAAGACGTCACCAACACGTACCTTCGGGACTACAGGTAACAAGGTACCTCCTCCAGCTGTAAGACTCCAAAATACATGCTCTACCCTGATATTCTCTTAACGGCACTGTGGTGGATGTAGAGACATTTCTTATCATCGCCGTAACCGTCGAGAGATCCAGCCTCGATGTCCTCCTTGAATTGGAGTCCAACTTCTCCGTCCTGGTCTAGGGGCAGAATCACCACTGCTCGCTTTCCTTTGAGATCTTGCTTGCGGAAGGTGATGGTGGCTGTGATCTCCACCTCACCCCCAGCATTAATGAATTCTTCTTCGAGTTTCTCCAGGCCCTTAGTGCTAACGATAGTCGGAAGACCAAGGATAGCGGGGTCGCACCCACCCGCTAGAACTACCTGAGATTTGTGACGATCAACCTGTCCTTGGTACTTCATGATAGTACCGGGAGAGATGCGGAAATTTCTCTCTCCATTGGTGACGCGTTGGGGCTCAGCGATAAGCATCCTTAAGAAGTCCCCCTTCTTCCAGGAAGATTCGTCTTGATGTTCTCCAGAGTTGGGCCAAATCACTAAGACTCGGTTCTTGTTATCCAAGCGACAAAGGGCCAACATGCTGCGTGGAACATTGTAGCAAGTGGGATAATCACCTCGTGGCATATCTTGATTGTAAGCTTCGTCGGTTCTTGCACCGTCGTAGAAGTGTCTGTCAGAGAAGTTCCAGCTGACCATCACACGGGCTTCAGCCCCGTTGGGTTGCATGACTATCCGTCCGGTCTGCCCTGCTTTGAAGATTATGCTGTCGACTTTGGTATCCTCCATAACTACCACCCCTACGTGGCCGGGTACCGGCTTGAAAGCTTTGAAGGTAGCTTGGTCTTCGAGGATACGCACTGATTCCTTGGGGACGAACATGCCGTAGCCGGGCTTGGTCAGCTCCTCCATCTCATGATGGGCGGCGTCAGGGTCAACGGGCTTATCGAAACAGACAGCCAGGTGCCCTTTAGGCAGGTTTTCAGAAAGGTTTATAATGGTAGCGGTTTTTCTTCGCGGTTCGATTCCTGATACGGTAACCCGCAGACCCGTGTAGTACTTGGGCAATTCTACTCGCTCCTCTTTTCTTTGTGCCTTGCATTGGCGACAGTTGGGATCAGGACAGGTGTAGTTGTTGTCCGGAGCAGCCCCCCACGCCATGGGTGTAGAATACGATGTCTTCGCAACATTTAGTCCGCCGCCGTCGCTCGATCGTACGATGGGCTTGCCTCTGTCCTTGATGTCGCCGTACTTGACGCTGCTTTGGTACTGTCCTCGCAAGCCAGTCGCCGTGGCCGATGTACGTCCCGTGGTCGTTCCTGCGTTCATCTTCGCGTTGTATTGATACTTATACATCTCTTCAAGACTTTTCTTTTTCTTCGCCGCAGAAGCGGCGCTCATTCCCTTCTTCATCGCCTTGCCATACTTGATTTTCTTGCTGGGCATAATATACCTCTAGAAATACGGCGTGTCCAGTCCACAGGCCAACGTTAGCCAATTATCGAGGACTACTCTCCCAAAAAGTGAGTGTTGTGGTTCAGGGTGGAATTGAAGGGCGTAAAAATGCCCTCTTTCCATTGCTGCTATGGGACATTTGGCGGTTGAACCTGTAAGGGTCCATCCTTCCGGTAATGATTCTGCCATCCAACTGTGTCTCATCCATACCGGGAAGCTATTTCCCAGTCCTCTGAATAGCAGAGACTCTTCGTTCGTTCTGTGAAAGATAGTTGGTCCCTGTTCGCCCTTGTCTTTCTTGGCATTAGCCTTAATTTGCTTGGCAGGGTCCTGTTCATCCCAGCACCGAACAACCTTGGTTCCAACGGCGTGAGCCATGAACTGTAGGCCGTAGCAGATCCCCAAAATAGGAACGCCGGCTTCGAAAAGAGCCGGCGCAACGTTTGGTGGGGTATGCTTGGTACTGTTGATGTTCTTGGAACTTCCCGAGAGGATTACTCCCCGAAGGACGTCTTTATAGGTGTTGACTTCAGCGGCCACGTCGATAGGCATATCCCACCGACGGTAGACGAAGTACTGGCCCATGTCTACAATTCTTCGAGCCACAGAGGGCGCGAGAGAGGACTCCATGTCCATGATGTAGATCAG
>Ga0114923_10002507_pt1 | contig 12440 bp, 13 predicted proteins | sample SumtaG_FD_89578 | JGI IMG/M metagenome (GOLD analysis project Ga0114923, IMG submission 89578) | Deep subsurface microbial communities from Indian Ocean to uncover new lineages of life (NeLLi) - Sumatra_00157 metaG | ecosystem: Environmental > Aquatic > Marine > Oceanic > Sediment | place: near... | reverse complement strand
TACGCTCTATGGAAGTTATCCCCCGCGAAAGCGGGGGATCTACTGCGAGAATGGTAAATGTAGATTGTGATTGTATTGTAGATTCCCGCGAAAGCGGGGGATCTACTGCGAGAATGGTAAATGTAGATTGTGATTGTATAGTAGATTCCCGCGAAAGCGGGGGATCTACGTGAAGCTTGAGAGGATTTTGTTACTGGATGGATCCTGCAGGTCTTGTCCGCGGGATGACGCATTGGAATGGAGGTTGGTTTTGAAAAAAATCATAACAGTTTTTTTGTTTTTTCTTTTTGTCAACGTAGCATTGGCACAACATGTTAATTTTACGAATCAAAAATATCATGTAACTTATTTAAAAAACACAGCAATTTTGCAAAAAAAAGAGCATTTGCGCGATCAGGCAAAGTTACGTTTGGCAAAATTGCAAAATGAACAATTAACACAAAAGACTGAACAATTATTGTCTGAAAACACCGAACTACAAAATATCAATCTGGGTCAGCAGCAGCAAAGCGAACAACAACAAAAAATAATCAAGGGGTTACAAAACAATATTAATCAACTTAATTATGTTAATTTAAGTTTGCAAGAACAAACTAAATTTGCTTCACCACACTTTGTTTCCAAACAATTATTAATGAATAATCCTTGGTTGAACGACATCTTACAGCAACTAGATTTGCCGCTCACTTTAACTGGTGCGGTGTTGATCATCATCTTATTATTGTTGTGGTTAATGTATAAATTTTTTATTGTACGTTATCGGCCGAACAAAAATTTATTGGAGCATAACGGTGCGCAGGTCACACAGGCAGAGCAAATTTCCCAATCTGAAAATGACATAAATTACAAATACTTAGCAGGAGAAGATGTTGTAACGGCTAAACTTAACTTGGCGCACGCTTATTATGATATGGAAGATTATGCCAGCGCAAAAAAGATTCTAATTGGTATCGTGCAAGAAGGAACGGAGCAGCAGCGCGAAGAAGCAAGGAATTTATTGGTTAAGATAAATGGAACTTAGAAGATATGCGCTTGGAGTTGAGTATGACGGTGCCGATTTTCATGGTTGGCAGCAACAAGATGGGTTAAGAACCGTACAAACCGAGTTACAACATGCTTTATCTCAAGTGGCAAACGAGCCAATTGAAGTAGTCTGTGCTGGTCGTACCGATAAAGGAGTGCATGCGTACGGTCAGGTTGTGCATTTTAACACCAAAGCGGATCGTCCTTTGCATGCTTGGATCTTAGGTTGTAACTCGATTCTTAAATCGGACATCGCAGTGAAATGGTCGAAAGAAGTTTCGGATGATTTTCATGCGCGTTTTACCGCACTCAAGCGTACTTATCGTTATATTATTGGTAATACCGCAACACCCCCTGCAATTATGTGCCATTATCAGACCTGGTATATAAAGTCTTTGGATGAGCAAAAAATGTTGCAGGCGGCACAACATTTACTGGGTAAACATGATTTTTCTTCATTTCGTGGTGCGAATTGCCAGGCGAAAACACCAATACGTGAGGTATTTGAAATCAAAGTCCAACGCCAAGATCATTTGATTATTGTTGATATTGTTGCGAACGCATTTTTGCATCATATGGTGCGCAATATTGTCGGCGTATTGATCGCGATAGGCGAGGGTAAGCGTCCGCCAACTTGGATGCGCGATGTATTGGAAGCATGCGATCGCAAGAAAGGTGATGTTACCGCCAAACCAAATGGTTTATATTTGATGCAAGTGTTATACCCAAAAAGTTATGGTATAATCACCTGATGTTACGCAGAGGGTAGTTAATAATGAGTTGGTTGGAAAAATTATTACCATCAATCCGATCTAAAGGGGTAAAAAAAGACATCCCTTCCGGCATTTGGAACCAATGCGAAAAATGTAGCGCGGTTTTGTATATGCCAGAATTAAAACGGCACTTTAATGTTTGTCCGAAATGCGGACATCACATGTATATTAAGGCACGCCAAAGGTTGGAAGATTTTTTAGATCCTGATTCTTGGCAAGAAATTGCAGCAAACGTTATGCCAAGAGATCATTTAAAGTTTAAAGCGAAGAAAAAATATAAAGATCAATTAAATACTTCCCAAAAAAATACGGGCGAAAAAGATGCATTGGTAGTGCTGCAAGGAAAATTATTAAATTTAGAAGTAGTTGCGTGTGCATTTGAATATAAATTTGTTGGTGGTTCGATGGGTTCGGCGGTAGGTGAAAAGTTTGTGCAAGCGGTAAATATTGCGATTGATAAACATATTCCGTTGATCTGTTTTGCGGCGAGCGGTGGTGCGCGGATGCAAGAAGCATTAATTTCATTGTTTCAAATGACTAAAACCAGCGCGGCTTTAGCTAAGTTATCGCAAAAATCTATTCCGTATATTTCGGTTTTGACTAATCCAACCATGGGCGGTGTTTCCGCGAGTCTTGCAATGCTTGGGGATGTTATTATTGCCGAACCCAACGCGTTAATTGGTTTTTCTGGGCCACGTGTTATTGAACAAACCATCAGGCAAACTTTGCCAGAAGGTTTTCAACGTAGTGATTTTTTATTTGAACATGGCGCAATTGATATGATTGTTGACCGACGTAAATTACGTAATCGAATTGCCGGTTTGTTAATGAAACTAACGCATGCAAAAATTTAATAATCTTAATGCTTGGTTGTCGTGGCTTGAATCTTTAAAAATTACGCGCAATGCATATGTTGCCAAACAACAAGTTACCGAAGTTGCGCGCCGACTCGGATTATTACCATTTCCTACTAAAGTTATTACGGTTGGTGGCACCAATGGCAAAGGGTCGTGTGTTGCCTTATTAGAATCAATTTATCATGTGGCAGGTTACAAAGTTGGCGCGCTTACTTCACCGCATTTATTAAGCTTTAATGAACGGATTAAAATACAACGCGGATGTGTTGAGACGCAAAAAATTTTAGCGGCATTTGATCTTATTGATCAAGCGCGCGGCGATATTGATTTAATTTATTTTCAGTTTACATTTTTAGCGGCATTGTTAATTTTTAAAGATGCTAATTTAGATTTAATTATTTTAGAAGTTGGCATCGGCGGAAAATATGATGCAACCAACATTATCGATGCAGATTTGGCAATTATTTCAAGCATCGCGCTAGATCACTGTGAAATTTTAGGTAACACACGAGAACAAATTGCTGCGGACAAAGCTGGGATTATGCGAAGCAATAAACCGATTATTTGTGGTGATTTTAATCCACCAAAAGATATTTTTGATTCGGCCAAAAAAATTCACGCAAAATTATTTGTGCAAGGAAAGGATTTTCATTTTGAAACTACAAATCATTACTGGAATTGGTTTAGCAAACTAAAATCTTTTGAAAATTTGCCTTTATTAACAAATATAATATTACAAAATGCATCAACGGTTTTAATGGCGGTTACAAGTTTTAATGAAATTATGCCGATTTCAGATCAAAATATTTTGCAAGGTTTAAGGGATACGGTAATTTTAGGGCGGCAGCAATTAATCACAATTGATGGAAAAAAAGTTTTGTTGGATGTGGCGCATAATCCAGCGGCGGCTGAACTATTATATGGAAAATTACGTTCACTTAATATTCGCGGCAAAAAATATGCGATCGTGGGGTTTATGCAAGAAAAGGATGTTAAGGGCACGGTAATTAAGTTTGTTGATGATATTGATCAATGGTTTGTGACCGAGTTACCCAGCCCACGTAGTGCAAAAACAAAACAATTATTGGTTGCATTGGGTGAAGTTAATGCAAAAAATATACAGACACGTGCTAAGCCGCTAAATGCATTACAAGAAGCTTTGCAACAAGCAGAAATTGAGGATATTATAATCACCTTTGGATCATTTTTATTGGTAGCAGAAATGCTCGCCTGTATAACATGAGTACTTAATTGGGAAGGTTTAAGATGGATATAAAATTAAAACGGCGCTTAATTGCCGCAATAATTATTTTGGCATTGGTTATAATTTTTGTGCCAATGTTATTTAAGCAACATGAAAATTATGTTGCGAGTAATGTGGTTATGACAACTCCTGCGGTACCGCCACCGGCTCCAGTTCCAACTCCAGCTCCACAACAACCAAAAGTTGCGCCGTCGCCGCAGATCGCACAAAACGTTGCTCAAATTAGTAATGATCAGGTGCAGGTGATGCCGGCGATTATAGTGCCAACATCGAGACAGGATGAAATAAAGCCACAAATTACCAACCAAAGTACAAGCATGTCATCTTCACCGGAGGTGGTTAAACCAAAGATTACAAATGCAATGGTTGCTAAACCTAAAATAACTCAGACAGATATTAAAGTTACCAAAATTCAGCCAATACAAGTTAAAGCAAATAATCTACCAAAATCATCGCCACATAAATCGCGGGTTGTATCCAATAAACCCGAAACGATTTATTTACCAAAAATATTAGTGCATCATGCGCCGGTTAAAGCAAAAGCTAAACCGAAACCGAACAAAAGTGCCTATGTGGTGCAATTAGGAGCTTTTTCTAATAATAACAATGCCAATGTGTTGATTCAGCATTTGCGTACGAACGGTTTTACTTCTTTTGGTTATAAGAAAAAACGTGCAGGGAATCAGATTTTAACTTACGTTTATGTTGGGCCGTTGGTGACACATCAGCATGCCAAACAGATGATTCATCAGTTGCAAAAAGTTATGAAAATAAAGGGAGCGATTGTACCATTTAATGCGACGAAGATATATTAATCTATACCAATCGTACTTCAAGATGCGAAATTTTAGCAAATAATAAAGGAAAAGCTAAAAATCGCATCTTGAGGTATGATTGGTATATGATCAGATGGCATTTATTATAATTTTATAAAGACACAGGGAGGATACATCATGATGATTCATATTGAACAATTTAATTGGTTTGATTATGTTTTAGCGGTCATTGTTTTTTTATCGCTTATTTTAGGAATAAAGCGCGGATTTTTGCGAGAAATAATTTCGATTATTACCTGGATCGCCGCTTTTTTTGTCGCAATTTTGTTTACCAATAATGTTGCGATTTATGTCAGCAATTTCATTAAATCTGAATTACTTGCTAATTTCGTTGCTTTTTTTGCGTTGTTTATTGCTACGTTAATAGTTGGTAGTATTATTAATTGGATTATTACTAAGCTTGCGCAGAAAAGTGGTCTAACTATTGGCGATCGATTTTTCGGTGCGATTTTTGGTTGCGTTCGCGGAATTCTAATTATTTTATTAATTGTTTTTGTGATTTCAGTTACGAATTTTCAAAGTGCTAATTGGTATCAAAAATCCCAGTTAACTTATTGGTTGCAAGGCGTGAGTTCTTGGATCCAAGATAACGCGATTAAAGCAGTGAAAAAAGTTCAGGAAAATGATGCAACCGATGCGACAAGTTCTTAACTAGTTTGTGTTGGAGTAGGTGCGCCTTCGGTAGGTGTTTCTTGACCTCCTAGTGCTCGTTTTCCGGTTCCCATAAATCGTTCTAGAACATCACGCATGTTTTGCGTGATGTTTTTTGAATCAGCGAAAACTTGTTTAAATTCTTTACTTTCGTGTTCTGCTTCTTTAGAATTTTTTCGGCTACTTTTGCCGTATTCATTTACAGACTTTTTAAAAATTTTTACTGATTTTGTTAATTGTTTAATCTCTTGTAATGACATAAGTTATATCCTAAGTAATAATTTCGCTAACGTCTTCACCGAATTTTTCTTCAGAAAATTCGATATGTAGTTTGTTATATACCGTATTTACTTCTTGTTTAAAGATATCGCATTTACCTAAAAATTCTTGGTTAAGTTTATCTTGTTTATTGCCAAGCTTATTTAATTTTTTAATAAAATTCGCTAGTTTAATTTGTTTTTTGTGCAGAGTATTCACCATGTTTTTAAAGTTAGGTATCGGCGAATTTAAGCGTATTTTTTTCTTAGAAAGTTCTGCGGCCAAACCTTCAGATTCGGCGATTTTTTTAATTAATGCATCAATTTTTTTAAGTTCGTCTTCAGCCCATTTGCGATTTTGCATCACGATGATGCTGGTACATAATGCATTTTTGGCGGTGCTGTCAGTTTTACCCAGCGAAGTTCTAATATAATCGTTGGTTAAATGTAGGGTTTGTTTTAATTTGGTGACGAACGTACTTAATCCTGCCAAGATAATCAAGGAAGATGAAATTAATGATCCCTTTAAAGTTGTGTCGGTTTGTTTAGTCATATTATTATCTTAGTACATATTTTTACGGGATACCAGCTGATGTTAAACAAAAAGGCGACTTAAAGTCGCCTTTTGTGAAATGCTTATTAAGCATTAAGAAATGTTGAGTTATTCTCCCATTGATGATCAGGATAATATGACAACAAAATGGTTCCGTTTTTAATGGTGCTGATTACTCGGCTTGCAATCTTTTGACTCAAAGCAGGGCAGCCCCAGCTTCGGCCTAAGCGTCCATGTTCTGCCAAAAATTGTTTACCAACATACCATGCGGAGTGCATTACCACCGCACGTGAATAAACATTGTTATTATAACCTTTCTCCAAGCCTTTTAAGCGCAATGAATACCCATGTTTTCCGCTATAAGTTTCGGCGGTCAAAAATACCCCAATGCTGGTAGCATCACTGTGTGGCTGGTTAGAGAACTTGGTTGCATATCCCGTACCGTTACCACTACCTTTACCATGTGCCACCCAGGTGTTGTAAATCACATGACCATCGCGCATATCGAATACCCATAAACGTTGTGCCGATGAAGGCTTTGAGTAGTCAATAATGGTTAATACTTTTTGCTTATCTAGACCTAGTTTTTCACCATGATTATAGGCTTCAACACCTAATTTAACGGCGTCTGAGCTTAAAGATGGCGCATTGGCCTTTATAGTTTGTTCTAGCGTAGCATTTGCTACAGCTGCGTTCGCATGTAAGCAGCAGCTTAATAGGGCAGCACTTGATACGCCTGTCACCCAATACAATGTTTGTTTGCTTTTAATAACTCGTTGAAATAACTTACTAAATTTCATCTGTTTCCCCCTCCCCAATTGTCTAATGTAGTATCAATCGTGTAAAATTATAGCACAAAAGATGACCTCAAGCAGGGCAAATATCTGAATAAAAGCTAAGAATTTGCTTGCATTATTTTGTAGCATTTGGCTGACAGCAAAGGTGTCAAGTCTCAAGTCTAGACTTGACACCTTTATATCTGTTACACTTCGCCCACGATGAAAACATTATTTATTGCTGATCTACATTTGTCAGAGGCTCAGCCTGAGATTACCCGGCGTTTTTTGCATTTTCTTAAAGAACATGCGGGGAAGGCGGATGCGCTGTATATCTTAGGCGATTTTTTTAATTTGTGGGCAGGGGATGATGATGACACGGAGTTTAATCAATTAATTATCAATGAGTTAGGCGAACATATTAAAGCTGGAACACAGGTCTATTTTATGCCTGGAAATCGTGACTTTTTGATTGGCAAGAGGTTCTTAAAAGATTCTGGTTGTTGCTGGTTGGCAGATCCCAGTGTAATTGAATTGTACGGCAAGCGAGTTTTACTTAGCCACGGGGATATTTTTTGCACCCATGACATTAAGTACTTGATTTATCGTGGAGTTATTCGTAATTGGCTGGTACAAAAATTAATTTTATGGTTGCCTTTGTCTTGGCGTAAAAACATGGGTCAGCGTATGCGCAAAATCAGTCAAGCCTATACCTCATCTTTGCCTAAAAATGCCCGCAATGTTTCGCAGCAGGCAATTGAACGAATTGTGAACAAACACAAAGTAAATTTATTGATTCATGGGCATGTGCATCGGGCAGGAGATTATCATTTCGAGCTTTATGGTAAGAAGCAGGTGCGGCGACTGGTTTTGGCGGGATGGGACAAGGATAAAGGCAATGTATTAATATGCCAGCCTAATATGCAAGGTTTAGATTTACAATTTAGTGAAATTAGGTAAAAATAATAACATAGGGTGTTATTTTCATCTTTCTAAGCCAAAGGACGGAGCTTATGCATAAAAAACTGATTTTTTCTCTTAGTATTTTTCTGTTAATCATGTGTCCGTGTGTATCTTATGCATTAACGTATTTTTTGCCTAAAAATGGTGACAATGTTATTGGTAGCATGCGCATCGTTCAGGGCGAAAAAGGCAAAAATTTTACCCAGTTAGCACGTCATTTTGAGATGGGTTATAATGAGATGAAACGGGCTAATCCGAAACTTAGACGTTATGGAAAATTACGTAAAAGTAAGGCTATCACAGTACCATCATTTTTTATTTTGCCGGATGTTCCATATCAAGGAGTTGTGATTAATTTGTCCGAGCTACGGCTATACTATTTCTCGCCAGAACATAATGCGGTCATGACGGAGCCGGTAGCATTAGGCAAGTTAGGTTGGTCAACACCATTGATTGTGACTCAGGTTATTGAAAAAATCAAAGATCCATCGTGGGTAGTTCCAGAATCAATTATAGAACATAATATGCAGCGCGGGGTTTATTTACCAAAGGTGGTGCCGCCAGGGCCGAAAAATCCGTTAGGTAAATTTGCGCTTCGTTTAGGCGCGTGGTCGGTGTTGATTCATGGAACCATCCAACCACACCTGATTGGTAAACGGGTTTCGTCCGGTTGTATTCGGATGTACCCAGAAGATATTCAGTATCTTTTCCAAACGGTTACCAAAGGTGCGCCAGTACGCATTATCGATCACCCTTATAAAATTGGGTGGCTTGGGAATGATTTGTATTTAGAAGTGCACATGCCGTTTTTAGAAGCCAGAGGGACGGTTGATGATGAATTAGAAAGAATCCGTCAATTGGTGCTTACCGCAACCTATAATCGCCCGGCCAAAGTTGATTGGCACGCGGTGGTAATGGTGTTGGCAAAACATACCGGGATTCCACATATTATCGGTAAGGCTGCTTGAATAGGGATTTAAGCAATCTAAATGGCGAGTGAAGCAACAATACGTTATACGCGTTCTTCTTCCAAAAGATTTAGTTTTTCGTCTTTATGAGTTAGCTCGACTTTTTCGATTTTATTAAAATGCGCGGTGATTTTTTTCGCCGAAGCATGAACTTCATCAACATCTTTATATGCTAGATTAATATGTTGTGCCAAATTATTCATGCGTTTTTCAAATCGACCAAAATTTTCAGATAATTTTCCTAAATGTTCTTGAATAATATGAACTTGCTTACGGGTTGCTTCGTCTTTTAACACCGCGCGTGCGGTAGTTAAAATTGCCATGGTTGTAGTAGGTGAGGCCATCCAAACATTAGACTTATGCGCCGTTTCAACCAACGCTGGAAAATTTGCATGAATTTCCGCAAATACCGCTTCAGCCGGAATAAACATCATCGCGCCGTTTGAAGTTTCACCAGGAATAATATATTTTTTTGAAATATCTTGAATATGTTTTTTAATATCTAAAACAAATTGTTTGCGCGCAGTGGTTTTGTCTTCGCTAGAAGTTTTATTGTCAATCATTACGCGATAATTTTCCAGCGGAAATTTTGCATCGATCGCGACATTGCCAGTTGGTTGGGGTAAAAAAATCATGCAATCTGCGCGTTTACCGTTGCTTAAAGTATGTTGTAAAGAAAAAGTTTTTTCCGGCAACATGTTGCGAATTAACGCGGTAAGTTGCACTTCACCAAACGCGCCGCGCGAACGTTTGTCCGCTAAAATTTCTTGTAAACTTACCACATTGGTAGATAATTCAGTGATTTTTTTCTGCGCCTCATCAATCAAAGCCAAACGTTTCACCACATCGGTAAAAGTTTCGGTGGTTTTTTCAAAACCTTCCGCCAAGCGTTTTTCTACTTGGCCGCTGATTTCTTTAAGTTTTTCGTCAGTTTTATCGGTTAATTTATCTACGCGTTTACCCATTTCATCGCGCATGTTCGTCATATTTTTTTGCAAACTATCTTGTAAGATTTTCAACGATTCTAATTGGCGTTCATCGAATTTATTACGATGTTGATGTAATGAGTTTTGCACCGTTTCTTTGAATTCCGCGATGGAACGTTCTAATTGTAATTTGTTAGCAGCAAATTGCGTCAGCAGATTTTCACGATTTTCTTGGTGAATTTTGCGGATTAATTCGTCGCTCAGATTCATGCGTTCTGCCAATTGGCGCTTGGGGTTTTGGCGGATTACCATGAAAATGATCAATCCAGCTAAAATTGCGATTATTGGTGTAAATATCCAAATCAAATTTATTGTGTTCATATAATGCTCAGCAATTGTCATCCCGCGGTTAAGCCGCGGGATGACGACTTTTAAATATAAGCTACAAGAATAACATTATGTTTATCCAATGCCAATAATCATTGATTGACTCAACATGGTTTTCAGCGATAATAAATATAACAGGGGTTACATATGGATAAAGTTACCATCAAAGATGAAGGAATTTTGCTTGAAGCGACCAGCTTAGAGTTTGAAAATGAAGCAGTATTAAATCCTACCTGTATTAGCATTGGTTCGGTTGTACATATGTTTTACCGCGCGGTGAGTAAAAACCAAATGATTTCTAGCATTGGCTATGCACAATTGGTAGACAATAAAGTCATTTTTCGCTCCGAAAAGCCGATTTTAAAACCAGAACATGATTACGAAAAAATGGGTATCGAAGATCCACGAATTACTTTTTTGGAAGGAAAATATTATCTTTTTTACACCGCGTATGATGGCAAAGATACGCGAGTTGCTTGCGCATCTTCAAATAACCTAAAAAAATTTACCAAGCGCGGTGTAGTTATTCCAGAATTAACTTATGGTGAAGCAGAGACTTTTTTCTGTGCGCATTCAGATGCAGCGGCACATTTTGAATTATATAAAAAGCGGCATAAATTTCGTTTAGAGCCTCAAGCGATGTTATGGGAAAAAGATGCGTTTTTATTTCCACGTAAAATTAATGATCGATATGCTTTAGTGGTACGCATTTTGCCGGGAATTCAAGTGATTTATTTCAATGATTTGAATGAGTTAAAAAGTCGTAAATATTGGTATCGATATTTAAATGATTTAGACGATTATGTAATCATGGAACCAAAGTTTGTATTCGAACACAAACATATTGGTGGTGGTTGTCCACCGATTGAAACCAAAGATGGATGGTTATTCATTTATCATGCGGTAGAAGATACGCCGGAAGGTGTAGTTTATTATGGTTGCGCGGCATTATTAGATCTCGATGATCCAACCAAAATTATTGGTCGCTTAAGTTATCCATTGCTTGAGCCAGAAGCTCCGTGGGAACAACAAGGCGATGTTAACAATGTAATATTTCCAACAGGAACGTATTTAGACAATGAGCGTTTATATATTTATTATGGTGCAGCGGATAAATTAATTGCGGCAAAATCTTTAATTCTCGAAGAATTAATTTTAGCGTTGAAATATTATGCGGATTCTCCTCACTAATACAAGGCCGTGGGGTACTGGAAGTTTTATCGTAGTATAAACCAATCGTACCTCAACATGCGATTTTTGGCTTTCACTTTTACTTTAGCTGAAATCATTTTAAATTCGCAATATTCTCGATATTACTCGCTTAAAATGATTTCAGCTAAAGCAAAATTGTTTGCCAAAATCTCGCATCTTGAAGCACGATTGGTATAGTAATCATGAATTATATGAGATTTGGCGTTTGCCTAGTATAAAAATTCGTGTATGATTAAATTATGGATAAAACAAATTTGATGGATAATGGCAGGGTAAAGGTCAAGAGTGAAGGGCTTATTTTAGAAAAAACAGATTTACCCTTTGAAAATCATTCCGTATTAAATCCAGCATGTGTGTTAGTTGATGATACAACTCATATGATTTATCGTGCGGTGCAGGAAGAACAAGTAAAATCAACACTTGGTTATTGTCAATTTAAAGATCATAAGGCAATCGAACGTTATAAATATCCAATATTATTTCCCGAATGTGATTATGAACAAAGAGGTGTTGAAGATCCACGTATCGTCTTGATTGGTGATATCTATTATTTAACCTATACAGCATATGATGGTAAAACTGCTTCGATGGCTTATGCGGTTAGCACCGACTTGCCGCGTTTTACCAAGCGAGGTTTGCTTTTTCCTAAAATCTTATTTAAAGAAGTGAGAAATATTTTGCGTGGAACAGAATGCGGCAAAATGTATTTAGATTTTAAAGAGCGTTATATAGGCGAAAGATTGCTTGATAATGATCCGATGTGGTTAAAAAATATTGTGTTATTTCCACGCAAGATTAATGGGAAATTTGCGTTGCTTTATCGTATTTTGCCAGGGATGCATATTACTTTTTGTGATGATTTACACGAATTAACTGTGGATTATTGGAAAGATAACTTGCACACGCTTTCTGATCACGTGTTATTTTATCCAAAATATCCGTTTGAGATGCACCACGTTGCAGCAGGATGTCCACCGATTGAAACCAAAGATGG
>Ga0114923_10002505_pt1 | contig 12447 bp, 5 predicted proteins | sample SumtaG_FD_89578 | JGI IMG/M metagenome (GOLD analysis project Ga0114923, IMG submission 89578) | Deep subsurface microbial communities from Indian Ocean to uncover new lineages of life (NeLLi) - Sumatra_00157 metaG | ecosystem: Environmental > Aquatic > Marine > Oceanic > Sediment | place: near... | reverse complement strand
TTACAGCTATGAAGATCACGATCATGTACTGTGGGTGGGAACCCTGGGCGGTGGATTAAATCGATTTGACCGGGAAACGGAAACATTTACCCACTATAAACATGTGCCGAAAAAACAAGGAAGTTTAAGCAGTGATAATGTCACCTGTATTTACGAAGACAGCCGGGGAACCCTTTGGGTGGGCACGTTTCATGGTGGTCTCAACAAATTAGCCGACCGTAAACGCAAGATATTTAAGTCTTACCGGAAGCAGGAGGAAAACGGGCTTCCCGATAATACTGTTTTCGGCATACTGGAAGATCAAGAAGGAAATCTCTGGATCAGCACTTATAAAGGCTTATCACGATTTGATCCCAAAAGTGAAACATTTAAAAACTATGATGTCCGTGATGGTTTACAGAGTAATGAATTTAACGGCGGCGCCAGTTTTAAAACAGATGATGGGGAGATGTTCTTTGGAGGCATTAATGGTTTAATTGCTTTTTACCCCGGCCAGATAAAAGGTAACCCACACCCACCACCAGTTGTGATTACGAATTTTTTGGTATTTAATAAACCGTTCCTCCAAGCCTCTGTCACGGAAACAAAAGAGATTGTACTCTCTCACAAAGATTATTCGTTTTCTTTTGAGTTTTCAGCGCTGGATTTTAGTATTCCTGAAAAAAACAAATATGCGTATAAAATGGAGGGATTAGATTATGAGTGGCTCTTTGCAAACTCAAAAAAACGCTTTGTCACCTACACTGCCCTAACAGCCGGAGAGAATTATGTATTCCGAGTCAAAGGTTCCAATAATGACGGTATCTGGAATAATGAGGGGACTTCAATCAGAATAATTATTACTCCCCCCTTCTGGCAAACATGGTGGTTCCAGATTGCCTTGATTTTTTTATTTATCCTCATTTTATTCGTTGGTTACCGGAGGCGGACTAAAAAATTTAGAGATAAGTTAGATGAGAAAGAGGCTGAGTTGGCAGAGCAAAAAAGAATTCAAAAGATATTGATGGACAGAAAATTTGTTTTTGGTTTTTTATGTATTACAACTGAAGTTTGCATGAGATACTGGTTTATTTAAAACTTTACATCTTATTATTTTATAAGATTTTTTTTTGTGCATCTTTAGGCTCATTTCACAATAATATATCTCTAAGGCGGGGATAAAAAAAGGGGTATGCATGAAAAAAAAGGGGACACTCGCATCGGACTTTATTTAAAAAACGCCTTCGGCGTTTTTATAATCCCCGCGAAGCGCTCCCTTTTATCAGCGTCATCATTTCATCATAGGTATCAGCGGTTCAGAACCTATTCCTTCCTTTTCCCTTTTCAGCCTGAGCCTGCTGTTTTTATCTTCGCATCTCTTCGCGTCTCTTCGCGTACCTTCGCGGCTAAAAAATAAAAAGAGGACAGTCGAATCAACCCCTCTACCTGAACCTGAAATACATGGGAAATTTTTTATTTAAGTAACAGTTGAAAAATAGTGCAAAAAATAGTACAATAGGTAAATTATGTTAGATTTGACTCAGCAGGAGACAAAAGAATGGTTGAAGAAAAGAAAAAAAAGAAAGCTGCCGCTGTTCAGGATAGTAAAAACCAGGAAACAGTAGAGACAACAAATAAAGAAGAAAAAACAGCAGAGGTTGTAGAAGCAAAACCGGAAGAAACAAAATCACAGAAAACAACCGGTATCGGTGATTTGAATTTTCTTTCGGAAGTAAGAACGGATCTACCTGAAATTAAGCCCGGCAATGTGCTGCGCGTATTCTATCGCGTCATCGAGGGCGGTAAGGAAAGAACCCAGGTTTTTGAAGGGACGGTGATTGCCCTCAAAAACAGGGGCATAACAAAAACCATCACCGTAAGAAAAACATCCTTCGGCATTGCAGTGGAACGTATTTTTCCTTTAAACTCGAAATTGGTTCAAAAAATAGAAGTTAAAAAACTTTCAAAAGTGAGACGGGCAAAACTTTATTATTTGAGAAACTTGAAAGGCAAAGCCGCAAGATTAAAAGAACTCAGGTAATGTGTGATTATGCTATTGAGAAACGCCTATTCAATCAAAATTACAGGTACATCTGCGGCATCGACGAAGTGGGAAGAGGCGCATTATTTGGCCCCGTAGTGGCCGGGGCCGTTATCCTGGACCCGGAAACGGCGAATACAAAAATGGGTATAAAAGACTCCAAAAAATTAAGCCCAAAAAAACGGGTGGAATTATCGGGATATATTTATACCAATGCCCTGGCCTATTCAATCGGGTGGTGCTGGAATGATGAAATCGATGACGCCAACATATTGGAGGCCACAAAAAAAGCAATGAAAATGGCTGTCCGGGGGTTGCAGGTTTCACCGGATTATGTTCTAATGGACGGTATGAAGCCGGATTTTATTAATATCGCTGGGGCAGGCATTGTAAAAGGCGATAATAAAAGCCTATCCATTGCTGCCGCCTCTATTATTGCCAAAGTTTTTAGAGATGAACTCATCGTATCCTTTTCCCGGTTTTACCCCGGGTACCGTTTTCAAGATAACAAAGGATACCCTACCCCTGGACATATCGAAGCGATCGCATTAAAGGGTATCACCGAATTTCATCGCAAAAGCTTCCGGATGAGAAATAGGGGGAAAAAACAGGACGGGTGAAATGGCAGAGAAACGAGTCGCACTCCTAAAGCGTGCCAATAAGTATTTCCGGCAAGGCAAAGCATCCGCGGCCATAAAAGAATATATGAAAATACTGGCCATTAAACCCGATGACCTGGAAGTCAGACGTATTGTCGGAGACCTGCAACTGAGACAAAATAGTGCTCCCGAAGCTATCGAGCAATTCGAATGGATTGCCGATTATTACCTCAAAGAGGGCTTTTTTGCCAAATCCATTGCCATGTATAAACGAATCACCCGGGTAGACCCCAATTATGAACAGGCACTGTTTAAACTGGGAGACCTCTATACAAAACAGGGCCTGGTGATGGAAGCCAAGCAAATTTACCTGGATATTGCCGAAGAATGTAAACAGCAAAATAATCAAAAAAAAGCCCTGGATATGTATAAAAAAATATTGGAATTTGACAGAAGCAATATCAAAATGAGACTGCTGCTGGCAGACAATTACCTTAAAGAAGGACTGAAAGACAGTGCGGTTAACGAATATATCACCGCGGCAGATATATTATTGAATAAAAAGGATTACCGTAGAGTCGAAGAAATACTTACCAATACACTGAGAAAAATAAAAAATATAAGAATTATTGAAAAATTAATCTATCTTTATACCAAACAGGGAGATGACGATAAAGCCATCGACATGTTAAAAAACCTCGGGGTGGAGGTATTTAAAAATACCGACCTATTAAAGGTCATGGGGGAATTGTACCTGAAAAAGAATCTAGTCGGCGAAGCGGAAAATATATTCTCAAAAATCGTAGAAATTAATCCCGAAGAGACAGAAGTCATTATGAGGCTGGGTAAAGTATACTTGCAGCGGGAAGAGTATGATAAAACCTATCAACTCTTCCTGCCCATCATCGACAAAAATATAGCGGATAAGAAGTTTGAAGAAGCCGCCTCTTTGCTTCGCTTTATCATTGCCTCCAACAACTCTTATCTTCCCGCCTTAACAAAACTGGCCGATATTTTCAAATTGGGCGGAAAAACCAACAATTTGATCGCATTGTACGAATCCCTTATCCCCGTTTATGAACAAAACAATATGAAAGACCAGTTGAAAAAGATTTTGGAAGAGTTGATCCAACTATCGGATTCACCCTTTAGTTATGAAGAACAACTGGGCAGGTTAACCGGACAAAAAGCAAAAGAGGTGGCCGCGGAACAAGTTGAAAAAGAAAGTGAACGAGAACGGGAATTTGTCAGCTTTAACCTGAGAACTGTCGAAGATGCCCTAAAAGTCAGCGATTATAATAAAGCCGTCGAGGTACTAAAAAAAGCCAAAACCTCTTTCCCCAGGAACGTAGCTATCCGGGAAAAATTATTTGATGTGTACCTGATGGACGAACAGACCGACCCGGCGGTGGAAGAGGGAAAAGGATTGTTGGGTTTGTATAAACTCTTGAAGCGGAACAATGAATATGCCGATCTACTGGAAAAATTGTCAAAAATAAAACCCTACGATGAGCAACTGGTGGCCCTGTCCGGTGACGAAGAGACCAATATTGAAATTGATGTCGATAAAGACATGCTGGCAGAACAAATGGAGTCGATTGGCACCCACGACGAAATGCCATTGCAAATGCAAGGTGACCACGAACTTTCCGATGATGTCCTGCTGCTTTCGGAAGCAGAAAACGTAACCTCCTCTCCCCTGCCGGCAGAAGCGGAAAGTTCAAAAAGTTTGTCATCGGTTCTGTCTGAGGTGGATTTTTACGTCAACGACGGTTATTTTGGGGATGCTGAAAAATTAATCGAACAATTAAAAAAGAAGTATCCCGGGAGCCCGGCACTGCTGTCGAAAATTGAAAAATTTGAAAAAGCAAAAAAAGAAGCGAGACAAAACGAAGATACCGGGATTAGCGGGGATGAATTCGAGATCGAGGGGTCCAATGTCGAGGGGGTAAGCGATATAGAAATGGAATTTGATCTTAACGTGGAAAAAACAGCACCCCCTAAAGTGGAGAGGGAAAGTACGGAACGTATTCACGACCATTTTGATGATGTGTTTGAGCTTGAACCGTTAATTGGTGACGGGGGAGCGGCGGCTGGAGTTGAAGAAAGCCCGATGATACACGAGAACCAGGATTCCGGTGTCGAGATAGATATTGGCGGCCTGGGAGACTCGGGCGTAGGGTTAAACCTATCGGAAGAAGAAGAATTTTCCCCCCCGGTCCCTGAAAATTTACCGCCCTTTGAGACCCCTGCGCCGATAGCCCCGACAGTGACGGAATTGCCACCGCCGCCTCTTGACGAAGATATGTTTGAAATCGAGTCCTCCATCGCTGAAGAGAGCCATTCGGCGCAAGGGTTGGAAGATTCTAAGATCGGCATAAACATGGGTGACCTGGGAACAGAAAAACCGGCGGAGGATGAGGTAAAGGTCAAGGATGATGCGTATGACGACCTTGATGCGGCAGGTTTCGAAATAGAGGTGGAGGGGGATGAAGACTCTGCCGATGATGTCCCGGTTATGGAAATCGATAAAGATCAATTGATCCAATCCCCTTCCGTGGAGCCCGGGGAAAAAGTCCCCGACCCTCGCGAACACTCTTCTTCCGGCAGTGCAGAATTCGACCTGGACAGCATTATGAATGATGAAGAGTCCGGCCACGAGCTGGATTCTCCCTTCAAAGAGATGACCAGCCCGGAAATGGCTTATGACAGCGATGAATTTTTATTAAAAGACGACGGTCTTTTTTTAGATGGGGAAGCCTACCTGGAAATTGAAAAAAATGTCGCCCAGGAATTGGAAGCAATCGCCCACTGGATCAAAGAACTGGAAAAACAGCGCACCTCCACCATTGAAAAAAATATGATGGAGATCTTCGAGGAGTTTAAGCGGGGTGTCGATGAAAAAATCGGGAAAGAGGACTATGATACCAGGTACAACCTGGGGATTGCCTACAAAGAAATGGGACTGCTGGAAGAAGCCATCCACGAGTTCCTGATCTCTTCCAAACACCCCTTGAAATTTTTTGATTCCGCCGGGTTACTGGGGATGTGCTTCAGGGACAAAGGCATGTTCAGCGAAGCCATCAACTGGTTTGAAAAAGCACTGGAAACCCCGGACAGGAAAAAAGAAGAATGCCTTGCCATTAAATATGAATTGGCCGTTACCCTTAAATCAAAAGAGGATTACAAAGCCGCCGCAAAGATGATTGAAGATATTTTGCATGAGAACCCCAACTTCCGTAATGCCGATGAATTATATAACGAAATTAAGACCCTTATGACATAGAAGAAAAAATAGGTGGAACTCAAAACGTCGATACAGAAACTGAACAAAATTTATAATAAACCCTTAAAAGAATTTATTATTCCCTATTCAGATACAAACCTGGAAAAAATAGCTAAGATAGCAACTTTTCACTCCGGTTTTTTTCAAAATGTCATCTTTTACAGCCACAATTATTTTGAGATCCGTGTACTGGTGGACACCTTTAAAGAAACAAGCGCGGCAGCATTGGAAATCATCGGTGCCGATCGCATCGAACGGTTGTTTGTCCAATGCACGGCCCTAGATAAAATATCCCAGGCGATGGGACTGGATTTTATCGACTTCGCCACATTCCGGGTTCTGCCCGATTATACGGTGCAATTTCCCATCACCTTACCGCTAACATCAACAGAAAAAAAAGCCCCCCCCTTAAAAAACATCCTTAAAATCTTTCAAAAAAACAGGCATTTGCAAGGGTTAAATGAGAAAAATCTCCAGGACACCTTCGACCGTTTAGCAGCCAAACACACCTTTGAAAAAAACCGGGCGTATATTTATCGGTACGATGATTTTGCCTCCAATATTTTAAATTCCCATCCCATTTCTGAGTTGAAAATCGACGCCAATATTAAGATCAAAATAAAAAACCCGGACAGTATCCAAAAAGAATTTATCAAGATCAACCTGTACAACAACCACATTTTAACCAACGAAGATATCTTTTTTGTCTTCATCGACAACGCCCCGGATACCCCGGGTAACCTTTCCGACGCCATTGCCCGTATCATCCCGGGGAAACCGGCTTCTCTCCCGGATAAAGAAGATTTTATATCCATCATCGAACAATTGAACCTTTTTCTAAAACGGTCTTCGTTTAAGTCCATTGTATTGATGATCGACCAGGTAAAAAGCCGGGCGGACGCCGAGTTTATCAATTACCTCCTGGATGCTTCGGGAATCTCGAACATTGTTTTGATCTGTTTCGATACCCCCTTTGATCACGATGCGGATGTGATAAACTTCGACCTGGTATTGAATGAAAAACCGGGGAATTTGCTGGAGAAATACCTCCGCTTTAAAAAACCGGGTAAGGAAAACGCGCCCGGTAAAGAAGAGACCCGGCTGTTAAAGTTTCTCAGCGTACTTCCTGTACCTGTGTCCCGGGAAAAATTACCCGATTTTTTTTCTTCCGATGACTCCACCATATTGGATCATTTAATAAAAAAAAATCTTTTGAAGATCATCTCCGGGAAAATCGTCATCAATGCCAACCTGTCCGCTCTAAATATAAAAATAACAGCGGAAGAAGAGAAAAACATATTGGCATCCCTGCTGGAAAAAAGTGAAGGGGATGATGTAGACCGTTTAAGTGTAAAGCTGAGCTATTTTATAAAAACCAGGCAAACCAAAAGATTGAAAGGGGTTCTAACGAAACTCCTGCGGGCGGGCAAGGGATTTGCAGCCGATCTTACCGGCATTAAGAATATTCTCATGGAAAATCCCGGGCTCCTGGAAACAGACAACCAATTGGTGGAATTGTTTGCCGAGCTGTTGGTGGAAGGAAATGATCCCGATTCCGCGAAAGCATTGATCGTTAATTATACAAAAACAGGTGATAACGGAACGATGCCCTTGAAGTTGAAATTAAAATTGGCCCACATTTATAAACTGGAAAAAAATCAACAAAAACTGGGACAATTATTAACGGAGATCAAAGAAGAAACCGATGGGGCTATCCCGAAAGATTTACAGGACGAGTACCATTACCTGGCATATATCTATTCCGAAAAAATATCGGATATAAAAGAGGCGGACAGGAATCTTAAAAATATAAACGGCAATTTTTACCGCAACCGTGCCGCCATTCAATTGAGCGACCGGCATATTTACAAAGGGGAATATAAAAAAGTCGAAGATTTATTGGTAAAAGCCATTAGCTATTTCTGCCAGGGGAAATATATAAAAGACGAAATCGAGGCCAAAAGCCAACTGGCAAAACTATACCGGGAGAAACAGGCGTTTGAAAAGGCGGAGAAGTTATACAAAAACATATTTATAAAAAGTGAAATGAAAAATTACCGGCTGCTCTCCGCCTATATCTCCGTAGACATGGGAAATCTCTATTGGAAGCAGGATACCTTCAAACAGGCCGAAACCTGGTACAGGAGAGCATTAAAAATATTTCAAAACCAACAGGATGAAAATGGCGTCATGCTGGCCAAATCCAACCTGATGGATATCAATATCAATGGTAATTGGCAAGAAATCAGGAAATACTTAAAATCGATTTTAGCCTATGATAAAGAAAAAAATGCCACCGCCCCTATGGCTGTGGATTATTTTAATATCTCCCGGCTGGAATATATGCAGCATCACTATTCAAAGGCCCATGAAAGTCTTGAAGTCGCATTGTTCCTTTTTAGAAAAGAGAACAACCGGGCCCATATCACAGCCAGTGAAATTTTAAAATTAAAATTAGCGCTGCTAAATCCTAACGGTAAAATTGCCCTGGATTTCTTTAAAAATAACCCGCGGCAGTTAAATCACGATCAAAAAATCATCATCTCCATTGGCGAAGCCGTTAAAAATGATCCTTTACTGGGTAAAAGTAACGTCGTCGCTGAAAAAGCAGCACAAATGGAATCAAAAACCGTTCAATTTGAAATCATCTCTGTTGTTTTTCACCGCTATAAAACCCGGGAATTGTTGGAATTGCTAAAATCACTCTCGATGGCATTGAGTAAAGAAACGAAAAACTATCACTATTATGAGTATTATTACATCTATTACAGCCACTTTTTACAGGAAAGCGGCATCAGTGAGGATGAAAAAGAACGGTTTAATGAAATGTACTATTTCTTTTTGAGGAACCAGCGGAAAATCAATCCCACCATCGGTAAATATAAACAGTTGCTGGATGAAAAAGATGCCCGGTACGATGTTTTTAAAAGTGCCGAATTGGTGGGGGATTATATCCAATGGAAAATCCCGGACGATTTTTTTAACAGCCTGGTCAACCAATTGCGAAAGGTATTACCCCATCCCCTAAACCTGGTTCGATTGGTGATATATGAAAGTGGGAAAAAAACAAAAGGTCCTTTATTTGATTTTTCAACGTCCCTAACCGCCGCCGATACATTTAATCTTTTGACGCAAGAGATAATAACCGGGGCGATTTCCGGGTTGGAACATTTGAACCTCAGGACAGAAGATATCAAACAACGGTACAAAGGCAGTGAGAAAGCGTTTTATCCCTACAAAAACACAAAAGTGATTTTTTGGGAAATAGCGGAGAATCTTCCCGGGATTCTATTATTGGCTTTCCCGGGAGAAGAGTGTTACCATTACGATTTTTATGAACGCCATCGCCCGCTGCTGGACAAATTTGCCTCGTTGATCCACAGGTACTATGAGAATGATTATAAATTAAGTCAATCGCTTGGTTTTATTATTGGGGAATCATTGCCGGTCAAGCGGTTGAAAGAAAAAATACTAAGAGTCGGTAAAGTTGATTTCCCCGTGTTGATCCGGGGTGAAAGCGGAAGCGGAAAAGAGCTGGTGGCACAGGCCGTGCACCGGGTAAGCCGCAGGGCAGGGAAACCGTTTGTGACATTAAATGCCGCGGCCATCCCGGAAAATCTCCTGGAAGCGGAATTATTCGGTTACAAAAAGGGGGCATTCACCGGGGCCAACGAAAGCAAAACCGGCCTGATCGAGTTTGCCGACAACGGCACATTGCTCTTAGATGAAATCGCCGACCTACCCCTTAATCTCCAGGCCAAACTGCTGCGGGTTTTGCAGGAAAATGAGATCCGGCGGTTAGGGGAAAATAAAACAATCGCGGTTAATGTCCGGTTGATATTTGCCACCAATAAGGATTTAAAAAAGTTGATCGCCAGCCATACGTTTCGAGAAGACCTGTATTTCAGGATCCAGGACCTGCCCATCAACGTACCGCCGCTGAGGGAAAGGACCGAAGATATCCCGCTGCTGGTTCAGCATTTTTTAGAGAAGCACAACTTCACCATACCGGACAAAGAAGAACTCCACCGTATCATTGAATGTTTTAAGAACCAGACCTGGACCGGCAATGTCAGGGAGCTTGAATCCAGTGTTAAACGCTTGATCACCTATTACCCGGATTTTGAATTTGATACCTATACGGATGGAGAAGATAACAGGGGTTACGACCCGGATACCGGGTTGATTGCCGCACGAGACAATCTTGAAAAAACCATGGTACTAAAAGCGCTGCAGGAAAGTAACTGGAATAAAGTGGACGCTGCCGCCGCTTTAAAGGTCACCCGTCAGTACCTTTTCAGACTGATTAAAAAACACCATCTGAATAACGGATGACAGGGGACAGAGGGTCTTGACTATTTTTGTATATTGTATACAATGAACAAATTAGTGAAAAAATCGAATTACCAGGAGCTATAAATGATAGAAATTATCGATAAAGTCGTTGACCGACAGGTACTTGAAAAAAGCGTGGAGCGGTTCCGGCAAAAGGGCATTATTTTGCCCACCTTTGCCCAAATGCAAAACCCGGACTTAATTCCTGATAAAATCAAAAAGAAACTGGAAAACATCGGTTTATGGGACCTGGCCCCCCTGAATCTTTTCAGGATTACCTGGAAGAACGAACCCAAAGAGAAAGGTGGACTTTTCAATGGCGTCAACTACATCGAGCTCCCCCGGGAACTCACCGGTATTAACGCGCGGGTCATTGCCCTGGTGGGCAAATATTTCCCCACCGGCGCGCATAAAGTAGGGGCAGCCTACGGCTGCCTGGCGCCGCGAATTATCACCGGTCAATTCGACCCCACCTATCACAAGGCCGTATGGCCCTCTACCGGCAATTATTGCCGCGGCGGTGCCTTTGACTCTTACTTGATGGGCTGTACTGCCGTGGCTATTTTGCCGGAAGAGATGAGCCGTGAACGGTTTACCTGGCTGGAAGACATTGGGGCGGAAGTGATTGCCACCCCGGGTTGTGAATCCAATGTGAAAGAAATCTACGATAAGTGTTGGGAAATCCGCAGAACCCGTCCCGACTGCATTATCTTCAACCAGTTTGATGAATTCGGAAATTCAGCCTGGCATTACACCAATACCGGTTCAGCCCTGGAAGAGGTTTTCAACGAGGTCAAAGATAAAAACAGCGGGTTTGCCGCGTTTGTATCAGCCACCGGTTCTGCCGGGACCATTGCCGCCGGTGATTATTTAAGGACAAAATTCCCCTTTATCAAAATAGTGGCTACCGAAGCGCTGCAGTGCCCCACCCTGCTTTATAACGGGTTTGGCGGGCACCGGATCGAAGGCATCGGGGATAAACATGTGCCCTGGATTCACAATGTGAAAAACACCAACCTGGTTACTGCCATCGATGATGAATACTGCATGCGGCTGCTGCGGTTGTTTAATGAACCCAAAGGCAAAGAATTTCTCTTAACCAAGGGCCTGAAGGAAGAGCTGGTGAATAAATTGGACTTAATGGGCATTTCATCCATAGCCAACCTACTTTCTGTCATTAAGACCGCAAAATATTTCGAATTGACTTCCGATGATATCATCTTTACCGTGGCCACGGATTCGGCAGACATGTATAACTCCAGGATTTTAGAGCTAAAAGAAGAACGGGGAGAATATACCTCTCTTCAAGCAGCCCTGGATATGGAAAAGTGCATCTACGGGGTCACTGTGGATCATACCAGGGAATTGACCTATACGGATCAAAAAACCATCCACAATTTAAAATATTTCACCTGGAGGGAACAGCAGGAAAAAGAAGTGGAAGACCTGGATACATTGTGGTATGACCGGGAAATATGGGCTAAAATTTTCAACCAACCGGCCCGGTGGGATGAATTGATCGATCAATTCAATGAAATGACCGGCTTACTGAAGAAATTATAAATGTTTAACCACGAAGGGCACGAAGGGCACGAAGGTAGGAAGAGAAGAAGGTAAGAAGATAGGGAAATTGAACCAGTGGGAATAAATAATTCTAACATCGCAAAATGAAATTGCCGTGCGAGACAAAAGTTTTTGGAGGTGTCGGAACCTTTTTACAAAAAGGTTCTGACCCGCCGGAGGCCATTGACCCAGCAGGTTGGGCGTATACGTTCGTTTGGGGATTGACCGGACGTAGAGGCTTCATGCCCGTCCGGTCAGGCACTTAACCCGTTGAAATAAATTTATATTTTGGTTAAAATTGTCTCATGATATTTAAACATAAAAAACCAGGAGGTACAGTACCATGAAAAAAATCGTAAGTTGTCTTGTAATTTCTATGTTATTGTTTTTAGCCGCTTCACTTTCTTTTGCTGCCAATAAGAGGGTTTACCGTGGAATTATCAAGTATATCGGTTATGACCTGAAAGAAAACCGCGTGAGAGTGGATGTCCGCAAAGTGAGAGAAGGCGACTCGGAGGGAAGGGGTCAATTGTATTTTGAGAACGAAGCAGCCAAAAAACTTGCCGAGTTAATTCACCTGGCGTTCATTTATAAAATCCGCGTCGAAGTGTGGGTTTACATCAGGGATTCCAGGGGGAGGTCCA
>Ga0114923_10002502_pt1 | contig 12450 bp, 11 predicted proteins | sample SumtaG_FD_89578 | JGI IMG/M metagenome (GOLD analysis project Ga0114923, IMG submission 89578) | Deep subsurface microbial communities from Indian Ocean to uncover new lineages of life (NeLLi) - Sumatra_00157 metaG | ecosystem: Environmental > Aquatic > Marine > Oceanic > Sediment | place: near... | reverse complement strand
GCTGCTTCAGCTCTTTTAGTGCGGAAATGGCCCCCATCAGCTCCATCCGGTTGTTGGTGGTGGCCGGATCTCCGCCCGAGATATCCTTTCGAAGCGATCCGCCTATGAGAACGGCTCCCCAGCCTCCCGGTCCCGGATTTCCGCTACAGGCACCGTCAGTGTAGATAGTCACGGTAGTCACGATGGAGAAAGGTATATCGCATTCGTAGTTTGTTTTCGAATCGTGGATTTGGTTTCCATAGCAGTTAGCTGTGTCTCAACGTGTGCCCGCTGCGGCAGGGACGCCTGCCTAAGCGCATTCGTAGTTTGTTTTCGAATCGTGGATTTGGTTTCCATAGCAGTTGGCTGTGTCCCAACGTGTGCCCGCTACGGCAGGGACGCCTGCCTAATCGCATTTGCGAGTGGATATCACCTTGAGAATTCCGTAGTCCATGGCAGTATGAGGCGGTTCGGAACTGGGTTTGCTGCGCGCAGGTGCCTGCCTAAGGGCATTCAGAGTTCGTTCTCGAATTACAGATCCGGATTCCAGAACAGCTGGCTACATCTCAACGTAGGTTTGCCGCGGCAGGTGCCTGCCTAATCTCATTCGTGGGTTGTTGTCGACTCGGGAGTTTCGTTCTCCAAAGACGTTCAAGTCTGTCTTGGAAGCAGGCTTGATGCGGCATAACTGCCTAAACGCATTGTGTGAGACTTGTCGACATATAGGTGGACCCTCTGAGGTCATGGGTGGTTGCTTGACTGGGATGGTACGGCGTAGACGCCCAAGCCACATCATGATTCAGAACCGATGAATCCGATTGCTTCGTCCCAACAAGAGGGCTACCATTCGGGCATCCCATCCCGGCGAGGTGAGTCCATGAGCGAGCCCCAACTGCGGCTGATAACAGGCGATCCTTACCTATGCGAGCAAGCTCTTTTCAGACGCGAAACAGCATTGCTGGAGATCGATCCCGGCATCGAACGATACGGGCTGTTCGCCGACGAACTCGATCTCTCCTCTTTGGATATCGAGCTCAGATCCTGCTCATTGTTCGCGCTCGGACGCCACTTCGTCATTCGCAAGATCGAGAAAAACCGATCGGCCAAGGCACTGGCTGTCATCTTGGAGAAGCCGTTCCCTGAAGGAACCTACCTCACTCTATTGGCGGGACCTCTGAAGGCGACGAACGCCGTGCTCAAGGCGGCCAAGGCCCACGATGCCGTCACCGCTCTGCCGACGCCCAAAGGTACGGCTCTGCAACGGACAGCACGGGGAATTGTGGAGGAATCCGGCCTGGCGCTTCCCAATTCCGTGGTTCGAACGCTGTTGACGGAATGTGGGAACGACTTGCTGTCGCTCCGCAATGAACTTGACAAATTGCGATCAGTTGCCGGGTCCGATCCGATTTCCGAGGCGACGGCGCACGAGTTGTGCTTCAACCATACCGAAGCGACGGTGTATCCTTTCTACGATCGTCTGGGTGAGGGGCAACTTCCTGCCGCTCTCGATGAGTTGGACGGATTGCGGGAAGATTCAGGGCGCATCGTGGGCGGCGTCATCCGCCACTTCACGCGGCTGGTAATGGTTCGTCTGCTGCTCGATCAACGCCGGCCCCAATCGGAGATTGCCTCCAACGTCGGGATTCAGGATTGGCTGTGCCGACGGCTTATCGGTCAGGCGAAGCGACGTTCGTTCGAGGTCCTTGTCAAGGCGCTGCGATTGGGAGTCAGGCTGGATCGGCGTATCAAGCAGGGACGAATCGCCCCTGATGATGCGCTGATGCAATTGATCTTAGCTGCTACTGCTCCTGGACAGCCTTCACCGGGATGAAGGATGCGAATCCCACTTTCTCGATCAGCAAGCGGCTGACAACCAGCGCACAGAATAGGCTTCCCAGCACACCGATACCGAGCGTGACTGCAAAGCCGCGAATGGGGCCCGTTCCCAGCAACAGCAGAATGAATGCCGTGATGAGCGTAGTGATATTGGCGTCGAGTAGCGTGGACAGGGATTTCTCAAACCCAGCCCGCACGGCCGCCAACGGTGACTTGCCCGTTCGCCGCTCTTCCTTGATGCGCTCGAATATAATCACATTGGCATCCACGGTCATGCCGATGGTCAAAATGATACCTGCGAAACCCGGCAACGTGAGCACGGCTCCAAACACGTTCAAGGCCGCGAACACGATCAACATGTTGAGGACGAGCGCCAGATTGGCCACAAAACCAAGTAGGCGATAGAACGCGAACATGTAGATGAGGATGAGAACGAAGCCGATGGCGATCGTCATCGTGCCGCGGCGAATCGAATCGGCGCCCAACGTCGGGCCAACGGTCGTTTCTTCGGCAATAATGATTCCCACTGGCAAGGCACCTGCTCGCAAAGCGATGGCCAGAATCTTGACTTCTTCCTCGCTGAAATCTCCCGTGATTGTGGTTGAATCGATGATGTTTCGCCATCCTTGTGCAGCTGCCGATTTGATGGACTCCGAGATGACCGGCGCGCTGTACACGGTGCCGTCCAGGATGATGGCCAACATCTCGCCAACATCCATCCGGCCCATAATGGACGCGAATTGCTGCGCTCCCTCTCGTGTGAATTCCATCAGAATGCTGTATCGACCACTCGCCTGTAGTGACGTCGTACTCCGCACTTTGGCACTGGCCAAGGCGGCGCCAGTGAGAAGGATTTGACTTTCCACGAGATAGGGAACTCTTTCTCGATTCTCGAGAACTTCTTGAGAGCTAGAAGTCGCGTAAATCTCGTCAAGAGGGCTCTCACCCGCTTGAAGCACGCGACGGAATTCGAGCATGGCGGTCTGCCCGATCAGCCGGCGCGCATCTTCCGGGTTGGTCGTTCCAGGGAGATTGACCAAAATGCGGTCGCCACCGAAAATACGGATTTCCGGATTCGCAAGCCCGTACTGATTAACACGGTTGTCCAAGATGGCAATGATCTGATCCAAGACCGCACTCTTGGTTTCCTCGTTCATCTCACCAATGCCATCGGGTTCGAGAACCATGCGAACGCCGCCCTGGAGGTCAAGGCCCAGCTGAACGACTTCATCCAACGGCCAGAAGGGGAATACGAAATATAACGCGGCGAAGGCTACTGCGATAACGACGCCGACGCGAACCCAATCGCTCCGAGTGAAGTGGTGGTGAGCCATACGATCTCCCTTACTTGTCTCTCTGCTGAACGACGCTGCTCTTTGAGACCTTCAGTTTCGCTCCGTCCTCAAGAATGAGGACCACCGCGGTGTCGCCGATCGAATCGATTTCACCGTGGATGCCGCCGGCTGTAATGACGCGGTCCCCTCGTTTCAATCCGCCGATGAGTTCTTTCATTTTGCTTTGGCGCTTGCGCTGCGGTCGAATCAACATGAAGTAGAAGATGGCCCCGAAAACGGCGAACAGAACAAGCATCGAAGGCAAGCCGCCAAAGGCGGAAGTTGCGCCATCCGTGGCTGTCCCTTCGCCGCGCTCTTCTTGGGCCATGGCAACGAATCCGATCCCGAGAAGCATCGTGCACATCAAAACTGCAATCCATTTCTTCATTTCATCACTCCTTGGCAGCGATTCGGTGTCGATAGACACCCAGCGAAAGGAAGAGTGCTCCGACCAACCCAAAAACTGCTGCAATCATGATCTCTCCATTCCCCGAGATCTGCCGATGTAGGACAACCGCCCTCTCCATCAGGAAGAAGAGATCAGCCCAAAGTATACCGTAGAGAATCATCGAGATCGACATGCGAACCTTGGGTGAGAACCTCGCGCTTCTGCCCACGGCATCGTAGGTGAGGGTAGTTAAGGGAACGAGCGTCCATAGCCAGGCCAACGTGTTCGGTCGATCCAGCAATGCAATAATGATCAACACAAGCAGATGACCGGGAAACAGCGGCAGCAAATTGGAAGTTGGTTGCCGGTCCGAAGGCTCGCCCCTCGCCCTGATCACCAGATAGGCAGAGACGATCAATGTCTCGAGACCAATAACGATGAGAACAACAGCACTGAGATGGCCGATGAAGGCGGCAATGCCCACCAGTGCCAGCAGAAAGGGAATGGACCAAATAGGAAGTGGCTTTCTCATCTCAAATCCCCGGCAACAGCCAAATCGCGATGGCAAACATCAACCCGAACCCCAATACGTCGGTTACTGTGGTCAGGAAGATTCCAGAAACCAACGCCGGATCCTTTCCCAATCTTCGGACAGCCAACGGGATCGCAACCCCACTGGCGCCGGCGATGATCATGTTGATGGTCATGGCAAGGAACACAGCCAATCCCATCAGCAATTCGCCCTTCCAGAAATAGGTGATCAGCCCGACCGTAGCACCGATCAGAATGCCATTGGCAACCCCCAGTAACGTTTCTTTCCCTAACAGCTTCCAGCCTCGCGCTTTGTCCAGTTCGCCCAACGCCATTCCCCGGGTGATGATCGTGACCGTCTGCATGCCTGCGCTTCCGCCTTGTCCGGCGATGATGCCCATCAAGACGGCCAAGGCCGCCGCTTTGGCGATGGTGGCCTCGAATAGTCCGACGACAACGGCGGCGGCAAGCGCTGTCAGCAACCGGACATACAACCACGGGAGGCGGAGTCGGAGCGATTGCGCCCACGTCGTATCTACGGCCTCTTCGGACGGCACGCTGGCCAATCCATAGATATCCTCGGTGGCTTCTTCGCGGATGACGTCGATGACATCGTCGAACGTGATGACGCCAAGCAGTTTGTCATCAGTATCCACGACAGGGAGCGCGAAGAAGTCGTACTTGTCGAAGATGTGGGCGACATCTTCGGCGTCCGCATCCACCTGCACGGACACGGCGTCACGGATGACGAGATCTCGCAAGCTGCAGCTTGGATCGGCCAATGCCATATCGCGCAACGATAGCACGCCGAGCAGGTGGTTCTCCTCATCCACAGCATAGGCGTAGTACACGGTTTCCGCTTCTTGCATGCGCCGGCGCAGATGATCGATGGCGTCCTGAGCCGACATGGTCAGGGACAAGGGGACCACTTCAGGAGACATCAGCCCTCCTGCGGAATCGGGAGGGTAGACAAGGAGGTCGGACAGTACCTTGGCTTCGGTCCGGCTTAATCGCGAAAGGAGTTCCTGCTGAACGTTTTCCGGCAATTCGAGCAGGAGGTCGACGGCATCATCCGGGTCCATTCGCGACAGGATTTCGCTGGCTTCCTTCCTATCGAGCTGAACGACCAGCTCGGCCGAATCGTCGGGATCCATCTCTCCCAACGGCTCGGCGGCGGCCTGACGGAGGAACAGATGATGGACAAGGTCGGTGGCTTGTTCTTGCGACAGATCGGCCAGAACCTCGGCAATGTCGGCCGGATTCTGCTCCATCAATTCGCGTAGCACGATCTTTCGCTTATCCATCGCTCCTCCCCAAGCTCTGCAATAGTATAGTTAGTGTGCCGATCCCGGCACAGACGCCGGCCGGCGGAAGGGAGACAGCTTGTCCGATCAAACTGTACCGACGTTCTCCGAATCACCCCGCCCTGTTGTTAGAGCGACACAAGCCATGGTGGCGACCAGCCAGCCGTTGGCCGTTCAGACCGGTATCGATGTTCTGAAATCCGGCGGCACGGCCATCGACGCTGCCATCGCCGTCAACGCCATGTTGGGGTTGGTTGAGCCCATGTCCTGCGGCATCGGGGGCGACGTGTTCGCCATCGTATGGGAGGAGGCGACGCAACATCTCCACGGGTTGAACGGAAGCGGACGATCTCCCGGTTCTCTGTCGCGGCAGTGGTTCCTGAATCAAGGGCACGAGTACATCCCCTCTCGCGGGCCGCTGTCTTGGTCGGTTCCCGGGTGCGCCGACGGGTGGTTTGCCCTTCACGAACGGTTCGGACGAACTCCGATGTGCAAACTGCTGCAGCCGACGATCGAGGCTGCCATCAGCGGTTTCCCGGTCACTCCGGTGATCGCTCACATGTGGCAGGCGGCTGCCGAACAACTGGCGCAAGATCCAGGGGCTGCCGCTGTGTTCCTTCCGAATGGACAGGCGCCGGAATCAGAAGACGTCTTCCGAAATCCGCGATTGGCGGAAGCATTGACTCATCTTGCTGAGGATGGAAACGACGCCTTCTATCGCGGTCCGATTGCCGAGCATTTGGTGGCGTTCTCCAACAGTGTGGGCGGATTCTTTTCGTCGGCCGATTTCACCGACCATGTGTCAACATGGGTGGATCCTGTTTCCGTCCCTTACAGAGGCTATGACGTCTGGCAATTGCCCCCCAATACCCAAGGTTTGGCCACCTTGCAGATGCTCAAGATTCTGGAAGCATTCGACATTGCGACCATGGAACATAGCTCGGCCGAGTATCTGCATTTACTCATCGAGGCCAAGAAGCTGGCGTACGAAGATCGGGCCCGCTTCTATGCCGACCCCGACTTCTACGACGTGCCGGTTGAAGCGTTGTTGTCGGACGGCTACGCCGATCGGCTGCGTGATCGGATCGATCTCCAACGTGCTGCAACCGAGCTTCTTCTTGAAGATCCTCGATTGGTACATGGCGACACCGTCTACCTCACTGTGGTCGACAAGGAAGGCAACGCGGTTTCCTTCATCCAGTCCATCTTCAACGATTTTGGCTCAGGCATCGTGCCCCCGGAACTTGGCTTTTCCATTCAAAACCGCGGGAGCCTGTTCCATCTCGATCCGGAGCACGCCAATGCATTTCTTCCCAACAAGCGGCCGTTCCACACCATCATGCCTGGGTTTGTCACCCAAAGCGACCGCCCCGTTTTTTCGTTCGGAGTGATGGGTGGAGACATGCAGCCGCAAGGACAGCTGCAGGTGCTGCTGAATCGGATCGAATTCGGAATGGATCCGCAGCTGACCGGCGAGGCATTGCGATTCCGGCACGACGGATCGTCGACTCCTGTTGGCCATCAAATGAACGACGGAGGCGTCGTTCGGCTCGAACCAGGATTTCCTCAAGAGGCGATCGATGGATTGCGTGCCAAGGGCCATCGCGTGGAAACGGCTTCGGACGGATTCGGCGGCTATCAAGGCATCTGGATCGATTCGAATACAAAGACGCTGTTCGGAGGGTCGGAGCCACGGAAGGACGGGTATGCGCTCGGCTACTGAAGATCAGGATGATCTTCAGTAGCTTGGCCATTGACTGGCGTCAATGGCTCGGGATGGTTCGACGCCCACATCATCACTATCCGAGCGCGCCAGCAATTGGAGACTGGAGAAGTGGGCGATTCTTGTCCTACGAATCGGACCGGATCGACACCAGAGCTGCTCAATATCCGAGTACGGCGCAGTTGGCGAAGCCAACTGCGGTTGGACGGGCACGGGCGGAACTGGATGAATGGGCGACTCATGTCCGGCGACAGAAGTCGATGTGACGTGAGAGAAGCTTCAATATCCGAGTACGTCACAGTTGGCTTTGCCAACTGCGGCTGGACAGGGAAGACTGGAGGCTTGATATCTTCAGTAGCTTGGCCATTGATTGGTGTCAATGGCTCGTCCTAGGATCTCAGCACGACGAAGGAGGTGAGGGCGTGGCAACGAGAGGGATACAACTGCTGAAGACACTCGGTGTCGAGTTTGATGTTCTCACCTACCGATACGACAAGATGGGAGCTCGCATTGCCGCGGAAGCGATTGGGCAGCCGGAGGACGTGGTGCTCAAATCGTTGGTGTTTCGAGGCGAAGACAAGTCGTTCGCATTCGCCCTCATCAGTGGTAACGCCAACGTCAGCACGCGAAAACTCGGGCGTGCTTCGGGCCACAAACATATGGAAGCTGCTGCACCTCGAGACGCGGAACGAATGACCGGCTATCAAGTAGGCGGCATCAGTCCACTGGGCTCCCGGAACACGTTGCCCGCTTTCTTGGACGAGAGGACGGCGCAGCATGATCACCTGATCATCAACGCAGGCGGACGAGGAACCCTCGTTCGCTTGGCGACGACCGATTTGATTCGGATCACTCGCGCAGAAGCGGCCGACATCCGCGCCGCCTAATCCGTCAAGTTTCACAGCCCTGTTTACTGGAGACAGAGAAACGTAAACTGCCAACAACATTCCAGGATTGGAACATCCTGCCAATATGCAATGGCTCTTCGTGGTTCAATAGCTTGTTCTTACCATGAAGCGCTTGAAGGAAACCATCACAGCGCCGTGGACACGAACAATCGAAGCTTCGCACTTCTTCATGCTCTTCATGGTTACCAAGCTTGTACGGCTCTTCAGCGTGCCCTTCATGGTTGATCCGCTTGTAATGGCGGGTACGCATGTCCTTCATGGTTAAGAGCGCCTAGTCACACAGCTCTGTTTACAAGAGGCCTGACGTGCCAGCCAATTGCGAAACCGGACAGCCTAGTCCTTCGCGTCGGTCAGCTCCTCCAACTCGTCAATCATTTCCCGGATGACGTCGAAGCCGCCTTGCCAAAACGTTTCGTTGCGAATGTCGAAACCTGCTTCATCAAGGATATCGATGGGAGCTACCGATCCGCCGTAGGACAAGATCTTCAGGAACTTGGGTACAAACGCTTCGCCCGTCCGTTCGTATTCGCGGTACAGCGACAACACCAACAGCAATCCAAACGCGTAGGCGTAGCAGTAGAACGGCACATGGTAGTTGTGTGGGATGCTCGTCCATTCCCAACGAAAATCGTCGGACAGCTCGATGGAGTCGCCAAATTGATCCTTCAGGTTCTCCAGATAGGTGGCCGATAACTGTTCCACGGTGGCCCCGCCACCGTCAATCATCTGATGAGCTTCTCGTTCGAACAACACGAAGTAGGATTGCCGCAGGATGGAAGCATAAGAATCGTCGACGAACTTCGCCAGCAGGGGCTTGCGGGCTGCTGGGTTTGATTCTTCGGACAGCCAGCGCTTGAGGAGAAGCATCTCGATGAAATTGGAGGCCGTCTCCGCCAGCGGCAGCGACGAGCGGAACGTCAGTGCGGAGTGATCGGCGGCGAACATGGAGTGAATGGCGTGTCCGAGTTCGTGTCCCAGTGTCGAGACATCGTCCAGATGATTGTTGTAGTTGATGAGAAGCCATGGTGTCTTGTCGGGGACGACACCGTAGCAAAAGGCGCCCGTGTCCTTGCCCACCCGCACTTCGGAATCCAGGTGATTCTCGACCACGACACGTTTCGCCAGTTCGGCCATCAAGGGAGAGAACGCGCGCATGGTTTCCAAGACCTGGTTCACAGCCTCTGCGAACGGAACCGTCTTGGCTACATCGCCAATCGGCGCATAGACGTCGTAGCGGTGCAGCACCTCCATGCCCAGCCACTTCGCCTTCAGTCCGAAATAGCGGTGGTAAAGCGTGGCGTTCTTCTTGACCGAGGACAGCAAAGCATCCACGACACTATCAGGCAAGTCGTTGATCAGGTTCCGAGCCGAGATGGCGGACGGCATACCGCGGACGTTCACATTCTCGGTGTTCCAATCCCCCACTATATACGTGTAAAGCTGGCCCAGTACCCCGCCATGTTCGGCGAATACCTTGTTCAAGGCTCGATAGGCGGCTGCGCGCACGTCGGGATCGGCGTCGTGGACCAAGACAGAGACCTCGGTTCTCGTTACGGTTCTGATCTCACCGTCAACTTCCACGTCATAGGTGAAGTCGTTGGTCAGCATGTCGTACACGGTGAGATGGCCGTTGACGCCGTTGACGTCCTTGAGGTTGACGATCTTCTCTTCGGCTTCGGACAAGGTATAGGGGCCGAATCGGCGCAAGGACTCGAGGTAGTAGCGCAAGTCGCCGCTTGTCTTCGTCAGCCTCGCGGCATTCTCGGCATCGAGCCCCTTCCACCAGAGTTCGAAGAACAGGATGCGGTTTTGCGCTCCGGCCAACGTCTTGTCGATGCGGCTCCGAAAGGCCAGCGCATCGGAATGGCTCGTCAACTCGGACAGCCATAATGTGGCATAGCCGTTGAGCTGTCGAATGAGATAGCCGACGCGTTCAGCCCGCGCCAGCGCGGAACCGAACGTGGTTGCATCAATTGATGGGGAAAGCTCATCGCGAAGCTGCTCAGACTCTGCGACCGCTTCTTCCAGTTGGTCGAATACGGCTTCCATGGCCGGTCCCTCGGAGGCCGGAACCAGGTCGGTGAGAGCCCAGCGCCCTTGCTGGTATTGAGTATCTGTCATGCCTTCCCCATCTAACTTTCGGCGGCGAGGGAGCCGTCCAACCCGAGCTCGGCTGCCACTTCACGCATCCCTTCGATGACATCGGCGATCAGCTCGGCGCGTTCCATGCCCAGCATGTCGATACCTTTCTGGATGATGTCGCGATCGGCGCCGGCGGCGAACGCCTTGTTCTTCCATTTCTTGTTGGCGGACTTGACAGTGAGATCGTGCAGGCTCTTGGATGGACGCACCAAGACGCAGGCCGTGATCAAGCCGGTCAGTTCGTCAATAGCGAACAATACCTTCTCCATCTTGTGCTCGGGTTCGACATCGGTGCAGATGCCCCAGCCATGAGACATGACGGCGTGAATGTAGTCCTCCGGCCAGTCGTTCTCGCTCAAGATCCGCTCGGTCTGCCGACAATGCTCTTCGGGGTAGCGCTCGTAGTCGAGATCGTGGGCAAGTCCGATGACGCCCCACTTCTCTTCGTCTTCACCGCGTTTGCGTGCCATATGGCGCATGACACCCTCCACCGCGAGGGCATGCTTGATGAGTCGATCGTTTTGGTTGTACTCCGTGAGCAGTGTGTAGGCCTCTTCGCGTGTGGGGATGTGCATGAATCCTCCCTATCCAGTTTCGTCTTGGCTCCTGCAGGCTACTCTACCCGTCCTTTCCGGTGCTGTCCACAGGGAAGATGCCGGTTCTGATGGGATCGCGTAGAATCCGGCCAACGTCTAGAGGAGGAACAACTTCAGCCATGGAATGGGGCTCGTTCTTTGCATTGTTTCCGATCGGGATCGCGATCGGCTTCATTTCCAGTATCTTGGGATTGGGGGGCGGTGTCTTCATGACACCCCTGTTGCTGCTGGCAGGATTCGTTGCCACTCAGCCCGATGCGGCCGGAACGAGCGTGGCCGCCGTCGTATTCACGGGGATCTCTGCGTCGATTGCCTACTTCCGTAGGAAGGTGATCGACTTTCGGATCGGTCTGTCCTTCATGCCGACAGCTATCATCGGCGTGTTCCTGGGCAAATACATTATTGACGCTGTCAACCCCTCCTGGTTGACGATCGCCTTCGGTGCGTTCCTGCTCTATCCGATTGGCATGATGCTACTGGGTAAGACGCCCAAGGATGCCAAGGTGCGGTTGAAGGGATGGTCCTCCGGTCCTCGCTATTACCTACTGGTTGCCGTCATCGGATTGGTGGCCGGTGTGGCGACCAAGGTATTCGGGATCGGAGGCGGAGCCGTATTCGTACCTTCACTTGTGGTATTGCTTGGTATCGACATTGTCACTGCTGTGGCCACCAGCTTGTTCGTGATGGTGCCCATCGCCCTGATCAGCGCCATCACCAGTTGGATGGCAGGTACGTTGCATTGGGAACTAGCACTGCCCCTCATCCTGGGCATCATCATCGGAGCTCAGCTTGGGCCACGCATCGGAAAGCGAGTTTCCAAGAAACGCATCCGGCAGATCTTTGGTGTGGTGTTGCTCTATGTAGCCGTAAACATGATCTATAAGGGGGTTGTCGGTCTGTAGACACGAGCATCTTGAATCGGTTACTCGGGCGATGTACACTCCATTTAGCAGTTCATCAGCTGAACTGCTAAATGGAGATTCCAATGATTCGCTTCGACAAGATGACCGAAGGGGCGCAAGAACTGTTCCGCGAGGCGCAGGACTTGCTCACACGCTACAAGCACAACCAGATGGACGTGGAACACATTGCCCTGGTGCTGGTGAGCATGGAGGGCGTCGGTCGCGAGATTCTGCAAACAATGGGCATCAATCTCGATGCCCTCAGCAAGAACCTCGACAACCTGCTCAGTGACAAGCCTTCCGTGGTGGGACAGGTCGCCGGGCAGATCTACATCACCCCTCGTTTGGACTCCGTCGTTCAAGCGGCGCAGATGGAAGCGGATCGACTTCATGATGAATACATCGGCACCGACCATCTGTTGTTAGCCATGAGCCGTTCTACTGATCCCCAGATCCGACGCGTGTTGGGCCGGCATCAGATTACACCCGAAGCCATCTACAGCTCGCTACGCGAGGTCCGGGGCGAGCAGAGATTGACCGGCAGAGACTCCGAAGAACGCTATCAAATCCTCAAGAAGTATTCGACGAATCTGACCGAGATGGCCAAGCGAAACGAACTCGACCCTGTCATTGGCCGCGAATCGGAGATTCGCCGCATGGAGCAGATTCTGTCCCGCCGGCGCAAAAACAACCCTGTCTTGATCGGCGAACCCGGCGTTGGGAAAACGGCGGTAGTGGAAGGTTTGGCGCAACGCATGGCTGGCGAAGATGTGGCCGAAACGCTCAAGGGAAAGGAAATCGTGTCGC
>Ga0114923_10002501_pt1 | contig 12451 bp, 7 predicted proteins | sample SumtaG_FD_89578 | JGI IMG/M metagenome (GOLD analysis project Ga0114923, IMG submission 89578) | Deep subsurface microbial communities from Indian Ocean to uncover new lineages of life (NeLLi) - Sumatra_00157 metaG | ecosystem: Environmental > Aquatic > Marine > Oceanic > Sediment | place: near... | reverse complement strand
TGGCTGGAAGGAAATTCAACGTGCCAGTAACACCACCATCCGACTGGGCAGACCGAGCCTATTCAAGGGCACCGTTATGGATGAAGCAGGGCGTCCTGTGCCGGGTGCCAAGGTAAGGATATGCCTGAAGAACGAAATGATGGCGCATAGGGAGATCGCCCCGCTCCTTCCTGAAGGGTGGTACACCACCCAGACAGATGCGCAGGGACAGTTTCTCTTCGACAATGTCCCCAAAGGCGCAACCGCAGATTTTGGATTTGAGGCACCGGGTAGAGCTTCTATATGGACAACTTGTGATTTTGGAGTGACCCAGGGTGAGCAGTTCACCGCAGGATGTACCGATATTCACATCGTACTGCCCCCCGAGGCGTGCATAAACGGCAAGGTGGTTGAGGAATCTACTGACCAGGCGTTAGCCGGTGTTAAAATACTGGCAAGGCCTATCAGTCACCCCAGCTGGCAGTACTGCCTGAACGAGGTGCACTCGGACCAAAATGGCCGATTCGAACTTACCGGATTGGTGCCGGACAAATATCTATTGTCGGCCATGTCTCCCAAAGAAGGAGCCGGGCACCTTACTGTAATCCTGGAGCCCGGACAGAAGGTGCGTGATGCAAGAGTCCCCCTGACGGGGGTCCCGTTCGAGGTGAGGGTGTGTGATCAGGAAAAAGGATGTCCTCTTGAGGATGCAATCGTCACCGTCACACAGAAGGACACTACATCCCGATACACTACGTTTGAACAAACGTTGGCCACGGATGCCAATGGCCTGGCCCGACTACATGTCCCGCCGGGAGAATGCGAGATTCGAGTTATCAAATTCGGCCATGGAATGACATTTGAGTCCCAACGCTTACAGCTCGATCCGGGGCAAGCCCTGCGGCACGAGGTGTTCTTATCCCGTACGGCATATATCCTATCTGGGGAAGTAGTGGATGGACAGGGACACGTGCTTCAAGGTGCTTCGGTCATGCAAACGGGTTATGGACCCCGTATTCTAACAGACGCCAATGGTCAGTTTGACACTAGTGACACCCACTCCTTTGTTTCACGCTTTTCTTCGAGAACCCAGGTGTTGGCTCGACACACACCTTCCGGCTTGGGCGCTATCGCGGACCTCCGAGACGCTACCAAATCCGGTAAGTTCCACGGTCGAATAGTCCTCAAGCCAGCTTATGTTCTTACCGGACGCGTCACCGACCCAAACGGCAGGAGCGTACCTGCGGCCTATATCAAGCTGCGACAGGATCGATACAGAACACTAATTACAGAGGTGCCTACCGATGCAAACGGTGTTTATTGCATCCGTTCGGTTCCTCCTCAGGAGGACAACCTTAAGTATGCCATTGTCGCATATGCCGAGGGCTTCGGGCAAACCCAGATTAGTCAGATTTCATTTCACGATGATACAGCCAGGCCTGTGCGCCTGGATCCGATCGTATTGCGGCCGGCCGACCAGGTGGTCTCAGGAGTAGTTGAGGACTCGAACGATCAACCTGTCGCCGGCGCACTGGTCAAAGTCTATGGCCCCAAGCTCAGCAGGAGTTTTAGCCAGCCGCCTTGCGGCAAGACACTTACCGACGCACAAGGCCGGTTCCGCATTGCGGGCGTGTGCAAAGAACCTTTGCAGATTGAGGCGGTGTCACCGCAGCCGCAAAGACAGCGAGGCGTGACGTGGGCCCACGGAGGCAACGAGAATGTCAGGGTCGTTCTGGGCCAAAAGCTCATCTTTAGTGCATCCCTGATAGGCAAACCATTACCTGACCTGAAAGACTTAAAAGTTGACCTCTCGCCAACTGATGCTGATGATAAGATGATACTTGTCTGCTTCTGGGATATGGAACAGCGCCCTTCACGAAACTGCCTTCGGCAGTTGAGCACCAGAGCACAAGAGCTTAAGGCAAAAGATGTCGTCGTCGTCGCTGTCCATGCCTCAGAAGTTGATGAAAACACACTCAATGAATGGCTGAAAGACTACAACATTCCCTTCCCGGTTGGTATGGTTCAGGGCGACGAAGAAAAAACCCGTTTCACCTGGGGTGTCCGTTCGTTGCCCTGGCTGATTCTGACAAACACTGAGCACGTAGTTCGTGTAGAGGGATTCGGCATTCATGAACTGGATGAGAAAATGGCGGAGGCCGCTCTCAGAAAAAAACACTAACTTACCCCCTATTGGGCATGAGCCCATGTTATGTAAGGCAGTACTAGTCGCGCGGCAGCAAGGATTTATGAAAGAAAAACATTGACAAAATTGCAAAAAACATGTAACATTTTAGTAGCATCCGCGCCTTGATTCATATAGTAAATAGAAAAAAACAGGCCCTCGGTCTGGTTAAATAGTTAACCTTGTTTGGAGACCCTGCAAATGAGAAATAAAGCTTACATTTGGCTTGCTGCAGGCATTAGCCTGTTCGTCCTGGCATCAGTGACCGGGACGCAAGAAGAGCAGTGGCTGCAATATCACTCGTCACGTGAGGCACAGCAGATAGTTGGTGATATTAGGGTGATGACAATTTCGAAAGTGACGTCTGAGAAGCCACAAGGTGTTGAACTGCCTGATTTCAAATGCGGTGAACCGTTTTTTGCACGCTGGCCGACTGCTATGGTTCCAACCGGCGGTCTCTGGATAGCTTGCGACCGCAAAAGCAAGTACGGCCCGCATGACTTACTTTATATAGACTCGAATGGAAACGGCAGTCTGGCCGATGAGTCCGCTCTGGAACCTTATCGCCAGGATGAGCGGCGAGCGATTTTCGGGCCGGTAAAGGTACTTTTTGAAGGCGAAGATGGCCCGATTACCTATCACCTGAACGTTGAGTTCTATACCTCTCGTGACCGTAAATATTTGCATATAAAGGCGGCGGGCTGGTACGAGGGGACCATCACAGTGGCAGGGGCGAAAAAGCACTGCGTGCTTATCGACAATAACGCAAACGGGACGTTTAATGACAAATCACTCAGGGCCTACGCGTGTGACCGCATTCGCATTGGCAAGAAAGATAGTCAGGACACTCGTTATGTGGGCAATTTTATCGAGGTTGATGGCGTCCTGTATCAGCCCGAGATTGCTCGGGACGGTGCGTACATAAAGCTTACCAAGGCCGAAGACGTAAGATTTGGAGATATTCAACTGCCCGAGATGATTACCGAGTTTACGGCACGCGGTGAGAATGGGCTATTTATACTTGAGCCGGAACAGGGTGTGGCTAAGCTTCCTGTGGGAAAATATCGCATCAATCACTGGGAAATCAACCGCAAAGATGAGAAAGGCAGTGCCTGGGTGTTGAGAGGGTATGGGTCTGGTGAGACGGATGATTTCGATGTTACGCTGGACAGGAAAGCTGAGCTTTCGATTGGTGAGCCGATCATCTGCACGCTGGAGGCGAGCAAAAGAGATTCAACATATTCCTTCAGTCAGAGCCTGAAGGGGCAGCTCGGCGAGCGTATCGAACTGACCCGCAACGGTGCTCGGCCACAAGCCCCAAAACTGCATATGAAGAACAAAGACGGCACGTATGACCGGACATTCGACTTCAGGTATGGGTGAGGCGGCACCTGTTCGCTCTCGTGGCGAGAGCCCAAAAATGTAAGAGGGCCGTTCATCGCAACCCTTGACATAGGTGGCCCCTTCAAAATACAAAGTGAACCTTACACCATAGCAGCCTCAGCTATTGAGCCCGAAATTATACAGAGGCGATATGTTTGGCCAGCGATTGTTGTCCTGGCCATCGTAATCGCTTATGTGATTATTCGTGTGCTTCGTACAAAGCGAACGTAGTAACTCGGTAACTTAATTGAGGGAATAAGAATTGATATGCGGCAGGAGCCGTGAAGGGGGATTATTATGCGCAAAAAGCGGTCAGCAATTTTGTGTTGTTTGGTGCTCTTGTTTGGCCTTGTGGGCCATTCAACCAGTGAAGAGGCTAATAAAATAAGCTGTACCGGCAAGGTTGTCGATGTCCAGGGCCAGCCAATCGTCGGGGCAAGAGTCAGACTGTACGAGGTGTTATACAGTGCAACGACTTATTCATACGATATAAGGCTGATGGAAGAGGCAACGACCAAAACCGATGGTGTATTTTCTTTCAGTATAATTGCCGATAGCAGCGCGTATCTATCCGGTTATATAGTTGCACAGAAGGAAGGACTGGCTATGGATTACGGTAGCTGGAATATAAATAAAGACAAGGCCCTTGAGATCAAACTGGGCCAGGCGAAAGAATTGGCAGGAATCGTAGTTGACCAGAGCGACAAACCTGTTTCTGGCGCCCAGTTGAGCATTTCTTCGCTGTTAATCGACGAAGGAGAGAAACTGCGGAGTCTGATCGGATTAGTAACCTTAAAGGTACTTACAACAAGTACAGACTCAGCAGGTAGATTCAAGTTCACCGGCATACCGGCCGAGGCTACAGCAGAATTAATTGTTAAGAAAGACGGTAGAGCAACTGTGAGTACGTCTCGACGCGTCGGATATGGCGAGAAACTAAAGTTTCTCGCAGGCCAAACCGACATCAAATTGGTTTCACCGGTTGAGGCAAAAATCGAGGGTGTCGTTGTGGAAAAGAACACCGGCAAACCAATCGGTGGCGTGGAAGTAAAGGTATGGAGTGAGCGATATATTGGCTATTTCCAACCGATATCGGTTGTTTCAAAAGAAGATGGAACATTTTGCATAGATTCCCTTACTTCGGATAGATACAGACTGGGACTTGTGCATTCCAGGGATGAGCTGGCAGATTGGGTAGCTGAGCCGGTGGAAGTGATAACCGAGGCGGGCAAAACTAAAAGTGGCGTGAAAGTAGAGTTGAGTAAGGGCGGCCTATTGGAAGTTGTAGTTACAGAGGCCGTAAACAAAAAACCTGTCAAGAAAGCAAGCGTAAGCATTCGGCATGTAGTAAGCGGTCGATATCTCTATAGCCGCTCCGACAAAGATGGAGTTGCCCCGATTCGTTTGATGCCGGGAGAATACCAGATATATTCCGTTTACAAGCAAGGTTATTCGCGTCACAGGCCTCAGGATGCTATCACAATTGAAGATGGTAAGACCGAACACATTGAGTATGAGCTTGCTCGCCAGCCGAAAATTGTCGGTGTAGTGCGGGATGAAAAAGACAAGCCTGTAGAAGGTGTTGAAATGAAAGTCTGTCCAACGGGTGGGAAAGAAGCGACTTCGGACACTGAGGGAAGATTCGAGGTCACTTGGGACCCGGGACGTTGGGGAGAGCGAGAAACGATTTTCTGCCTCGTGGCACGACACGAGCAGCGCAATTTAGCTGCAGTTGAGGAAATTGGTGAGGATACGAAGACACTCGATATAAAGCTCAAACCCAGCGTAATTTTCGCCGGAAAAGTTGTGGACCCTGATGGTAATGGCATTGCCGATGCTCGAGTTACGATTTACCTACGGGGTCCAAGGTGGAGTTGGAGTTCGTCAATAGGACACGACCAGTCACAAACGGACGCACAGGGAAAATTCGAAATCAAGGCCATACCTATGGAGCATACATATAGTGTTTATACAAGGGCTAAAGGATATGGCGAAAATCTTTCTCAAGAAATCAGTACGAATGATGCAGTGAATAATCAACTTGATATAGGAAATATACCATTAGCCGTGGCGAATCTTTCGGTTTCAGGCCGAATCGTGGACGCACAGGGTAACCCTATGGCCCACGCCAGAATCTATGGCTCCGGCCCAGGGCAGCCCCGCCGCAGTACACAGGCCGACACTGAGGGCAATTTCACACTTGAGGGCGTCTTTGCGGGTAGAGTTGACATCAGGACTAATGTCGACCGTGATGGAAAGCGCTTATCGGCTCGCGTCTCTACCGATGGCGGCGCGACCGATGTCAAGGTCGTGGTGAGGGAAAGGTCATCAACCACTCGCTATGTGCCGAGACGGCCGCCGTCGCTTGTGGGCAGGCCATTACCTGAACTGAAAGACTTAAAAATTGACCTGTCGCTGGCCGATGCCGACGATAAGGTGATACTTATTTGCTTCTGGGATATGGAGCAGCGGCCGTCACGGCACTGTATCATTCAGCTTGCCAAGCAAGCCGAGCAGCTCAAGCAAATAGGCGTAACTGTTGTCGCTGTCCAGGCCTCAGAAGTTGATGAAAACGCGCTCAATAAATGGGTGAAAAAGTACAGCATTCCCTTCCCCCTCGGAATGGTTCAAGGTGATGAAGAAAAAACCCGTTTCACCTGGGGTGTCCGTTCGTTGCCCTGGCTGATTCTGACAGATAGTAAACACTCTGTGGTTGCCGAAGGATTTAGCCTTGGAGAGCTGAATAATGAAATCGAAGAATTCGTAGACAAGTAGTGTGGAACCAAATGTATAGATTGATTGTTGTGCTTGTGCTCCTTTGCGCTTGTGGGTTGAGCCTGGCCACGGAGGGCCAAAAGCTAAACATAGAAGGCCAAATTGTAGACTACATGGCTAAGCCGGTTGAAGGAGCCGAGGTTGCGGTCTATGAACGGGTATATCGCCACGGCGAGTATTCGGCGAAGATGATTGCCCCGATAGGAAAGACGAATCAGCAAGGGCATTTCGAACTACAAGCTGATGTCTCATCTCAATATGACACCTTTGTTGTAGCCAGAAAAGAGGGATTGGCGTTGGCCTGGGATGGTTTGAACTATAGCTCCAACACCACAGGAAAAGGCCATTTTCTTCTTGTGTTAGAGAGAGCGTACCCCTTTACAGGTATGGTGGTGGACCATAACGGCAAAGCTGTGTCCGGGGCCAAGGTCCAGGCTCTGACTAAGACCAGCTATATGTCGAGACTGAGTCAACAACCTATTCTGGCGCCGAAGGAGTGGCTCACCACGGAGACGAACTTGCAAGGTAGGTTTCATTTCAATCAGTTTTCGGCTGATGTGAACTGCGATTTTTGGGTCAAAGCCCCCCACTTAAGCAGTACGTACAAGTTTACAACGCACCGCCTAAACGGTTGTGGGTTTGAAGTGTGGCGATCGGATGTTCGACTCGTCTTGCCATGGGAAGGTAAGATCAAAGGGCGCGTTGTCGAAGCGGGAACTGGCAGGCCCGTTGGGGGTGTGGAACTAACTATACGGGCGGACAGAGACCGAGAAGACATCATGAATCGGTATCGTCCCCGTACAGTTGTTTGCGATGCGGACGGTATGTTTGTATGTAACGGCCTGTCCGAGGGAAAGCACAAGATCGAATTAGCAACGCCCGAGGATGAAATGGCTCAGTGGGTCGCAAAATCCGTACAAGTAAACATTGTCCCTGATCAGCCTACAGATGTCGTCCAGGTCTTGGTGGAAAAGGGAGGGGTTATTGAGTGTATGGTGCGTGAGTATGGTACCGAGCGGCCCTTGGCTCAGATCCGTGTGTCCGCCTACCGTGAGGCATGCAGCCCAGGTCTGCCACAGACAGGACAGGGACAGCAAAACTGCGGGTGCTGCCGGGTGACTATCAAGCTTATGCCGGTGGTCGAGGCTATATTTCTTGGCGAGTGAATGAGCCGGTAGTCATGAAAGAAGGTGAAGTCAGGCAAGTAGACATTCTATTGGATAAATCTCCAACGCTCAATGGGGCCGTTGCCTATGCGAATGGTCAGGCAGCGGAAGATATATTGGTCACAGTACATCCCTTCGGTGATCATGTGTATACAGCTGGAAAGGGGGCAGTTTGTTGCCGGCTACGATGAGAAAAGGGTTGAGCACGGCCTCTTCATCATAGCCAGAGACTTGGAGCGATCACTCGCGGCCGTAATCCGAACAAAGGAATTTAAGAAGCCTATCCAATTGACCCTTGGTCCTGCTTTGACAGTCAAGGGAAGGATTATCGATCCCAACGGAACCGGCATTCCGGCTGCGAGAGTGTCTCTGTGTATCGATTTCGCACACTGTCTGTCCAAGATAGGTGCAGAAGTGCTGGCTGATGCCCAGGGCCGTTTTGTATTCCATGCCATTCCATCAAAACAGGGTGCATTTGATTACCGCATATCAGCGCACGCAGCAGGATTTGGACCCGAAACTTATGACAGGATTTCAATTGAAGGAGAAGCCGGCACAACAACTGATGTAAGGGCCGTTCAGTTAATGCCGGCGAATTTGTCTATCTCAGGGACTGTTGTAGATGCCAACGGTCTGCCTGTCGCGCGAGTGCCCATATTCCTACATGGGACTGATGGCTCAGACCAGCCCGATAAGAGTACGGCAACAAACGAGAAAGGGCAGTTTGCTATTAAGCGTATATGCAAAGGCCCACTTCGTCTTCAGGCGAACTTCAGTAGCAGCCCCGGAGGAGCCGGCCATCTCGCCGCCAACGGCGGCGATAAGGACGTGAAGATTGTACTGGGACAAGATAGGGTCCACACGCCTTATGTTTCGTTAGTTGGCAGCCCTCTGCGTGAGTTGAAAAGATTTAAAGTCGAGTTGCCGCCCCCCGATATCGATGACAAAATGATATTAGTGTGCTTTTTTGATATGAATCAGCGGCCATCGCGGAATTGTATCATTCAGCTTGCCAAGCAAGCCGAGCAGCTCAAGCAAATAGGCGTAACTGTTGTCGCTGTCCAGGCCTCAGAAGTTGATGAAAACGCACTCAATGAATGGGTGAAAGACTACAACATTCCCTTCCCGGTTGGTATGGTTCAGGGCGACGAAGAAAAAACCCGTTTCACCTGGGGTGTCCGTTCGTTGCCCTGGCTGATTCTGACGGATAAGCAGCATGTAGTGACCGCCGAAGGCTTCACTCTGACTGAGCTTAATGAAAAACTCAGCAGCAACTCTAAAAACTGAACTGGGCCGGCAGTGTGTTCTTACCCGGTTCCGCGTCTGATTACAAGTAGCCGATAAGTGCCGAAAATAAAATCTCGTTTTTCCATTATTTCTTTCGAGTTATAGTATCTGGTCCTTTGTGAACAGTTTCCGCAGTAATTTAGACCGATATTTATTTGACTGCCGAATGCGAGAGGCTATAATACAGACAGTTCACTAGGGGTGGCCCATGGAAAAATGGGCCTGAGAGAAAAAACCCTTTGAACCTGATCAGGACAATCGCCGAATGGCGCCGATGCCTGCGTAGGAAAGTGATTGACTACATTAAAACCTGACGGGCGCAGCTCAAATCGCTTCCTACCGAAGTGATTTTTTATTTTTAACACGGAGTATAAGACAATGGCAACCCAATTACAAACTGCACGAACGTCGACTGTTACCGACGAAGTCGAATTTGTCGCCGAGGCCGAAAATATTGATGCTGACCTTATTCGCGATGAGCTTGCTGCCGGCCGGCTGGTAATACCCGCGAACAAGCTGCATCTCAAAACCAATCTCAAGCCGGCCGGTATAGGCCGACTGCTCACCACAAAGGTAAATGCAAATATCGGCACAAGCAGCGTTCGCTGCTCGGCCGAAACTGAACTCGAAAAAATGCAGGCTGCCCTGGCAGTCGGTGCCGATGCGATTATGGATTTGAGCACCGGCGGAAACCTCAACGAGACCCGCAAAGAATTGCTCGCCCAATGCCCGGTTCCTTTCGGAACTGTGCCAATCTATCAGGTCATACAAGACAGAAATGTCGAGGATATAGATAATAAAATAATTCTGGATGTAATCGAAAAGCAGGCCAAACAGGGCGTCGATTTTTTCACAATTCACGCCGGCGTCTTAAAGGAGCATCTGCCTTTGCTTGAGAATCGCCTTGCAGGCATTGTCAGCCGGGGCGGAGCGCTACTGGCCAAATGGATGCTGTATCACAATAAGCAAAATCCCTTATATGAAATGTTCGATGATTTGTGCGGCATATTAGCTGAGTATGATATTTGCTTTTCTCTGGGTGATGGTCTTCGACCGGGTGCAATCGCCGACGCCACCGATGATGCCCAAATCGCAGAACTAAGAACCCTGGGTGAACTCACCCTCAGGGCGCAGCAAAAAGGCTGTCAGGTTATGGTCGAAGGTCCCGGCCATGTGCCGTTTGACCAGATACAATACAATATGGAAATCCAGCACCAAATTTGTCACGGTGCTCCTTTTTATGTGCTCGGCCCGCTGGTGACCGATATCGCAGCAGGCTACGACCATATAACATCGGCGATCGGCGGAACCGCTGCCACCTATTACGGCGCATCGTTCTTGTGCTATGTTACTCCCAGAGAGCATCTGGGCCTGCCCGATGCCGATGACGTTCGGGCCGGCGTAATCGCAGCAAGAATCGCAGCCCACGCCGGCGATATCGCCCGCGGCCTAAAAGGCGTCGCCGAGCAGGATGAAAAACTCAGTATTGCACGAACGAACCTCGATTGGAAAACCCATTTCAATGAATCGCTCGACCCGCAAACCGCCGAAAGAATGCACCGCCAGGCCTGCAAAAAAATCGGGGCCGAAGAATTACCCTCCGACGATTACTGTTCAATGTGCGGCAAAAACTGGTGCAGCGTCAGAATAAACAGAGAAATCCAAACCACAGATTTCACAGATTATAAAAAATCCGTGTAATCTGTCTTAATCCGTGAAATCTGTGGTTACGTTTTCATCGAATCCAATTTGATAAAAGCTATCGGCAGGAAAACAAGGACCGGCATCCACGCCCAAAACCCAATTCGATAAAAGTCATTGGCCTCCGGGGCGAGCATTTCACAGATAAAAGTCGCGATAAAACACACCCCTACCATAGCAAAGCTAATCATCGTAGCCGACTTCGTCGACTTCGGGTCACGACAAACCAAAATCGGCAGACACACCATAAGCATTGCCAGGTTGATGAGCGGCTTGGTAACACGAAAGTGCTTCTGGCTCAAAAGCTGACGCAGATCTTTGATTTTTCCCTGCTCGGCCTGCGCTACAAGAACAGCTAACTGTCGCCAGCTTAGAAAAGTCTTGTACTCGGACTCGATTCTGGCGAGAATCTCCTTTGGAGTAAGGTCACTGGCGTAAAAAGCAATCGGCTTGGCACCTTTGATGGAGCCTTTTTCGGTAAATCGTCCGTTAATTAAATCCCACCTGGCGGTTTCGCTATTGTAAACCGCTCTGTCGGCATCTATCCGGCCGATTAGCTCCCAGATGCCGCGCTTGGCTGTACTGCGACGTAGCAGGATTGTCGGCTTATGCAGTGTTGATGTTTTTACAACAAAGCTTTGCGAGCAAATTAGTGAACCATTGCCGTCACCAATAAACCATACATTATAGGATTCTTCGCCGGGAATATCATTGTGCCGGCGCGCAAGCTGGTCCGCAAGCGGCGGTATTATAAATTCCTGGTCAATTACCAGCAGACCCGTCAGCAGTAATGCAAGAAGCACTATCGGCACAATTACCCGCTGCAGACTAACGCCCGAAGCCATCACGGCCACCAGCTCATTCGAGCGGACCATCTTGCCAAACGAAAAGGACGCCGCAACCACCGTTATCATTCCCGCGAAGTCCCGAAAGTAAAGTGTGCTGTTCAGACCATAAAATATCAATATGTTTTTAATAACAGCCGGGGCACCAAGCTCCGGGCGTTCCGTAAACTCATCGAGATTCACGAACAAATCAATAATCATTCGCAGCCCTATCAGAACACAAAAGGCAATTGCATAGCCGATCAGAAAGTTCTTCACAACATATTTGTCTAATATCTTCATATCCCGTATCTTATGGAGCCTGCCCCGTATTGCACATTTTCTATGAGCAACGAACTATGAACAATTTTTAGTTTTTTAACAGCCTGTGATATATCACAACAGCCAACAAAGACAAAAGCACCAACCCTCCCCACATCAATGCTATACCTGGAATGCTTTGTGAGCCGAGGTTTTTGGTAATGTTTTTGCCCATCATTATACAGACTATCAGTACCGCGGCGGGCACGCAGCTCGCGCCAAAAGCGCTGAGCAGATGTCCGCCCTTCTTTATTATACCCAGGCCGATGCCAATCAGTATCATTGGCACGCAGCCTATTCCGAACACCAGCCGGGAATGTATCTCAGCTTTTATTCGTGCCAGTGTCCCTCGTATCTTTCTCTGGAGTTTATTTTGCAGCTCTTTTAGCTCCGGGCTTGCACCTTTTTGCAGTGCCGGCAGGGCCAAAGCCAATTTCTCGGCTATTAGTGAACCTTTTTCGGTTTTGAATTCAGTTGTTATGGTTTCAACGGCCTTGGGCCGAATCAAGCCCCGAATGATATGCCGCATTCTCAAATACCCTGTGCCTTCCACCCGTGCATTGTAAATATCCATCGTCAAAGTCGGTGCCATCTTATTGCCCTCGATACGCAGCACAGCCCGTTCGCATCGCAAGGTACATAAACGTTGCCTGTTGGCCGCATCGAACTCAACGACCACAACTTCTCCGGACAATTCGACACTTTCCTCACGTGACGCAACGCCGCTTGCCGTAAATTCGACGAACTTCTCACCACTATACAATGTGTAGAAATTGTTGGGGTCACCGGCTATTTTGGTCGCAATATCCTGCGCTAACAGCTCTGTGGTA
>Ga0114923_10002500_pt1 | contig 12452 bp, 12 predicted proteins | sample SumtaG_FD_89578 | JGI IMG/M metagenome (GOLD analysis project Ga0114923, IMG submission 89578) | Deep subsurface microbial communities from Indian Ocean to uncover new lineages of life (NeLLi) - Sumatra_00157 metaG | ecosystem: Environmental > Aquatic > Marine > Oceanic > Sediment | place: near... | reverse complement strand
TAGCTTGGATGCCTTGCAATATTTAGCCAGGATATTGGTTAACAAGAAAAATAAGGGGCCAATTCCTTTTCTCTTGGATGTCAATAACTATCGTAAGAATCGAATTAACCTTTTGAAAGAAATGGCTGGGAATATTGCCAAACGCGCTTTGTCTGAAAGAGTGGCAGTAACCTTGCGGCCAATGCCTGCTTATGAAAGAAGAATTGTTCACCTGACCCTACTTGAACATCCCCAAGTACGGACCGAAAGCACTGGCTTTGGGCTGGAAAGAAGGATAGTTGTCAGACCTATTATTAAATAGCAAGCTTAAAAGAATTTTATGCTTATTAGGGCCAAAAAAATTATTGGCAATAAGGTAGTCAGTCAAAGTGGCCAGCATTTAGGAAGGGTTGTGGATTTTGAGATAAATAGCAACAACCAAAGCATTATCAAATACTATACCCAAGAGGACTTGCTTGGGCGTCTAAAAGAGCCACTAATAATTGAGGCCAGCCAGGTGATTGAGATCAAAGAGGACGAGATTGTTGTCAAGGATGCCTTGGTGCTAGAGTCAGATACCAGAGAAGTGGCGCCTGGTTACAAGCCTTCGGGAGCATAAAAGAACTGGTCTTGAAGGGGTTTTAATATGCTGGCCAGGAGAATAACTTACAATACATTAGTTTCAGCTGGGGCTAGAATTTTTGGACTAGCCCTTTCTTTAATTACAATTGGGTTTATCACCCGCTATCTCGGCCAGAGTGGCTTTGGCTATTACACTACTGTCCTGGCTTTTCTGTTTTTTTTCACAGTTACAGCCGATCTAGGGCTTTATCATATCTGTGTTCGGGAAATTTCCAGACAAGGGGCTGATGAAGAAAAAATAACCAGCAATATTTTTAGCCTGCGTTTTTTTGCCGGCTTTTTTATTTTTGCCCTGGCTCCTCTGGTTTCCTTATTCTTTCCCTATCCGGCCCATGTTAAAACCGGCATTCTTTTGGCTTCATTTGGTCTTTGGCTGGCTTCTAGCTATCAGGTCTTAATGGGCGTATTTCAGAAATATTTGCGTATGGACAAAGTGGCCTTGGTAGAAATTTTAGGCAGGTTGATTCAATTGGGCTTGGTTATTCTTTTTATCCGGTTAGAATTTGGTTTTTTATCTATAATAGGGGCTTTGGTTGTAGTTTATGCGTTTGAGTTCCTTTTAATTTTCGTTTTGGTTCAAAAGCATATTCCTGTTCGCTTTGGATTTGATTTAGCTCTTTGGCGTAAATTACTAAAAAAATCACTTCCTTTGGGTCTGGCCGCTATTTTTACTATGTTTTCCTTCCGGCTGGACGCTATTATGCTTTCTTTAATGAAACCAGCTGCTCATGCGGGAATTTACAACCTGGCTTATAGGTTCTTAGAGAGCATGATTTTTTTTCCGGCAATGTTTATCGGGCTCTTTGCGCCACTTTTAGCTAAATATGCTTTTTCTGACTTAAAAAAGTTTAAAAAAATTATTCAAAAAGCCATGGATGTTTTGCTGATTTTTGTTGCGCCTCTGTTGGTTAGTACTTTTTTTCTTTCTAAGAACCTTGTTATTTTGGTCGCCGGAGATTCATTTATTGTTTCGGCCAGCATCTTAAATATTCTAATTGTGGCGGTAGGGATTAAATTTTTAGAAGTCCTTTTTGCCAAAGTAATTATTTCTTTGGACAAGCAAAAATGGATTTTGGGTATCCATGCCGCAGGCGCAGTTTTCAATCTGACAGCTAATCTTATTTTCATCCCCAAATACTCTTATTACGGAGCCGCTCTGACTACTGTTCTAACCGGATTACTTGAACTTAGCTTAATGCTGGCAGTTCTTCATTTTGGTTTTAGAGTTTTGCCTTCTTTTGCACGATCTTTTAGGTATGTTTCGGCTGGTCTTGTTATGGCTTTGGTTATGTATTTTTTGGCTGGTTGGGCTTGGTTTCTGGCTGTTGCCGTGGCTATCTTGGTTTATTTTATGTTTTTGTATTTGATAGGAGGATTTTCTACTAGAGATATTTTAAGTTTAGTCAGAAAAAATGTCTAAGAAAAGCTTATTCGTTTGGTTTTGCCTTTTGACTCTGTATATTCCTTTGCAAATCGCCCTAAATCCCGGCCTTTTTCTTGGGGGCCAGGCTTTTAAATTTGATTTAGCTTCCTTGAGGCTTTTTATTATCATCCTGTTTCTAGGTTGGCTGGCTCTTAGGGGGCCTAAGATTATAAAGGAACGGACTGAAGGAAAGTTTTTAAGCCTTCAGGCTGTCTGTTTTTTTTTATTTTTGCTTTTAGCCAGCCTTTCTTTGTTAAGAGCCGAAAATGCCTGGTGGGGCTTAAGAAAGATTATCTTTTTTGCCTCTGTTTTTCCTTTGTATTTTCTTGTTTTAGATCTTTTAGATAGCAGTTCAAAATTTAAAAAAGTTTTTTTGACTTTGATTTATGGAGCCAATTTGCTGGTCTTAATTGGTTTGGTCCAATTCTTGTCGCAGTTTATTTTTAGCCTGGAGCATATTTATGATTTTTGGGCTCTCCATATTCTGCCTGTTTTTTCAGGCTTTAATCTGGGAGGAGTGATTTTGGCTTATCCCAGCTGGCTGGTCAATATTAATGGCAGGACTATAATGAGGGCTTTTTCTCTTTTTTCCGATTCTCATATTTTTTCTTTTTATTTGGGTTTAATTCTGCCACTTTTGATTGTTCTTGCTCTAATTGATAGTAAAAAAAAGTATTTCTTATTACCTGCCTTCTGTTTCTTGTTTTCTGGCTTGTTGTTTAGTTTTGCCCGAGGCGCTTATTTAGCGGTGATTGCCGCCTTTTTAGTTTTGGCTTATTTAATTTGGCGTTATCTAAGAACAAAAAAAATACCCCTAATTCTCTGCTTATCTCTTTTGGTTTTTATTATTCCAAAAACGCCGATTGCCGAAAGGTTTTATTCTAGTTTTGACTTAGAAGAAGAGTCTAATCTAGGTCGTTTGGAAATGTGGCAGAAATCAGGTTTTGTTGGTCTGACCTACGCCTGGCAGGGCGTGGGCTTAGGCAATTACCCTTTGTACCTGGAAACTGATTTGGGCTACCGCAGTCCAGTAACGGCTCATAACTTATTTCTGGATATCTTTTCCGAAACAGGCATTTTTGGTTTAATGGCTTGGCTAGGATTAATCATAGGAAGCCTTTGGCGCTTGTTTCAGGGACTTAAACGCAGGACTAGAGAAGAAAAGCTTATGAGGATTGGCTTAATAAGCTCTCTGACCTATTTTATGGTTCATAGTTTTTTTGAAACAGCCATATACCACCCTTCTGTATTTGCTTTGCTGATGATAATTCTAGGAATGAGCACGATTATTACAAAAAAAGAGCCTTTTCCCAATTTTTAAATTCTAATGCTTCAAAAACTCATTAATCTAGGCATATATCTAACTATTCTTTCTCTGCCTCTCTACCTGTTCCGCTTCAGGGTTTTCTGGACTCCTTTCAATGTTTTAGAAGTTTTAATCTATACTAGTTTTTGTCTTTGGCTTTTCCAGATAGTCTTTTTCGGGGTCAAGCCAATTATTATAGAAAAGCAGTGGGTTTGTCCTGCTTTTTTTATTTTCTTTGGAGTAACTCTTTCTACTTTATTTTCTCAAAACATTAATATCAGCGCTGGTATTTGGAAAAGTTGGTTTATAGCGCCAATGCTTTTTGCTTTAGTCCTTATTCACAGTATTAAAACCAAAGCCCAGCTTAAAAGGATTATAGTATCTCTGGTTCTGTCAGGCGCAGTGGTGGCTCTGATCGCCTTGTTCTACTGGTTTGGTAATGATTTGACTTATGACGGCCGCTTACGCGCTTTCTTTCTTTCTCCTAACCACCTAGCTATGTATTTATCGCCTATTTTACTTTTATCCTTATCTTTATATCCCCTTATCAAACAGAAGAACTTTAAAATACTGCTATTCCTTATTCAATCCATCTTTTTCTTTGTTGTTTATCTGACTTATTCTCATGGCGCTTGGCTGGGACTAATAGGAGCCCTGGTGTTTTTGATTATACTAAGACTGAAACCCAAGCGGCTTTATGTTGTGCGTTTAAGCGCTGCTTTAATGATTTTTACTTTGGTAATTATTATTTTTATCTCTTTATTTTCACCCTCTATTTTTTTCGGAAAGTCCCGTTTAGTTATCTGGCGAAGCGCATTGGAGATAATAAAAGACCATCCTTGGCTGGGGATTGGTCCGGGTATGTTTCAGAGATATTATTTGGAATATCAAAAGTACTTCTTACCCTACCCTGAATGGGCTGCGCCTCAACCGCATAATATTTTTCTGGCTTTTTGGCTTCAAGCAGGCTTAATCGGTTTGATCGGCTTTATTTGGCTGCTAGTTGTCTGGTTTAAGGAAGTTCTTGGAAATTTGTCTGGCGTCTATCATTCTTTTCTTGCTTCATCAGCTGTAGCAATGATCTATGTTCTTGTTCATGGCCTGACAGATACTACTTACTGGAAGAATGACTTGTCGGTGGTTTTTTGGCTGATTATAGCTCTAGGTTATATAATGAGCCATCGCTTCGATTAATAAAGAAGAGATAGTTTTCGTTTGGCGAAAGTAGTATCTCTTTGACGTTATAGATTTCACTGCCGCCGCCAGGTGAATAGATCTGTTCTGCCTGCTGGGTATTGAGATCAATTTTCCAAAAATCATCAGAAAAAACAATTTTCTCTTTCCAGTAATCATCAGGCAGGATTGCCCTTGAGGGGATGTTTTTAGGTACAGCGCAAAAAATAGTTTGATTGTCCTGGCTCCAGGCGCATTTTTCAGTTAAAGTAACCAGACTAACTTCATTAATTGAATTATCATCTAAATTCAGCACCTTTAGTCTTAAATTTGTGCCTTGGTTGTTGGTTTCTGAAAAGAGAATTTTATCTCCTCGGGGAGACCACAGTATTGTCAATCCGTAGGTTTCAGCAATTACCTTTTCAAGATCATTAGTGGTTTGATCAATGGTATAAACAAGACTTTGGGCCAGGCCGCTGGCCCTGGTTCTTAAGGAAATTATTTCTGATTTGGGCCACTCAATAATCAAATCTTTCATTCTGGTCTGCATCAGGTTAGTCCAACTTGTGCCGTCTGGGTTGGCGGTGCTGATGTTGTTATCTTCTGTAATGGAATTGTAGTATTGATAAGCGATTTTATCCTCGGTCTGTGACCAGCTTACCCATCGGATATTTTTATCTATTTCTCCGGCCAGACCGGTGGTGTAGTCGTAGTAATATTTTTCAAGTTGATGATTTTTTTCAAAAATTGTAATAACTTTGGTTTTAGAAGGCGACCATAAAACTTCCAAAAGGCCTTCTAGGTTGACTGAAGAAGTGCGATCCAAATCGGAGCCATCCAGGTTGCATTCAAAAACACCACCCTTTTCTTTATTATAGTATTTTACTTTATTGCCGTCAGCTGTCAGGCCCAAAACCGGTCCTTGAGAAATCAATTTAACTTTTAAAGAAGCTTGGGGCCGGGAAGATGAGTCAGGATAACTGCTTTCATAACCATTTTCGGTTTGTCCAGTTTTACTTGCTAAACCACCCTCTTCTTTAAGAAAGAAGTTGTACGCGGCAAAAGCTCCTACGACTAAAACAAGGAGGACAATAAGAGCAATAAGGAGTTTTTTGAAGTTCATATTTCTATTTGAATGTGAATAGGGTTCCCTTCGTCTAAGATTAATACGTTATAACCGGCCAGTTGCATTGTGTAGCCTGGCCAGCCCGATACATTTCCAATATAAGTTGCTGTTCCTCCAGCAACAAGCTCTGCAATAAAATTACGAATATTCTCATTATTATTATTCTGTCTATCGCCTTCTCCTATATCCATAGCTAAGCCTTGGGGGTGTTTACCGAGTGGATTGTGGAAATCTATTTCAGTGCCTCCAGTTCCAACGCAATCACAGCCTGGACAAGCACCGCAGAAGCTAGTAATCGCATCTATAATTGATTGCTGAATGCCGACATAACCAACACAATTAGCTTCTTCGGCATACTGGCAAAGGTTTTTTGAGCCTACTCCATTCTGTCCGAGGGCGATTGCTGTTGCGTTTTGCTGAGCTAATTGTTCAGCTGTATAGGGGGTATTCTCATTGCCATTACCATTGCCATTACCATTGCCATTGCCGTTGCCGTTGTTGCTGATGGTTGGCGCGTTCAATCCAACTAATTCGGGGTTGATTGTGTATAAAATTAAATAAGAGGCCAGAGCCAGGATTAGGCCGGAAATAGCGCCCCAAATCCATTTTCTTGCTTCTTCCTTGTTAAAAACGCTGTCAGAGAGCATAAACATAAATCCGCCGTAAACCAAAGCTCCCACAGCGGCAATACCGACTATTGACAGGGCAAAAACATAGATATATCTAACATAATTAGCTAAAGCATTTTCACTTGAAACTTCATCCTCGCCAAGTCTTACTGAGCCGATATCCGGATAGTCCAACTCTAAAAAATTTTGTGCTTTAGCTTCCGGCACAACCAGTAATGCACAGAGAAATATAAAAATAATGATTATTTTTTTCATCTGTTATGGTCTTAAAAGCAGTTTAACACTTGCTTGTCCTTTTTCAAAGGTATAAGAATTTTTTACCCAAGCTGTTAAAGTTTGTTCTATGTAATCAACTACCTGGCTGATTTTTAGAACAAGGATATTTGAATTCTCGCCATTATCTTTCTGGGATGTTTTGCCTACTACATTCCATTCGTAATCCAGTTCGTCGGGCCTTTCAACTTTAAAGAAATAAGGCCGAGCAGTAAATTTAACTTCTTGGTTGGCCGAAATTTGATATTCTGGAATCAGTCTCTCCCCTATTAAAAAGGGAGCATCTGTTTGAATAATAATCTCCGGCTGGCTGGGCTTAATAACTAAATAATTAGACTCGGCAATCGGATTTCCCCTCTGGTCTTTGGCCTTAACTCTCACTGTCGTTATTTGGCTTAAAGCCTCACTTAGCTCAAATTCAAATACCTGATTGCCTTTTCTGGAGCCGTTATCTTTAATGCGGTCATTAACAAACCAGTAATAAATAAGTTCTTCAGGGTTAATATTTAAATTGTTAATAGTGGCAACCACTTCAATGGCGCTTTTTCTTGTAGGCAGAGCTTTGCCCGGATAATTCAAGGGTACATAGGTATCTGCAGTCCAGGTTAAGGCAATTCCGGTCTCTGGAGATTGACTTTTGGCTGACGAAACAAGAAATAGAAAGCAGACAATAAATAGCAGAAAACAAATAATATTCGGTTTTTTAAAATTAATTATCATATTCGAGATAAATTTATTTCGTCTGCTTTGATTCCTTCCACAAAAGACCACGAGCAAGCTTAAATCCAGGAATCCAGCCTAGCAAAAAATCCCAACAAAGGGATGTAATATTCTTTGCGCCCTTTTTTGTTATATTCATTATATTCTGCAGTGTGGTGACAAAATTAATTATCCAATTAAGACCTGGTACAAGTTGAAGCCACAAAAGAATCTGCGTTATAATTCGGCTCGTAATCGGCTTCTTGGCTGGTTGTTTCTTTGCTTTTTTCTTAACCGCTGATATTCTTTTAGCTCTGGCTTGATAAAGTCGTGCCATTTGCTGCTTTTCTTCTTCTGTCATGGGTTTATTATTTTTTCAGATTTAGTATATATTTGACCCTACTTCTTTATTTTCTACTTTTTTGACAATTTTGTCCAATTTACTTTTCCCCTCTTTTTCCTCTGGTTGTTTTTGGTCATTTTGAGTCTGGGTTTGCTTTTGGATTTCAGCCTGAACTCGCGCTTGCTTATCTTGCATCTGTGTCGCTTTTTCCTCTTCTTTTTCTTCTTCCTCCTTGGCTAATTCTTCTTTGGCCTTTTCTATTTCCAACAGTTGAGCCGGGTCAGAAGTGATGATTTGGTCTTCGGTGTAAGAAGCTATTATCTGAATAGCAGCGTGCTGGTTGCCGGCAAAAAATATTCCCTCACCTACATTACATTGTAAAATCGTGAATTTTTCCTGATCAGTTAGATTGAATGATTCTTTGACTAAATCAATAGAGGCTGGCGATTGCCTTAGGAGAAGCTGAAGAGAAGAGTTGGTAATAATTGGCTTGCCATATTTAGACTTCATAAAATCACTGACATCTTGAGTAATAGTAGTTAGGCCCAGATAGTACTTGCGGCATCTTTTAGCAATGCCAAATAGGAACGAAGCTGCGTCTTCGTGCTGCATCATCCACCAAGCCTCGTCAACCACCATCATTCTTTTCTTTCTTTTAGAGCGGATAATATTCCAGATATAACGTAGGATTATATACATAGCCAGCGGCCGCAGCTCATCCTCCATATCTCTAATACTAAAGACAACCAGTTTTTTATTCAATTCAATGTTGGTGGGCTGGTTGAAGAAATCTGCGTAAGTACCTGTGGTAAATTTTTCCAGTCGGGTAATTAGATCTTGAGCGCCCTTCATGCCCCTTAAAACAGTATAAAGATCCTGCATTAAAGGAGGTTCTTTCTGGCTGAAGTCCGAATCAGAAGTAATGTCGCGAGCGGCATATGTTTCAGCTAGCGCCTTGTCAATAATGGCGTCTTCAGATGGGCTTAGCCCTCCCAGCATTATTTTTATCAGGCCGACTAAGTTAACAATGTTATTTTTTAAGATACTGGCTGGGTTTTCGTCAGGGCCAGCTGCGGGCAAATCAAAAGGGTTTAGATGGTGAGCCGAAGTTAAAGAAATGTCTACAAAACTGCCGTCAACCGTTTCGCAAAGATGCTTATACTCTTTTTCCGGGTCAATAATAATCACATCCACTCCCTGCATTAGAGAACGCAGCACCTCTAGTTTTACAGAGTAAGATTTGCCGCTTCCAGACTTAGCAAAGACAACCATATTAGCGTTTTCTAAAGAAAAACGATCAAAGAGAACTAAAGAATTATTGTGGCGGTTAATGCCGTACAAGATTCCCTTATTATCACTTAAGTCAGACGAAATAAAGGGCATGGCCGAAGAAAGAGGGGCTGTGTTTAAGCTGGAATGAACCGAAAGCTTGTCTGACTCTAGGGGTAGGGTGGAAATAAAGCCTTGTTCTTGCTGAAAGGTAGCTGATTTAGCAAAAATCATTTGATTTTCTAGAATTGACTTAATTTTATTCTCCACCTCATCAAGCTCTTGCAGGGAATCGGCAAAAAAAGTGATGTACAACCCTATTTTAAAGAGCTTTTCAGTGCCTTCCTGTAGTTTATCACGCAACTCTTCGATATTTTGCAAGGCTATTTCTAATTGAGGATCGCGGACCTTGCCTTTTTCTGTCCGGAGAGACATTTGTGATTGGACTTGGGCGGTTTTTCTGGTTAAGTCTTTCAAAACAGTTCCTGTGTGAGTGGGATGAATAAAAAGACTTATGCTTGCCTCTTGATCAAGGGTGATGATTGGCGCCAGCCAGCCGGAGTTAAGAAAACTTGGGTAGCGGGCGACAAAGAGCGTCCGGCCGTACTTTTTGCTTACCTGTATATAATTGGAATCAATCTTAAGGCCGGAAGGAGCAATTAAATCAACAACACCGGTTGATTTAAATTGGCCTGGCTCTTTTTTTTTCTCTTCTTTTTTACCAAAGGGAAACATAGGAATAGATTAGTCTAAGATTCTGTTTCTTGTTTTTGGTCTTCTGATTGAAAAGCAGTTATTTTTTCTTTGGCTCCCGGATTGTAAAGCTTGTAGAATAATTCAGTTAATTCATTGGTTTTCAGCGGTGCCGCATTAACGCCCATGGCTCGCAAGCCAGTGGTAACAAAGTTTACTCTTTGCCAAAGACTGTTTTTTAATTCTTCAAAATCTTGCTTCTGGTCTTGATCTTCCTTTTTTCTACTAAGCAACCTGTCTAAAAGTCCCTGAGAAGTAATCATAGAGGGACTATAGGGGATTATTACATAGAAAGAATCAGTCATAATATTAGCTAGCTGGGTTAATCCTTTAACAAAATCAACATATTCAAGGGTCTGAATTTTTAGAAGTTCATTTTCCTGTTCAGCCGCTTTCTGTTTTAAAAAAGTAGTGTATTGGCTAATGTCAAATTTGCGGGAATTCACAACAATTTGAATGGAAAAATCAAGCGAATTTAAAAAATCCTGATAACGAAGGATAACAGCTTTTTGCTCTTCAGCTGATTTCAAAAAAAAGTTAATGCTATTGGTCATTAAAACAGCTCTTAGTGCTTTACTTTTAAGAATCACCACATCATCTCTAATTTCTCCAATTTCTAAATGTTTTTGGATGGGGTCGGCGCTTATTTTCTCAGCCATAATTAGATGGATTTAAAATCTATGACATTTAAGTTTATTTCTTTTCTTTTTTCCATGTATACAGTCTTGGTTTACTGAAATAAGCAAAAAACGAAGCAATGAAGTAAATGAAAGGCCGGTCGTTGTATTTATAAAAAGTCAGAGCAAGAGATAAAAAAGCAACAGGGGTGGCGCAGATAATAAAAGCGGCTAGTCCTAGAACAAACCACAAGATTGCAATGACTCCTCCTCCAGCAAGCAGATACAAAAACTGCCTGATTGTTAGCGGTCCAATTGTCTTATCTTCTATGTCAATAAATTGAGGGACTCTAAGGCGCACATTATTATAGTTTTATTAATTCTCTTTTAGATTGACTACATTCCCCTGAAGCCCCTGAAGCGGCGGCTCTGATTCTTGAGGAATAGCTGGTTTTTCTTGTGGATGAAGACTTTCTAATTCTTCTCTAACTGTTAGAAAGATTTGTTGATTTATATCTTGGGCAAGTTCTTGAGTTATTGATTCATCCAGCTTGCATTTTTCTTGAAGTGTTTTTGTGAAATCGGCAATATCGGTTTCGCTCAATACAACCAGGCCGATGGTGTGGGAAACAGCTTCGGTTTGTTCATTATTTAACTGATATTTTTGACAAAGATCCCATATCTTATTTGCAGTTTTCGGAGCAAACATTATTTCCTGCAGGTTTTGAGGGAGCTGGAGATACTTTAAATATTTTCTTCTCATTTCAGGATCTTTTATTTCCTTTGCTTTCTTTGTTTGTTCTAGGTTGGGCATGATTTGTTGTGTTTACCTGGGCCTTTCGGCTTCGCCACCGCCTGCGGGAGATCGTGAATAAATAACTTCGCCTGGAGCGCTTCTTACATATCTTTTAACATCATCTCGTAAGAGACCTCTATCAGCCGCATCTACGATTCTTGGCTTCATGGCCCTATAAAGGTCTGGGTTTTCTTTATGCATTTCAACTAGGTGGTTCTGGTTCATCTTGCCGTCTGCTCCGAACTGCTTTGTCATGGTATTTAGGGCATCATCATTAAAACTTCCGTCTTTGTTTGTAAAGCTGGCCTTAGAAATTTTTCCTATATCAGACGGTTTTATGCTGCCGAGGCCTACTTCAAGGCCATCTGGCGCCAGATCCGGTCTTGATTTTAGAATACTTCCTAGTTGGCCCAATCCTGCACCAACCTTAACCATTGCTTGTAATTCACTTCGTTCTATTCCTTCAAGCGCATCTCTTGAAGACAGTATGCGGCCAATAGCTAGCTTTTCTGTATTGTCTTTAGATTTACCAAACTGTTGGCGCAAGGCGCCATTACTAAGGCCTCCATAAACTTTTTCAAACTCACTTCCTTTTCCTGCTTCCTGCATTTCTTGTTCTCTCTTTAATCTTGCTGTTCTTCTTTGCATGCGCTGTGGAGTTGTTGCCAGTTTAAGGCCGGTCATCATTCTATCAACTTTTCCTCTTGTCTTTGCCTGCTTTCCTGCTTCTTTCTCTCGTGACCTTGCTTGTAATGCTTGGCCGTATCTTCTGGCATGGGCCCAGCCAGGCGTCTTGTTAGCAGCCCACTTAGCTGTTCCGGCGGCGGCTCCTATAACAGCGCCAGCGCCGTAAACTCCGGCTGTTTGGGCCACTATCAGGGAGCCAAAAAGCAAACCGCAGGCAATAAGGAATTGAACGAAAGCATTTGGCTCTGCTGTTTCAGGAAGAAGATTGGCCGCTGCCCAACCCTCAGGCACTGTTTCCTCCATAGATTCGCCTATGCCTGCCCCTGGAAGAAGGCCGGCGTTTTCCGAAAAATTGTTCCAGGAAGTTACAGCCAGCCAAAGGAAAAAAACGGCAATTGGCGCAAAGAAAACCCACTTTATAAAAGAGTCCCACCATTGTTTAAAAAATTTACTGGTAAATGGCAAGACCCAAAGAAGCCAGACAATGGGAGCCAAAATCAATAAAAACCAAATATGTATCATCCGCACAACAAGAAAGAAAGCAAAAGCGGCAAAAGCAAAAACAGCAATTATAGTAAAGAAAATTGAAAAGAACAAACTCCAGAATACAGCCCAGAAATCCTTAGTATTCCAATCTATGTCATCCATAGTACTGTCTCTTAGGACTGGAAAGCAATAGGTTGTAATACCCGTAGTACCTCCCCAACCGTCTACACAGACTTCTTCGCATGTTCCTT
>Ga0114923_10002499_pt1 | contig 12453 bp, 1 predicted proteins | sample SumtaG_FD_89578 | JGI IMG/M metagenome (GOLD analysis project Ga0114923, IMG submission 89578) | Deep subsurface microbial communities from Indian Ocean to uncover new lineages of life (NeLLi) - Sumatra_00157 metaG | ecosystem: Environmental > Aquatic > Marine > Oceanic > Sediment | place: near... | reverse complement strand
CTCTATATGAGAATATATATCTTTTTGCCCATGATTTTCAATATATTTGGAAAGTTTATCTATGGTTGGACTGGAGAAGAAAAAATCTATTGAAATTTTGATGTTCAGCTTTTCATGAATGGCTGTAATAAGAGTCATGGCGTTCAGTGAATCCCCCCCCAACTCGAAAAAGTCATCGTAAATTCCCACATTTCGAATACCAAAGAATTGCTGCCAGATCTTTACAAGCACTTGTTCGGTTTCATTTTCAGGGGCTTTATATTCCGTACTCAATCCTTGTCGCTGGATCAATGCTGTTCCCGGAACGTCTCCCGGGGCCTGGTTAATGTCGTCTTCGCCTGTTTCAGTTTGTTTCCGCAGTTCTTGATATTCATTATAATGCATGATGAGGTTATTTAAATCCAGGGGAGATATGGCTACCCGGGGCAGTTTATTTTCCAGGATACCGTTGAAAAAATCCCGCCATTCCACGGCTGCAATTTCTTCCAGGTAGGTCCAATGATTGATCGTTACTGTGAGGGTAAAGGGGCTGGCTGCGGAGTTATTGTAATAAGAAAAAGCATCGAGGAATTCATTGGCTGCACATTGGCTTGTTTTGCCTACCTGTGAAGGATAAATAGCGGCGCCGATGGAGGAAAAGAGAATAAAAAAATCCAGCTTTATGTTCAATTCTTTCAGCACCTGGTCAAGCATAAACGTACATTTCAATTGGACAGCCAGTTTTTCTTCCCCTTCCCCCGGTGCATAAATAAGGCCGCTGATGGGATTAAACTGTTCCCGGGCCTGTAGGATTACCTTCTTGATCACCTGGGGGTCAGTCACCTCTGCAGTAATGGTCACCAGGTTAGTTTCGGACTTTTCCCATTCATCCCGGTTTTGCCCGGCAGCAGAATCCGGTGGTGTAATCAATATTAATTTTGCCTTTACCACCTTTGCCAGGTAGCCAGCGGCTGCCTGGGCTGTGTTTCCTCCGCCTAAAATCATCCAGGTACTTCCCTCCTTTAACGATGGGACCACCTGTTCATCTCCAGGTTTATCCAATCGCACCGTTTTAAATGCTTGTTTCCAGCGATGAATCCCGCGGTAAGCCACCACGGGGTCAGAATCTGACGAACCGGAGTTGACTTCTTGCACCAGGATATCCAGGATCCGTTTCTCTTGATGTGTTCCTGGGGTAGGCAGAAGGATATCGATGCACCGGCAAGTTATATTGGGATATTCCAGGGGGATCAATTTTACAGGGGCAAGAACGGTTGCTTTCTGCGGGGATAGTACCTCTTCGCCGGTTACCTGGTGCACGTTATTGGTAACCACCTCGATAAAAATGTTCCCTGGAATATTCTCCCCGGCAATGGCTTGTGCGATATAGATCAAGCTGTAATAACCTAAATTCAAGGATTCTTCCACTGCTTCCAATTGGCTATTAAGGTGATTTTCGGGCGTGACGCCCCATAAATGAACAATCACGGCGGGGATTTTTCCCATTTTTAGCAGCCCGGCGAATAACATATTATAGTCATCAGCCCGTAGGGGATTAACTGTAAATATGTCTTCTTTTCCTTCTTCTTCCTCTTCCCCTTTACGAACCATACGGACGGTAATTACATCGCGTTCCTCCTGTTGGAGCTGTTTCACCATTTGTTCACCCAATCCGCATTTATCCATAAATACCAACCAGCAGGATTTATCCGGGAGTACAGCTTTGCGGTGAGTCAGTATTGAATACTCCCAGGAAGGCATATAGAACCACTCTGTAATATCTTTTTTTTCAAATAGCCGGGGCTCTTTCCCCAGGAATTCTTTTATATTTATTTTATAGGGACTTCCCGTGGGCCAGCAGCGGATGCGGTCAAAGGGATATGTGGGTAATGAAATGCGCTGTCTCACCTCCTGGTGCCGGGCATAAAATTCCTGCCAATCGAGGGTTAAGCCGGTAAGCCATAAATGCCCGATTTTACTTAACAGGTAATAGACATCGGAGACATTTTCTTTGGGGTGCCTGACAAGATTGACCGCAGGGTGTTCCACGCTTCGCTGGGGGTGCTGCCTGACAAAGGTACTCAGGGTTCTGCCAGGCCCCACCTCGATAAATATCACATTTTCCTCTTTTAATAATTCTTCCAGACCGGTTGCCAATCGAACTGTTTTTCGTAAATGAGTTGTCCAGTAACCGGGATTGGCTGCATCTTCAGTGTTTATCCATTTCCCCGTTACATTTGATATATATGGTATTTTTGGCAAATTTAAGGGGAGACTGAGTTTGCCGACTTCCTGTTGGAATTTTTTTAGAATTGGGTCCATCATCGAGGAATGAAACGCGTGGGAAGTCTTTAAATACCTATAATTGTGCCCCATTTCTTTTATTTTTTCGGCAAAGGAATCAATCGCTTCACTGGGTCCTGAAACAACGCAAAGAGATGGTGTATTTACGGCAGCTAAAGAGATATCTTTATTTAACAGGGGTTTTAATTTTTCTTTGGGAAGGGGAATACTTAGCATGGCACCGGTTGGCAGTTGCTGCATCAATTTTCCTCTTAACGCCACAATCTTTAATGCATCCCGGAGGGAGAGGGCGTCAGATAAACAAGCGGCTGTATATTCCCCAATACTATGCCCGATCATTGCCCATGGTTGAATCCCCCATTTTATCAATAACCTGGCCAGTGCGTATTCAAAAATAAAAATGACCGGTTGGGTAATTTCCGTCTGGTTAACCCCGTGGCGCGGGGGCCCGGTAGACTCGCCGGAGCTCTGGTGTTTTGATGCCCTGGCGGCCTCGTCAGGATAAAGGATTTCTTTTATATCATAATCCAATAAGGAATTGAGAATCTTAAAACAACGATCTATTTCCTCCCGGAATACCGGTTCTGTCCGATACAATTCCAGTCCCATGTTAACATACTGTGCCCCCTGCCCGGGAAACATAAAAACCACCGGCATGTTTTTATCTTTTTCCAATAACCGGGTAAAAAGGTTACCTTCACCGGGTGAAGACAAGATTTCAATGGCCTCATTCATATTTTCACATACCATCATTCTCCTGGAATGAAGCGCTTTTCTTCCTACCTGTAACGTATAAGCTGCATCTGCGAAGTTTGTACCGGGATTTTGTTTGAAATAATAGGCAAGGTTCCGGGTGGCCTTTTCCAATGCCTTTTCGGTTCCGGCAGAAAGTAAAATTAATTGATATGGTCTACCGTTCAAGTCCACACCTCTTGCGGAAGCGGATGGCCCGTCAGGCCACTCCTCCAGGAGCACATGGGCATTGGTGCCGCCAATGCCAAAGGAACTGACACCTGCTCTCAGGGGATATTTATCATTTTTCCATTCGGTCAGCTCCGCATTGACATAAAAGGGGCTATTTTCAAAATCAATTGTGGGATTGGGGGTTTCAAAATGCAAACTGGGTGGTATCATTTTATTTTTTATTGCCAGCACTGCTTTTATCAAGCTGGTAATCCCCGCGGCATTGTCCAGATGACCCACATTGGGTTTTACAGACCCTATTCTACAGAATCCTTTCTTATCCGTATTAAACGCCAATTTTAAGGCTTGTATCTCTATGGGGTCTCCCAATGAAGTCCCAGTGCCGTGAGTTTCAATATAAGTAATGCTTTCCGGTTCAACTTGAGCGACCTTGTGTGCCGTGCGGATAACCTTTGCCTGGCCGTCTACACCGGGTGCCGAATAACTGATCTTTTTATTACCATCATTGTTTATGGCTGTTCCTTTTATTACGGCATAGATGTGATCCCTATCGGCAATAGCCTCTTCTATACGTTTTACGACAACCACGCCCACTCCGCTTCCGAAAACGGTTCCATTTGCCCTTTTATCAAAAGCCCTGCAGTGGCCATCTGGAGAAAGGAGCATCCCTTCTTGAAAGGAATAACCGGATCTTACCGGCAGTGAAATGGTAACTCCCCCTGCTGCAGCCATGACGCACTCACCGCTCAACACGCTCTGACAGGCCAGGTGAACCGCCACCAGGGATGTTGAGCACTGCGTTTCAATTGTAAAACTGGGACCGGTGAGATTGAGTTTGTGGGATATCCGGGTGCACATCTGATCTTTATCCGTAAACTGCGTGGTGGTGAAAAAGTTAGATTCATTCGACATTATCGTTATTTCCCAGGTGGTATTATTGGAGGCACCTCCATATAACCCGATGGTGCCCTCATAGGTGTTGGGGACATACCCGGCATCTTCCAGCGCAGCCCATACACATTCATGAAAAAACCTCATCTGGGGGTCCAATTTCTCTGCTTCCCGGGGAGTGTAATCAAAAAAGAAGGGATCAAAGTATTCAATATCTTGAATCATTCCCTTGGCTTTCACAAACCCGGGATTATTTAATTCTTCCGGGCTGAATCCCGCTGCTTCCATTTCCTGGTCGGGAAAAAAATGAATGGATTCTACTCCGTTTTTTAAATTCTCCCAGAATTCTTCGATATTGCTTGCGCCTGGGAATTTACCGGCCATGCCGATAATTGCCAGATCCAACCCGGGCCTGATGTTATATTCTTCTCCAGTCAATTTTTATCTCCCCTTACCAGTTGCAATCTATCTTGCATGCTTTGCCTGCCTTTTATTATTTCATCATCTCTTTTCTTCTCTAGTTTTTCTTTTGAAGGTTTTCCCGGGCTGTCCTGGTCTTCCTGGGCCAGCTTTTTTGCCAGTAAATTGACGGTGGGATAGCTGAATAGATCAACCACGGGTATTTTTTTTTCAAAGGAAGCTTCAAGTTTTGCTCCCAATTGAACAAGGTCTAGAGACGTTGCCCCCAGGTCAAAGAAGGTATCATTAATACCGACTTTTTCAATACCAAGATAATTTTCCACGATTCCTATCAATTTTTTTTCGGTTTTATTCCTGGGAGCCACATAGACGGTAGTCAGTTCGGGCCGTATTTGGGGACTGCCGGTAAAGGTTTCCGACTTATCGGTTTCCCCGGCATACCCGGCTCCAGCAATTTGCACCTGTTCCATCAAAACAGTTAAGTCATGGGGGGTTACCAGTACCTGCGGCATTGAACTGCCCAGGACACGATCAAACGCTTTTATTCCCTCAGAGGTGAGAATCGCTGATTTGCCGGGATCCTCGATGGATTTGTCAGCCGGTAAAGAGGTTTGCGTACTTTGATTTAAGAGAGCCACATAAGGCGGAAGAGGAAAGGTTTCCCGTACTTTTTGCGCAATGGACCTTCCCTCATCCAATATAGTGAGCACGGTAAAGCCCTCAATCTCAACACATTCATCCCCGTATTCATCCATAATGGTAACATCAAACATAAGGGTCAGGATATCATCGTTTCCAGGTGTATGCCCGGTATATCGAGCGTAAGAAAAAATCCGTGTTGGCATTGCTTTTATCACGCGCAATCGCCCGTATGAAAAGGGAAGATGGGGCGATTTAAGGTTTAAGCTTGTCATCCCTGACATAAAACTGGTGGCCGCGTCCAGCAGTGCAGGATGTAACTGATAGGTCTCCATATCCCCTGCATATTCCTCCGGCAACTGAAGTGCCGCCAGTCCTGTATCTTCATTAAACTTTATTTCTTCCAGACTATCCCAGCGGCGGCCCACCTGGACAATCCCCCCTTCATGGAGGTTACGCCCTTTGGCGTCAATTATATTGCCCGACAGGTTAAATTTGGCCTCAATATCTTTAATATCATGTTTTACCGGGGATTCTGCCTCAATCGGCAGGGCTGTGATTTCCCCCCGGGCATGGGGGACCCATGCCTCTTTGTCAACAGGGGAACGGGTGACAAAAACAAACTCAAAGTGTTCCCCTTGTTTTTTAAGGGTCACCCGGAGTTCTTTATTTTCATCATTTCCCACCATTAGCGGATTTAAGTAATGCACCCTGCGAATTTCAATGGGACCGTGGTTCCCCTCTTTGAGATTGTGTCCCATATGCAATTCAAATGCGGCCCTGGCCATTTCCAGGTAAACGGTTCCCAGGACAATGGCGCTGCCCATTATCCGATGTTCATCCAGGAACCAGTGTTTGCTGACGTTGAGATAGGTCACTAATATGCCGGGGTCTCCTTCGGCCTCTATTTTTATATATTTATCGAACAGCGGGTGTGTCAATTTTTTATATTCAAATTTCGGGCGATTTGCATTAACCGCCATTCCCACTTCTTGCCAGAGATCCCAGTTGACAGATAAGGTAAAAATACCGTCGCTGCGGGTTTTGTAAAAGGCAAAGGCATCGAGAAACGCATTGGCGGCAGCGTAGCCGGCCTGCCCCATGGGCCCCACGATGGATAAAACGGATGAGCAAAGTATGAAAAAATCCATCGGCTCATCCCGCAGCACCTGGTGAAGCACCAGGGTACCCTTTATTTTGGGGGTCAACACTTTTTCCGACATCTGCCGGGTCCGCAGTTGGATTAATGCGCCGTCCGGTACGCCCGCCGCATGGATAACCCCATGAAGGGCTCCAAATTGCTCCCTGGCACGGGTGATCACCTGTTGCATTTGCTCCAGGTTGGCCACATCCGCCTGGCAAGCATTTACCTTTGCCCCCATTTCTTCCAGTTCTTTCACTTTTTTTATTTTGATACTGACCGGGTCCTGGGGGTCATGTTCCTCTAACCACTGGTCCCAACGGGGCCTGGAAGGAAAGACAGAGCGGCCGGTCAATATGAGTCGGGCGTTTACTTTATCGGCCAGGTGCCGGGCCAATTCCATACCGATGCCCCCCAATCCGCCGGTGATCAGGTAAACACCTTCTTCCCTCAGGCGGGGGATTCTTTCCCCGGGCTCCTGCAAGTGGGTTGGCTCAAAGGTTTGCTCCCAGCGATGCATATCACGAAAAGCAATCATTCGTTGATTTCCAGGGGGTTCCTGCAAAATTTCCGATAACACTTGCTTCACCACCGTCCGACGCTGAGGGATTCCCGGCCGGGGAAGCTCAATATCGATGCCGCGGCAGTCCAGGTTCGGATATTCCCGGTTGATAACCCTCCCCAGGCCCAGTGCGGATGCGTTGACAGGAGATAATTCTTCACCCCCCACCACTTCGTGCGAACTGTCAGTCACCACCCACAGGCGGATGTTTTCCTCCGCGGTGATTTTTCCCAGTATGGGGGCAGCAGCCAATAAACTGTAAAACCCTTTTTCCAGGGTAGAGTCCAACTCTTCCAGGAGCGAAGGTTTATCATTATCCCCGCTGATATTCCATAAATGAAGGACCGCCTGGGGAAGGATCTCCAGGGTTTTTAGTTGGTGGAATAAATCTTCATAATCTTTACTGTTGGCGGGATTAAGGGTATAGCTGGTGTTGGTGATTTTTTCAAACCTTTGCCCCATGCCCACCGAGATCACTTCACTCCCGCCTTTTTCCAGTTCAGCACTCAATTGGGAACCCAGGTCCATTGGGTCGGTGAATACCAACCAACGGCTATTTTTTTTATGCTTGAACCCGGGTTTGTTTTTCGACGTCGGTTCACCGGGGATCGGATCGGGAGCAAGCGGCATGGAGCGTTTCCAGGAGGGAATGTAAAACCATTCATGAAACTGTTTCTTTGAAAAGTCGATCTTTTTTTTCTTTGGCTTTTCTACCGCGGCCCAATAGCGTTGGCCTTCAAAGGGATATGTGGGCAAAGGAACCCGGTATCTCCTCTCTTTGGAATAAAAGGACGTCCAGTCAATGGATTTCCCGTAAAGCCACAATTGACCGATTTTTGTCAATAAGTAACGGTTATCCGACACCTCTTCCCGGGGATGTCTCATCAGGTTGATCATCCAATGATTGGAGGATTGGTTTGTTGAGTCCGGGTGTTTGGCCTGTTTTCGCGCCAATGTGCTTAACACCTGTCCGGGGCCCATTTCCAGGAAAATCGTATTGTCTTGCTTTAATAATTCTTTCATACCATCGTAAAATTGTACGGTTTTTCTTAGGTGGGAGGCCCAGTAAGTGGGTGAGACAGCTTGTTCATCGGACAGCCAATCACCGGTTACATTTGATATACATTGAATTTCCGGTGTACCTAACGGCACTTGCTTAACTTCCTCGTTGAAGGAGTGGACCACCGGGTCCATCATCGGGGAGTGAAAAGCATGGGACGTATGAAGACGAGTGGTGTTGTGTCCCTTTTGGTTTAATTCTTTTTCAAAGGCAGCGATGGCCTTAAGACTCCCCGAAACAGCACAAAGGGACGGTCCGTTAACGGCGGCCAATGCAATCTCTTCATTCAATAGCGGCAGTAATTCTTCTTCCGGAAGCGGTACGCTTAACATGGCGCCCCGGGGCATCTGCTGCATCAACTTCCCTCGCAAAGCTACCAGTTTCAACGCATCTGCCAGGGAAAGCACCCCGGCCAGGCAAGCCGCCGTGTATTCGCCGATACTATGCCCTATCATGGCATCCGGATGAATTCCCCAGTCCATCAATAATTTAGCCAGGGCATATTCGATGATAAAAATAACCGGCTGGGTAATTTCGGTCTGGTTGATATTTTTTACCACAGTGGACACAGAGGCTCCAGGAGAGGGGTAGAGAATTTCCTTGATATCATAACCCACCAGGGATTTGAAAATCTCAAAACAGCGGTCCATCTCTTCACGGAATATTGTTTCCTTTTGGTAAATTTCCCATCCCATGTTGACATACTGGGAACCTTGACCGGGAAACATAAATACGAGGGATTGGTTTCCCCTATTTTTAGGAAGTTTATGAACCATGCCGGTCTCGGGCGATAAGAATAAGTCGATGGCGTCATCGAGACCCTGCCCCACCAGGATTTTCCGGTACTCCATGGCACTTCTGCCCACCTGCAGTGTATAGGCTATATCCGCCAAGTTCATTCCCGGGTTTTTCTTTAAATGGGCGGCCACATCTTCTGTCTTCCGATCCAGGGCCGGTTGGGTTTTGGCGGATAAAACAATTAATTGGTATTCCCTGGAAGGGTTTGAAGCAGGCAAGGATACGGGCTCCCCTACCCCCCCGGGTGGTTCCTCAAGGATTACATGCACGTTGGACCCGCCCATGCCAAAGGAGCTGACTCCTGCCCGTCGAGGGTGTTTTCCCCGTTTCCATTCGGTCAACTGTGTATTTACATAAAATGGGGTGTTGGAGAACTCAATTTCCGGGTTGGGGGTTTGGAAATGCAGCGAAGGGGGGATGAGTTTATGGTGTAATATCAATACGGCTTTAATAAAGCTGGCAATCCCGGCAGCGATATCCAGGTGCCCGATGTTGCTTTTAATGGAGCCAATGGGACAGAAACCGTTGCCCCGGGCTGTAAATGCCTGGGATAAGGCATCCATTTCAATGGGGTCACCCATGGGGGTCCCGGTACCGTGGGTTTCGATGTAACCAATGCTTTCAGGCTGAATTTCCGCGGCCAGGAGAGCGGCTTGAATCACATCCGCCTGGCCCTGTACACTGGGGGCTGTAAATCCAACCTTTCGCTTTCCATCATTGTTAACCGCTGAACCTTTAATGACTGCATAGATATAATCGCGATCTTCCCTGGCCTCTTTCAATTGTTTGAGGGCCACCACGCCAACACCATTTCCAAAGACCGTTCCCATGGCTTTTTCATCAAAGGCCCTACAGTGACCATCCGGTGAATGGATCATCCCATCCTGGTACATATATCCAACGTTTTGAGGAACAACCGCACTGATTCCCCCTGCCAACGCCACCTGGCATTCACCGCTCAACAGTCCCTGGCACGCCTGGTGAAGGGCCACCAGGGAAGTGGAACAGGCCGTGAATATGGTGGAACTGGGTCCTTTTAGGTTCAACTGGTAAGAGACACGATTGGCCAGGAGGTCCTTATCGGCTAATAAGGAGATACTGAAGAGTTTTTCCGGTGCTTGGGCTGCCAGGTTGGAGGCATATAAAAGCCAACCATTATTGGTGGATGCCCCCGCATACAGGCCAATAAGGCCTTTATAGGTGCCGGGATCATACCCGGCATCCTCCAATGCCTCCCACACACATTCATGGAAAATCCGCGTTTGGGGGTCCATGGCTTCCGCTTCCACCGGTAGAAAATCAAAAAAATGGGCGTCAAAATATTCAATACCTTCCAGTGTACCTTTTGCTTTTACAAAGTTGGGATGGTCCAATAGTTCGGAACTGACACCCTGTTTTAACAGCTCTTCATCGCTGAAGAATCCAATAGATTCAATACCGTTTTTTAAATTTTCCCAGAATTGATGGATATGGTTAGCGCCGGGAAATCGCCCGGCCATCCCAATAACCGCGATTTCCAATCCCAGTTCCTGGTTTTGCTCGATGCTCTCATCCATGCTCTGTCTCCATACGTTTCCCTCTTTTTCGTAATTTATTTTTCCCTTTACGGAGTGCTTGCTGCTGATTGGTTTTGGCATGAGGAGATTCATTTTTTGCCGGTCCAGTTTCATCCTCGATTAAATAGTTTGCCAACTCAGCAACCGTTGGATATTTATATAAGGCCAGCACCGGTAGATCTTTCTTTACCGATTCTTTCAATTGCTGGTTTGCTTTGAGAAGATCCAGGGACGTGGCACCAAGATCGAAAAAATTATCATCGATGCCCACTTGTTCGATTCCCAGTACCTCCCCCCACAGGTGGGTAATGGTTTTCTCCAGTTTATTCACAGGCTCGGCATACCGGGTTTTTAGCCGGGGGCGCTGCTGTTTGGGGACCGCAGGTTTTTTTTCCTGGCTAATGTGACTGGCCAGTCCATCTGCGGTCCTGGATTGGTCAATCCGCCGGCGGAGATCGCATGTGGATGTGATGACCTGGGGCAGCGGTTCCCCTACTACGCGGCAAAAGATTTCTTTACCCTCTTCCGGTAATATGGCGGTTTCCAGGGAAATATTCATGGTTCCCTCAAACTGTTTTTCAGTATCGACTGCCATTCCCACTTCCTGCCAGGCATCCCAGTTGATGCTGGTGACGGGTGCGCCGTTTGTGGAGCATTTATGATGGGCAAAGGCGTCGAGAAAGGCATTGGCTGACGTGTATGCTACCTGGCCCACAGGGGCAAGCTGGGAGGCGAGGGATGAGCAAAGAATAAAAAAATCCAATTGCTTATCTTTCAAAAGGGAATCGAGGATGACGGTGCCCATAACTTTTGCAGCAAAAACACGCTCCGAAGTTTCCCGGGTTCTTGCCTGGATCAAACCGGCATCCGGCACCCCCGCCGAATGAATAACCCCGTTAATTCCACCGAATTTTTGCACTGCTTGTTCAACAGCTTCCTGCATCTGCTGCCGATGGGAAACGTCCGCACACAGTACCAAAACCTCTGCCCCTAATTGTTCAAATTCTCTTATTTCCTGTATTTTACGGCTTATGGGATCTTCGGGGGGGTGAATTTCCAACCATTGGTCCCAATCGGCTGCGCCAGGGAAAGAGGAACGTGCGGTTAATACCAATTTGGCTTTCACCTGTCGTGCCAGGTATTCGGCCAATACCGACCCGATTCCCCCCAATCCCCCGGTAATCAGGTAAACCCCTTGGTTCCTCAGCCGAAACCTTTCTTCGTCCTCCCCGGGTTTTTCCAGGCCGATGGGTTCAAATACCCGGACCCACCGAGCACTATTACGATAGGCAATAATGGTGTCTGATGTATTGGCTTTCATCTCCTTCGCCAATTGGTCAACCAATTTTTCTTCTTCACCGGTTCCCGGTGGCGGTTGAAGGATATCGATGCTTCGGCAGCGAATATTTGGGTATTCCCTGGGGATAACCATTACAGGCCCCAGGAGGGCAGCTTTAGACGGCGATAAAAGGGGTTCCCCCGAGACTTCCTGCATATTATCGGATATCACTGTGATTTGAATTTCATCATCCATATAATGCTTGCCGATTGTCTTTGCCAGGTTCAATAGGCTGTAATAACCGGTTTCCAGGTTTTTTTTAATCTTTTCCGGTTCAAATTCCAATTCCGCGGCATCATTACCGGTAACGCTCCACATATGAACGATGGAATGAGGCATCTTCCCCTTCGCCCGTAGTTCACCGAACAAGGCGTCATAATCACTCTCTTCAGCCGGGTTAAATGCCGCTCCTTTTTTCACAACAATGACCTCTACTCCCCCCTGTTCCAGGCGTTCCTTCAACCGCAGACCGAGACTGCGTTCTTCCGTATCGGTAAATATCAGGCAGCAGTGGGGAAATTCATTTTCGTGGTTTTTCTTTTTATGAAGCAGTAACCAGGATCGCTTCCATGAAGGTATATAAAACCAGTCTGCGATATTCTTTTTTTTTCTTAAAAGTGACTGACCCGCCGGTTTCATTGCACCAATACTGGAGATATTACCTTCCGGCCAATAACGCTGACCCTCAAAAGGATATGTGGGTAAGGGAATACGACGCCTGCCTTCTCCCCGGTAAAATTCCCCCCAATTGATTTTTTTCCCATATCCCCATAACTGTCCAAGCTTACCCAGGAGGAAGGCATCATCCGGCTCGCTCTCCTTTGGGTGCCTCACCAGGCT
>Ga0114923_10002498_pt1 | contig 12457 bp, 21 predicted proteins | sample SumtaG_FD_89578 | JGI IMG/M metagenome (GOLD analysis project Ga0114923, IMG submission 89578) | Deep subsurface microbial communities from Indian Ocean to uncover new lineages of life (NeLLi) - Sumatra_00157 metaG | ecosystem: Environmental > Aquatic > Marine > Oceanic > Sediment | place: near... | reverse complement strand
CGTCGATGGGGATCGGGCCGAACCGTGGATCCTCCCAATAGTATTCTTGCTCTTCGGGCGTATCACCGTCCACATGGGAGCCGCCTTCGAACTTGTTCCACCCGGTGGAATACACCGTGACCGGCTGGCGCGTGCTCGATCCCCACGTTCGCATCATGATCGATGTGACCGGCGCCCCTGTGGTGTTCTTGTAGGTGTAGGACTCGCGACGCGTCCGTAGGCCGTTGTTGGTTTTGATCTTCAACCATTGCTTATCGAACCACCAGCCATCGTTGATATCCTCTGGGTTGATCTGCACGTTTGGGAAGCCTGGCAGCTCACCCGCAAATCCGCCCGCAGCGGCGACGGTGCCAGCGTCCACGAGGATATCGGCCGGTTGGTCTGTCTCAACCTCTTGGAACAACAACCCTTGCGGGTATAGGTACCGCAAACCCTCAATTTCATCCCACGAAGGCACGCGGTTGTGGAACTGCGGATTGGTAACCTGTCCGCCGGCTTGGTAGTCGGGGTGATCGAGATAATCAGGGTGCGGGTTCTCGGGGTCGCCCTGGCTAGGGTTTCGAACCCCTGCGAACGGGCTGAAATATTCAATCACAACCTCCCAACCGTAGAACGGCGCGGCCTCGGGGAGCCCCTGCGCATTCTCTTGAAAGTTCCGGCCGATCGGGTTTCCCGGGTCTTGCGAATTGTTGTTCAGCCAACATGCGTCGGCGTGCTGAAACCCCAAGGTATGGCCAAACTCGTGCGATACGACGCTTGCCAGGTCCCCGACGTTTTGTCCTGACACTTCGCGGTGGTAGTGGTCTCCCCACACGTTCCGCCCCGCCGCATACGCATTGTTAGCGCCGGTCTCCCACGACCGGATCATGTCCCGAACCGAACGCAGCGAAGCCTCATCCCCGTAGCTGTTTAGGAAGGCCTGCGAGAACTTCCATGTTATCGGATCTTGGGTGTTCCATCGATTGTATGCACCCGGCGTGACCTCAAGGTCAGCGCACCACGGTGCGCGGGTCTCTTGAAGGGCGTAGGCGTTCGCATCCGTTGGGATACATTGAACGGGCGCAGCTACAAGCGCTGACAAGCCTGCGACGGCCAACGCTTTGGGGATTCGTGATTTTTTCACGCCCGCAAAATAGCATGCGATGCCCCGATGCTCCTAACGTTGATGCCTCATGGGGACGTAGGGTAGGCCACACCGTGAGCCGATAGCGAACAGGTTTTCGCTGGTTGTGTCCTTGGTCACCTGCTCGCCATTGATGACGAAGGTGGGCACGTGCTCGGTGGGTGAGACGTAGCGCAAGGCCGCTAGCTGCTCCGCTGCAAGCTTGGGGCACCAGTACGAGTCAGGGGCCACCCACAACCACGGGCGCCAGTCAGCGGCCAACCTGCGCTTAGTGGACGCGCATGCGTTCCAGTTCTCTACACGGCCCAGAACCACGGGCAGCAACACCACGTGACGACTGTTATCCTCCGCTGCCATGCATTCCATGATCGGGCGGCAAAACGGACAATCGGCGTCCACGTACACAGCGCCCCAATCTCGGGGGATCCGCGTGTCCTGCGATGCTGTCCACACCGTGAGAACAGCCAACGCAGCCCCGACCAACACGTAGGCGAGCGACCGCGCTAGGCCCTTCACAGCCCAAGCTCGCTCTCTACAAGCGTCATCACTGCGCCTTGGTCGAGGACCCAATGCTCGCGCACGGCCAATAGACGCTCTAGACCATCCCGCCGCTTTTGCGAGAACGTCTCCCACTTCCCCGAGGCCTTGAGTTTGTCGATGTATTCGCGGCGCTGGGTTGCTTCGTCTGTGAACTCGGCCCGGCGGGTTTCGAGATAGGCGAGGTAATCGTCGTCGCTCATGTCGGCCGACGGTTTGGTCGCGCCCGTCGCCAGCACAAAACCAATCTCAGCCGTGACACCGGTCAAATCGTCGCCACCCGTCGGCATGGCAACCACGCGCCCCTTGCTCGCGTTGGTCACACACGCCGCGTATGCCCTGCAAGTGGTCGAGACTGCATCGGGTAGGCTGGATTCCTGCGCGTCAACGCGGCCGATTCCATCGCTCGTGCGTCGCACCACGTAGTTTTGCCGCCACGCACAGCGCCCCCCGTCGGATAGCCTGCGCTCGTACTCGTAACGACATGCGGCGATCGCTTGGCCCGCCGCGTCGTCAACCTTGGCGAGGCCTTCGAACCAACCGATCATCGGCGCGGCCTGCTGCCAAGGGAGCTTTTGCAGATCAATCGGCTTGAGCTTGCCGATCGTCGCCATATCGAGCGACCCCCCGATCCACGTTGAAGGCGGGGCCGCAGGGTCGCTCTGCATAGCCTTGACGCCGCCGCCGTTTGGCCAAAACCCCGATCTCACTGCTAGGGGTCTGGGCTTCGCGGTGCTCGCTTCGTTGGACGTGGCCGCCGTGTCGCGTTGTGAAAGGAGCATCACAACAATCGCCACAATGGCACCGCCGACAATCGCCAAGGCTATGCGTTTCATCGATGCTCTCCTAGTTGTTTGGGATGGCCGCGGTTAGGGTCTCGGTGCACGAATCGTCGGTAACCGTACAGCCCGCGCCCGATCGGTCGCACCCGCTATTCTGGACGTCGCAACGTTGGGTTGAGGTTCCCTTGATTACGGTTCGGTCGCCGCCCGTGGCGAAGAACCCGGCATTCGCGGGCGTGTTGAAAAGGAACGCAGTAGCGAGCGTGCCGCCTAGCAGCAGGAAGCTCGCGGACTTGAGTGCTTCGTTCATGGCTCCGCACATAACACGGGCGTGGATCGGTGTCAGCCGGTTTGCTCGGGGCCCGTCGCGGTCGTGACGATACCGGCCCCGCCCCCTCCCCCGCCAACCTGCGGCCCTTGGGTCGTCGGCCCGTGGCACGCCTGCTCCGTTGAAACGCAGCGAGCGGCGCGACCACTCGGGCCGGATTCGTTGCGTTCAAAGCAGCATGCTATGCGATTGAACACACCGTTTTTTTGGTGCGCTCACGCAATGGCGTGGTAGGCGAACCTTATGCATGACGTGAGAAGTTCCACGCACCCGCTTTGGTTTATAGTACGCATTGCAGACGACATGCCCGGCCTTTGGGTCGCTCACTGCCTGGCCTTCGATGTCATCTCATCGGGCAAAACACCGAGCCTCGCCATTGAAGACGCCACCGATGCGGTCGCCCTTTGGTTGGAGCGCCAGCGCGAGCCCTATTGCAGCACAGCACCGTCGATATTTTGGCGCTATCAGGAGCAGATTGTGGGTCAAGGCTGCGCAATCAACTATCGCGAGATAGCCCCGACCGATGGCGACCCCGATCGCGTGTACGTGATCAACCTGCATATGTCCTTTGATACCTGCGAGGGCATCGTGAGCGGGTTTGCAGGCCCCGAGGCCCGCGGCCTGGTTTGGTCCGGGTCGGCCGAGCATCGCCCGTATTTGATGGGGGACTAGGCGTGTAGACTCCACGCGTGGAACTCAAAAAGCCTCGCATGTTGACGGTTGAGCAGATCGCCGCGGAAGTCGGCGTAACCGTCGATGAGTGGAGGGCGATCCACCGCAAGATGGTTGCCGATGGCTACCTGGTCGAGGGGGAGACATTTTTCACCGTCAAGCCCCCCGACGAGCGCAACTAGGTCCCCCACCGCGAAACGGTGCTCTTGGCGACTCCGAAGTGATCGGCAACCTCGCGCAATGACATGCCGTCTGCGCGCATCTTTCGGCCCTCAGCGATGCGCTCGGCCTTCGCTTCGGCCCGCTGGTCAGCTACCCCGAGCTCGGCCGACAACTCGCGGACCGCCCTCATGTAGAGCCCCGTTTTCTTCGCGACCTCGACAGGCGGCTCGCCCTTTTCGAGCAATCGCGTCGCGCGTTTCTTGGCCCGGATCGTGGCCTTGGATGGCGCGTTGGTTTTGATGCCCAGTTCCTTGGCGATCTGGGTAACCGCGGTTTTGTAGAGCCCCGAGGCCTCGCGGGCGTGCTTGAGCGAACTGCCTTGCTTGAGCAGCTCGCGACACGTATCGCGAGCATCTTGAGTGGTGATCGGTCGTCCCACCTTTCGAGTCCCTACCGGCTTGCGTTGCATTGTGGACAGCCTGGTTTTGGCTCATCGTCGTGATGGCCGTCCGAATGTTCGTTTTCTAGCCCGGCATCGTTGAAGCAGTCCGCGCAGAGCCCCGAGCCGGACTCGCCGGACCCTGTTTCGCGCGTTCGTTTTCCGCAACACCGACATTCGTACACACCGGACCCCCGTTGAAACTTGCTGTTGGCGGGGGCGGAACGGATCGCCATTGTTTTTGAGCCTTCCAGAATAGCCCAACAACCGGCCCCGCCTGGAAAGGGGAAGTCTGCGGCCGGGTGCGCAGGGGCAGCAATAAAATCGCGTCGGTGCACCCCCCCCTGCCAGACGGCCCATTGTTCGCCGCGCTCTTTGGCCCTTGCTCGTGCGAGGTCTGCGGCGCCATCCTTATGGTTGAAAATCATCATCGCGTGGTCCTTTTGGGTGAGAGGTGAGGCCTTAGCGGCTTGAGTTGATCGCGTCGATGGCCGCGACGTGTAACCAGTGGTCGTCTTCGTCTTCGTCGATCTCGACGCCGTGGGTAGCGGCAACTTCCTCGGCCAACTCCAGCCAGTAGTCAAAGCGAGGCGCGAGGTAGGTCAGTTCGGCGCGAACTTCGGTTTCGTCGAAGTCATTGCGGGGGGTGTTGGCGGTCATAGCGGGAGTCCTTTTTGCGACAATCCGGTCGGGGGGAGTCCCTTCCTGCGTCTACATATAATATAAGTCGCCTGGGGCGTAACGCAACCCCTAAAGGACACATATCGTCGCTCGGCTCCTAGCCGGCGAAGTATGGCACGAATCGCGAGTTGTGCGCTTTGCAGTGCTCGCACACCTGCAGGCGGGGCGTGCATCGGGTCGCGTAGTGGGGGCGCCCGAGCGTGGTAGGGCTTTCGGTGTCACCGCAGTTTTGGCAATCGTGGGGGCCCTTGGAGGCCTCGCACGCCTCGCTGATCTGCCGCTCCGTTTCGTCTGCCCAGGCTTCCAAGCGAGCGCTGGCGGCCTTGTGCTCCGCCCTGACCATCGCGAGGAGTTCCGCCTTGTAGTCAGCGTTAGCGTTGCGCAACACGCCAAAGCTGAAACGGTGATTCATGAGATCGATCTCGCGGACCGCGTTGGCCTGGTCGACCTCGAGCGCGTTGTGGTGGTGGCTGCGAGAGTCGCGAATGATGGCGGTAATCTCCTGATGCTTGCGAGGAGCGGAGGGGGCGGGAGCGGTTGCGGTTGTCATTGCGGTCCTTTTGGTGAGAGGTGAGACCCCGCTGGTGGGCGGGGCCGTGTCGGCTGGCGGTCGGCTTAGACAGCGAAGGCGGCGGCGTATCGGGCGGCCTCGACCAGATTGTCGCTTTCGTTCACCAGGTCGGTTGCGGCTTCGCGGGTTTTGCCTTCACGAAGGCCGAGCTCGATCGCGCGCTCTCGGCAAAAAGCATCGTAATGGCGTTTGCCGCGTTCTCGGCGGATGCAACCGGTGAAGGCCTGGAGAGAACTCGGGCAGGTGATGCCACAATCGATAAGGCGGAAGTAGTCGGTAACGTCTTCGCGGGGGGTGGTGGGTTCAACGGTCATAGCGGGAGTCCTTTTGGGGCTATCCGGTCGGGGGGAGTCCCTTCCTGCGCCTACATATAATATAAGTCGCCTAGGGCGAAACGCAACCCCTGGAGAACACATATCGTCTACATTTCGTGTGCGGCGGGAGATATCCCGCCGCCTGCGCATCTAGTCCGTGAGGCCCATCTGTCGCCGTTCCTCCCGCCGATCGGAGTCGTCGACACTCCGCGCGGGTTCGTCCGCTTCCGGCTCTCCATAGGCCGACTCAACCCGCTCAGAGCAGTTATCGCAGAACAGCTCGTGATCCTCCCAGTTCACGCGTGCGGTGTCCATGAGGTCTCCAGCCTGCTCAGCCTCCAACGCGCACACAGGGCAGTGGGCGGCTCCCTCGCGGGCGTAAAAGATGGGATAGCCGCCGACGCTTGAGAACTCGCGGGGCCGTCCTTTGAGCATGTCAACGCGGACGGGGTTGCTTGGGTTGCCCATGGTTACCGCCTCCCTGCGCGCGCTGCTGCCCTGCTCACGAACCCTTCGAACTTGTCGCGCATGCCTGGCGCGAACGTTGCCCCTGAGAAGTCATAACGGCGCTCGAAGCTCTCAAGGTCGCGGAAGCTGTACCAATCGATACTCCAGTTGATGGCCTCTCCACGGGCGCAGTGGTTGATACCTGTGATGCGAAAGCCCCCGCGTGGGCTCGGCGCTACTGTGTGAATCTCCCAGTCTTTGACGGTGGCGGGGGCGGTGGGGGCGGTGGTGGTCGAGGTCATGCGTCAGTCCTTTTGTGACAATCCGGTTGGGGGAACTCCCTTCCTGCGTCTACATCTAATATAAGTCGCCGGGGTTGCAACGCAACCCCTGTGCCTACGATTTATCTGCGTTTATGACGCGTAGGTTTTCATCGTCTCGGTGGCCCGCATGCGCTCGCCGAGGCCGGGTAGCACGTCGTCAATCTGGTGGCCCATAACGCTCTCAACGCTCATATCGTAGGCGCTCTTGAGTGCGCTGTTGATGAGTTTGCGGCCGTTGCCCCAGGCGTTGGACTTGGCGCGGTTCTCGGCACTGCGGCCCGCCATGTGGGTCTCACGGAGCGTAACGGCGTTGAAAGCACCCCACCAGGTGTGTTTCGCGCTGCGCAGGTCCTGACCTACCCCGCCCTCGAAAAGCTCGACCACCTGGTTTGCGCGGCGGGACTTGCTGACATTCGCGCCGTACACACGGTCAAGGTAGCTCCTGAGCTGCGCCTCATTGCGAACCGGCTTGTTGGCAAGGAAGTTGTAGAGCTCGCCGACCTTCTCGAATGCGCCGTCTGCCAACTCGATCGCCTCCCGCGCAACCTTGAGCTTTTCGGCCATGTCGCCAGAGTGGCGGATCTTGACCAGCCCCTTAGCCTGGTTGTGGGCCATCGTGAGCGTGTTGTTGCAGACCACTCTGATAGGGGTCAGGCCAGCGCGAACGGCTAGTGTGCCGTCGTGTGAGTGGCTTAGAAGGATGTATTTTTCGACTTTGTCATCTTTGCCGACAACCAGGTCGTTTTTGCAAAGCTTGGCGAGGACCCAAACGCGGGATCCTCCCATGAGGGCGCCGGCCGATTCGATTGTCGCGAGTCCGTTGTCGACGAAGGGCGCGAACCAGCCAAAGGCTTTTTCGTTCTGCAAAAGCTTGTACTGCTGGCCGACCTCGCCCAGCGATTTGCCGTCGCTCAAGCGGATCACGCTGCGGGTGGTGGCCTCCTCTCCAACGATGGCGTTTCCGTGCTCGTCGGTGGTGGTCCGATAGAGGCTTTCGAACCCGACGCGCCAGTCGAGGCCTGCGGCCTTGATCGCTTCGTCCAGGGTGGGCACCTCGGTGAGCTTGACTCCCAGGCCGTGCCAGGGGTGAGCTCCAACAACCATCATCGTTTCAACTTCGTGTGACATCTCTTAGTCCTTTTTGCGACAATCCGGTCGGGGGAACTCCCTTCCTGCGTCTACATCTAATATAAGTCGCCCGGGGCGTAACGCAACCCCGTGCAACTCGAAATGTCTACTTTTTGTGTGCGGACGTGGCGCGGTCGGCCCGGGTGCGCTCAATCAAAAAGCGATTGTTGGGCGGGCCGTTGCTCGCGGGTGAAGCTCGGGGCCGGCGCTCGCTCCCACGTGGCCGGCGTCGAGCTCATGGGCACCCGGTCAAGCGGTGTCATGCGGAACCCTTCGAAGTAGTGATGCTCGGCTTTGTGACCGTCGAGCGCCAGCACGCGGGCGTGTCGTCTCTTGTCGGATGTGTGGGCGACCACGTGATACGGGTTGAGCCGCTCCAACCACCACAGATCGCGGGTATCGGTGAAGGTCGGGACGATAAGCGGCCCAACGCAAGCCCGGGACAGGTCGGCGATGTGTTCAAGGTGCTTGCTGTAGCAACCACCGTAGAACAACACGGCGCCGTCAAGCTCACGGTGCGACCGTGCGGTCGCGATGGTTTCGAAGCGCACCCGCGATTGACCAATGGTCACGGCGCGCAGCCCCAACAGCAAGCGCAACAACCGGCGCACGTCGGGACAGTCGGCCCCCTTGGCGTCGTGTGGTAGCTCGACCTGGGCGAGGGCTTCCACCGTGGGCAGGTCCGGACCCCGCACCAGGTACAGCCCAGGCCGCTCCTGTGCTTTGAGCACCAGCGCACGGATCGCAATGCAAAGCTTGCCATACAGCGCCGTACCTTCGATCAGCACGGTTCGCGCTTCGAGACCTGCCACCCGTTCGGCGCACCGCTGTAGCTCCGCACTCATCGCACGACCTTAGCACGCGCTTCGATCTCCGCACGACACCGAGCGCCGAGCAACCGCCGCCTTGCGTTCTGTTCGTCCACAACCGAAGCCCGCACCAAAGTCCGCAATTCGTCCAATGCCTGCTGCAATGCCGCGGTCACAGTATCGGGCCGAAACGCGATAACCCTTACCATCCCGTCTAACTGCTTTACAGCGCTCACCCTACGCACGATGGTTTGGCGGACGATCGTGGTCGCGGTTTCGATGTCGAGCCGAGGCATAGCCCTATGATCTCCCGCGCCGTTTTGGGGGTCAATGGTGGTCATCGCGCGCGACCTTTGATAATGTTTAATCAATGTCGGAGCTAGCGATCGGCGTTGACGACCTAGAAGACGACTCCCCGATTGACGCATGGGATCGGGCCAGCTTGGCCGCGTGCATGTTCAAGGGCCCGGCCGACAATGCCCGCGAGCATTTTCTGATCGCCGCAAGCTGCCTTTACGTGTGTGCGCCGAAGCACACCACAAACGCGGCACTCGCCGCCCTGTCCATCTCGGCCGCCACGAGTCTCTGCAATGGATCGAATGTTCGCGATGCTTTCGGCAATGCGTTCGCCGATGCTGGCGTGAGCCGTGCCCAGGCCGACCGAGCCCGCGCACACTTCCTGTCCCTATGCTTTCATCTCAAGCATGCGGCCAAGCCCAAGCGCCAACGCTAGGGCGCTAGAACATCGCAAAGCTGCGTTGATCGATCTGGACGATGGGATCCGCCCGATGGTTGTGCGACTCCACTATCAGGATCATCGGGCGTGCGAGCTCGGGGGCCCAGGATGCGAGCGAGTTGAGCTGCAGCTTAGCCTGCTCGACCTTGGCGCGGAGCGTTTCGGGGCTATCCCTGTCCACCGAGCACCGTAGCCCGGCTAACGCTTGTCTGATGTGCACAATGGCCTGCGATGGCGAGAACGTCACGCCTCTAGGTGTCGGGGCAAGGGCGGCAGACTGCATACGTGCTCCTTTCATCGAGCCACCCAAGTATGGCCAGATCGCCCCCTATTGGCAAATACCGGCGGTTGGCATGGCTTTTTGGGGATGCTTAAGAAAACAGAAAAAACCTATCAGTAGCCCCCTGCGGCGTGATAGGCCGGCGATACGCAATGGTCCGCCGTTCTAAGAGGGTAACCAATGTCAGATATCGAAAATACCGGCCCGGACGGGCCCATGCCAGATACGCCGCCGTTGTTCTCGTATGAGCTCAACGACGGCCGGATCCTGCGGGCGTGCTTTTGTCACCACTTCGCGGTTTCGGGGGGGTCGAAAGACCCGCGTGCGCTCGCGGACAGCATCAACAGCCGCTGGCGGGGCGAGTTTGTAACAGGCATCCACGATCTGGACATCCCAGCCGCCGAGGCCAACAAGATCACGCGACAGCTTTTTGCAGACGGCGTACTGCCGTCAGCAGAGGTTACGGCTAAACCGCGCAAAATCCTGTTTCAAGACGGCGTGATTCTGGCCAGCTTCAAGATGCAAACGCCCTACGCCGCGCAGTTCCGCCAGTGGGCCGTGCGGGTGCTTGGGGTTGTCATCGACGGGGGAGGTGTGGCGGTGGACGGCGCGAACGTCTCGGAAGCTATAGGGGCACAAACGCGCGGCAGGACTGCAGACCCGCTCGCGGCCGATCGCGTCGCTACTTCGAAGCTCCGCGCGACGACACGCGACATCGGCATGCGGATCGAAGCCCTGCGCGCAATGACGACCCGACCGGAAAGGTGGCGCGACGACCAAATCGCCATCCTGCTCGGGGTTGATGTACCCCTATCCACGCTATCCCCCGAATCCCGCGACGCAATAGCGGTCAAGCAACTAGCCCTGGAGAGCGGCGAGAACCTAGACGACCACCTACCCACCGTCGAGCTCGGTTACTCGCCCACACAGATCGCAGCCGAAGCCGCCAAGCTTGCTACGGCAGAGTTCGGGGAGCCCACCACGGTTAGCCCTCAGCTGGTCGCACGCTCGATCTCGTCGCTTGGGATGCGCAACGACAAGGAACATTGCCGCTGCGTTCCCGCCACCGATGCAAACGGTACCGAACGGAACGTGTTTCGGTACTTCGAAGCGCCCAAGGCCCGGATCATCGATGCGACCATGGTCAAGCTGCGGACCGCCCGTGAGAAGAAAGCTAGGAAGCGCAAGCGACGCGAGGACAGGGAGAAAGACACACATACAGACGGAATCTAGAACGTCGGTTTAACAACGTTCGCTCAACTCCACTAGCTCCGTGCTGGTCGTGACGCTTATTACACTTTATCGATCCTATCTGCGCGTGATCGATGTTCAAACGAGATCACGCGTGCTGGCCCCGTGCTCCGCTCTGCTCGCGGCGCTCACCTTCGAACACTTCGACCGACCGACCAGTTCAAAACGAGCCTACGGACATATGTGCGGATTGTCGAGCTCTGGTAGTGTGCTCGCGGCCCTCCCCTTCGTTCGCTGTGGGTGGGGTTGTCTCTTCGGTTCGCCGTCGCCCGTTATAGCTTCCGGGCGACGGCCTTCCTTTTCCCCGGGTTCTAGGCTGCGACAAACTTAACCGGAATCCCGTCCTTACCTCGGCACCATAGGACGCGCTCCCAATCCACGAACGAGCCCACCCGCGTCAACGCCCACGTGCGAGCGTCTTGCGGGGATGCGTGGCCGTAGTGGTCAATATGCGGATGCTGCGGGAACACCACGGTGTTTCCACTGTGGACCAACTCAAAGCGAAACAAGGTGGTGCGCTTTCCATCGAACCACTCCCATCGTTTGCGGTGCAAGCACGGTTGATTGAACCCCGTGGGCCCGGGTTGTTTCTTGCTCATGTGGTCGGCTCCGTGGGGTGGGTTTCAAAGTAAGCGAGCAGCGCTTGCTCGACGATCTGGCCTTCGTTCATGCGCGTGTGCGCCTTCGCGATCGTTAGCTTGATACCCGTGGATTCCGACACGTTCACGTAAAGCCGCCGGACCTGGACCCCGGTGCTCTGCGTTCGGTGGCCTCGCTTGCGTGTCTCATCGGTGCCCGCTGGCGTCGGCTTGGGCTTGGATTTGGGTTTAGGCTTGGCCTTAGCCTTGGGCTTGGGGTTAGTTCTCGCTTCGATCCTGGCCTCGGCTTGCCGCCTGGCCTCCGCTGGCATTCTTGCGTCACTTGCTACGCTTTCGTCTTCTATCGCCTGCGACTTGGCGAGCTTTTCGCTGATTTGCTTCGCTCGCAGATCGTCGGCCCCCGCGTCGAGCTCATCGGGGTCTATCTGCGCGGCTGTACCCTTGCGCTTAGCTGGCATGCGCGACCGCCCCGGCTCGCAGCGTCTCGAGTTCGTCGCAGAGGTTCCGGACGTCGCGCGCGGCCTTCCCCTTTGGGTTGTAGGTTGTCGGCCCTTGACCTTCTTCGGTGCATTCGTCGAAGTCCGCGAGCATGGTGAGCTCAGACGCGAGGACTTCGATCCCCAGGCCCACCAGCGTCCCGCGGATGGTTTTAGAGAGCGCGCGGCGTCGGTCAACCTTGCTCAGCATCGCTTTGACTTGCAGCTCGGGGCGCTTTGCTTGCACTCCCAACGCAATTTTGTGTGTCGCACGCGTCGCCCAAATGTCTTTGCGGCCGGGTATCGTTGGCATCACAAAGATGTCCGCGATCGCAAGTACGCCAGAGATGACGCGACCGTGACGGCCGGGCGCATCGACAAGGATGCGATCGAAGTCGGGCGCAGCGTTGAGAATCGGCCCTTTGAAATCGTCGAGGCCCGGCATTAGCAGGGCTGGCACTGTCTGACCTTCGCGCTTCCCCATTGCCGCCCACTTAGCCGCCGACTTTTGCGGGTCGAGGTCGACCATAAGCACCGTGAACCCGCGGGCGATGTATTCAACCGCAAGCGAGGTGATCATAGTTGTTTTACCGGCCCCGCCCTTCTCAGTGCAGGCCGCTAGGATGGTCGGATCGTGGCTCATGCCTGGCCAGTAGCATGCGACGATCCACGCTGGCCAGTTTTTTCATGTGGCTCGGTGGCTCCGTGGCTCCGTGGCTATGTGGCTCCGTGGCTCCGTGGCTCCGTGGCTATGTGGCTATGTGGCTATGTGGCTCCGTGGCTATGTGGCTCCGTGGCT
>Ga0114923_10002497_pt1 | contig 12458 bp, 21 predicted proteins | sample SumtaG_FD_89578 | JGI IMG/M metagenome (GOLD analysis project Ga0114923, IMG submission 89578) | Deep subsurface microbial communities from Indian Ocean to uncover new lineages of life (NeLLi) - Sumatra_00157 metaG | ecosystem: Environmental > Aquatic > Marine > Oceanic > Sediment | place: near... | reverse complement strand
CTTGGCCATTGGCATGATGGCCTTGGAGACCTCGCTCCCCGTGACGGCTGCCTGCCCCTCTTCAGTTGCAGCGAGGAATTCCTCTACCCTGCTGGCAGCCTCTGCATTTGCGAGTTGATCACCATCTTGCCAGTTGGCCCGAGTTGTATCTTTTTTGTCAGTCATAATCTCTCCAAAATAGCAAAAAAGTTCCGGGGACGCAGACACGCCACTTGGAACTTTAGCCGGTAGAATTTAGGTATGGCTCTGTCCATCTGCCAACGCTTTATGCCTCTGCACCTTTGATATGTACGTTGGTAGCCTTTCCCGCCGATTTAATATATGCCCTCACGTGATCCAGGACCACCGTAGTCAGGACGGACGTTGGCTCCTGAAAATCCTTCGGTATCTCGAAATGAACCTCGTAGGGCTTTACATCCTGCATGTGGGGTATTTCTTGGAAATGGAATCCCATCACCATCTTGTCATCCCTCTGAATGATAGAGATGATCACATTGTAGCCCAGCTGCTTTCGCAGGCCCTGTAGGAAATCGTAGATGTCCCAGAAAGTGTTTTTGTAGATCGGCTCGATTTTTTTCCCCACGTTTATCCCCTTCAATCTGTATTTCGTAATCCAGGCTTTATCATAAGCCGTAATTCTCCACCGTTGAAACTCACTCCAGGATGGCCCCCTTGAATTCCTAAAAACTGAAACGGTAGCCTACACTCGCTACAATGGACTCCAAACTCGACCGAATAACTTGTGATCTCACCAGTCTCTTCATCCGGGTGTCGATATACTTTGCCCATGACATTAAATCGCTCGTGCTGGCAATCCTTTTTACTCATCCCAGATTCCCATACCAAAGTATCTCGTATGCTATCCGATTGATCAAATCTTCCGGCTGCTCGAACCAGTAGGGCTTAACCATTTCGCGTAGTCCGTTTCCGCTCGTCTCCAATAGCCCCCAGAATGTTGGCACCTCCTCCGGTTCCACCAAGCCTTTAGGAGTTACAATCCAGTGGAAACTCCCAACTGGGTGATGGCGGTTCGCATGACTATTCTTTATCTTCGGGCCGAAGGTTGATAAAAAATCGGCTCGTGAGACCTTGACTTCAAATATCAGTATGCCCATTATATTGCGCTTGGGTGCATACCTCCGATTCTCACCTTCCCCTTCATAACGCATCAACGGGTCACAATGATGTTGGTGCCAATATTCTTCCTTGAACCTGCGTTGGAATCCCCCTATACCTACATAGTCGGCTTTATAGGTTGGAGCAACCCTGATTTCTGTGCTGCCCCTATGCGCGAAAGCCCGTCCCCTCAGCCACTTGGCCGGTAGCTGTGACAGGGCATGATGCTCAGGGGACGTGTTAAATGGTTGTCTCTTCATTATTCCGGCGGCTTGGGGCGGTCTCGCCAGTGGGTTACAACTTCCGTTTGCTTCTTTTTCCGTCCGTCCTCGATGTAGGTGAAAGTATTGTTCCAGTTCCCCGGATGTAAAGTGCTTACCCGGACGCCACCCTTTGGATCGTAGACATCCCAGCATAGCCCCTCAGGTTTCATCGTTGGACAGGGTGGCAGACCGTCCGCCACCCTGTTCCAACCTTCCGGGTCTATCGCGTCCCTGTTGGTCAAGAGCATGACCTTGCCATGCTGAGCCATCAGCTTTTCCGGGTCCGGCTGTGCTTCCGGCGGTATGTCATACCTACCTTCAGGCACTTTTCGGTCTCCGTTTGCCGAAACAGGTCTGACAGGGGCATCGATTCTGAGGGACCGAGTGGGTTTTTACCATACGCCCCTTGAGAGGTTTACACTTCGGCCTCCCCCGATCCTTCAGGAACTTGTGGTAAACCGCACGGCCCCTGTTGGACGTATTCCGTGGATCGTAGCAGTAGATAGTTCCCTCCATACCTACCGCCGGGCTGCTGCTCGCCTTGGCTGCCTCGTACTCGGGATAGCCTGCTTCGACGGGGTATCCTTGCGGGTACTCCCGTTCGTGCCGCCAGCCTTGGCTCCACCACCCTTACCACCGGCGGCCTTACCGGGCTTACCATCCTTGGCACCCTCAGCCTTACCGGGCTTGTCATCATTGACACCGGGAGCCATCTCCGAGGCCGGTTTCTTGGCTCCGTCGTCCTTCGCCGGGACTTTGGCCTTAGCGGGTTTGGTTTCAGCGGACTTCTCCGCCTGCGGCAGTGATGCCGGGAAGAGCTCAGCCTGCCTGCTGGCTATCGTCTTCAGGACTTTATCCGCTTCCTTCATCAAGGTGCGGAGCCGGTGGACACATGCTTCCTCCAGCATCTCGTGAGCCTCGCCCTTGACCTTGAGACTCGGCCCGTTGATGGAAATCGTGTTCCCACTATGCAGGCCAACATTGGACTGGATCGAAGCACTCTTGAGGCCCGCATCGTCGTGCGATAGCTTGACCCCCAGGATTATGATCCGTTCCTTGTACCAATCCTCTGGCATCTCGCAGTGTTTCGGGATGTCCGGCCCCAACGCCTTCAGGGCCTTGAGAAACCCATCATGTGGAGTTTTCGGACTCTTGAAGCCCGTTGTGAAGTGCCCGTCCTCGTCGTCCTCACCCCTGACCGGTGTCTGCCATTTCAACACCAAGCCCTTCGAGGGATTGAACGAGATTTGAGTGAACTCTCTCATTATCGTCTCCCTATTTTAGTTAGTGGTCTGAATTCCCCTATGGGAATGTGTGTTTCTGGCCCTACGTCCTGTGGATCATCCCTATCCTCCCGGCCACCCCATCGGGTCCGCTCGGGGGATAGGTCCTTATCAGTACACCAGCGCCAAAATATTCCGTCCTTCCATCGAACGATCAGCACGAAGGTTATTCGCTTCTCCCATTGCCGATCCAGTCCGTGTTCAATCTTGTGGCGGGAGAGCTTGTAGGTCGGGTACCTCGCCCGGAGGTTGGTCCGACACTTGATCTCCGCAATGAAGACCGCTTCCCCCTTATACGAAAAAGTGAAATCCTGATGCGATAGTGGCTCATGCTCTGTGAGCACCACCGGCCATAGTTCGGATACGATGTGCGCTATGGCCAATTGGTTCGCCCGGTCTTCAGGACTCTCGTAAATCTGTCTCTCGTTCATACCACTGCCCCTTCAGCCCGTGGTCCCGGATATGTCATCCAGACAAATTCGTAGACGAAGGCACAGAATTTCGCCATCTCATTACTGGCGTGACCCGTGGCATCATCTACCATAACCTCGATGGGTGTCCGCTTTGCCAGTGCTGCAAGGTGGCTGCCTGTTAGCCGGTCATACTCCGTGATGAAGCCCGGCTCACTGATGGCCATATATAGGCAGTCGATGAATGTGGGAAGGCCGCTCATTCCATTACCCTCACCAGTACCGTGTTGAATCCGCCGTATTGCTTCAGAAATTTGTGTCCCCTGATCCAACGCTCCGCATTTGCCTTGGTGCTGCTATTGCTGACCAGGACCTCCTGCTCAATTTTGAATGCGTCCTTTTTATGGTCGAGGGGAACTTCATGTTCCCTTGCTCCGCAGATCAGTACCCAATGATCCAGGAAGTCATTCACGCCACCCCCAGTGCTGGCGGTCATGGCCAGGGCATAGTACCCGGCTTGGATAGCCATCTTATGGTACTTGAACCACGGGATGTTCATTGCCCAGCCCGGCCAGCCCCACTGCGATAAGCTGCTCGGCCTTGCCCAGATGGGCATATCAAAAATCACATCCTCAATCTTGTCTCTGGAGTCATAGAGGGCCTGCCGCATTCGTGGCTCGCTTATGCTATCCACCTTGCCCACCAAGTCGTACATCGCCATTATCCGGCTAAGAGGATCGTCATCCGCTGATGTCAGCAGGCCCCCCAATACGCAGGCCCCGCAGTCGCCACCCTCGCTCACCGCTGGCAGTGGCTGCCGGATCGACCGCCGTGAAAGGATGTATTCCGTCATCTGCCTTCCCTCACAGCATCGAGTATGTCTTCCCATGTTTCATTCATCGGGGGCGATTCCAGCCAGAGATTCCAAAGGCTTTTATAGTAGGGAATCCTTTCCCCAATTGTCAATTCCCCCCAGCACGGCTCGCACAGTGGAAAACATCCCGCCCCTCCGCCCGTAATGGACCGTTGATAGTTGGTATAATGCGGTTTTGCAACATTCCACGGGCGGCCACATCTCCCGCAGGTCGAATACTGGGGATAAACCCTGTGCGTGATACCTCCTATCAACCTCCTAAAGAATAACCTTTTGGGCTGGTGCCTACCTTTCCACTGTCGAGAGATTTGAGTTACTAGCCAAACTATTAGTCTCATATTATCATCTCCCCTCACTTCTCAATTGTATTGAACAGGTCGCCTTGATTTTGAACCTGAGAGATACGCCTACAGGCGGTATCGAATTCTTCTAATCCCTTCTCTATGCCTATGAACCTAAAGCCCCCTAACAGTGCTCCCCTGCCTGTGCTTCCCGATCCCATGAAGGGGTCCGCAATTACTCCCCCCGGTGGCGTTACAAGTCGGCAGAGGTAGCGCATTAGGTCGGTCGGTTTCACGGTGGGGCAGTTGTTTTCCTTCCCCCTGTCTGCCTTGCTGGCTTTGGCGCAGTAGAAGAACCGGGCTGCTGATCCCGAATCAACGTACTCTGTGGATTGGTGGTCAGTGCTTAGGAACTTCGTTTCCTCAACATTGGCGGCCTTACTCCTCTCTGACCGCTTGCCGGTTACGCTGGACTTCGGGAATCCTGCTGTCGCTTCCTCACTACCATCGTGGATTAGGTTGGCTGGCCACCTTCCGGGGGGAACCTGATAGCGAGTAGCATTCCCTTTTCCATCTACATTTCCATCCACAACCCCCCCGTCGGTATGTGGATTTTTATTATGAATATCATCCTTTGCGCCAAAACCTACCCTGCCGCCGTCTATATTTAACCCTCCCGTTCCATGCTCAAGGACATTTGCGGCCACGGTGCCAATGAGCGGCTTCCGGGCTACTATAATCGGCTCCCAGGCTGGCTTTAGGGCAGTCCCCCAACCTTCCCATCTTTCGGCTTCGGGAGTTGCCGGGGCAGTCTTTGTTGCTCCATTATCTGAGCGGTCACTTGATTTTCCACTACCACCAACATTACCAATTGCTCCACTATCATATTTTCTGTTTGGCCGGAGGCGGCTTTTATCAATGCCTACAACCTCACGCTCCGCTCCAGCCGCCTTATCAATCGCTTTGCTCACATCCAGACTTTTGGGAAACCCCGAGCCATAGACCCACATGATACAGTCACGTATCTCCAGACCGGCATCCTCAATTGCACACGTTAGCCGGTGGAAAGTCCTTGTCCCGCCGAATGCCAAGAGGTGGGCTCCGGGCTTCATTATGGCCATTATCGCTTCCCAGTATTCCACACCGGGCACTCCGTGATCCCATTCCTTACCCATGAATTCCAGGCCGTAGGGAGGATCGGTTACAACAGCATCTACCATCTCAAGCGTCGGCAGTACCTCAAGGTTTTCCCCGAGATGGAGGATTGCATTGCCTATATGCTCAACCCTCATATTATCAGGTTCCCCTCGCCCGATTTCCCGATTTCCCGCAGGTCATCCCGCAGGGTCTGCTCCCGCTGCTCCAAGTGTTCCCCGATCTCGTCCGCCAGGGTCACCATGCCGGTAGTCTGCCGCTGTGGGGTCACGCCCCCGGTCCTCTTGAATCCCAGACGGGCCATTTTCTCATTGAGGGTGTCTGCCCACTGCACCCAAGTATTGTAGAGCATATCGACCATCGCTTCGGACCAGTCCACTTTGTACCGGGCCTTCATCCAGATTCGCATCTCAGCTGGGCTGGTCGGCTTCCGTTTGTTAGTGGCGGTGAAATCCTTATAGCCCTTATCGAATAGCAGGAGCAATTTATCCAGCTCCCGATCCACGTCTTCCTCGGACTGCCCGCCGGTGTCGATATTCAGTCGGCTACCCAGGTGGCCATACGCGACTATCAGGTTGGTACAGATGCTGGTAGCATCCCAAACATCCTTCGAGCCGCCATCCGGGTGATCGATCTTCGTATTCCCTTCAAGAATGAGCTGGTGCATCTCTTTATTGAGGATGTTATGCACCAGATATTCGATGGCGTTGTTCCAGACCAAGTGCCGGACCATTTTCGCATACTGGAGCTGCATCGGGTTGCTGAATGATAACTTCTCGCAGTTACCGATTCCCACGTCCAACACCTTTTGGCGGATGCTCTCGGTGTTCCACTGGTCGAAGTGCAGCGCCCGGCTTCGGGGGAAATGATTTTTGAGTAGGGTTATGAGTATATCCTCGACGTTCTGATAATCGATTACCCAGCCGGGTTTTTTCGCTTCCCATACCAGAATGATGTCGATCACTGGGCGGCAGTCGATCACTGTTTCCTTGAATTCCTCCACACCGTCCTTCATTCTGAATGGGTAACTGAAGGACTCGACATCCCGGTCCATTTTCTCCGCATAGCCACCCACGATTACCAGCCGGTCCTTGTTAGTTGCGAAGTCGCCCCCCCACCAGCGGTCCCTACTATCGCCCTTGACATCCAGAAGCTCCAGGGCGCTGTAGTTCACCTTCGTTTTCACACCCTTGACTGTTTCCATTCGCTGGGTGATCACTTCCTTGAATTGCACAGGGGATACCAGTTTGGGATTGGCGCAGTCGTTGATCTTGCCAAAGTGGGGCATGAAAAAGCCGTAGACGTTCGGCGGCACAATGGCCCGCCAGCGCCTGTTGGCATCGATGGGGTCCTTTTTGTAGGCCCGGCGGTAGGCGGCTTTCTTCGCGGCCTGCTGCTTACCGTTGAACTCATAGGTGGCGTACCATGCGGTCAGCACCCCTTCTATGATCTCCATCTTGTTCTCAGCTGGGTATTTGGAGTAATGCGCGAACATCTCCACCAGGAGGTCATTTATCTCCTGCTCGGGATAGGCAAACATTAGGGTTAGTCGGTGATTGGGATTCGTGAATCTGGTCTCTTGGTTGGTAAAGGCGGTTTCGTACTGGTGCTTGGCTACGGCGAATTTGGCGTTGGTGTTGGCCCGGCTCGGCTCGTCCATGATCGACATCCAGATCGTATAACCCTCGACCGACTTGGCCGTCGTGTCCAGACAGAAGACCCGAATGTCACCCCAGAGATTATTCCGGTTCGGAATAATCAGCTCTCTATCCTTAATGTCCCCCTGCCCGAATTGCTTGACCCGAAATCTCATGTGCTCTGCGAACCAGTTATTGCCCGTAACCGGGTCCTTGGTCATCCTGATGATGTCTCCCAGCGACCGGAAAAACACATTCTTGGCCTGCTGGGCATTCACCTGCGAGTAGTTCAATATATCGAATGGTTCATTGTGGGCCAGCCCGAAGTAGCTATGCGGGTCCTCCAGGCAGCACCATAGGTAGATTGCATACACCACCACCCGGCTGATCGTGAAATTCTTTCCGCCACCTTGCCCGATTCTCAGGATGGCTTGCTCGACGTTGAAAAAGCGGCTGGTGGGATTGTTGCCGAATATACCCCTGATCACCTTTTTCTGGGCCTTCGACATAGACTTGGTGCCGATATACTTTTCGATGAATTCAATGGGGCCGACCGGCTTGATCCGCCATACTCGCTTCGCACGTACCCTGTCCGCTTTCTTCTCAAGAGCCTGCGCCTCCTCCTCGTAGTGTGACTGAGAGTAAGGGACTCTGGCTTTACGGACGAGGGAGCTGCTTGATGGCGAAAAAACGCTCCTCTTGGCGACTGTGGATTGACTCTGTGATCCTGTCACAGATAGTATCCTTCACATCTGCTGGAACTTGAAATACTGCCTTCCCCTTTCTCTCGACCGGCCTGCCAATCTCTTCGCTGGCTGTCTCGATGAAAACCTTCCACATTTCCTCGATGGACATTAAGATTTCAGAATACGACGCCCCTTGGAGTAGCTTCTGCGCTCTCACCTCCATGCGGTCCATGATCTGGCCATAGTCTCGCCGGAGCCGGTTGGTGTAGTCGATGTACTGGGCAATGGAAATATTTTGACGGTCGTACTCAGCCTGCACGTGGGCTTCCATATATCTGATCTTCAGCAGGTCCAGCTGGGCATGGAGTACGAATATCCCCTTGAACTCATTCGCTTCCTCTCCCACCCCGAGCTTGCCAAATACCAGCCGGTACAAATCATCATTGTGATTGAGTACGTGCTCTTCAAGCGCCGTGATGTAGATATTGTGCTTCAGCTCGTTGGGGCCAAGGACTTTCTCGATGGCCCGCATATCTGGCCGGACATGGACCGTCCTCTTTTTCTTCAGGACCTTGACCGTCTCCAGCACCTCGCCGGTTTCCTTGTTGCGGATTTCCTCGCAGGACTCCTCCTCGATGGTATGGTCATAGCCAGTCAGCAATTTGGTCAAGCCCTTGAATGCCGCCACGGTCTCTTCGCGGAATGCTCGCTCGCTCAGCTTCCTGTGATTTTCACGCGCCCGCGCAAGAGCGTCCGACAACTCCGGTTTTTCATCTATCCAACGGTATAAAGTAGACCTCGCAACCCCCAGCGCTTTCTGCGCCCCGTCGAGGACCCCTGTGTCAAATACAATATTTTCAATAACTTGGATCATTGAGGGGTCCCACTTGGTTATGCGGCCCCGTTTGGCTTTGGCGGGTTTCCCGGACTCTTTAGGATTTAATTGTTTCTTGGGTTTAGGCATGGCCTCGATGCCGGGATGTTAATCACGCCGTCCCTTAATTGCAAAAAAAAAGGGGCGGAGCCGAAGCCCCACCCCTCATTTTCATCCGATTGTGCTCTGTGAGCGTTAATTAAGGTTCGTCATTCTCGATGTCGCCTTCTCCAGGAAGTTTATCCTTGTCATCAAGTTTGGACATCATTTCTATGATCGTCGCTTTTGTGAACGTGGCGCTGCGGACTGTCTCCGTCGCCCTCGAATCGTAGATATCCTTGGTAGCGCCCTTGGCTACCTTGATTACGCAATCGAGGTCCTCGATCATCTGTTTCGTCGTTGCATCCATAATAACTCCTTTCGTGTGTGTTATGAGCTATGGATTTAGAAATATCGTTTCTCGTTTGCCCTGTGTGAGCGGTTACGCGGTTACTCTCTCTATACGGTTTTAGGCACTGCTGCGATCTTATTGCCCTGAATCCCCCCGTCGATTACTACATGCAACACCCCCATATATATGAGCATTGACCCTACTTCCAATTTGAGCAGCGCTATTTTTAATTCCGTTTCGCCTGTAAATCGGGGGAGTTTTAGTCCATGTTCCAATTGGTGTTCCACGTCCCCTATCCGGTTGCAAAGGATCATCGCTACTGCTACAAGCTCAGAGACAGCCCCTTTCCATCCTTCGGCGGTGCTCTCCCACCTTCCCAGTTCGTACCTTAGTTCCTCTACTGTCATATTGGATACACTATCAAACATCTTAATTCCTTTCGTTCGCTCTGTGTGAGCGGTTACTGCGTTATTAATCCTCTCGATAAAGACCCGGCACCGGGACTTCTACTATCCGGCGTCCCAGCTGCTTCCCGGCACCAGTCACTTTATGCAATACTCCATGATAGATGAGATGGGAGCCTACCTCTAAACTGGGTAATGCCGCTCTGAGGTCCTCGCCGTTCTCGAACCGGATATACCCCTTAGTGGGTGCCAGCTTGATTGCTCCGTTAAGAAATGCGACCCGATCCGCTGCTTCCTCCTTCTCTGTATAATCATTTTCGGATTCCCACTCCCCATCTGGCTTGTAGTGCCCTACCGTGAACAAATCCGGGTTCTTATCACTCAGTATATAAACGTACATGGTCTTTCCCTCTTCTATTCGCTCCGTATGAGCGGTTATCCGTCGCCAATCAATTTGGTCAGGGTTTCCAGCGTTTGCTGATCATGCTCCACATATTGCTTGATGGTTTCCCTGATCTCCACCAGCGCGTTCTTGAGCCGACCTATCTCTTTGGCCTTATCCTTATCGCTTTCCGGTAACTGCTCGAAGAGTAGGCCCTGATAGGCAAACTGGATCACCGACTCCATGAGGCCCATACCCTCCGCGAAAATGTCATTGTAGGTAGCCAGATCGCCCTGTGCGCCCATATCCCGCATCGCTATGCCTACACGGTCCATAACGGTGGTGATCGCCTTGCAGGCACGTGCTTTGATTAGTTCTCTTTCATCCATATCAGTTCTCACTTTCCGGCAGCCCTGTGCCTTTATTGATGTCAAATGATCGGATCAACACCACGATGCTTTCCTCTATCTCTCGGGTGATCAATCTGATCTCAGCCTCGATCTCCGCAATTTGGCCGAAGAGGGCTTCCTTTGTTTGATATTTCCCTGCCCTCAGTTTTTCCAGGGCTTCTATTGGAGTGGGGGCGTAGTGATCGACAAGGTGTTGGACCTGCTGGGTGCATCTATATTCATTGCCCGAAGTACCTTTTCTGTCACCCCTTTCATCGGCGCATCCAATCAGCATCTCTCGGTACTGCGAGATTATTTCCACACAGTCGTCCCCGTGGATGCTCTTTATCTCAACCTCGATTGTGTATGCCCCTCGATCCTCAGCCACATAGGCCCTGTGAAGGACCTGCCCCCTTACGTAAATATCCATCTTAACCTCCCTGTTGATCTGATTGTTCTGTGAATCCCAGTCCATACTGGTGCCCCTCCAGCAACTCCCCTTCCAGTAAGCGCTTGGCCTCTTCCTCGGTTGTGGGCATCCGGTTGGTATGCAACGCACAGCCATGATACTGCCCCCCACAAATACAGGTGCATTTCTTTTTCCGGGCTTGATGACAGTTCGTGCTGCATATCCTATCCGGGTATTTGGTGCTATCTATGATGATTGCCATTACTGCTCATCTTATGGTGAGTTCTGAATTCTCAAGCGCCCTCCTGATCCGCGCTGCTGCCTTGGGGGCTATCGTTGGCTCGTACTCTGACCACAATTCTCCAATCGTCTTTCCCCCCCTCCCCAGGTGTATTGCCTTTGCAAGTACCCGACCGAACCCCCTTATTGCGCTATCCAGTGCCACGGCTGCTTCTAATTCTTCTATGGTGAGACCTTCCCCCCTGCAATAGCGCCCTGCATATCGTTCATACCGTGCTCTCTCCGCGTATCGCTCTTGGTGTGCATCCTTGAACTCGGCCCTTATTTTAATCCTCTCGGGATTGTGAGAGTTGCAGGTGACTGATCTGTCCACTGCGGGATTTTTGCACAACCTGCCCTTTACCAATACCGTGCATTGTCCTGACATTGTTGCTTCCTTCCTTTTATACTTTTTGGGAGTCGCGTCGGATAGTTTCTGTGATCTGATCCCGAAGGCTAACAAGGTCGGCTTGTGTCAATGAAATCATAGTATATCTGCGCCGATGCACGTCCCAAATCTGCAAATAGTGCCTCTGCCTAATTGATGGCTTACCGGAATAACGAAAAATCCGTATACCATGAAGGTCATCTCCTGCATCACTCGCAACCTCAACCCGTGCATTTCTGTGTCGCTTTATTAAAACCTCGTCCATCTTAGTTCTTGCCTCCAGGTTGTTTTTTGCTGTACCCGGCCATAATGAATACCACCACGTACGTTGATATTAGCAGCCCCCAGATACTATCCTTTGGGACTCCCAATAGCAGCGCCACCTCCCGTGCCATGATGGACAGCACTATAAACGTCCCTATTTCTATCAGGCGGCCTTCGATTTTCATCCTATGGCCGAACTACTGAAATCGCTCTGATGTCGAGCAAGTCTATCACCCTCACCTGTTTATTTCTCCAGGTCCGGGGATCATACCAGACCTTCATGCTTTCAGTGTGGTCTTCCCTCACCACCCCTATCGGATTCACCTGCCCTACGATGTCTGTGAATAGTCCCGTGTGAAAATCTACGTCCCCTGTGAGCAGGCGCTTTCCCGGCTCGGTGCTTAGGGATGATCTTGGGATATTCCCGATCTCGATAGGCTTGCCCAGTCTCTCATGCTCGTATATTGGGATAGGTTTCCCCCTCAATTCCACTTCCGCATTCGGATCAAGCTTCATCCCCTCGAATTCGCACTTCAGGATTAGTATCCGCTTCATCAAAATTTGCTTCCTTCCTTGGCAATCTTCTCCCGGACATAAGCCACTACCTCCGGGGCCTCTCCTGATTCATATTCAGCCCTGATCTCCCCCACGGTTTTCCCCTTGATTTTATCGGCAAAGATGGCCCAGGTGAGGTTATACATAAACCTGTCCGCTGCCTGCTCAAGCGCCTTGCCGGTTAGGGGCACACCTATTGAATATTGATCGCTGAGCCGTTTAGCTTCTTCCTGCACCTCTCGCGCCGTGGGGTCCTCAAACAACTTGGTAATGTCGTGCATGGCTTCCGTGGCCCCCCTGTAGTTGCCATCTAAATATTTGTTGACCACAACATTGACCCCGTTTGCCAACTCGTAGCAATAATGGAGAGCTCCTGCCAGTTCCCGGAATGCCTCTCTGTTGATGATACCGTCCAGGG
>Ga0114923_10002496_pt1 | contig 12460 bp, 9 predicted proteins | sample SumtaG_FD_89578 | JGI IMG/M metagenome (GOLD analysis project Ga0114923, IMG submission 89578) | Deep subsurface microbial communities from Indian Ocean to uncover new lineages of life (NeLLi) - Sumatra_00157 metaG | ecosystem: Environmental > Aquatic > Marine > Oceanic > Sediment | place: near... | reverse complement strand
TAACTTTGGCATTATGTAACATGTAAATTAACCACCACCACAGATGAATCATGGTATATGTGTTTTTTGCATTAAATGCGCCCTGCGGCGCCTCTAGTTATTATATCAATAAAATTGATATAATGAGAAAAGAATTATACAAGACAAGTGGTTGCAGGATGGGCATATATGTTCGTTTAGTTGCTCATTAGCCCATCCTGCAGACGTTCGTTTGGGGATTGACTGGACGGACAGGCTTTAAGCCCGTCCGGTCAGGTACTTTTTTAAAGAAAAAGGGGTCAGGCGAAGAATCACCTTCTTTTTTCCTTGTTTATAAATTCGGATAAAATTCACACAATCACATTCACCGTCACAGGTTTCCGGCTTCCACATTTACGGTGGGAAAGGGAATTAAAAAAAAGAAAATAGAAATCTTGCAATTCAAGATACGACCCCCTACATAATTCACACAATCACACTCACCGTACCCGGTTTCAAGGCCGATCCAGAGTACCAGATGGACAGAGTACCAGAGTATCGTTTATGACTGGGCACGCACGACGCGAAAACCGATAACGATGATCCCGCCACCGGGAAGGAGGCTGTTGCGGGCGGAGCAGCGGAGATAATGATTAACATCGAGCCACGAGCCGCCGCGAACCGCAGGCCAAATTTCACCCCGCCTATAAAGATTGCCCGCCCATTCCCAGACATTCCCGGCCATATCCATAAGCCCCTGCGGTGTGGCACCTTCCGGGTACCGCCCCACCGGGGTGGTAGCGTTGACATTTCCTTCATAATTGGCAAGGTTGCTATTGGGTTGGCCTTTTTCTTCTGGCCAGGGGTATTCCCGGATGGAACCGTCCGGTTCCCCGCCAGCCGCCCATTCCCACTCCTCTTCCATGGGAAGCCGGTAAATGTCAGCCACCTGTTTGACATCTTCTATTTTTCTCCCCTGGTTGATGACCGTTTCCAGGCAGGAAAGCCAAAAACAATAGGCCCGTGCCGCATACCAACTGACCCCTACCACGGGTTGGTCATCCCCTTTAAAGCGTTCATCATCGTCATATTTAGAACGGAGCAGGTCCTGCCACTTTTCATGGTCTTTTCCCAGGTATCCCTCATATCCTTTTATGGATTCTGAAAATTTTAGCAGCTTTTCAGCATACAACTCCAGGGATAGTTTCTCTAAAAGCTTACTTTCTTTTCCTTCAAGAAAAGAGATAAACCTCCGGTACCGCTTATTGGTGACCGGGTATTTGCAAAAATAGAGATCAGGAACGGCGACCATTTTTTCTGTAACCGAAAATTTGTATGTACCGCCGGGTATTTTAATGTATTCGACATTGTCTTCAAAGGGGTTACGGATTGAATCCGGTAGTTCTGTAAATATACCCTTTAGTAGCGGTGCATTTTGTTTTTCAGAATCGCCGAGTTCGTATATTAGTGGTTTTCGTTTATCTCCCCGAAATAATACCACTAATGTACCGCTGCATAGTCCTTTTTTACGGTGACCGGTGAAAAAAATGCGTTTGCTCCTTTTTTTTCGGTATATATCTTTAACCGACAGAACCGTAATTTCATGCGGAAAACCATGATGGGAATTGTTGCTGCAGGAAGCAATGGTATACGAGGGCCGAAGGATTTCCAGAACTTCCAATGAAATACCGTGTTTGCTCATATGATGTGGGATTTTCAAAACCTGACACCTGAGAGGGTTGTGTTTTACGGATTTAGGGTCGATCAATACCCCGCGGTTTTTTGTAGCTTGAAGCTCAGGAAATTCAGCGGTAATATGTGCCCATGCATCAAATTGGGCATCAGCACCCAGTATCAATGTGTTTTGTTTAACACGTTCTTCATCTGCCAGGTCCTTGGCAGTAGCCTGCTCTTCACTTAAATAATATTGGGCAATATCTTTGTGCGGATATTCCAGCTTTAACACGATTGAGGCATTGTTGATGTTGGTTCCAAACGTATCGTACCGATTTTTAAGGTGAATAGAGGGATTGAGAACCTGCAGCCGAACCCTATTGAAACTAGTTTCATATCCACTAGTGGGGAAGGAGACGCGAATATCTGGGTACTTGCGCAATAACCGGATTAGTTCATAGTGGGTCTTGGAAACATGTCGAAAACCACTATCCCAAAATTGCTCGATGGGAATTTTTTTATTTATGCACCATTTGATGAGTTTTCTTAACCCTGCATTATGGTCGTAATGGGGATGGGTGGAACAGATAAAATGCAAGACTTCAGGTTTTAAATTTTCCAGAGCAGCAATGGTTTTTTCTGCGTTATAACAGTCCACAACCCCGCAGGCATTTGGACCATATTTGGGCGGAAACCTCAAAATAATGGCATCCCCGTCACCCACATTCAATACGATCACGGCCAGGGTGTCGTCTTTCATATTCTTCTTAACTAGATCTGTGTTACTCATGGCTTTTCTTTCCCAAATTTATCTTTTTCTACTTTGATGATTTTCATATGTTTAAGTCTATGGAATTTTTTATCCACCATTTTGTTTAACTGTTCGAGATTTTTTAGGTCCTGCACTGCTATGGAAGCGACGGAAAGCTTGGCATATTCTGCTTTAATCTCTTCCCTGGCCAGTTTCTTGGATTCGTCCCAATGCATTAAAAGGTGGATTGCAGATGCCTCTTCACGGGAAATAGGGTCATACTCTTGAGTGAGTATGGAACCGTCTTTAACAAAAAAAACGTCACCTTCACTTAGGTGACTATGGGGGGGATAGCCCACAAAAGCTTCCACCCTCCAGGTTTCTATAAAATCTTCCGTTTCTTCATTCCAATTGTCAATACCCATATTGTATTCGGGTGCCCCATCTTTCCGCTTTGAACGAAGCAGACAAGCAATTGGAACAGATTCTTCTTTAAAAATTTCATCAACCACAATCCGTTCCCACTTTTTGTTTTCGTTTCTGCCATTCATGACTTACTCCTATTATATAAATTTAATATTAAATGCCAAAATGAGACCTACCAGGAAAAGCATTTGAAATAATTTTTTCATTTTCATAGCCGTATGCCTCCCTTATTTGGAATGATTGCCGATTCTTTTCTTTCCCATAAACATATTTTACAGGAAAAAGATTCTTAAATCAACCTTCAACTCCTCCGGGATAGTTTGTTGGCAAGTATGCTGATCAGGCCACCCAAAAGAGGGCCGGTGCTTTTACTTTTTTCGTGGGAATTGATAAGATGCCCTTATGAAACGAGTTAGAATAGCTTATGAAGCGTTTCAGCACGCCATGAACCGGGGGTGAATTATTGTCAAAAGCAGCAGAAGGATGTCAGATTTTTTTGGAGTGGAGAGTTAAATGGTCTTGATGGATTGTACCACCGAAAAATCACTGGAAGAGAAAATTATCCGGGAATTTGGCATATACGAGAAAGACCGGTATGAGAATTGAGAAAAAAATGCCGGAAAAGTAAAAAAGTAAAGCACCGGCCCCGTTTTTTGGGGACAGCCGGCCACTGTTCCATTCTCATAGAAAACCGGACGAAAACCGGGGACGGTGCGTGCGAATGTTTCTTTGTTGCTTTCGTAGTAGGGATAGTGCATGCATGGAGGATACACAAAATAGGTAACGTGCAAAAATAAGGACCTTGTTCTTACTTTTATTCTCAACATGTTTAACCAGCCCTTATCATTGAAACAAACGCACGATATGTCCACAGTGTGTCCCTGTTTGTTCTAATGTCTCGTGGTTTCTTCAGAACAATGAATCATTCGCACGCACCGTCCCCTTATTTTCGTGGTTTCTTCAGAACAATGAATCATTCGCACGCACCGTCCCCTTATTCTCATGGGTTCCTCATCAAACACCCATAGGGGAAGCGGCAGCGGTTCCGGGTATTTTTTGTGGTTGCTGGGAGAGTGGTCGAACTTTTTCCTGAACCCGCTGGATACTCCTTCTCCTCCGTCCCCCCTCCTACCCGGGTCAAGCCAAACTCTACCCGGTTCCCGGAAAATTTAAACGATATCACTCAAAACTCTACCTGTGTCACGCTAAATTCTACCGGGGTCAAGCCAAACTCTACCTGTCTCCCTGGAAATTCAAACGGTATCACTCAAAACTCTACCTGTGTCACGCTGAATTCTACCGGGGTCAAGCCAAACTCTAACCGGTTCCCGGGAAATTTAAACGATGTCACTCAAACCTCTACCTGTCTCCCGCTAAATTCTACCGGGGTCAAGCCAAACTCTACCTGTCTCCCGGGAAATTCAAACGGTATCACTCAAAGCTCTACCTGTGTCACGCTAAATTCTACCGGGGTCAAGCCAAACTCTACCCGTCTCCCGAGAAATCCAAACAATTTCACCAAAACTCTACCATGTTCATGCCAGACTCTACCCACATCACGCTAAACTCTACCATGTCCCTGACTGATTCAAGCAATTTCACCCAAAACTCTATTCCCGACACTCCAAACTCTACCGAGTTCATCCCGGTTTCGGGCTATTTTCTTGAATATTCCCGGTAAACACGAAACCTATAGGGCGCTGTTACGTATACATTATATTAGAACGATCGTAGTGCTTCGATCATACCGATACTTAAACAGAGGTAAACGCTAATGAAATTTAACAAGCGAGATATTCTTCGAGAAACAGGTGTACGGTTGCGCAAGGTGCGTGGGCATCTTCTTGCACCTCCTTAAACGTTTTTACGTTTTTACGCACCGACCCGTTTTCTTAAAGGAAGGAAGAAAAGGATGAAGAAATCTGTTCCAATCATGATCTTGATTTGCCTGGTTTTCTCGATTCACTGTAACCGGGACAATCGTGACAAATCAAAGGATATCGATGAGATTGTTCTGAACCCGAAAGATGAGGTTGTTAATATCGAGTTCACAAAAGAGAAGAGGACTCTTGTTACCGGTATAAGATACACTCGATTCTTCGTTTACAATGAAGACGTAAATGATCGTATGTACATATACGTGCATGGATACGATGCGGAAGAAGAAAAAAAATTGGTTGCCAAAAAATACGATAGCCATTTGAATTTCATATCTGAAAAAGCGTTTCCCTTTGGGCAGGGGCCGGGAGATGTGGGAGAGGGGACCACCTTTTGCCAGGCGGGCGATCATATTTACGGGCCGGATAATGTCACCAGACGTGTCAATATTTTCGATAAAAACCTCAATTTTATTAAGTTTGTAAAAATATTAGACCCTGTTATTTCCACTATCTTTACCGAAGGCGGCGACAGTTTTTTTGCCTTTCATAAAAAAAGTGTCCCGGAAGGATTTACTTATAATTTCATTCATTCTACGTTTCCCACTTTAAAGAAAAAGGTAGTCAATTGCAGCGGTACGTTATGGTTGTGGGATAAACGCAAAAAAATGATTATCGGTTTACAACCGGAACTTTCATTTTTTATTAAAAAAGAAAGAGTCTATTTCTTGAATGCATCGGACTATCGGCTCATTATGTTCGATTTGAATGGTAATAAGTTAAAGCAGGTACGGCTAAACATAAACAAGCCAATAGTACCGAAGGAGAAAAAAAAAGAGTGGTTATTCGAGCAGTTGGGAAAATTTGGCGTAGACAAGTGTATTTTGGTGGATAAAGTACAGCCGGCATCGTGGGCTGTGCCACTAGAAAAAGGGTTTGCTGTAATAAGGAGAAAAGATTACTCAACCAACTGCCAGGGGATGGCGGAAGCGGATTATTTCGATTATCAATTAAATCACATAGGAAAAATAAATATTCCCTGCTTTTATAGCATATTTGGATTGAGACACAGTCGAATGCCGCAAACATATCATTACCAGGACGGCTACCTCTACCTGATCTATGAAGATGAGGAAACCGAAGAGTTCTACCTGGAAAAGTGGAAGGTAGAGGAAAAATTATGAAACGAATCAATCGTGTCAATAATTAAGAAATTGCTGGGTTATGCTTAGAAAAAAATTGCCGGAGAGAAGTAAACCATATGACTCTTTTTTCGTATAACTTATTTAATCATTTAAGAATTTCCCAGGAGGTCGTATGAAAAAATTATTTTGGATTGTTTTAATGACTATATTGTTGACCGGTTTTGGTTTAACCATAAACGATGCCCGGCTGCTGAGGTTTCCGGATATTAACGGGGACCTGGTTGTATTTGTGTATGCCGGGGATATCTGGACCGTTTCCGCCAAAGGCGGCGATGCCAGGAAACTGACATCCGATGAGGGAATGGAAGTGTTCCCTAAAATATCGCCGGATGGTAAATGGATTGCTTTCTCAGCCGAATATTCGGGCTCACGGCAAGTTTATGTTATGCCCTCTAGGGGCGGTACGCCAAAACAATTGACCTATTATAACGATGTCGGCAGCATGCCTCCCAGGGGGGGATTTGATTATATTCCATTGGATTGGACCCCGGACAGCCGGCAAATCCTGGTTCGAGCCAATCGCACCCCTTTTGGGAAACGAATGGGTAAGTATTTCCTGGTCAACAGGACGGGAGGTTTTGAAACACCCCTCCGGATACCGGAGGCGGGTTTCGGTACCTTTTCTCCCGATGCCAAGAGTATTGTTTATACGCCCATCTGCCGGGAATTCAGGACATGGAAACGGACAAAAGGCGGACGCGCCCAGGATGTATGGACCTATGACCTGGTGAACAATACCTCGAAACGTATCACTACCTTCACCGGGACCGACCAGCATCCCACCTGGTATAACGATAAGATTTATTTTCTCTCGGACAAGAATTTACTGCTGAATTTCTGGAGTTACGATTTGAAAACAGGGGACTTTAAACGAATCACAGACCATAAAGAGTTTGATGTGCTGTGGCCCTCCGGTCATGATGGGTTGGTGGCTTATGAAAATGGCGGTTATATTTACATACTTAACCTGGACACGGGGAAAAGCAAAAAAATCACGATTAATACCCGGTTTGATAATCCCAACCGGCTCCCTTATTTTAAAAATGTATCGGAATTTATCTCTTCCAGGTATGGCGCCGGGATATCCCCGGAAGGTAAGGCAGCGGTTTTTGATGCCAGGGGAGATCTCTTTACCGTGCCGGCTGAAAAAGAAAAAAACGTCACGGCCAATCTCACCCGCACCCAGGGTGTGCGGGAGATGTACCCGGTCTGGTCGCCGGATGGTGAGTGGATTGCTTATATTTCGGATAAAACCGGGGATTATGAAATTTATATAATGGACCCGAAGAAAAAGAAAAAAACAGTCCGGCTTACCGGGAACCACAAGGTTTGGAAATTCCCGCCGGCCTGGTCTCCCAACGGGAAAATGCTGGTTTTTGCCGATATAAACCGCCAATTACAGTTACTGAACATTCAATCGAAAAAAATAACCCTGCTGGATAAAGGCTACCTGGACAACATCACGGATTACCAGTGGTCCGGTGATTCCAAATGGGTCGTTTACACCAAGGAAGGGGAAAACAAGTTGAGCATCATCCGGGTATACTCCCTGGAAAAGAAAAAGTCTTATACCTTAAGCAGTGGAAAATACAATGATTTCGCCCCCACCTTTTCCCAATGTGGGGGATACATATTTTTTCTTTCAGACAGGGATTTCGAGTTGGATGTCCAGGAAGACGTTGCCGCCCTGGAATTCGACTATGTTTACAGGACCACCACCCGTATGTATGCAATGGCCTTGACAAAGGATGTACCACCCCTTTTTAAAGAAGTCGCCGGCATAACCGAAGAGAAAAAAGACAAAAACGATAAAAAAGAAAAAAAAGAGATCGATCCCGTGATTATAGACATCGATGGAATCGAAAACAGGGTTGCCGCATTTCCGCCGGAAACTGCCAATTTTACATCTATTGCAGATATAGGGGGAAAGGTTTTGTACAGGAAAGACAGTGAGCTGCGTTTATATGACCTGGAAGAAAAAAAGGACCAATTGGTGATAAAAGACGCCCAATTGGTTTCCCTTTCAGCTAATAAGAAGAAACTGCTTTATAAAACCGGCGAAGAGTGGGGAATCATCGATATTAAACCGGGGCAAAAAGTGGGAGATGGCAAACTGGAATTGGAAGACCTGGAGATGAAAATCGACCCGGTGAAGGAGTGGCGGCAAATCTATGAGGAAGGTTGGCGCATCTACCGGGACTGGTTTTATGTCGGGAATATGCATGGGGTGGACTGGCAAAAAATGAAAAAGAAGTACGCCCAACTGCTGCCATATATCGGCCATCGCGCAGACCTCGACTATATCCTCGGGGAGTTGGTGGGTGAGCTAAATGTGGGCCACGCTTATGTTAACTGGGGTGACTTCGAGCAAGTGAAACGTGTGGATACCGGGCTTTTGGGCGCGGAACTGGAAGCGGATAAAGAATCCGGCCGGTACCGGGTATCCAAGATTTACCAGGGTGAAAACTGGAATGAACGAACCCGTTCTCCACTGACCGAGCAGGGCGTCGATGTTAAAGAAGGTGATTACATTATCCGGCTAAATGGATACGAGGTTACCACCAAAGACAATCCATACAAATTTCTTGAAAACACCGGCGGGAAAAAAATCACCATTACAGTCAATTCAAAACCCTCTGACCAGGGCGTACGCACCTCCTGGATAAAGCCGGTTACCAGTGAATTGGGGCTTTTCCTTTTGGACTGGGTGGAGTCCCGGCGAAAATTGGTGGACCGGCTGTCAAAAGGACGCATCGGTTATATCTATGTTCCCGATACCGCGGAAGATGGCAACCGCGAGCTCTTTAAGGGGATTTACACTTACAGCGACAAAGAGGCGTTTATTATCGATGACCGTTATAATGGCGGTGGATTTCCCCCGGGGAGAATGACCGAAGTACTGTCACGGAGGTCTGCCCATTACTGGTACAGGAGAAACCTTGAGATGCTGCCGGATCCGCAGTTTGCTTTGGATGGGCCCATGGTGATGTTAATTAACCATTACTCCTCTTCCGGTGGCGATGCCTTCCCTTACTGGTTTCGAAAAAAGAAGCTGGGAATCCTGATCGGTACGCGCACCTGGGGTGGACTGGTGGGATACGGATGGAGTCCACCCCTGGTGGATGGACCTTCTTTTGCAGTTCCCATGTCTGCTTTTGTCGACACAGATGGCGAATGGATGGTAGAAGGTACCGGTGTCCCCCCTGAAAAAGGGTTTGAAGTCTATGACCGTCCCGAAGAGATCGTAAAAGGAAAAGACCCCTCTATAGAAGTGGCTGTAAAGTATTTACTGGAACAACTGGAAAAAAACCCGCCAAAACAACCGAAAAAGCCGGCTGATCCGGACCGGTCCAAATGGCATGAGAAAATGAAAGATAATTAAGGGGCATGTCCGACAATGCGAAATTTTCCGATTCAATGAACGAATTGTAACGGGCGGGGAAACCCCGCCCCTACCTTGACATATAGAACCTACGGGGTATTCTGGGCGATGAGGAGTATATTTGTCTTAGTCCGGGTAGGGGCGAGGTCCCCTCGCCCGCATCCTGTTGTCATGTTCCCGGGCAGCCTCCGGGGAAAAAATCAAAAAAAATTCAAAAAGGTGTTGAATCTAACAGGAATTATGATATCATCCTATCTCCAACCCTTGAGGTGAATAATGGAAAAATTTGAACGCAAAGCAAACGAGGAGGCGTTGGCTCGCAGAGAAAAAAAGAAACCCTCGCCTAAAAAAAACGATATAACCTTAGTGGTGGAGTATTGCAAGGGCTGCGGGTTATGCGTAGATATCTGTCCAACCGGTACACTGCAGTTGAAAGATAACATCGAAAGTAAATTCGGGGTTTCGGTAAACGTCGATGCACCGGGGTACTGTATCGGATGCAAAATGTGCGAGCAGCGCTGCCCGGATTTTGCCATATTTGTCAACTACGAAGATGAAGAAAAAAACGAAAAATAAAGAAGGGTAAAAATGAGTAAAAGGGAAGTATTACAAGGAAATATTATTGCAGCCAAAGCGGCTGTGGCCGCGGGATGTAATTTTTTTGCGGGTTATCCGATTACTCCTTCATCGGAAATCGCCCAGTATATGTCGTTGGAACTGCCCCGGTTAGGACATGATTTTATTCAAATGGAAGATGAAATCGCTTCCCTGGGCGCATGCATCGGCGCGTCCCTGGCAGGGAAAAAAGTCTTAACCGCCACCAGTGGGCCGGGTTTTTCCCTGATGCAAGAACAACTGGGAATGGCTGTGATGGCGGAAATCCCCTTAGTTATTATTAATGTGATGAGGGGCGGCCCTTCCACGGGATTGCCCACCAAACCGGCCCAGTCAGACATGATGCAAGCGCGGTGGGGAACCCACGGCGACCATCCCATTATTGTTTTATATCCCGCGTTTGCCAGGGAGATTTACTGCGAAACCATCCGGGCCTTTAACCTGTCCGAACAGTTCTGGAACCCGGTTATCGTATTACTGGACGAGGTGATTGCCAAAGCCCATGAAGACATCTCAATTCCCGATCAAAAAGATATCTCCATATATACATCCAAGGAGACCGAGGTTGAAGATTTGAATATTTACGACAGGGCAATCGGGGAAAATCCCCCCCGGGTCGATTTTTTCAAGGGCTATCCCATCCACATCGACGGCCTGGAACACGATAAACACGGCTGGCCCACTACAGATCCGGATACGGTCGACCGGATGCAGACCCTGAGAATGCAAAAGATATATCACTACCTGGACGAGATTATCACCTACAAGGAATATTATATGGATGATGCGGAGATCATGATTTTCAGTTTTGGTGTGTCGGCCCGTTCTGCCCTGGCCGCGGTAAAAATAGCACGGGAGCAAGGGATCAAGCTGGGTTTATTCCAGGCGAAAACGGTGTGGCCTTTTCCCAAAATTGTTTTAAGAGAACGATTTAAGCGAATCAAAAAGGTGCTTACCGTGGAATTAAATATGGGGCAAATGAAATACGAGATAGAGCGGGTGGCCCCTGATGATGTAGAAAAAAAAGCACTTCTGCGGGCCAATGGCATTCCCTTCACACCCCTTGAGATCATAGCGGCAGTCAAGGAGTTCAAATATGAGAGATTATGAAAAGTATATACGGTACCGGACGTTTCCAACGCCCTGGTGCCCGGGATGCGGAGATGGCGTTATATTAAAAGCGATTGCCATGGCTTTTTCCGACCTTAAACTGGAGCCGGATGACATCGTAGTGGTTGCCGGTATCGGGTGTTCCGGCCGGACGCCGACATTTTTTAATACCAATACCCTTCATGTCACCCACGGCAGGGCACTTACCTTTGCCACCGGGATCAAACTGGCTCGACCGGAGAAAATGGTGGTGGTGATTTCCGGGGACGGCGATGCCCTGGCTATTGGAGGCAACCACTTGATCCATGCGGCCAGGAGAAATATCGGGCTAAATATGATCTTGATAAACAATGGAATTTACGGGATGACCGGCGGGCAAGTCTCACCCCTTACGCCGCAAAAATTCGTTACCGAGACAACCCCTTATGGTAATATCGAACCCAAATTCATGGCCAGCGAACTGTTGATCGCGGCCAGGGCCTCTTTTGTAGCCAGGGAAACCGTGGTCCGGTTCCATCCCCTTAGACAGGTGATAAAAAAATCATTCCAGCATAAGGGTTTTTCTGTGGTAGAGGTTATCAGTAACTGCCATATTAACCTGGGGCGCAGGAATAAGATGAAAGACCCTATTTCCATGACCCGGTGGATTGAAAGCAGGAGCATTGCCAAAGCGCAATATGAGAAACTGGCTCCCGAGGAGCAAAATCATAAGTACCCGGTGGGAATACTTAAAGAGGATAAAGAGCGGCTTGAATATTCCGAGCTCTACTATAAACACATTGTCCCTACTGCACAAAAGCAAGACCGGGAAAACAAGGGGGCAAAATGAGCAGGTTTGAAATCAGGTATGCCGCGGTGGGCGGTCAAGGCATTCTTACTGCCGGTGCCTTATTGGTGGAGATCGCGGTTCAAAAAGAAAACAAATATGCGCTGGCAAGTCCCACGTATACCGCTACTGTCAGGGGTGGATCCACAAAAGTGGATGTTATTATTTCCGATGAAAAAATCATTTTCCCTCAAGCCGATGCTATAGATTTTTTTGTTTGCACCTATCAGAAAACCTACGATCTCTATAAAAGCAGGGTGAAAGATGATGCCGTTGTTATTCTTGACACCCACCTGATCAAAGAGTTGGGTGACACGAAAAATTGGAAAATTTACCAGGTTCCCATTATCAATGAGACCAAAAAACAACTGGGGAACATTATTTTAACATCGGTGGTAACTCTTGCTATAACCCAAAAGCTGACAAAGATTATTGAATACCAAAATATGGTGGATTTTGTAAAAGGATGGGCACCCAAAGGTTTTATCGACTTGAATTTAAAGGCTATCGATTTGGGAAGAAGCCTGGTTTCATAGGTGAAAGAATGAATTTTGTCGAAGAATTGGAATGGCGGGGTATGATCCACGACATCATGCCGGGAACAGGGGAACAACTGCAAAAAGAGATGACCACAAC
>Ga0114923_10002495_pt1 | contig 12461 bp, 12 predicted proteins | sample SumtaG_FD_89578 | JGI IMG/M metagenome (GOLD analysis project Ga0114923, IMG submission 89578) | Deep subsurface microbial communities from Indian Ocean to uncover new lineages of life (NeLLi) - Sumatra_00157 metaG | ecosystem: Environmental > Aquatic > Marine > Oceanic > Sediment | place: near... | reverse complement strand
TCCTCGGGAAAGGATAGGTCTGCATCAAGGATTATGTGCGCTGAGGCGCCCTGCAGGTCCAGGTCTAGCAGGCCGGTGCGGAAGCCCCTTTTCACCAGGATAAGCGCGGTAACTGCCGAGCAGAGGCTTTTGCCCACTCCGCCCTTGCCGCTGGTAAAGACCAGGATCTTCTCTATTCCGGAGAGTCGTTTCTCAATTACAGCAGTTCTCGGATCAATCACATTTCCTCCAGGATTATGGAAGCAATCGAAACACCGCGCCCCTTAATTACACTGAAATCCGGACTGCCGCATCCGGGACAGCGGATGAATACATGGGCCGCTTCAGGCAGGTAATGAATCGCTTCTCTCTCATCTTCACTCAAACCTTCCTGATCCTGTAAAGCCCACTCCTTCTTACAGAAGTTGCAGCTAAAGAGAGCCGGATCGGACTTGATATGGATTACATCTTCATTAAAAGGATAATCAACCAGCCTGGTGTTAAGACCGCTGCGGAAGATTTCCTCATCTATTTCCTGAAGTTCGCCAAAAAGAATATTGACAGATTTAACTTGAAACCTTTTCCCCTCTTCCTGTTCATCCAGGTGATTTTTTACACTCTCAAGTACAGCTTCTGCCAGTGCCCATTCATGCATAATGAGAATATTTTTAGACCATTATGGCAAAATGGTCAACTACTGCAGTATTGATAATTCACTTGACAGAGCTTGACAGAGAATATGGTTCGTGTTACTATTTATTCATTCGTAATACTATACAGATAAATTATCTTACATATCAGGAGTTCCAATGCGTATTAATCGGGTGCTTATTTTGCTGTGGCTCATGCTGTTTGTTTCCTATTTCTCTTTTACCGGCGGACAGAAGGAAGAGGCAGACGGGGACACAACATTACAGTCTGCATCCCCCGGGACAGGCACGATTATCTTTACTGCCAATGGTGAAGATTTTGTGCGAAAAGGCTTCATTGACAAGCAGGGCTGGTCTATTTCCTTTGACCGCCTTTACATCAACCTGCTCGACCCTACCGCCTATATGTCTTCCGGCCAGAACGCCGTTCTGGAAGGGACCCACTGGGTCGATCTTGCAGCAGGCAATGATGAGGCTGAGCCGATTGAGATAGGCCGTCTCAAGAAAATCCCGGCAGGAAACTACCAGGCCTTAAAGTTCAAAATCCGAAAAAAGAGCAGTGGATCGTTTCAGGGCTGCTCCATGGTCCTGATCGGCAGGGCAGAGAAAAAAGGTCTGTCAGTGCCTTTCATCATCAAACTTGAAGAGGAGATGGATTTTGACGGCAGAGAAGGGTATGTGGGCGAAGAGCTTAAAGGGATGCTTCTTCCGGAGAAAGTGACGAGCGTAGAAATGACCTTTCATTTTGATCACATTTTTGGCGACCAGGAGGCCGCCGCAAATGATCACATCAATACCGGTTCCGTGGGCTTTGATTTTTTTAACCAATTTGCCCAGAACGGTAAGGTGCATGTCTGCCAATCTGAAATGAAAAGTGCCGCCTGCTACGACACTCTGGTCAGGGCCATCTGGACCCTTGGCCATCTCGGCGAGGGCCACTGCGATATATCCAATCAATCTTCGGCAGGGGAGCTTTAAAAAAAATGATCTCTAAAACCCGGGCCATGGCCACACTTTTCGGGCTGATGCTCTGTGCCCCTGCATCCCCCCTATACTGCCACGGCGCCATATACGAGGTCCTCGCGGGAGGCGTTGTCGGCATCAGGGCCTCCTTCGACACCGGCGAACCTATGGCCGCGGCCCGTGTCCTGATCTTTGCCCCGGATCAACCCGAAAAATACTACGAAACAAAGACTGACCGGAACGGAATTGTCTGCTTCAGTCCTGACAGAAAAGGCTTGTGGGTGATACAGGTGTTGGCCGAGGGGGGACATGGTCTGCGGGTCAATCTCCCGGTAGACTCCTCCATGAGCGTGCAGCAGACAGCAGGCAGCGTTTCGGGCAGTTCTTACCTGCAGAAGATTATCATGGCAATCGCCGTGGCCTGGGGGTTTATCGCCACCGGCCTTTTCTTTAGCCGAAAAAGGGGCAAAGGATAATGCACATCCCCGATGGCGTTCTTGACATAAAAATCATTGCCGGGGGCTTCACTGCCGCCGCCGGTTTAACCGCCCTGGCTCTGAAAAAGGTTAAGCACGATGACATTCCCCGGCTGGCGGTAATGGGGGCATTTTTTTTCGTGTCCTCCCTGATACACTTTAAGGTGGGGATTACTTCGGTCCATCTAACCTTTATCGGTCTAATGGGAATCATTCTGGGCATCCCCTCCACCCTGGCCATTCTAACCGGACTCTTCTTTCAAGCGGTAATGTTTCAGCACGGAGGTATCTCCACACTGGGTATCAATACCATAATCTTCGGCCTGCCCGCACTATTGGTATATGGCGCCTTCCTGCCCCTGGCTAAAAGATGGAAGGGCCGCCCATTTTGTTTAAGCCTGGCCGGTAGTATCCTCGCCGGGCTGACCATACTGATAGCCGCCGGGCTTATCCTGGTAATTATCAGGTTTTCAGGAGATGAGTTTACCGGTGTCGCCTTTGTGTTTTCTGCAGCCCATGGAATGCTCGCTTTCGTGGAAGGAGCCATCACCTTCTTCATACTCCGGCGGTTGCTTAAAATAAAGCCTGAGATGCTCTATGCTTATAAATCCAGCCCTCCGGAATCTACCGGCTGAGTCATTACTGATATGGAACTGGACCAATACGCCATGCTGCGATCTCCTATCCATTCCTGGGATGCCCGCTGGAAACTTCTAGCCCTGGCGCCGTTGATTTTCGTCGGTGCAGCAATCAAGCACCCACTCGGCCTGTTGTGTGTAGCCGGAGTGTCTTCGGCTATGGTAATTATTTCCAAACTTCCCATTCGACATGTACTAAAAATACTTAAAGGACCATTTTATTTTATCATCATCATGACACCTGTGCTGATGCTCACATCCGGGGGAGAGCACCTTGTTTCCTGGGGAGTGATTTCCGTGTACAGGAGCGGCCTTTACATAGCGGCACGCCTGGCAATAAAAGCCCTGAGCGTTATGCTTCTCTTTATCTGCCTCTTCGGTACTACCCGACTGCAGGAATCGATGAAAGCCATGGAATTCTTCAAGCTACCGCCGATTCTCCTTGCTTTATTCTTCTTCACCTACCGCTACATCTTTTTGTATTTTGAAGATCTGGGCAAAATGCTCACTGCGGCCCGGTTGAGGGGGTACACTGTCTTGAGGGGGCTTAAGGATCTAAAGTCTACAGTGAATATCATGGTAACCCTGCTCATCAGGAGCTACGAGCAGAGCGAACGGGTTTACGCAGCTATGAGGCTGAAAGGATACACAGGCGCTTTCCCTACGCTACATCGGTTTAAAACTCAAGTTGCGGATATACTTAAAACCTCTCTGCTCCTCAGCCTTTCAATCCTCATTGTATACATGGATATGCTGTGAAAAACAATTATATCCTTCAAGCTGAGAATTTAAACTTCTCCTATCCTGATAAAAACGATGTCCTAAAACAGGTGTGTTTCCGGATTTCCAGTGGCGAGCATGTCGGACTGGTCGGTCCCAACGGCTCCGGAAAGACAACCCTTTTTCTCCTGCTCTGCGGCATCCTCGCCCCTAAATCCGGCAGGATTACAGCCGGGGGAAAGAGAGTAATCCCCGGGCACTTCAACCCCAACATCTCATACCTGTTTCAGTCGCCGGAAGATCAACTGTTCTCACCAACGATCTTTGACGATGTCACCTTCGGTCCGCTGAATATGGCGCTGCCCAGGGAGGAGGTGGAAAAGAGGGCGGCCCGAGCTTTGGAGCAGGTGGGCTGCAGTCCTCTGGCGGAGCGTGCCCCCCACCATCTTTCAGGGGGAGAGAAGCGCCTGGCCGCTTTTGCCACTATACTTTCCATGATGCCGGATATCATCCTGCTCGACGAGCCCACCTCCAACCTGGACAGCCTGAACCGGAGGAATGTCATCAACATTATTCGGCAGATGAAGCAGACCCTGGTGATCTGCTCACACGACCTTGAGTTCCTGCTGGAGACCTGCCGGCTGGTAATCCTGATCGACCAGGGACGTATTGTCAGGGAGGGACCGATAGTAGAACTCCTCTCCGATGAAAAGCTGATGAAATCCCACAACCTGGAAAAGCCCCATTCCCTGACACCCCATAACCGCCTCTCTCACAATCATCGCTGAATAACCTATAATGTGGTGCCGGTTGTAGTGGCTACAAACTGACCATGCTTTACCCCACGGGTACTGACCAGGCTGTCCGCCATCCGTTTCACCTCCCTGGCTTTTCCCTTGAGCACTACTGCTTCCAGGCAGTTGTGCTTATCCAGGTGGGCGTGCAGGGAAGCAATGATCAGGCCGTGATCTCGGTGCTGTACATCGGTCAATTTCTGGGCCAGTTCATGCTCATGGTGGTTATACACTAAGGTAGTCACCCCGGCAATTTCAGTCTCTTCGCTGATCCATTCCCGCCGCACCAGGGCATCCCGGATCAGGTCTCGAATTGCTTCTGAACGGCTGGCATACCCCTCCTCTGTAAGAAGCAGATCGAACTTGTTGAGCAAATCTTCCTTTAAAGACACACCGAATCGCTTTAACATGCTTTACTCCTCTCCTGAAATCATAGCATAGAATTATTCCCATTGAAATTCTCATTTGCCACTTAACTATCTTGTTTTTTTACCGGACTTCTGTAATAATTGAATCAGATATTAGAGTGATCCGGGATCGCATTGACTATAAGCTTATTTTGAAGAATAGCTAATGAATGTATAGCAATAAAAAAATCTTTGAACATACCTGGCATGCTGTTTTTGCTCTAAACAGTAGAGGCGTAATTACCTACACTAATCCCGCATTTACTGAGATCTTCGGCTATACCTCTGAAGAAGTGCTCAATAAAGAATTTATTACGCTGATCGACGGTGATTTTAAGAAAATTGTTCAGAAAAAATTGGAGAATTACAGCAGGCAAAGCATTAATCCGGAAGCGACTCCTACAACCAGAGAGATCCTCTCTCTTACCGGCCTTCACCAAAGCGGCAGCTTACTCAATATAGATCTATCCTTCCTGCCTAAACAGCAAAATGGACAGAATAACATTATCGCCTTTGCCCGTGATCTTACCTCACATGATAGGCTTTTCAGAGAGCTTAAGGCCAGCAGAGACAGCTATTGGGCATTATCAGAGACCACCTCTGATGCAATCCTGCAGATAAACCAGGACTTCACCATCCAGTTTGCCAATACAGCCATAAAATCGATTTTTGGCTATAGCAACAAGGAACTGAGAGGAAAAGGGTTCGACCTGCTCTTTCCTCCCTCCATTTATAAAAGGTATAACGCTACCTTCCATAAATATTTCATTATTGACGATCAGCACCGGAAAGCTAAGAGGCTGGCCAATACCATAGAAATACTGGGACAGACCAGGAAGGGGGAGATCATTCCCCTTGAAATATCTGTCGGTAATTCACGTAGTGTGGCCGGCAGTAGGGTTCTTACCTGTATTGTACGCGATATCACCGAACGGAAAAAAACCGAGCGCAAATTGAGGTACCTGGCTTATCATGACAAACTCACCGACCTCGGGAACAGAGATTTCTTTAATATTTCACTTGATCATTTTCTCGCCCAGGTCAAACGCTCTGAAGACACAATGGGCGCTCTTCTGTTCCTGGATCTGGATGGCTTCAAAAAAGTAAATGACACTCTGGGCCATAACATTGGTGATATGATATTAACGGAATGTGCACGGCGGCTGAGCAACTGCCTGCGGGAAAGTGATATTGTCTACCGCTTCAGTGATGATGACAATTATCCGGCAAAAACAAAGGAAGATCTTTTCCGCTTTGGTGGTGACGAATTTGTAATACTACTGACCAATATTAAAAAGACAACGGATGCTGCAATAGTAGCGCAAAAAATCATTGACAGTGTTAAGCGGCCCTACTTTGTAAAAGAATACAAGACTATTTCCAAGATCAACCTGGGTGTCAGTGTAGGCATTGCCCTGATACCGGATAATGGCGACGATCCCGCTTCTTTGATCAGCAGCGCCGATGTGGCCATGTATAAAGCCAAGGAGCTCGGCAACCGCTATATGTATTTTACCCAGGAAATGAATAAGCGGGCCACTGAAAGGCTGCTCATCGAAAACGGCATCAGGAACGCATTGGAAAATAGCACTCTTGAGCTGCACTACCAGCCTCTGGTTAATATCGATGGCAAGATAAAAGGAATCGAGGCATTGATCAGGTGGCCCCATCCTGAAATGGGCTACATACCTCCAAAGGAGTTTATCCCGATTGCCGAAGAGACAGGCTTGATTATTCCCCTTGGTGACTGGGTCTTTGAAACCGCGTGCAGGCAGTTGAAAAAATGGCATAATGCCGGCTTTATTGATATTGATATGTCCATTAACTTCTCTTTTCAGCAGCTCAATCAGGAGAAGATTATTGAAAAACTGATAGGAATAATTGACAAAACCGGAATCAATCCTGCAAATCTCAAAATAGAGATCACAGAAAGCAGTATTATGAAAAATCCGGCGGCAGCCAGGGCAATTATCGAGAAAGTAAAAAATAATAAGACAGGCGTACGGATTGCTATTGATGACTTCGGGACCGGCTATTCCTCTTTAAGCCATCTTTCCCAGCTTCCCGTGGACATTATAAAAATCGACCGCTCCTTTGTTACGAATCTTAACAACCCGACCAATGAAAAAATTATTAACACTATTATTGCCCTGGCTCACAGCATGGACATCGAGCTGGTAGCCGAGGGAGTGGAAACGCAGGCTCAGTTCGAATACCTCTCTTCAAAGAAGTGCCACACCTTCCAGGGTTACTACTTCAGTAAAGCCGTGGCTGCTGAGCAGATGTTGCCCCTACTCACCCGTGGCATCCTGCCATAAGCAATCCTGCCCCAGGTGATTCTGTTATATCCATAATATCCGCCGCCGGGATCTTGAATTCTTTTAATCTAATGTGTTAGTTATATTACGTGATAAGAAGACGTTTCACCTTCAGGGGCATCATCCAGGGCGTGGGCTTCCGGCCAACCGTGTACCGTTGCGCCCTCTCCCTTGGGCTGACCGGCTACGTGCAGAATCGAAGATCAGACGTGGTTGCTGAAGTACAGGGGCCGGAAGAGAGAGTAGCTCTATTTCCCGAACGTCTACGGGAGATCCTTCCCCCGGCAGCGCGTATTGACGGCCTGGAGAATGAGGAAATCGACATCCACGAAAGCCCGGACTTTGTCATCACCGAAAGCCTGGCTACCAGCTACAGCTTTCCGCCCATACCCCCTGATCTGGCCATCTGCAGCGAATGCCGGCGGGAGCTCTTTGATCCCGCCGACAACCGCTACCTCTATCCCTTTATAACCTGCACCCAGTGCGGGCCTCGTTACTCTATTGTGGAAGAGACTCCCTTTGACCGTGAAACAACCTCAATGCGGAACTTTATTCAGTGTAAAAACTGCCTGCGGGAGTATACCGATCCTCTTGACCGCAGGTTTCACTCCCAGACCAATTCCTGTTTCGAGTGCGGGCCGATGCTTACTCTTAAAGACAATAAGGGCAACATAATGGCAGGCAATCCGCTGCTTGCCGCCATAGAGGCACTTAAAGAAGGCAGGATCCTGGCTCTTCAGGGTATAGGCGGCTTCCACCTGGCCGTTGATCCGCGCTTTTCCAAAAGTGTCAGCCGCCTGCGACGGGACAAGGAGCGGCAGAGGAAGCCATTCGCCCTTATGGTTCGTGACCTCGAAACTGCACACAGGCTCTGCCTGGTAACCGAGTCCGATGCCCGGAGGCTGCTCTCTGCGCAAAGCCCGATAATTATCCTACCTGTTTTAAAAAACATTCCCTCTTACTTCAACAGTGTCTCTGATATGTCGAGCCTTGGTATAATGTTGCCCTATACTCCGCTTCATCTGCTGCTCTTCCTGCACCCGGGTGTAAAAGTACCCTATGACGCTTTGATAATGACTTCCGGAAACTTGAGAAATGAGCCCATACTCACCAAACCGCAGGAAGCGCTGAAAAAGCTGGGCGCTACCGCCGATCTCTTTCTCTACCATAACCGAAGGATACTCTTCAGAAATGATGATTCTATTCTGCAGCAGGACCGGGGAGAGGGCGCTGCCATTATCCGCCGCTCACGGGGTATAGTGCCTGGTTTGATTACCCTGAAAAGCCCTGTTACCGCGGCTACCCTGGCACTGGGCGGTGATCTGAAGAATGCCCCGGCACTGGCCAGGGGTAAGGATGTTTACCTGGCGCCCTATTTAGGGGACCTCGATGATCAGGCTACCAGAGATGACTTTGAAAACCAGATCGACCAATTGCTCAATCTATATAGTATCAGGCCTGAAATCGTGGTTTTTGATCTCCATCCCGCCTATATTTCAAGCCGGTATGCCAGAGAGGGGAAGTGGTATAAAAAGGTTGAGGTACAGCATCACCATGCGCACCTGCTTTCGGTAATGGCTGAACATGGGCTCAACGAGGTAATAGGTCTCTCTTTTGACGGCACCGGTTACGGCAGCGACGGCAACATCTGGGGAGGAGAGTTTATGCAAGCCACCAGGTCAGCTTTCAGGCGCCTGGGGAGCTTTGCCGACTTCAGATTGCCGGGCGGCGAGGCTGCTATACTCAATCCCATACGTATAGCTCTTTCCCTGGTTGCCGGGCAGGTGCCCGGGGAGGAACTGAAGGAGATCTTTTGCGATATAACGAGAAGGCAGAGGGAGCTGCTCCTGGAGATAATAACCAGAGGTATTAATTCACCCCTTACTACCTCGCTGGGCAGAATTTTCGACGCGGCTGCCGCTCTCTTAAGTTTAGTGACTGATGTCAGTTATGAAGGCGAAGGTCCCATGAAACTGGAGAGTTTGGCAGCCGGGGAATCGGAAAGAGGGGTGGAATTTGAAGATGATTTATTAGCCGGCCTGCTGCCCTTCAGGAAACCGGAAACAGGGCCGGCTGATCAGGCTCGCCGGGCTCAACCGACCCAGTCGATCCAACCTGCTCAATTAACCCAACCGGCTCAATCAACCCAACCGGCTCAATCAACCCAACCGGCTCAAACCGGAGATAGCCGCCTCTTCCTGATCGATCCCAGACCCCTGCTTGCCTATCTGGCCGCCCGGAGAAAGCAGCGCTCCACCGGCGGGCTGGCCCTGTTATTTCATGAAGCTGTTGCTTTTGCTTCATATCACGGCGCCTTGAGAATGAGGGAGGAAACCGGTATCAATCAACTCGCCCTTTCCGGCGGTGTTTTCCAGAATTCCCTGCTCAGAAAGCTGATCCTTCCCCGCTTCAAAGAGGCAGGCTTTAAGGTATATACTAACCTGCTCGTGCCGCCTGGTGACGGCGGCCTGGCCCTGGGGCAGATCTATTTTGACCATCAGGAAAAATAATAACCGGAGAATAATATGTGTTTAGCCGTACCACTGGAGATAAAAGAAATTCTGGATAGCGAAAGGGCCCTGGCAATTCAGGGATCAGCAGAGATGGAAATTAATATTTCCCTACTTGATAATCCGTCAGCCGGCAACTTTGTAATTGTTCACGCGGGTTTTGCCATTGAGACCCTTGACATTCCTGAAGCCGAAGCAAGGCTCGATCTATTCAAACAAATGAGAACTGAGTAAATAATGCGCTTTAAAACAGAGCTTTCCAACCCTGAAATAATCAAACCCCTCCTGCGCCAGGTAGAGGATCTTGCCGGGGAAATGGGAAAGGATATTCGCATTATGGAAGTCTGCGGAACCCATACGGTTTCCCTGCGTAAAAGCGGCATCCATTCCCTGCTGCCCGAGAATATCAAGCTTATCTCCGGTCCCGGCTGCCCGGTCTGTGTTACACCCACAGGTTACCTGGATAATGCCCTTGCCCTTGTAGAAGATAACAGAGCCGTTATAGCGACTTTTGGCGATATGCTCAAAGTCCCCGGTTCAAATGGAATATCTCTTTCACGTTTTATAGGCACCGGCAGGGTCAGGATGGTCTACTCACCAACTGATCTGCTTGATATGGCACAGCAGAGCGAGAAACCGGTAGTCTTTCTGGGTATCGGTTTTGAGACCACCATTCCTATTGTAGCATTAGTATTTCTGAAAGCGGAGCAGGAGAAGATAGCCAACCTCTTCCTCTACACCGCTTTTAAGGTAGTTATTCCCGCATTGCGGGCGCTTCTCGATATCCCGGATAGATACATTGACGGCTTTCTATTACCGGGCCATGTTTCGGCAATTATCGGTACAGAGGCTTATTCCCTTCTCGAAGAACCGGGGGGAGTGCCCGGGGTAGTAGCCGGTTTTGAACCTGCGGATATGCTCTTTGCCATACTGCTCATCCTCAGGCAGATCTTCAAAGGTGAAAACCGGGTGGAAAACGGCTATCCCCGGGTGGTAAAAGCAGATGGAAATCCCCGGGCCCGCGAAATTATGGAGAAACTGCTTACACCCGGCAGCGAACCCTGGCGGGGACTGGGAATTATTCCTGACGGCAGTATGAAACTCAAGGATGAGTTCCGCCGGCTTAACGCAGATGTGATATTCGATCTTCCCGAAATCAAAGACTACGATCCCCCGGGATGTATATGCGCCCCGGTAATACTCGGTAAAAAATCACCTGTTGCCTGCAGCCTCTTCGGTAAAAAATGCACACCGGAAAGCCCGGTGGGCCCCTGTATGGTCTCTTCCGAGGGTAGTTGCGCCGCTTATTTGAAATATGGAGAGTAAATAACATGTCGAATGAAAATCATATTCCCTTTATCAAGCTGGAACACGGCAGCGGCAGCGCCCTTTCTCGCGACCTGATTGATCAGCTTATCTTTCCCATTTTCAAGAATAAGAATTATTCCCAGCTCTCCGACGCAACCGCCTTCTATTTGACTGAAGAAGCCTTGATTACCACAGACAGCTACGTTATTGACCCCCCCTTTTATCCTGGGGGCGATATCGGCAGGCTGGCCGTATTCGGTACCTGCAATGACCTTGCCGTGTCGGGAGGTAAACCGCATTACATCACCCTGGCACTGATACTCGAAGAGGGGTTTGCCTTGACCTCTCTGGAGAAGATATTGAAATCAGCGCTTGAGGCAGCGGAAGAGGCGGGAGTACACGTGCTCACCGGAGACACCAAAGTAGTGCCCAGAGGCAAGGGCGGCAATATATTTATAAATACCACAGGGGTCGGCCGGAGAGTTTTCCCCTTTCCACTGAATCCGCAAAGCATTAAAAACGGAGATGTGGTTATTGTGACCGGCCCTTTAGGCTCACACGGTATAACTGTACTGGCGGCCAGGGAAGAGCTTAAGGTGGCTAAACACCTGAAAACCGATTGCGCTTTTCTCTACCCACTGTGCAGCGAATTCTTCACCTTCGGTAGTGAGTTGAGATTCTTAAGAGACGCAACCCGCGGCGGCGCGGCCGCTATTCTCAATGAGATCTGCCAGAATCAGAGCTTTGGTATTGAGGTCATGGAAGAGACCTTTCCCGTTGAAGATGAGGTAGCACTGGCAGCTGAAATCCTCGGCTTGAATCCCCTGGAGATAGCAAATGAGGGAGTGGCCGTGGCTGTTGTTTCTCCATCCGCGGCTCCGGAAGTGTGCCGCAAATTAAAAAATCAGCCGCTGGGTAAAAGGGCGGCGATTGTAGGCGAGATAACCGGCAACAATGAGGGCCGGGTAATTTTAAAAACCACGGCCGGAGGCAGGCGCATTCTTGATTATCCGAGGGGGTTGCTGCTCCCCAGGATCTGCTGATTAACGGCCGGATGCAACAGTTTCCGCATTGAACGAATATGTCAGGGTCAAGCTGCCATACAGTATCTACACGCAGAGATTTGCTCACCGAAAGCCCTGCTACTCCCCCTGAAACAGCTATTATTGTAAAACGGAATGCTCTACCGGAAAACTCGCGTCTTGACATCCTATTCTACTTCTAATTATCCTGTATCTCCCTCTTTCTCCATGGGCGCTGCAGTAGACTTCAAAGAGCATTCTTTGAAAAGATGTTTAAGACGTTCCTTTTTGGATCCAGTACAATTACTCGCCCCCGGGAATCGACTGCAAGATCAAGACCAGCCGTTCCTTCTGCAAAGTGCTTGGGTCCCGCAACAACACCGATAAATCCTCCCATGGGATCATAAACCTTCACCCTGGCAAGCCCCTTTTCACTGGTCACAAAAGATCCCTCGTCAGTAATTGCAATATGGGTTGGATTACAGCAGCCGCAGAAACCGTCAATACTCACCGAGGAATGTCCCCAGCATCTTATAAACTTGCCTTCAGGCGTATAGTTTTGCAGTGAATGACGCCCTGGATTTACCACCCACAGCGTTTCATCCCTCCCAATTGCCACATCAAAGTAGGGGCTTGGAACGACAAATCCCTGTGCGCCGGGAGTGTTGTTTTCTTT
>Ga0114923_10002494_pt1 | contig 12466 bp, 11 predicted proteins | sample SumtaG_FD_89578 | JGI IMG/M metagenome (GOLD analysis project Ga0114923, IMG submission 89578) | Deep subsurface microbial communities from Indian Ocean to uncover new lineages of life (NeLLi) - Sumatra_00157 metaG | ecosystem: Environmental > Aquatic > Marine > Oceanic > Sediment | place: near... | reverse complement strand
ATTTTCGAGATCTTCGAGAACAATCACTACCTACTCGATACGTTTGAACAGGTTGATCAATTCTTACAGTCTTAATAAAAGCAATATCTTCCGCGTCTTCAGTAGGTTGAGCGTTGCCTACTTGCTGAGACATTTTGTGTACATACATATTTTACAAATATGTATTGTTATTGAATGTGTTATAGGAAGCTTAATTGAAGATGAAAGTAAAGACTTTCTCTGCTTCTTTGAAGATATTATTATAGATTCTTACTTGAAGAAGAATCTAGATTAATTTTAAATTTATTTGATTAGACGGAGATAATAACCTTTAGTAGATGGCATCTCCAAATAGTGTTCAGTACGATCAATTTTGACAATACCATCTACTGGCCAGTCAAAATACTGAACAATGGGGTCCATCTGTAAGATAATCGGTAATTGCTCGGGGCGGATTTTGTTTTCTGCAAGTTCTTCTCTACGTTCATCTTCATTGAGAAGATGGTGTGGATAATAAAAGGTATGAAGTGTTGGATTGTATACCAACTGTTTTGTCAAAAAGAATTGAGTTGAGATAAAGTTTAAACCCACAACACTTTCTTCTTTCTTATTCACATCTACCTCGCTAATAAACACCATCTTCAATTTATTGGGCGGATTGTAGTATCCAAGAGTTTTGGTGTAATAGTCGAATTTTGTTGTAAATTCACTTGTAGTAATGCTAAGACTCTCTCGCTCTCGACATAAATATACCACAACGGTATTTACGCTAGTTTTAGGATCGAAGTAGACATTACTCAAGGTGGTATTGAAATTAACATCTTCTTCTTTAGCCTTATTTCTATATTTTCTAACGAATTCTGGCAACATTCTTTGTTGCCACACGAATTCACTTTCTTTAGTTTTATCGAAGGATAATAAGAACATTTCATCTTCTGGGATTTCAAGACCGCGGTCTTGCATCATCTCTACCTGCGTTTTCTTTACCTTGAACCACACATAGGCTGCTCGCCTATCAACATCTTCAATATCTTCTTCCTCGAACAAAGGATTACAATGTGCATCATCCATTTTAAGATCACTTGAAATTGAAGTAAAATTTTTTAAAAAGTTCAATTTCTGTGAACTTTTTTTACGTATTCTAATAAATGGCGGACAAAAAGAGCAGAGGCTGGGTTTGGGCGTTAATTTTTGTTGTAGGTTTTATCCTCATTGCCGCTATTGTTATCATTGTTGTTGTTGCTTTAGAATCTGAAGGTACCAACAAAAAATGTACGTCCACTTCTGATTGCAATTCTGACCGGTTAATATGCACTCAAGAAGGTAAATGTAAAATAATAAATGGTGACACGTGCGAAACTGATGATCAGTGTGCTTCTGGTATATGTAGTGGATTTGTGTGCGTATCGGGTACTGGAATTACTGGAACAAATTGTATCACAAGAGGAACTGGTGCTTGTTCTGCAGGAGAAATATGTGATACAACATCTGGAAAATGTCTATCCGGTTATGGCAATCCGTGTCTTCTTGCAAGTGATTGTGCCTTCGCCAAATCAGTATGTGTTCAGATCACTGGTGGACCTGGATTTACAGGTCCACCAGGTCCTGGTATCTGTCTTGGTGGATCTGGAGCCGTCTGTAATACAGGAACAGATTGTGTTTCAGGCAGCTGTGTAGGAAATGTGTGTACTGGACCATCTGCAGCATCTCTTCCAGCGCAGTCGATGACACTTTTAGGAGCGCAGCAAGCCAACGGTCTAGCGATGGCTCCACGTCAAGGAGCAACATTTCTAGGTACGGATACCATGACTACTCCTCGCGTAAATGCTACATTTAATATAGCTAGTGCGCCAACTCGAACAGAAATGGTAGACAATTTCTGCACTCCTTCTCCATGTGAATTACGAAATCCTTTTAAAAAAATACGAAAAGACATGGTTATAAGCGACGCAAAACAAAGTCCCGTCATCGACGTCACTAATTATTCTAATTCTACATTGGCATTGACACAAGATGGTAGGATTATGCGTGAAACAAGAAATGGAACAAGAGATAGAGTGGCTAATAATGTTAGACTTGTCAGATTAGAGAGTTTTAACGGGACCTTATATGGAATAAGTGCAGACGGACGTGTATTTGCTTTGAACAACGATACTTTTGATACGCGAAAATGGACATGGACTTTAACATCCTTCCCAGTAGGTGTGACGCATACTAGTGCAACACTAAATGGTAGACATTTTTGGGTACAAACCAACGATACAGGATTATTGTATGACAGAAAACTAAGGGTAGTTGAAAGAGTTCCTATTAAGAATAAAAAGCGAGTATATGGTAACGATCGTAAGACTTATATTGAAATCGATACTGAAAACAATACAGGTATGCTTTTCCCCAACAGATCCCGAGTAAATAATGTAGCAGGTGCTATTATTACACACGATAATCAACTCAAAGTGTTGAAACCAAGTCAAACGGGACTTTTCTCTGATATCCGACTTATAAATTGGACACCAACATACATCAAACGTTGTTTATAAACATATTTACTTAGTTAATAAGTAAATACAAGATTAATTTCTATAGCTATAAATATTAATAAAACAATTCATATCTCGATCCTCCACCCATTACAGCTACTTCTCCTCTTGGAACTTCGTCTGTGATTCTGAAATCTAGTTCTCCAAGATTATCATAGGCTTCAACTTCTACAAAATTATAATCTCGCAGATCAATTTCAAGTTCATATAACTGAGCGCGTAGAGCACTTTTAGCGACTAATCTATCACTATCTTTTAGAGTGTAAACGTCAGATATTCCAGGATTTATCATATTGATTGTCTCAGACATCTTAGATCCCACATAAATCGGGGCACCGTAATTGTTAATGACATTAACTCGGGTATAGTTTTCCATTTTTAAATTGGGTTAATTTAAAATTTTGTAATCTTTTCTTTTCCTTACTTGTATTTACTTTACACTTAAGTAAATATTTCGTTTACATGTTTTTTTTTCGTTGTAATTCTTCATATTCCTTTTTGGAATGAACTACGATTAATCCTCCCATATACTTGTGATTGCGATCTTGGTAATAGAAATAGTTGGGCATCTCATCCGTTACTTCTAACAGCAATGGACCTGTACATGCAGATTTGCACCCCCATTGTGATTTCTTTCTCTCGCCACCTATAGAAGATGGTGTGAAGTAGAATTCGTGGTCATAATCTCCATAACGATTTGGTTCTTGCATAATATTGAACATATATTTATGTCCTCGAATCAGATGTAACGTACGTGCCTTGCTATTATTTACACAATATACCTTGCTATCACAATCTAAAGTGTAGGGATGGTCAATTTTACGCTGAATGACTACTGTAAATTGTCGTCCCTTCACTGTTTTATATATTTTTTTTTATGATAGTTATGACCTCTTACAAACCTAGGTTTGTAACCTGAGCTGGAGGATTTATTGTAGTGGGGCCAATACCCGGAGCTAGAGCTAGAGCTGTGAGACTTCTTGTAGCTACACTTGCCACATCCCGAGTCACGAGATTTCTTGTAATTGCACTTACGGCTTTTGCGTTTGCATTTGTAGCTCGAACTAGAAGATTTCGAGTACTTGCAGCATTTACCACAGCTGCTTGAAGAGCTGAAGCATTTGTCAGAGCTGCAAGACGAGCTCGAATAGCAACAGTCCGAAGAGCTGAAGCAACTCTTAGATCCGCAAGATGAGCTCGAACTGCAAGAATACTTACAGCAACATTTTCCGCAGCTGGAAGAACTAGAGCACTTGTCGGAGCTGCAAGAAGAACTGGAATAGCAGCAATCTGAGGAGCTGAAACAACTTTTAGATCCGCAAGAAGAGCTTGAGCTACAAGAGTAGCTGCAGCAACATTTTCCGCAGCTGGAAGAGCTTGAGCACTTGTCAGAACTGCAAGAAGAACTGGAATAGCAGCAATCTGAGGAGCTGAAACAACTCTTAGATCCGCAAGAAGAGCTTGAGCTACAAGAGTAGCTACAGCAACATTTTCCACAGCTGGAAGAACTAGAGCACTTGTCAGAACTGCAAGACGAGCTAGAGTAGCAACAGTCACTTGAAGAGCCGCAGCTACTAGAAGAGCTACATACACTGCTGCTAGAACAGCTGTATTTTTTGTAATGCTTCTTGTGTCGTTTCTTATATTTCTTACCGTCCGAAGAACAGCTAGAGTCGCTGTATCTAACGATTTTATATCCCTTCACACGATGGTCCGAAGATGAGCTACTGGATTTTTTGCAACACTTACGCGCCATTTAATTTTGGACGGAAAATTTTTTTCTTTTTAGGAAGACTTTGAACTAATCTTATTAAGCCTAATATTTATATGTAACGAAAATCTTTGTATTTTTACAAAGATAATTTTGTATATTTTATAACTCTGAATCGCCATATTCATTTTCATCTCCTTCGACCGTGTATTCTTTTCTAGCAATATGTCCTCCCAGAAACATTTTACTACGTTGTTCTTCTTCCTCGTTGAATTTAAAGACTTGTTTGAAACCAAAACCAGCCAAAAACATATTAAGCAATTTCAAGGCTGCTGTGATCTCTAATTCGCCAAAAGTAGTTTCATCTCCACAAAGCCGACAACTATATCCAGTATCCAGGGATCCCTCAGCAGGTTGACCGCATTTACAAAACACAGATTTATAACAATCGGATAAGCCACATAATCTTTCCTGAAGGGCATAGGATGCACCGTGTGCAATCATGACATCACGTTCCATCTCACCAAACCGTAGACCTCCCATCTTTGCTCTACCCTTTACAGGTTGCCTAGAAGTGGCACTATAAGGACCTGTTCTTCGCGCTTGGATCTTATCTTGAACATGATGTCGTAGAGCCTGGAAATAGGCAGGTCCATTATAAATCTCTGCCTCGATCTTACGTCCTGTAGTTCCAGAATACATAACACGTTTTCCTGTGTCTGAATATCCGTAATCACGTAAGATACTCTTGAACTTGGCTTTATCAAACGGTCGAAACGCTGTAGCATTTTGACGCTGACCTACAATAGCTCCAGCAACACCTGCGAGTAGTTCCATCTGATAGGCGATTGTCATACGGCTCGGTGTAGCATGAGAGTTTACAATGATATCAGGGATAATACCATCTTCTGTATATGGCATATCTTCTGGATCTAAGATTTTACCAATCGTTCCCTTTTGTGCATTACGTGGAGCAAATTTATCTCCTTCAATAGGAATTCTCATCATACGGAGTCTCACGTTGACAATTTTTACAGCACCATTATTGGTGACCATAACCTTGTCTACAATACCTTCTTCTCCGTATCCTAACAACAAACTATCATCGTGAATTTCTTCCTTACCTTCCATCACAACCTTGCCTACAACAGCCTGACGCTCTTTAATATGCGCACCCAATTTTGGCAAGCCGTTCCTACCGATATGTTGAAATCTAGTTTTGAGTTGTTCATCACTTATTTTGGTAGGACGTTGAAGTTTCTCCACTTTACCCCCTTCACTTTTAAATGTGACACGGTTGTTGTTGAATTTGAAAATACGAAACTTACCCATATCAATACTGGCTCGATTCCAAACTACAGCATCCTCTTGCGTGTTTCCAGTCCACTCCCCGAAAGCCACCCACACCATCTCGCCTTGAGGATAAGCATTGAGGTTGAGAAGTTGATTGATCTGAGGTTCAAATAAGGGTCGTGTAGGATAGGCCAATACCTTGTGCTTGCCATTGAAACAAGCCATATGATGTGCTCGCATAATACCCAAGGCTTGTTTAGCCATAGAACTTTGGTATGTATTCCGAGGACCTTGATTGTGATTAGGATAAGGGATGATATTGGCTGCTATACCCAAGATACTCGTTGGATCCATCTCCACATGAGTGAAAGGTATTTCGTTTCGAATCTTGAGCAAACTTGCACCAAGCTTCTCTAGATTCACCTTCAGAAAATCTCTTTTCTTTCCCTTGGACTTTTTCATTTCCTTCTTCAGTTCAGCATAGCGCAGTGCCAGCTTCTTTTCCATAACACGACGAGTTTTAGTATCTTCAAATGTCTCAGCTACGAAAAAGTCTACGGATTCAACCTCAAAACTGTCTACATACTCAATAACGCCTTCTTCAAACAATTTCTTGATTGGCGCACCGAGCAAATCCTTAGTAAGAATGAGTGGCAGATGTTTTTCCTTTCCACCCACTTTTACCGGTTCCACTACCAATAACGGTCTCACCAACCTTGAAGTATCTGTATGAATGAGAAGATTGTTCCGAGTATTGAGAGTAATCCCTGTATCTAGCGGAATCGCTCTTTCACGACGAGCAAGAACCATATGTCTACGAAGCGCTTTGCCTGCACACCAACCGAGGAATTTTCCATTTACCAACACCGGTGAAGTGTATCTTGATGAAGGTATAATAGAAAACAGATCAGACCCATCTTCGGCTTTAGCATTCAGAACCCTAGCAATCACATTATGATCGGGTTTTTCGTAAGTAACTTGAGCTGTTACTGCCAAATTCTTGACAATACCGCAATTGCTGCCTTCTGGGGACTCCACAGGGCAAATATAACCCCACTGAGTACCATGAATCATTCGTATGGATGGCTGCTTATCATTTCTGTTGGTTGCAACTTCTACACGATGCATGTGGCTGAGTAAAGCAATCACTGAATCTCGGTTGGGAGTTTGCGTCATATTGGTTTTCATACTACCTTGCACGCCCCAATTCGTACCAACAAAAGATGATTCGAAAGTTTGAGTAATACTAGTAGCAGCTTTGCCAATTTGCGTTTTGATATTTGCTGTATAATCAATAGTCTTCTTATCTGACAATTCCTTCTTGATATTATTTACAAAACGCCTCCATATAGCACGCATCAATTGATCCATGGCTCTACTGGCAGTTTCAAGGCGTTTGTTAGACCAACTATCTCGATCATCGTAAGGCATCAATCCTAGATTCACTTCAATAAGTCTGGCTACCATCATTGCCAGCATGTTACTCTTCAAGGTATAGATATTTTGGATTCTTCCCAATCCATTCAACTGTGGAAACAGTTCTTTGTGGATGAGAGTCTTCACTACTTCATCAACGCTTTCCGGGTCAAGAAGATCAGCACCACCTTTAATCCGAGCAATTTCTTGCTTCACAATGTCGGGTCTATCGTTAGGATACAGCATTCTCATCATGCTAGTTTCCAAAGCAACCTTGTGCTTCCACTCATCCCTGGTGAATTGCACAATCTTGCGGGTCATTTCTTCAGGCCAACTATCTGTATAGATAGCAGCACCCTCATCCGTAATACCAGGTTCTTGTAAGAGTTGAAGAATGTAAAACAATTTCTCTACACCAATATAGCGGTAATTGCCATCCTTCTTAGAAGTAATGGAGCTTTTTGCCGGTTTACGCGCTGTCTCTACCCTTTCTTTACCTTTTCTAGACCTTTTAGTAGGCTTAACCTCTGCTTTGAAGCGAGTTTCAAAGTTAACACGTTTACCTTTACCCATGACCAGATTCACACGAACCGATCCAGTGGGAGTTTCAATAGTAATGCTAGCTTCAGAATCTTTGTCCTTTCCACGTTTCTTAGAAGTTACAAATATACGATTCAACCGCAACTTTTCATGCAACAAGATCACCTTTTCTGAACCCGAAACTACAAAGTAACCAAAGGGATCACTTGGATCTTCCTCTATCTCTCGCAATTGACTTGGCGAGAGATTGTGGAGATAGCATCTCGATGAACCCAACATTAGTGGGATTGTCCCAAGATGTTTCTTGGTCTTTGAAGATTTATCTCCAAGTATAGTTCTGACGACTTTACCTGCCACATCTTTTTCCAAAACGACATAAGCATGGATATCCAATCCATAAGTGATACCCTTCTCGCGAGCCATTCGTGGGAAAAGCTTACGACCTCCTACACGAGGTCGAGTAAGACTTACGTGTTCAAATTTAATGCGACCACCTTGAACATGAATCACTTGATTTTGGATTAGTGGTACCAATCCAGTCTCAAGCCATTCATCATAACTGTCTCGGAGGAACTTGGAGAACCCAGTGTAACGTAAATATCTCAATAATAATTTACCATTTGCATCTACCACAATCTCCCCAGGAACACCAGGATCTGCCTTTTCCAGAGGCACCAGGCTCTCAGTCAGAGGATTTGGTTTGGGGATTAAAGATGCAATATCCTCGGGTCCTACTTCCGGTTCAAAAGCTTCTCCTGATACAATATCTCTAAGGAACGGGTCTATCACACTTTCGCTAACTGATTCGTTTTCCATAAGTCTTTGGGCACAACGCTTAACCGATTCACGTTTAATTCTTTCCGACAAATCGTTCCACGAGCGGACAATAGGTTTGGGTAGTGTATTTCTTATTTTTTCCCATTTTGGTTCATCAAGAAAGTCTTCTGACCACATTTTTTAAATGACAATGTATTAATTAAATAGGGTTTCCACAACAAAAAACATATACAAAATTTTCAATTTTTATTTCAAAATTTTATGTTTAGCTAAACATAAAATTTATTATGTACGCGGAAAGTGTGAACGTTTGACAGAATGCTGAATAAAAATTTGCCTTGATACCCAAGGGTTTGGTAACCGATCATCTAAATCGTTTAACGATCGTTTAGTTTTAGCATTTTTGCTAAAACAGTATGGATTTTCTAGTTCTTCGTCAAATTGGAATACATAGGCATCTATATCATCCTCTCGAAACTGAACCACACCTTCCATTTTTTGGAGGACAAAATAAAGAAAACAATTCAATTTTCTAAACTAGTAGGACGTAATTAAAAATATGTCCTGGTTATCATATGATATATTAGTAGACGTCATAAATTGTCTATCTTTTAGAGAAAGGAAGCGATTGTTGTGTCTTAATTCTACGTTTACTGACATTATTGGACGTTGGAAAAATGTTACCTTGAGGATGGCTAGTTTTGATATTGGTAAAAACAATTTTGCACAATACGTGGAGGAGTGTTTGTTATACGATATATGGAAAGTAAGAGATGTTTATCGTAATACTTCTCCAGACTTATTGAAACGAAACCGTGGTGCGATTTCAGAATCCTCAAAAGTATTTTTAGATAGAATTTTCTTGAATGGAAGACGAGTAGATATTGGTGTATTTGACTTTCAGACAGGAGATGCGGCTGCTTCCAAAAAATTAGACAATGCTACAAGGAAAAATTTCTTACAACATCTTCATAACTATGCGAACTTATGGGATACATGTGATATCGTAATCGTCGAACAACAGTTTGTCAATCTTTTTGGTCGTCAACGTGGAATTAATATTGATGCTTTGAAACTAGGCGAAGCCACAGTGATGTGGTTTTTGGATCATTTTCCACATTTAAATGTAGTGACATTCGGTAGTCAATACAAAACACAAATTCTTGGTGCGCCATGTAAGATGAAAAAACCAGAGCGCAAAAAATGGGCTACAGCGAAAGCTCTAGAAATTTTTAAAATGAGAAATGATGAGCAAGCAATGAATATGTATGCTCTCGCGGAAAGAATCAAACGTAAAAGATTAAATACAGAAGAAAAGATTCAGTCCTTTCTTATTGATTTTGAGGGATGTGATTCAGATATTTGGGGAATGGCAAATTGTATTCTACGGAAACGTCAAAAACTAGATGATATATCAGATGTAGTAGTTCAACTTCAAGCTTACAAATATAAGGTCTTGGTGTGTTCTTAAAAAAAAAGCATTATTAACCAAAAAATATATCATTGCCTATGTCGACGTATTACTTTGCTATTGGTGCAATGTTCAAGAATGAATCTCATATCTTGCAAGAATGGGTTGAACATTATTTGTTTCATGGGGTTGATCATATTTACCTGATTAATGATAACAGCGATGATAATTCTGTAGAGATTCTCCAACCATATATAGCTAAAAACGTTGTTACCTTATATAATTGTCATGAACCATACTACCTTGGTAGGCAACGAAAATTATATAACCAATACTTCATGCCTCTCATCAAAGCTAAAGTGTCAAAATGGTTTGCAATTTTTGATGTTGATGAATTTTTGTGGTCTCCTCGAAGTATCGATTTAAAAATATTGCTCCGAAATTTAGAACATCTTGCACAGATTCAGATCAATCATGGGTTATTTGGATCCAATGGATTGATAGAACAACCTACATCAGTTGTAGAAGCTTTCACGAGACGTGCGCCTCTTGGTGAAGGGGGATTTGATTTAAAATATATTATTAATACATCTTTTGGTTTTACATCACTAAATGTACATCATGCAGACTTTGAAAACGAGGAGTTAATGAAGACATCATTCTTGATGTTAGATTATCAAGCTAATAAAGATTTTCCATATTTTGCGTTGAATCATTATCGTTGCCAATCCTTAGATCTATGGAACAAGGTAAAATGTACACGAGGTGATGCAGATAACTATCTTGTAAGAGATTCCTATCATTTCAAATTAAACGATCGCAATGATGAAGAAGATTTACGCTTATACAATCAAAACAAACCCTTAATAGAAAAACTTAAAAAGTAAATTCTTTATAATATAACATAAAAGACATCGTGGCCGAGTGGTTAAGGCGGTGGACTGCTAATCCATTCTTCGAAAGAAGTCGCAGGTTCGAATCCTGTCGGTGTCGTAAGAATTACAATTACATGTATTACTAATACATGTAAAAATGAACAATATATTTCGGATAAGTCTATCAAAGCCACCCTTGAGCGATTCGAGGTAACGTTCACTCTTATGTAATCGTAGGTTATACTATTATTTGATAATATAACCATTGCTTGTTACGATATGTAATTTACTTTCTTTTGGAAATGATAAGAATTGGAGTTTTATGTGTACGCCCTACATTTACTGTGGCAAAATACATCAGTGCATCACCAACAATTTCCTCAACTTGGGGATATAAACTTGTACGAATACGGCTGCCTGGATTCAGATCTTCAATGATATAATATCCCCCCGGTTTTACATATTTAAAGAAGTTTCTAAGAGTAGTAACTTGATGTTCATCAAAGTGCGATCCATCATCTAGAATCACGTCAAATTGTCTACCATCTAGTTTTCCGAAAAGCTCATCTACAGAACCTGAGTCTAATGAGTTGCAAATGAATGTTTGTATACGTTCTTCTTCAAATTGTGTATCTGGTTGAATATCAACACCAACAATGCGTCCGTTCTTGAAAAAGTCTCTCCAAGCTCTCAAGGAACCGCCAGGTGCATATCCAGGCAAAGAATAACCTACCATACTTGAATAAACACCCGGAATCATAGTTCCAATGCCGATTTCCATAAAATCGATAGGTTTTTCTTCGAGATATTTGAATAGTGAATGATATATAGGGGTGTAACCATTACGGTCTTTATCGCTGCCGTAGTTTTGAAAAAGTTTATCCAATTCCATTTTGAATAAACAAATCTTTGTTTAAACTCTTATCTAAAGTAATTTTTTATCTGCAATAATTTAAGCGAAAACAATGTCGGAACAAATTTCCAATAATTTGGTCACTTTGGTCTCTGCTAACAGTCTAAATGGGCTAAAAACAGGAAATATAATTGCAGATATCTTTATAGCTATATTTTTGATGGTTACAATCCCTTTTATGATTAAACATGTACGTGGTATCAAAATTCCTTGGTTTCGCAACAAGGAAGATATGTTTACAATAAAGCTTACAGGGTCAACAAAATATGGAAAAGGTGGTCATTGCACTCGCAATTATAGCGATGCATTCTGTGCGATAGCCAAGTATATGGAAGAAGAATGCAAACTTAAGTCTATCAAAGAATTTTTCATCCATACTTATGAGAAAGATACAAGTTATATTCCTCAATATACTCCTCCAATTCAACTTACCCCAACCATTACGTGCGAAGTCAATCATTTTATGAATGAAGACAGCAGCAATTCGGATGTAGACTTTATTTTGTGCTCTGATATAAGTCTTCAAGACATTCAAAACTTTCTTCGAACACAAATTTCTAGATACAAGAGCCGTATGTCAGAGGAATTACACAGTAAGCAACGTTATTTTTGTCCGTATTTAGATGAAACCAGATTAAGATGGAAAACGTATATATTCGAGAGCAGCAAAACCATGGATAGTATTTTCTTTCCGGAAAAGCATAATGTATTGAAAGTTGTTGACAATTTTGTACAAAATAGAGCCTTATATCATCAACGAGGAATTCCATGGACGCTGGGTATCTTGTTGTGGGGTTCTCCGGGAGTTGGGAAATGTCTAGGGCGTAATACACCTATATTAATGTATAACGGCACTATTAAATATGTACAAAATATTGTAGTAGGTGATGTATTGATGGGTGATGATTCAACCCCACGACATGTTTTGTCCCTTGCTCGAGGTCGAGAAAAAATGTATCGCATTATCCCTACAAAAGGAGATCCCTATGTTGTAAACGAATCCCATATATT
>Ga0114923_10002493_pt1 | contig 12467 bp, 11 predicted proteins | sample SumtaG_FD_89578 | JGI IMG/M metagenome (GOLD analysis project Ga0114923, IMG submission 89578) | Deep subsurface microbial communities from Indian Ocean to uncover new lineages of life (NeLLi) - Sumatra_00157 metaG | ecosystem: Environmental > Aquatic > Marine > Oceanic > Sediment | place: near... | reverse complement strand
TGGCACGAATCTTTATTGGGCTTTCGATCAGTGATGCTTTGAGACGTGCATTAACTGATGATAAGCTTGTCCAGTTTTTCTTCTAATACACGGATATTTTCAGCTGCACCCTCATCTACAAGCTTATCATCAGTTAATGCACGTCTCAAAGCCTTTTCGATTTCCTCAGGATCTTCAGGATGGACAAGAAGAGCGGTTTTTCCATCCCTCACTACCCATTCACCAGCACACGAAGTCCAAGATTGTATTGGGAAAGCTCCCATTATCGCTGCTTCAAGCAAAGAAGTGCTTAAAGCATCACTGATCGAAAGCCCAATAAAGATTCGTGCCATACCACATTGACGTAACATCACATCATGAGGAGTTCTAAGAGGAATGAATTCGACCGGAATACCAGTCTCCTGAGAGAATAATTCACCGGCAATACGTACATCCAGGCCAGCGGAATAGATAACTAATTTATATCCTTTCAGGAAGTCAGAGGAACGGCGCAAAGCACGAATCCCCACCAATGCTCGGCCAGCCCACCCCTGATAACCTTTAAGAAGTATCATACGCCTTTTGGAAGTGAGACATGTGCTGCGAAGTCTTTTTACCTTATCTATATCAAATCCGCCGGTATTTGGAAAAACAGGCAACACCTCTCCTTTGAATCCATATTGACGAGCTAATTCAACGTCACGATGACATTCGCATGAATAAAAATCACAAGCCTCAAGGACATCTCTAATTTCTTTTTTATATTCCTTTAAACGTCCAAATAGATAAATATCACTACCCCAATTTGTAACTACCCAACAAGGGAAACTTCCTTTATACAGTTTCTTTGCTTCAAGAGTAAGGTGTCCGGCAGTATTAATTTCGAGAGAATGAATGATATCCGGCTTTATTTTTTTAACTAGTTTTGATAGTTTTTGAGCCCGGTAATTAGGATTTATTTTATAAAATAAAGCTTTTAGCATATTTGTGATAGTTGTTGAGAAAATCGGTATACCTTTAAGCCTAACATTATTACCTTGAATATTCTTTTTGTTGTAAAAAGTGTTACAGACAGTAACATCGATAAGTTCAGGATGAATTATACCATTATCAATGCTGGGAAATAGATATATTTTCCATCCTTCTCCCCTTGCTTGTGATAACCATCGTACAGTATGTATACTTTCAGATAATCCAACAATTAGTATTCTCAATATATTTTCACCACTTCTTTCAATATTTCATTATATAGAATAGATTCCACGCAAAGGTGACTAACTGATTGATTCCAATAGTCTGATAAATTCTGACTGAATACTATCTTGATTAAAATCTTTTTCGGCCCTAACACGTGCATTAATACCTATCGATTTCTGTAGTTTTTTATCACTGATTATTCTTTTTAATGCTCTAAATAGCAATTGTGTATCATTTTTATCTACAACCAAGCCACAATTGTTATTCTTAAAATACCAACTGACAAACGAATCACCTGGAGCATGAACTAAAATAGGTCTTCCCGAAGATAAGTAGTCTCCCATTTTTCCGGGAGCAGATGTCTTAATAACTTCTTCTATTTTTGACTCAAAAGCTAAAGGTAAAAATAAAACATCTGCCTGACGCAATACTTCTGGTATTTCAAATTGATTAATATGTTTATGGATTACTATCATATTACTTATAATACCTTCACTCCTCAAAGATGATTCAGATTGGGCAGTATAAAGATGAAGAATAATTTTTGATTTATTTAGTTTTTTAATTGCAGCAATTAAATTTCTAAAGGCATCATGATTCGCATGGTAAATAGCGCCGGTATAAACTATATTAACTGTCTTTCTATTAAATATTGAATCTGATTCATCTATTTCTTTTAAATAAGGAATGTAGCATAGATTACGAATAATTCTTGTTTTTAATCCATAACGATCGAGATATTCTTGTTCCATGAATTCATTCGTAACGATTACACTATGTGCATGGTTTAATACTTTTGGTTCAAGCCATTTTGCAACAATCCTCTCGGCACCTATCCATTGATAGGCATAATCATCAAAAAGATATACTACAAGAGATATCTTCAACCATTTACTTGCTAACCATGCTGAAGGAATATCGTACAGATCGCCTGAACAAGCAATTAATATACGACAATTCTCATTTTTCATGATTAAAGTAATTTTTTTTGCTCTATTTATAATGCCAATTAACGCATTTATAAATATTCTTAGATAATACAATTTGAAACGGTTAGGTCGTGTTAATTGGAAGCCTGAATCTAAATGATAGTATTCAGCTGGTAATTTAGATGAATCATTTGAGATATTTTTAATCGATTGATAATTCACACGCGATATAAGACAGTACTTGTTGGGTGATATGCGCTGCAATAATCGATAAAGCACCATAGCTTGTCCTGATGGTGATGGAGGAAGTATATGAGAAATAACTGCAAAATTAGTTTGATTATTATTCATGCTTTGATGTTAAGCTTCTATAATATTCGATTACCCTTAATTTTATCAATTTCCTATTAGCTATCTTTTTTACTAATTCAATATTTCTTTCAACAGCCCTATCAACAAGAGCATCATCAGTCATAGCTTTTATGAGAGCATCAGCAATTTCTTTCGGATACAAATTTCTGGTAAAGAGAACATTCTTTTCATTACTAACGATACTTTGAATAGTATCTATAGGAGATACAATAGGGAAAGCACCAACTGCCATTGCTTCATATAACGTATTTGGTATTCCATCACTTAAAGATGGAATCAATAAAATTCTTGATGTCGCCATAAGATTAATCAATTCTTCTTGTTGTATTCTATCTTCTATAAAGCATGATTTTCTAATATATTCTGGAAGAGACTGAAACCACATTCTCGTCTCAGGCATCATTGAAGTCATATAGATTTTACATGGATTTATTTTTCCCCATGATATCTTCAAAGCCTCAAAGATTGGTAGGGCTTTAGAGGCTGGGCACTCATAAGCTTTAGGATATAGAATAGTTCTACTTTTAGATGTAAGTTCTTTCCTCAAAGGAAATAGTTCATCAACATCTACTCCACCCGCTCCTGGAACAACTCCTATCGAAGCTAATTTGCTTGGTTCAAGACCAAGCTTACAAGCAAGCTTATAATTTATTTTATTATCAGCGATAATCTGATTACATGAGCTGAAGACATTATTTATTCTTTTCGCTTCACGGGGCAATAATCTCTTTAAAGCAAATTCTGGCCCACCTCGCAGAGTCACTACCCACTTAAACGAATTACTTAATAGAAATTCATTTTTTATTCGATAAAATGCAAACGAAGCTGGATCTAAACCCAGAGTATGTATAATATCAGGTTTCCATCGATTAATAATTCCCGATAACCATCTTCCCTCGATATCCTCATATCTTAAACTATATTTTTTCACAAATATTCGCGAAAATATTTTAATTAATCTTCTCAAGGAATTGATAATAATATTTTGGCTTTTATTATTCTTTTCATATTTATGAGTAAAGCTATAAGTAGGAAATTCAAAATTATCTGGAGCTTCAGTTTTATCGATTCCAAAAACCCTCACATTTATCTCATAATCTGTTAATAGCCTAACCCATGCATGTGTATGTGTACTTTGTGCTAATGCAATAAAAAGTATCCTTGGTTTTCCGGGGTAACTATCCTTCATTATATCTTTTCTAATCATACAAATAGCTTCATAATCAATGGAATCTATAAAATTAAGTATTTCGATCCAATACTTCTCTACACCATAATTCGGTTATCATAAGCAGCCACAGATAAACCCAGCTTGTATTGCTGTTAAGAAACTTTTCTCTAACAGATTGAACTTCCTTAGTATTAAAGAATCCTCGTCTCTTAATAGTTGAAGGTGATAGCGTATCGTCCATAACATCTCTTAAAGGCCCCCTTATCCAAGAATCAAAGGGCATACTAAATCCACGTTTTTCCTGTAAATCCATACCTATCGGCAATAAATTATCGCTTGCATCAATTAGAATTTTTTTGCTTCCAGTATCCCGGTATGTAGAAGAAGAAGATTTGATACTATTGATATTTTTAAGCTTGGTGTTATCAGGTAATGAAAGAGCCATATCTATAAAAAGATGATCTAGATATGGAACACGTACCTCTAAAGAATGTGACATTGAAACAACATCAATATCACGCATTAGTTGGTTCTGTGTATACCCTCTTAGACACAATGCTGAAACTCGTTCAATTGGTGATCCTGATGGCAGTTCATCAGTTAATTTTATGTCATGTAAAGGATCTCTGCCATAATTAGTTAGACGCTTGATTTCATGACTAAGCATTTTAGAGGTACCATTTACACCAAATATCTGGTACTGACGTGCGTAGCGTGAAACAAAACCTGAAGAAACTCGTGCTCTTTCAAGTTTATCTCTAAAATATCCCTGGGATAATGGATTAAATAAATCCCACCGCGCTATATGCGATATAACCTTTTTAAGAGAACCCGATAGCCAATTATCCTGTTTGTTCTGATAACTTAAAACGGCCATACTAAGAAACCAGGGATAGCCTGCAAATAGCTCGTCGCCTCCTGTCCCTGATATGGCTACAGTCACAGCTTTCCTGGCAGCTAGTGAAACAAAATAGGAATTTACACCATCTACGGTTGGTTGATCGAGGGCATTGGCAATATGTTCAATTCTATTTCTTACATCTGTACCAGTCACTAATACACGTTCATGATCGGTACCAATAAACTTCGCAATCCGCTGAGCATCATCAGTTTCATCTATACTCAGCCCCTCCTGCTCAAAGCCAACAGAAAAGGTTTTCACCTTGGCACCGCTTATCTGTGACATCAATGCCACCAAAAGGGAAGAGTCAACTCCTCCACTTAGAAATGCTCCTATAGGTACATCGCTAACCATTTGGAGTCGAACCGATTCTTCCAGTGAATCTCTAACGATACTCACCTGTTCTTCATAGTTCATTTTCCTTAAGTCCGGAAACCTGTCTATACCAAGTTGCCAAAACCGCTCAAGACGCTCTTTACCATCTTCAATAATTAATCGATGTCCGGGCAACATCATTTTTATACCTGAAACAGCAGTCATCGGCTGAGTAATCGAACCATATGTAAGTAATAATCGCAGTGCTTCAGGATCAAATTGTCTTTCTATAAGACCACTTGCCAGCATTGATTTTATTTCAGATGCAAAAATAAAAGCCGACCCAATTCTCGTATAAAGAAGCGGCTTAACTCCCAAATGATCCCTTGCTAATATGAATCGTTCTTTACCTTGCCCCATCCGTTTATCATAAATTGCTAATGCAAAGATACCACGAATACGAAGGAGAAAATCATCCCCGTATTCTTCGTACATTCGAAGAACTACTTCCGCATCTGAAGTTGAGCTAAATACATACCCCTTTTTTACTAATATTTCACGTTCTTCCTTAAAATTATATGTTTCACCATTATAGACTATCCAGATTGAACTATCCGGGTTGCTCATTGGCTGATGTGCTTTGGACGTAATATCAATTATTGCTAAACGTGCCATACCTAACGCGATTCCATTTTCATAAAGAATTCCTGAATCATCAGGACCACGATGGTGCATAGCTAAAACCATTTGTTCAATTCTCTTTCTATCATTATGGCCAATTATTCCGCAAATACCACACATTATGTTTTTTGCCCTTCCCTCTTTGACATCAGCACATAAATAGCTTGACCTTTCAATAATGATAGAGATGTTATATTCAATTTTGATAGCCCTCTAAAAATATTTCGAAATACAACGGGCAAAATTAAATGCAATATCTTATTAATTGCTTTAATTATTGATGACTCTCCACCAAATATTTTATCTACCCAATAAATTGAGTAATAGTAATGGTCACGTAATATTAAAGGTTCAAAAGCAATTCGCTCTATTTTCAGATCAAATTTCTTTGCTATATATTTAAAAGTCTTTGCATGCCAACGTGTGGCATGATGAGGCGGCATATTCTGTATACAAGGGTCTATATATTTGACAGGTCCATCCTGGTTAGGAACAGATATAGCTATTTTGCCAGCTAATTTAGTCCATGAACACAGTTCCTCGATAAAAGTAACAGGATCAGCCACATGCTCAAGAACATGAAAAGAAAAAGCAATATCAAATTGACCTTTAAATTTCCTAATATCTTCTTCCGTACTAAATATATTCAATCCCTTATTGCGAGCAATTTGCAGAACTTTTTCATTATATTCTGTCCCATATATTTCAGAAACAAAAGGTTTGACTTTTTCTAAAAAACTGCCGGTTCCACACCCGATTTCTATAATTGCATTGCATAATTTAGCATCTTTCAAACCCTCATTAAAATCCCATTTTTCATCTACATAGTAGAAGGCTGTTTTGTCTCCCTGTAGTGTTTTGTAAAAACTTTTAGTCCCGATTATTTGGGGCAAGAATATCTTTAGTTTACACTTAGGACAAGAATATAGAACAGTGTAGTCACTTTGTTTTCGATGTTCATTTATTGTATGACTAGAAAATCGAATAGGAGCCCAAAGGCTTAATAATTCATCAAGCGAATTCGTATTTCCTATTTTTTTCAATAAAGATTTACAGATCGGACAATAATTATGATGTGTGTTTATCATAAACACCTAAGAAGAGATCGTGATTACTATCAGCATGAAGTTATTGTAAATGCTATACCATTCCAGCCGAACGAAAATAGTTCATTGAGAGTTATATTTGGGTTTGCATCTAACCATTCCCTACATGCTCTCTGCTCGCCATAATCTGGATGATTTCTAAAACACCGCCAATCATCAAATATTATAACTGAACCTATAGATAAATAAGGTGTAATAAATTTAAGCACAGGAACAGTAGATTCATATAAGTCGCAATCAATCCAGGCAACAGCAATCTTTTCTAAACCATAGTTTTTAGCATTTTTCAATATCAGTGTATTATTAAACCATCCTTTTACTGTAACAATTCTTTGTAGATCTACTTTGGATTCTACCAGTTTTTTTACAAATTCGTCTTCTGTACATAAAAACTCAGCTTTATTAAAGTTGCTTGAATAGCCATTCACAGCATCTATGCCTTTTGGAATAGGTAATCCTTCAAATGAATCAAATGCAATAAATTTCATAGATCTGAAATATAGAGACATCTGGCTATAAGCATATATAAAAGTTGTACCCTGAAATACACCAAACTCAAGATAATCACCTGGTATTTGGGCACCAATTAAATACTCAGTCGTCTGATGAATTGCATAGAAACGACGATTGAAAGATCTATATTCGATGTCTGCCAATCTTCTGTAAATATCTGTTATAAAAAGCTTGTTGAGTATATGCTTAACTGGAAACAATATAGCACCTCCAAGCTTTTTAAATATTCTATTCATGAATACTACCAATAAAATTATTTATTTGCATATTTGTATTTCGTTATTAAATGCACAGGAATAAACACCTGGAAATGGATTTGTATAGAGAATATCTTTTCTGCGCGCCTCAATTTCAAATGAAGTCGCATAGTTAACTCCATCAATATCAGCAACATTAGCTATTCCAATCCACAATCCAACAGTATATGTATCTGGTTTTAGAAGAACATTTTGCAGATTAAATTTCACTACTACTTCTTGGCCTTCAGAAAGACTCAGAGAATCTCCCTTTATCAGAGTATTAACATCTATTAAACGATTACCTAACTTATCATAGATTATAAGAGCGACATTCGTAGATTTAATCTTTAAAAACGCCTTAATCTTAAGCATAAACTCTATGTTGCAGCCGGTTAATGGAAAGGAAAGCAGATTGCCATTCTGATCATATGGCTTCATAAAAATAGATAAGAACCTTGCCTTACCGTTTCCATAATGTTCAGCTGACGATAAATCTGTTTGACCAAAGCTTCTTTCACGATAACTCTGTGTATATACGCTAATTACTTTTTGAGGTACTCCCTTTTCAATAAGCTTACCTTCTGCTAATAATATACACTTGTTGCTTAGACTGAGAATCGATGACATATTATGACTTACTAGCAATACAGTTTTTTCATCTGACCTAAGTTCTTTCATTTTATTAAGACATTTCTTTTGAAATTGTATATCTCCTACTGCCAGAACCTCATCCACTATGAGAATATCAGAATTTAGATGAGCGGCTACAGCAAAAGCCAGACGCACATACATACCGCTTGAATATCGTTTTACAGGAGTATCTAGAAATTTTTCTACTTCAGCAAAATCCACAATGTCATCAAACTTCTTTTTGATTTCCGCCCGCCTCATTCCGAGTATGGTCCCATTGAGAAAAATATTCTCTCTTCCGGTTAATTCCGGGTGAAAACCTGTGCCTACTTCCAATAGGCTTGCCACTTTGCCATTAATTGAGATCCTACCAGTTGTCGGATTTGTTATCATTGTTAATAGCTTAAGAAGGGTAGATTTTCCAGCACCATTCTTTCCAATAATACCTATTCGATCGCCCTGCTCGATCTCAAGGTTTATATCCTTTACAGCCCAGAACTCTTCTTTGGGTGATAATAAATGTTTGGCCTGATCGTTATATATAGTAAAAGCTTTTTTTCTAGTCTTTTTAACATGCTTGGTAATTGCATCACGTAGTGTATTGTAGTTTGCCTGTGTTTGATGACGAATAAGATATTTTTTCCCTAGATTTTCTATTTTAATAACAGGCATCAAATTAATATTTCCTTAATTGGATTAAATTACGTCTGCAAAATTTTGTTCAGTGGATCTGAAATATTTAATTCCGGTTATACAGAAAATCACCATTAATATGATTGAAATTAGCAAACCGGGTAAATAGATCTTCACATGACCGCCCAATAAAGCCCATCGGAAACCATCAATTATACCAACCATTGGATTAATCGAATACAGAAGTCTCCATTTCTCAGGGATAATATTACTGCTAAAGCCTACTGGCGATATATACATACCGAGTTGAATAATAAAGGGAACAATATATTTAAAATCCCTATATTTAACATTCATGGCGGCAATAAGTAACCCTAACCCAATTACCGATAGAATGGTTAAAAAAAGGAATAATGGAAGCGTAACAATATGCCACGATATTTGCACCTTATATATTATCATTAAAATAATATAAATTACGAAAGATATTAGAAAGTCTACTAAACTTACAATAATTGTACTTGTAGGAATAATAATGCGCGGAAAATATATTTTAGAAATAAGGTTCGCATTTCCAATTAAGCTATTACTAATTGCCATTAGTGATGTAGCAAAAAAGGTCCACGGAAGCATGGCAGCATATACTAAAACAGGGTAGGCAATTCCATCCGAAGGCAACTTTGCTATTCTGCCAAATATAATGGAAAAAACAATCATTGATAATAAAGGCCTTACAATACTCCAAGAAATTCCAAAAACGGTTTGTTTATAACGTACCAGGATATCTCTCCAAGCAAAAAACACAAATAACTCATGGTATCTCCAAATATTTTTCCAATAATGAGATTTGCTTTTTCCAGCTTCTATTACCAGATCATATTTGTTGCTTATATTATTTGTTGATTCATAGTCCATTACTTAACATTTTTCCAAATATTGTAACCGTGTGAAATTATACAACCCGCTCCAAGCAGGCTTGTTCCAAGCAGAACTGCAGCATGCATAACCAGAATAAAACCAACTGCCTCACTGCCAGTAATACCAAGAAGTTTTAAGGCACTGATTCCAAACAATTCATATGTACCTATGCTCCCAGGCGCAGATGGAATTATCGCGCCTATACCTATTAATAATATCACAAGCATTGATTCTCCGAAAGATAAAAAGATCCCAAATGAACGTGCTATTAATAGCGTAAACAATATTTCCAAGACCCAGATTGATGCAGTATATGCAGAGAATTGCAGAGCTCCCCATTTATGTTTAAATCCTTTTACACCTTCAATAAAGTTCCTACATATAATTATTAGCTTTTGTAGAAATTTATCCGGAAGGAACTTTAAAAAGCGTCGGCACATTTTAACGAGTGATTCACCAAAGCTAATAAGCATCAGTAAAAAACCAACTCCGGCCAATAAAATCAGACTAAGTAAAATACCACTACGCTTAACCCAAAGAGGCAAAGGATAAACCAGTAGCAGTACGGCCAATAGTAGCAGCGCCGATAGCAGGTCCATAATTCGTTCAACAATAACGGTTCCAAAAACTTTGCTCTTTGCAATTCCGCAGCTATTACCCAGAATGTATGCCCGAACAATCTCACCAGCTCTGGCTGGCAATACATTGTTTGCCAGATAGCCAATCATCTGCGCTTTGAAAAGCTCGATCCACCGAAGAGGAATATTTTGTTCGAACAAAATCCTCCAGCGATGCGCTCTTAATATAAAACTTGAGACAAATACAATACAAACGGGCAATATATACTGCGAACTAGCGTTGCCAATAGATAATAGAACATCACTGATAGAAATATTTCTAAAAACAAGATATAAAAGCACAATGCTGATAAATATCGTGATCAGATACTTCAATAGTATTTTAATCGTTTTTATTCTATGTTTTTCTTCTTTCTGTACCGGCATACGGCCTCTTTATATATTTCAATCGTCTTTTTACTGATAATATCCCATGAAAAATGCTCTTTAATGACTTTATGAGCATTCTCACCGATTTTCCTTCGTTGCTCATCATTCTCAAGAAGCTCAATGAGTTTTTTTGCCAATGCCGCCGGCTTATGAGGTTCAACAAGGACAAAATTCTTTCCGTTATTGATTACATCAATTCCATATGTTTTTTCATTGGCGACAGAAACACAAGCCATCCCGAAGCCCATGCTTTCAAGGCTGGCAACACCCATAGAAGTTCTATCAGGTGAATCTTGACTCAGCCAATGAGCTTCCAAATCGGCAATGGCTAAGAATGCTCCAATATCACCGTGAGGTACTGCTCCGGTAAGAATTACAGATTCATCTACGCCCAACATCCTGGCGGTTTTCAAAGGAATATCCGTTGATACCGCACCAACTATTAATAATACGGCATTCGGTATTTTTTCTAATACCATTGGCATAGCCTGAACAAGTTCTTTACGATCTCGGATTCTATGTACATGTCCTAGTGAAAGAATAATACGTTTTCTTTTAAGTTTATATTTATTCCTTATGCGCTCAACTACTTCATCGCTCGTCCTCTTAGGTATTTGAATGCCATAAGGAATTACAATACTATTCTGAATTCCAAAAGCCTCCTTTATATATTCAAGCACATTATAATCAGGAGATATTATAATATCAGCTTTATCGATAACTATCTTCTTAAGCAAATACCGGTCGGCAAGGTATAGCAATATATTATATAAGCCCTGTGTATGTTTGATTATGGTATGTATAGTGAGTACAAGGGGAATTCCGAATTTACGCTGCACATGTACAGCACTCAAAGAAAGATCAAACATATGATTGTGAAGATGGAGAATATCCGGCTTATGCTCCTTGATAATTTCCGCAATATAGCGTTGATTCTGTGGTGTGAATGTAAAATTCAACCAGGGAAATTTAAGGGCAATTTCCATTTTAGGCAATATCATGCAGGGTAGTCGATAAATATGCACACCGTTGACATTTTCATATTCTTTACTTTTATGATCTACTTTAGCAGTTATGACTATGACTTTCTTACCCATCTTTGTTAATTCTATCGCCAATGAACTAGATTGAGTCGAAGAACCACTGACTACAGGTGGATAGAGATTACTAAATATACATATGTTATTAATTTCTTGGGACATAAACTGTTCTCAATATTGAATTAGCTTCGCTTTTTTATTACACGGGCAGGTACACCGGTGGCTACTGAATAGGGTTCAATATTCCGAGTGACAACTGCGCCGGCACCAATCTGCGAGCCTCGTCCAATGGTAATCCCCGGTAAAATAATAGCGCCCACACCAATATCACAATCTTCTTTTATAATAACAGGCGCCTCCTGGATATCACTATGCAAGATTGGAATCTGAATTCCTTCGTCCACATGAAAAGATGTAATTATTTTAACATAGGGACCAATACCAACATTTTGTCCTATTTTCAATCCCCCTGCACTATGAAAAAAACATCCCTGGCCAATCCAGCTGTTATTCGATATTACCATTTTATTTTTATAATAGCCTTTTAAAATTGTATAGTGACCAATATAAATATTATTACCAAGAATTATATTTTCAGGATGAAAGACCAAAACACCAGCTTCAAAAATAACATTTTCACCAACAGAACGAAAACTATCTATATTAAAACTACCATCACCATGGCTTTGGTATTTATTAACTGTTCTGGGCATTCAAAACTCCACTTTTTTTAGACTACTGATAACACTCTGCTGATCCAATAAAGTAATACCTTCATAAAGGGGTAGAGTCAAAGAACGCGTAAATACTCGGTCTGTAATGGGGAAATCACCTGG
>Ga0114923_10002492_pt1 | contig 12467 bp, 11 predicted proteins | sample SumtaG_FD_89578 | JGI IMG/M metagenome (GOLD analysis project Ga0114923, IMG submission 89578) | Deep subsurface microbial communities from Indian Ocean to uncover new lineages of life (NeLLi) - Sumatra_00157 metaG | ecosystem: Environmental > Aquatic > Marine > Oceanic > Sediment | place: near... | reverse complement strand
GGGAGCAGTATTATACATATTCCATGCAGGGACAATTGGATCGGTTGGGATAGAAAGACCAGAACAAACCGAATCATCTATATGATGGATGCATATGTTATTGGTGCTATGCCACCTTATAATTATTTGCTTGGAGGTAAACTTATCTCTTATATTTTAACTTCAGATGAAATTAGAAATATATACAAAAAGAAGTATGCTAGAGTCAAAACTCTTGGCAAAAAACGTAAGGCATCTGATTTGGTTTTGATTATGACAACTAGCCTTTATGGGCAGAACAGTTCACAGTACAATCGTCTAAAATTTGGAAAATCATTGCTCTATAAGCCTATCGGAACAACTTTGGGCTATGGAACTCTCCATATATCAAATGAAACCTTTTTAGCTATGAGAGAATTAGCAGAAACAAACAGTTGCAATATATCAAATAAATTTGGGAAGGGACCAAACTGGCGAATGCGAGTCATAAGGTCGGCCTGTGATGCGCTGAGTCTAAATTCCGAAGTCATATTAAAACACTCTTTCAAGAGGGGTTTATTTGCTATACCATTAGCAATAAATTATAAATCCTTTCTCAGAGGAGAGTCAAAGAAACCCAAATATCGACATCTTCCGTTGGAAAAGTTGGTCAAGTATTGGCGTAATCGATGGCTTGATATGCGAAAACGAAATGATTTAATTCTCGAAAAAGTTAGACGATTTTCACCAGAAGTTTTTAAGATCGAGAAGTCGAGTGTAGAATAAATCTGTGGGTACTTCAATTTCCCCCTTGATATTTAGATAAACCCCCGCCCGGAGGACGAGGCTAAATACGCCGCTGGTGTTGGCAGCGGTTATAGTGTAGAATCAGTCGTTAGTTAGTTTGGATGGCCGCGGCGGCTGGCCAATAGAATAGAGGTAAACAAATGGCAAAGAAGAAGAAGCGTGTAGGAATATCGAATAAGGAGATTAAAAAGATGGCAGCGTCTACGCCCTGGTCGATACGGGAGGGAAATCTGCTTAGAAAGCTGTTCGCTGATAACAGTATACGGGAAATAGCGAACCAAATCGGAAGGACTGTCCCGGCGGTATCAAAAAAGGCACACAAATTGGGACTTAGAAAACCAAAGGCTTACCCAGACTGGTCGAAGAAGGAGCTAAACCTACTGAAGAAACTGTATCCGAGTAGAACGGCACAGGAATTGGCAGATAAAACCGGAAGGTCGGTTCAGGCGGTAAGAATGAGAATAGTCAAACTGGGTCTTAAGAAAAGAAAGCAAAAGACCAGGAGCTAAAAGTAATCCGTGTGCCATAAGAAGATATGGTAATAGCTCCAATCAGCTCAGAGCCGCCAAATCAAAAGTTCTTCCAGCTTCCCTCGCGATGCACGGCAACTCTCTCCCTTCGACTGCGCTCAGGGTAAACTCACTTGGGGGAGGTTTTTCTTCAAAGCATTCTGGCGATGCAGCGAGGATTCGGGGAATTTGGAGGGAAGGTGGGACAAAAAGAAAACCCCAGGTTTCCCCCGGGGTTTCGTATTTTTGGTCCCCTGCGGTGTTAGGGACCAAAGATAAAAAGCGGGCACGGCTAAAGGTGTTAGAACTGGGCTCTTCTAATGAGCAAAGACCTCCACAAAAAAAGTAACACTACAAAGGCAACGAGGCACATGTTCCCGATTTCAAGGTTGTACTGGCTGAAATTGAGAGATTTTGTAAGATGAACAAGATTCGATGCTGCAACTGCCAATTGACGAGCAATAGCAGCAGAAGGAAAACCAATATTAGAGTATCTGGTCAGAATAAGTGCGGATAGAACGACGGCAAGTAATGTTATCCGAATTGCTGATTTCTTAGTCCTTCTTCTCATTTTGCCCCCCATAATTTTGTGCCCCAATTGTTAACAGGATTATAGCAGAAAGAGTTTAGCGGTTCAAGCAAATAATTGTAAAGGCCTGCCGGACAGGTAATTATGGCGGGTTGGGCGTGGAAATGGGGGATTTTATCGGGCGGTTGCAGAAAGATTTTTTCCGGAAAAACAGGAGCAAAGATTCAGGATATGCAATGAAAAGGAAAAACGAATGCTGAATAAAGAATGCCGAATGACAAATTAAGGGAAACTGCCAAGTTGGCGGGGTTGGGAGGCTTTGAGTGCCAAAAATGGTATCCGGGCCGGAGTCAGAGGGGGATTGGAGCTTGCGAATTGAATTTTTGCAGACTATAATTATCTGTCTCAAAGACAGTTAAGGCAAAATACAGCAAAGGCAGCATTATTTATACAAAAGCTGGTATATTCTTTGCTGATTAGTAATAGGTTGCGCAAAAGAGCAGCGAAAAACGGCATAAAGACTTAAAACTCAGCAGGATAGACGATAAGTGAACCTTTTTTAGAAGGAGAAAAGCAATTATGGCAGTTAAAGATTTGGCATTCGAATCGGAAGCAAGAGCGGGTCTGTTGGCCGGTGTGGAGAAATTAGCGGCGGCGGTGAAATCGACGCTTGGTCCGAGAGGGCGAAACGCAATCTTAGATAAAGGCTGGGGCGGGCCGACCGTAACTAAAGACGGTGTGACGGTAGCTGAAGAGATTGATTTAAAAGATAAGAACGAGAACCTTGGGGCAACACTGGTAAAAGAAGCGGCGAGCAAGACATCAAAAGTTGCCGGAGACGGGACGACGACCGCCACGGTGTTAGCAGAAGCGATGTACAAGGAGGCGTATCGGAACCTTGCAGCCGGAGCAGACGGTATGGCACTGGCGAGGGGGATGCGTGTGGCCTCAAAGGCGGTAACGGACAAGTTAGCCTCACTGGCAAAACCCATCGATATCACGAAGACAGACGACATAGTCAATGTGGCATCGGTCTCGGCCAACAACGATGCAGAGATTGGAAAGATTATGGCCAAGGCCTTTCAACAGGTCGGCAAAGACGGTGTTATAACGGTCGAAGAAGGTAAAAGCCTCGATACGACGGTGGATTTCGTTGAAGGGATGCAGTTTGACCGGGGGTGGCTTTCACCACACTTCGTAACGGATGCGGAGAATATGGTCTGCGAATTGGAAAAACCATACATACTTGTTTATGAGGACAAAATCAGCAATGTGGCGAAGCTTGTGCCGCTGCTTGAGAAGATTACACAAAGCAAACGGCCGCTTTTGATTATCGCAGAAGATGTCGAGAGCGAGGCGCTGGCAACATTAGTGGTCAACAAATTAAAAGGAGTGCTTGAGACGGCAGCGGTGAAGGCACCGGGGTACGGCGACCGGAGAAAGGCGATGCTTCAGGACATCGCAACACTGACAGGTGCGGAGCCGATTTTCAAGGATTTGGGAATCGAGATGGAAAATATCGGTGTCAAACAACTCGGGCAGGCCAAGAAGATAACGATAGATAATGATAATACAATAATTGTTGAAGGCGCCGGCAGCGATGAGGCCATCAGCGGCAGAATCAAACAAATCCAGGGTGAGATAGAAGTGACGACGAGCGATTACGACCGTGAGAAGCTGCAGGAGCGATTAGCCAAGCTGACGGGCGGAGTTGCCCAAATCAATGTCGGGGCGGCAAGCGAGGCGGAGATGAAAGAAAGAAAGGCACGGATAGAAGATGCCCTGCACGCCACAAGAGCGGCGATAGAGGAAGGTATCGTGCCTGGCGGGGGCGTGGCTCTTATCCGGTGTATCGAGGCGGTAAGGAAACTGAAGCTTTCCGGCGATGAGCAAACGGGTGCTGATATAGTGGCGAAGGCACTTACATGGCCCTGTTATTACATTGCCGACAACGCCGGGGTTACTGCCAATTTAGTAGTGAGCAAAGTGTCAAAGGGTAAAGGCGGATTCGGATATAACGCCGATACGGACAAATTCGAGGACCTGCTTGCAGCGGGCGTGATGGACCCGGCGAAGGTAACACGAATTGCGCTTCAGAACGCAATAAGTATAGCGGGTCTGCTGCTGACGACAGGCTGCCTTGTTACCGAAAAGCCCAAGGAAAAGGAAGAGATGCCCGGCGGCCCAGGTGGGATGCCACCCGGAGGTATGGGCGGAATGGGCGGCGGCATGGGAGGTATGGGCGGCGGAATGGGTATGATGTAAAGTTAAAAGTGAAAAGTTAAAAGTGAAAACAGGATTTCTGACAAAAAGAAGCTGGCAAGGAACCGTGAAGCTTGCGACTGTAACCACGGCGTTATGTTTTGTTATGGCCTCGGGCTGCGCGCAAATAGGCAGCAAATGTCCCGGGCCTGAGACCAGAGAGCAGCGGGACAAACGGATGCAATGGTGGCGTGAGGCACGGTTCGGGATGTTTATTCACTGGGGAATCTCTGCCGTACCAGCAGGTGAGTGGCAAGGTGAAGAAATTCGTGGCGCCGGTGAATGGATTATGAACAGCGCTAAGATACCCGTTTCGGAGTATGAGCCTTTGGCTGACCAGTTCAATCCCATACTTTTTGACGCTGATGAGTGGGTGCAAATTGCCAAGGATGCGGGGATGAAGTACATCGTTATCACGTCGAAACATCACGATGGCTTTTGCCTGTGGGATTCAAAGGTCAGCGAATATGACATTGCAGATGCAACGCCATTCGAACGTGACATATTGGGTGAGCTGGCTGAGTCGTGCAAAAAACACGGTGTCAGACTCTGTTTTTATCATTCGATTATGGACTGGCACCATCCGGATGCACAGGCACCTCATTATCCAACGTATAATATATTTGACCCAGGTGGGAAGAAGAACCCACGTTTTGGGCGCTATGTTAAGCATTATTTGAAGCCACAGGTGAGGGAATTGATAGTTAATTACGGTCCGTTGGGAGTATTGTGGTTCGATGGTGAGTGGATACCCGAGTGGACGGAGGCAATGGGCAAGGACATGTACCATTTTGTTAGAGGCCTGCAGCCAGACATTATTATAAACAACCGTGTGGGTAAGGGCCGTAAGGGTATGCAGGGGCTGACCAAAGAGGGCTATTTCGCCGGTGACTTCGGAACACCTGAGCAGGAAATACCTGCCACGGGCCTTCCCGGAGTGGACTGGGAGAGCTGTATGACGATGAACGACAGCTGGGGATACAAGAAAAACGACCACAACTGGAAGTCAAAAGAAAAGCTCCTGCACAATCTTGTGGACACAGCCAGTAAGGGCGGCAACTACCTTTTAAATGTCGGGCCAACGGCCGAAGGGCTGATTCCAAAAGCCAGTATAGAGCGTTTGCAGGCTATGGGTAAATGGCTGAAGGTAAACAGTGAAAGCATCTATGGAACTACGGCCAGCCCGATTGGGAAACCGGCGTGGGGTCGCTGCACGGCAAAGCCGGGCAAGCTGTACCTCCATGTTTTCGACTGGCCCGTAGACGGCAAATTAGAAGTAACAGGTGTAAAAGAGGAAATCGCAAAAGCATATCTGTTGGCTCGTAAAAACAAAGAGCTGACTGTGGCGCGAGAAGGCAAGGATAAAGTTGTCGTAAGTTTGCCTTCGGAGGCCATCGACTTAGTGGACACCGTTGTCGTTTTAGAAATATAAGGTAAAAGAAAGGTTAAAGAGCGGAACAAAAATAGATAAGGAGCAAGTTATGAAACTCAGGCCTTTGGATGACAGAGTTGTAATAAAACAATTGGAAGCGGAAGAGAAAACAGCAGGCGGTATTATCCTGCCTGACACGGCAAAAGAAAAACCACAAATAGGCAAAATTGTGGAAGTCGGACCCGGGAAACTGCTGGATGACGGCAAACGCGGCAAAATGAGCGTAAAGAAAAACGATGAGGTCATATACGGCAAATACATGGGAAATGAGGTTGAAATCGACCGAGAAAAATACGTAGTGCTTCGTGAGAGCGATATCCTTGGCATTATCAAAAAGTGAGGTAGTTGGCAGATTAGGCACTAAAAAACAAACAAAACTAAACGAGGTGACAAAAATGGCAAAGCAATTAATGTTTGACGATACGGGACGAACCCACCTGAAAGACGGCCTATCAGAACTTGCAGCGGCAGTTAAAGTGACGTTAGGGCCGACCGGCAAGAACGTCATTCTGCACAAGAGCTGGGGCTCGCCAAAGGTAACGAAGGACGGTGTCACGGTCAGCAAGGAAATTGAGCTGCCCGAGCCATTTAAGAATATGGGTGCGAAAATGGTGAACCAGGTTGCGAGCAAGACCTCCGACGTTGTGGGTGACGGGACAACGACATCAACGGTGTTAGCAGAAGCAATCTACAAAGAGGGGCTAAAACACGTAATTGCCGATGCGAACCCGATGGCCATCCAGCGAGGAATCAGCAAAGCTACCGAAGCTGTGACCAAATTTATCGAGTCGGTCAGCGTGCCGGTAAAAGGCCATAGCGACATTGCAAAAGTTGCAACGATTAGTGCAAACAACAACGAGAAAGTTGGTGAGCTCTTAGCTGAAGCATTTGATAAGGTCGGCAGCGAAGGTGTTATCGAAGTCGAGGAAGGCAAGGGGATGGAAAGCGAATTAGACGTGGTAGAAGGCATGCAGTTCGATAAGGGGTATATATCACCATACTTTATGACTAACCCAGAGACGCTGGAAGCCGTCCTTGAAGATGTCTATATCCTGCTGCATGAGAAGAAGATATCGAACATTCGTGAGTTCATACCGCTTTTGGAAAAAACGGCCCAAGTTGGCAGGCCGCTACTTGTCATTGCAGAAGACGTCGAGGGCGAAACGCTAGCAGCATTAGTCATTAACCGCCTGCAAGGCGTGCTAAAGGTCTGTGCGGTCAAGGCACCGGGCTTCGGCGACCGCAGGAAAGCGATGTTAGCGGATTTAGCGGTACTAACCGGCGGGCAAGTAATAACAGAAGATTTGGGTATTAAACTCGAAAGCGTGGAACTATCGCAATTAGGCCAAGCGAAGAAAATCATAGCAGGCAAGGAAACAACGACAATAATCGAAGGGGCAGGCAAAAAGAAAGACATAAATGGCCGGTGCGACCAGATACGCAACCAAATCGAAAAAACAACAAGCGACTACGACCGTGAAAAACTACAGGAACGATTAGCCAAACTGACCGGTGGGGTGGCCGTTATCAAAGCCGGCGCTGCAACGGAGACAGAAATGAAGGAGCGCAAGGACCTTCTTGAAGACGCACTTCACGCCACGAGAGCGGCAACCGAGGAAGGTGTTGTGGCAGGCGGCGGAGTAGTGTTTCTTCGAGCGATTGCCGAGGTAGAAAAGGGGCGAGCGAAGGCCAAAGGCGATGAAAAAATAGGCTTTGATATTGTGGCCAGCGCCCTTGAAGCACCGACAAGACAAATTGTGGACAACTCCGGTGAGCAGGGCGATGTGGTTGTCGCGAGCCTTCTGGAAAGACTGGAAAAGGAAAGGAATATTGGCTATGACGCCAACAGCGGCAAGTTCGTTGATATGTTCAAATCCGGAATTATCGACCCTGCGAAGGTTGCCAGAACGGCCTTGCAAAATGCGGCATCAGTGGCAGGATTGATGTTAACTACCAACGTATTAGTGACCGATTTAAAAGAAGGCAAAGACGAGGAGCCTGTGGCAGGTTCAGTAAGCTAATGTTTCGTATCTCGCTGGTTGTATTCGCCGAGATGCGAAGAACGAGATACGAGATACTATAAACGATAATGGTAAAGCGGGATTATTATGAAGTTTTAGGAGTGGGGAAGAGCGCATCCGCTGACGAGATTAAGCGTGCGTACCGGCGGATGGCAATGAAGTACCATCCCGACAAAAACCCCAATGACAAAGCAGCCGAGACAAAGTTCAAGGAATGCGCCGAGGCCTATGAAGTTTTGAGCGACGCAGAGAAGCGTCAGCGTTACGACCAGTTCGGGCACGATGGTCTTCGCGGAATGGGGATGCGCGACTATGCGCATATAAGATGGCAAGATATCGGCAGCATATTCGAAGATATCCTCGGTTTCGATGACTTCTTCGGCGATGTCTTCGGCACAAGAAGCAGAAGAGCAAGGCGAACGAGCCCTGCCCGCGGCTACGATTTGGAAACCTCGGTTGAACTGACACTTAACGATGTAGCTAAAGGCGTTGAAAAAACCATTGAATTTACGCGTCAGGACATATGCCCGGAATGTACCGGCAGCGGCTGTGCAAAAGGGACATCGCCGGGGCGTTGCCCGAGCTGCGGCGGGAGCGGTCAAGTATCGCGAGGAGGCGGTTTTTTCCAGATGGTGACAACGTGCCAGCAGTGCGGCGGCGGCGGACAGGTCATTACGAATCCCTGCAAGAAATGTAAAGGGACGGGACATGTCCCAAAAAAGAGAATCGTCAATATCAAAATCCCAGCGGGTGTCCATGAAGGCCAGGGTATAAGAGTGGGGGGTGAAGGTGAACCCGGGCGCAGAGGCGGGCCAAGAGGCGACCTTTACTGTTATGTGAGATTAAAGCCGCACGAATTTCTGCAGCGGGACGGAAATAACTTAGTCGCCGTTGTCCCGGTAAGCTTTACCCAAGCTACTCTTGGGGCGACCATTGAAGTTCCCAGCCTGAACGGGACAAGACAGCTAAAAATCCCAGCCAGCACACAATACGGAAGCATTTTTAGAATAAAAGGTCAGGGTCTGCCGAATGTGCGAACAGGACGAACCGGCGACCAGCTTGTGCAAGTCATCATAGAAACTCCAACAAATCTGAATGCAAAACAGCAGGATTTGCTGCGAGAATTCGCCAAGACTGAAAATAAATCTGTTTCTCCGGAATCTGTGAGTTTTTTTGAGAAGCTAAAAAAATATTTTGCTAACAACTGATGAAAGAAAAAAAGAAAGAAGCCAAGCAGACTAAGGCAAAGAAAGACGAGTTGGAGAAACTTCACCGACTAATAGACGATTTGCAAAAAGAAAAAGATGAGCTTTTCGGGAAGCTTCAGCGTGTCAGCGCCGACTATGCAAATTACCAGAAACGAGCTCCCAAACAAATAGCTGATACTATTTGCTACGAGAAGGAAAAAATAATAAAAACGCTGCTGCCGATTCTGGATAACTTTGAACATACGCTTGTGAATGCGGACTCGGCAGAAAATGTCGATGTTCTTGTCAAAGGCATTAAAATTATCTATGACCAAATGCTCGACACCTTAAAGTCGCACGGTGTGGAACAGATAAAGGCATTAGGTGAGAAGTTTGACCCCGTTTTGCACGAGGCAATGATGAAAAAACCCGACCCAGAGCAAGAAGAAAACATCGTGCTTGAAGAATTTCAAAAGGGATACAAACTCAATGGCCGAGTTATTCGACCAACGAAAGCAATTATAAGCTAATATTCAGAACGAAGAGTAATCGGTATGCCGACTTACGAGTACTTATGTGAGAATTGCGGATATGAATTTGAGCAGTTCCAGTCTATAACAGCCAAGTCCTTGCGGAAATGCCCCAACTGTGGAAAGAAAGAATTGAAACGTTTAATCGGCATGGGTTCAGGCGTAATCTTCAAAGGCAGTGGGTTCTACCAGACCGATTACAGGAGTGAAAGCTACAAGAAGGCTGAAAAAAGCGAGAAAGATACCGGCGACACCGAGAAAAAGGAACCTGAGAAAAAGGGTGAAGATAAAAAGCCCAAAGAGAAGACTAAGAAAGGGGAAAAAGACAAGAAGAAATCAGCATAGTTTGTTCGTTCGTGGCAGAGAAGAGAAGGCAGGGCCTCTTAATCCAACTAACATTGTCTCTTATCGCTCTTTAACAACAATAGTCAAATGAACCTCTTTTTCATCCTTTGTCTGGCCTGCCGGCTTTTTAATTTTTTTCTCGCTTGAAGTGAGGACGGGCTTCGGTATGGTGAGCAAATCAGGTCCACTATCATCGATGGCGGCCAATATTTCTCTGCCCGGCAAAAGCTCGGACGTTTTATTCAAAACTGCAAAATCCTTCGCCACCTCGATGCACCCATCGAAACTGTCCTGACCGGCAATGTCGGTAATCTGCTCAGTGGTAACGTCCTCAACAACTACCTGTCTATCGAAGAGTCCGGTCTCAACAAACAAAGTCGCCGAATCGAATCTTTCCCATATAGATTCCAAATCAGTAAGCAGTAAATTCAGGGCGTTGCGACTGCAAGTAAGGGCATATATACTTTTGTCGGCCTCAGCTTTAACGGCAACTTTTTGCAGAAGGCCATTATCCTCAATTGCCCTATTGATAGCGGCACTAACTGCAATCAAGGTGCCGGTTTTGAATTCGAGCCTGCCATTAAATCCCGCCATAGCCAGGTCAATCTGGCTCTTGGGCCTTTCTGCAGTCGCGAGTATAGCCGGACCGAGCCCTTCCTGGACTGGCTGCTGCCAAGCCTCAATGGCGACTGACCTATCCACAACATCTTCGGGGGAAACAATCGTAAAAACAAGCGCTGCTAAAACGGCTACTAAACCAACCATAGCAGCGACAGCAGTAAGTCTTCGAAGCAGCAAATGCCTTGCACCAACGCGCTGGTCAACCGGATGCGGCTGGTAACCAATCATCGCTGTTCTTTCCAGCGAAGTTTTTATCTCCTCGGTCATCTCAGCTGGAGCCTCAACAAAAGGCAATGAACTAACCAAGGCTTTACACTTTTGAAGTTCACGCAGGCGCTGAGCAATCCGCTGGTCATGTGTAATAAGCCGTTGAACCTCAGTGCGCTGCCTGGGCGTCAACTCATCATCAATGAAGCTATTAAGCAATTCTTCGATTTGGTCTTCTGTCCAGTTCATTACAAAAAGGTCTCCATAATCTCTCTGAGATTGCTTCTGGCCCGGCTCAACCTGCTTCTAACGGTGCCGAGTTCGATATCAAGGACCTTTGCAATCTGAATATAATTCATACCTTCAATATCCCTTAAAACGACAACAGCTCTTTGTGGCTCATCCAATTTCATCAGGGCCGCTACAACAATCTCACACAGCTCTTTATTTTGAGCGACGACAGCCGGGTCAGGTGAACTATCATCAGCTAATAAATCCTTTAACTGCAGCTTTGCCTGTTCGTCGCATTCATTGTCCTCGGCATCGAGGCTGCTTTGCCCAAGCCTGCTGTCTCTCTGGCAATAATTCAAAGTCAAATTAACGGCTATTCTAAAGGCCCAGGTGTAAAAGCTGCTTCTGCCCTCAAATTTATCTATGTTCTCTATTATTTTGACAAATGTATCCTGCGTAAGTTCCGCGGCATCGTTGGTATTTGCACATATTTTTAATATTGTGTTATATATTCGGTTCTGATACCTAAGTATCAGCCTTTCGGTCGCAACAGAGTCGCCTTTTCGGCACTGCTGGACTAAAACAGCATCGTCAATGCTGATACTTTCGGTTTTCGACTGCACGTCCTTCTCCTTTATCGGACCAACTTTACCTCAAAAAGATTCCTTCAAAAACACACAAAAACGTGGTTTAAACCGCAGGATATAATCGCAGATTAGGCCTTTTTGGTCAATTTAATTTAACCAGGTGGGAACATCAGTGTAAATTCAACGCTCACTACCACCCCGCCAAACAAATCACTTCGTGTGTTTAAGGCTAACCTCATCTGAGAGTCGTTTGCCAGTTAGGCATAGAGATGTCACCTGCAATATATAGCTCTGGTTTCTTTTGGGTTCGAAGTCCAAATTGAATTCGTAAGCTCTAAAAAAATCCCGCCAGTACTCGTTGTTTGTGTCCGACTCAGTTAAATCGATATCGGGCCAGATGGCAATTCTTCTGCCCTTTGGCTGAGCAGAGCGTTGAACATATTCGTATAACTCGAACCGAAATACAGCCGGCGCTTTGAGCTGACAATCGAATGCATCCAACAAGCTAACATAGACCTTTATTCCTGGCACTTCTCTACCATCGCCGGTACGAATAAATTTGGTCAACGGCATAATATCAACTTTCACCGGCATATATGAAGCATGTACGGGAAGCTGATTAAGGCTGTTGTCAGTGTCAGATGGTAATTCAACAGGCTCCTGCACGGATTCACATCCGGCCTGGAGTAGAAGCAACACACAGAAAAATAACCACAATATTATACGAATAGCATTCATTCTAATCTTGAATCCGACTACTAATCCTCGTCGAGCATATGACCAAAACGATATTTTTTCGTCCGCAAATAGTCAACGTTGTGCTTGGTAGGCTCAGCTATGAGCGGTATCTGCTCAACAATTTTTATGCCATAAACCTCAAGCCGACTTATCTTCTTGGGATTGTTTGTCAGTATCCGTATATTTTTGAGTCCCAAATCTCGGCAGATTTGTGCACCAATTCCATAGTCTCGCCTGTCAGGTGTAAAACCGAGCTGCAGATTTGCTTCAACGGTATCAAGGCCGTGCTCCTGGAGCTTATAAGCCCTTAGTTTATTAGTCAGGCCGATGCCGCGTCCTTCCTGCCTGAGATAAATCAGCGCGCCTTTGCCGGCCTCTTCAATCATTTTCATCGCGGTTATCAACTGATAGCCGCATTCACACCTCTGCGAATGAAACAAATCACCTGTCATACATTCCGAATGGACCCTAACCAATACCGGCTCATCGTGTTCGACAGGTTT
>Ga0114923_10002491_pt1 | contig 12470 bp, 10 predicted proteins | sample SumtaG_FD_89578 | JGI IMG/M metagenome (GOLD analysis project Ga0114923, IMG submission 89578) | Deep subsurface microbial communities from Indian Ocean to uncover new lineages of life (NeLLi) - Sumatra_00157 metaG | ecosystem: Environmental > Aquatic > Marine > Oceanic > Sediment | place: near... | reverse complement strand
TGCTGTAGATAAATTTAAATTGTCCGTAAAGAAAGAAGAAAAAGACTGTGGAATATTTGAAATAGGTCCTCTTCCAAAAGGGTACGGAGTTACGATTGGAAATGCAATAAGGAGAATCATTTTATCAAGTATAGAAGGTGCCGCAGTAACAAGTGTAAAAGTAAATGGTGTAAAACACGAATACTCAAATATTCCTGGAGTAATGGATGATATCCTTACTATTTTATTAAGGATTAAACAGCTAGCGATAAAAAGTTACAGTAAGGATGCACAGAAGATCGAACTAAAAATAAAAGGAAAGAAAGTTGTGAAAGCAAAAGATATTACACTTACAGGAGAAGTTGAGATAGCAAATCCCGAATTACACATTACTGAGTTAACTGAGAGTAAAGCAAAATTGTCAATTGAAATGCAGGTTGAAAGGGGGGCGGGATATAATCCAAGTGATGAGGAAATGAGGGGTCAAGTAGGGGTGATTCCTCTCGATGCTAATTTTTCACCTGTCACAAAGGTTGTCATGGATGTAACCAAAACTCGTGTTGAACAACAAACTGATCTTGATCAGATTAAACTTGAGATTCACACAAATGGTACTGTTGCTCCAAAGGAGGTGTTGGAAGAATCATTGCAATTATACAATAGGGTTACTAATCGACTTGTTGATCTCATATCTGGTGAAGAAGAACAAGAGGAAACAGAAAAGAAAGATGAAAAGCCCGATGAAGCCCCAAGTAGTGATCTAGATATTGATAAGTTAAACTTATCAGCTCGACTTACAAATAGTCTTATAAAGGCAGGGTATAAGAACTTGACTGAACTAGAAGGAATGACGTTTGATCAGATCAAGGAAATACGTGGTTTAGGACAAAAGAGTGCAGAGGAATTATTTGATATTATGAAAAGCTATAAACTTGAAGTGAAAGAATCTACCTCATAGATTAAGATATATTTGAGTTTGATGAAACACAAAAAAAAGATAAAAAAATTAGGTAGGGATAAATCGCATAGAAAGGCTATGTTATCAAATCTAGCATCATCTCTAATTATATCCGAATATGTTGTAACAACTTTACCAAAAGCAAAAGCCTGTAAGAAGATGATTGATAAACTCATTTCAGTTGGAAAACAGAAAACTAAACAATCACATAGAAAATTAATAGGAACGCTTAAAGATCCCATGGTTGTTGGAAAGATAGAAGATGTTCTAGTAAGTAGGTTTAAGAATCGAATTGGAGGTTATACAAAGACGGTAAGAATTGGGAAGAGGAAGGGTGATAATGCACAACTTATGAAAATATTCTTTATCGACTCGGAGATAGTGAGGAAAGAAAAGAAGATTAAAGTGAAAACCAAAAAGAGAAAGAAAGAACAGAAACGAGAGTCTAAGGAAAAAGATAGTGAGAAAGGAGTTTTGGAAAAAGTACGATCACTGAGAGAACGTATGAGGTCTCGTAAAGATGATAAAACATCTACTCAAGATAATAGAGCAAAAACTTTAACTAAAGCAGGTGCTCAAAAGACACGTTCTGGTATATAATTATTGGATTATTATGATGAGTATAAAAAAGGTAAAGGCAAAAAAGAACGGAGTAGAAAAAGAGTGGTATATTATTGATGCTTCAGGTGTTCGTCTTGGAAGAATTGCAACTACTGTTTCTAAGATACTACAAGGAAAGCATAAAGTTACCTATTTACCAAATGTAGATACAGGAGATTATGTTATTGTCATAAATGCAAAAATGGTTGATATTTTTTCAAAGCGATTAAAAAGAAAAAAGATATATCGACATTCTGGATACCCAAAGGGACTTAAGCAGGAAACATTAGAGTCTCTCCTTGCTCGGAAACCATGCAAGGTGATAGAAAAAGCAATCTCTGGGATGCTTCCAAAGACTAAACTTGGAAAAGAGATGTTTACTAAGCTTTTCGTATATGAAGACGATATGCATAAGCATAAAGCTCAAAAACCTACATTAGTTGAGATTACGTGATATGGCAAAAAGTCCAAAAACAAAATATTTTTATGCACTGGGGAGAAGAAAGACCTCTATTGCAACTATTAGGCTATTTCCGGTTAAAGGAGAGAGTCTGATCAATGAAAAGAAACCTGAACAGATTTATTCAAGCCCAAGGTATTTAAAGGAGCTACATAAACCATTTGAAGCGACTCAAAATGAGGGAAAATACCATTTTCATGGGAAAGTGAAAGGGGGAGGAAGAGCTGGACAACTTTCTGCACTACGTTTAGCAATTGCACGTTCATTAGTGAAAGTGGATAAGAGCTATAGAGAAATACTAAAGAAAGAACATCTACTAACAGTCGATGATCGAAAAAAAGAGAGAAAAAAGCCTGGATTAAAGAAGGCTCGGAAAAAGGAACAATTCTCGAAGCGTTAGATAGATCTTAAGAATAAATCATCAGGAAAAAAATCTCCTATCTGTTGCAAAAAATCTTCTGCACGTATAATATTATTAATATACAATAATCAACTACTGTATCTTTGAATATAGATAATTTAATAACTGCTCTATGAAAAAGATAGGATTGTGTTTAATAATAATCATCATTCTTGTAATTGCTGCAGTTATTCTGCCTTGGGATAAGTTTTCCCAGAAAAAGAATGAGATTTTAGATGGTTCCAATGAATATTCATCTCTAAAAATATATTCCTTGAGAGGTGACATGCATATATTTATTGATGGTGAGGAAAGAGGTGTTGTTCATGAAGAAGATTCTTATTTCGAAGTATTTCCTCTTCAGGCAGGAAAACATACTGTAATGTTAAAACGAGAGTCTTCTCATGAAGGATTCTATAAGGACTTTGAGAGAGAGTTCGTATTTGAAAAAGGCATTGATTCCGTGATCAGTTGGGAACTTGGACCCACGGAAGATACTTCCTCCGGATGGTTGCTCTATGCTAAACCCTCATCTCATGATGATATGAGTAGGGTTAGAACTCATTTCCTATGTACTCCTGAAAATTGTGGAATTACCATTGATGGATCTGAATTAAAAGAGGGAGAAGATAGTTTTGATCTTACCCTTGATAGTAGTCATATCATCAACGTGCACCAAGAAGGGTATCAAACGCTTGAATTTGAAGTACTATCAGAGGAGAAGAATGCTATACTTAGTGGGTACGAATTATTTATTGAAATAGTATTATATAGATTACCGATTTAGTAACATGTCAATCTTGCAGCAGGTAAAAAAATATAAGAATTCGCCAGTAGCGATAATATTTAAGGGAGCTACAATCCTCGGTGTTGAACTTTCTAAACTACTCATAGAACAAGGAGCCTTTGTAATCTGTATAGACGAATATAGTAAGAAGAAGAAAGAGAGAGTTGAATCCCTTCTTGCTCACGAACGTTTTGGGTTTATTGATATTTCGGGTACAAATTCGATTGCTGACTCGATTGAACGTGTTGATTATATCTTCTATTTTAATCTTGATAACGAGTCATATGATGCTGAAGTATCAACTACAAGGTTTTTAGAACGATCAAATACATTGGATAGATTATTGCAACTTGGAGCTAATAAAGATAGCAAATTCCTACTTGCTTCATCTATAGAAGTACATCGTGTTCTTCAGGCAAGAAAGGAGATTTCGTCTACATTTTATGATGAAGATGAAAGTATGAGTTATACGGTGATAGAAGTGCAACGGTATGCAGAAAATCTCACATGGGAATATCATAAACGAGGTGGTTTGGATGTAAGGGTGGTTCGTATAGGTGAGATTCTCGGAGAAGGAATAGATATTGAGCAAGATTCACTAGTATTACGCAACATTAAAAATGCCATTAAGGGTAATAATATTGTTATAGAGGGAGATGGACTTGAGAACCTCTATTTTGTCCATGTACTCGATGCAGCTTATGGTCTGCTTAAAGCCCAATTCTCGCAAAATACAAATGGAAAAGTTTTTTCGTTATTTATTCCACGTGATATTACCGTACTCAATCTTGCATATAAAATTCTCGATTTTGAACCGAAAGCAGCTGGTATTGATTTTGTTGATAAAGTATTATCTGAAGAGTTAAATATTTACAAGCCTGCACCGAATATCGGAGATGTAGGTTGGAAACCAAAAGTATCTTTTGAACGTGCGTTAGCTCAAACAATAAATTATTTATATAGTATTTATGGAAGAAGAAAAACTTATGGGAAAAAACCACTTGAAAAAAGTACACAAAAAAAGCGAAAAAAGAACAGATCAATAAAGGATTTCCTTATAAATTTCTTTTTTGAAGTTAAGGAGGAAAAAGAAAAGAAATCTGTACTTGATAGTATGCAATACAGTTCGTATGATAAGAAAGCCTTGCGTGATTTAGAGAGACCAGATCATATAAGAAGTCAGCAGCGTAAATCTAAACATTCCACTTCTGATGATAAGAAAAGTATGGTAAAGATTCCATCCTTTATCAGATCTCCAATACGAAAAGTTACTTCACAAACAATAAGTTCATTAATCGTTTATTGTGTAGTCATCCTAATTGGTCTCTTATTTTACCTTTTGTTTCTTGTTCCATGTATTAGAACGATATTCTTTATCGGTAAATCATATTATTATAGTAATGAAGTAAAAGAGAGTATAGAACAAGAAAATTATTCCAAATCAATAACTGATCTTTCACAAATGAATTCTTCATTAGAAAATGTACGAGCTGGCTTAGATAAGCTATCGTATATGACTCATATAGCTTATTTTGAGCCACTTAATGATTTTCAACAGAAAATTCAGAACTCACAGGGGATGATAAATTCCTCATATGAAATATATAAACAATATAAACCACTTGGGAATTATTTGCACAACTATTCATCAAATATAGAGTTGGTGGGATCAGAAGACATTAGTTTATCTCTTGAAGACCATGAAAGTCTTGAACTTGTATATGATAGAAGGTCTATACAACAAATAATGGCGATGCTTAATCAGGATACTTTGATTACAGCGGAAACTACAATTGGAGTTCCATTCATAGACAAATGGTTATCTTCATTTGGGGAAAATCTTGAATATATTCAAAGAGAGGCAGTTAAATCAGAAAGTACACTTTCAATACTTTATCCTCTTCTAGCACCTGATGGGAAACATACTTATGCGATTCTTTTTGAAAATGAAATTGTATCTATCAAACCCCAAGGTGGGAACATTGCGGCTATTGCTCTATTTACTATTGATAATGGCTATATATCAAAAATAGGAGTGTATTCTCCTTCTGATTTTGTAATATCTGTAGATGAAGAACAGGAAAGAATAGTACGTAATGATATTGCATTTCTCTATCCAGATGATGGCATGACGTTTGAGAACCTATCGCTATTATATAGCGAAGATCTCTTTAGTTCTCTAATGAAACGATCTCTTGGAAATGAATTTGGTGAGGAAGTAGACTCAATTATATTGATCAACATAGAAGCAATGCAAGATATTATTGTGCTTTTTGATGGCATCAAACTGCATGGAAACAGAAGTGTCAATGCGACGAATCTTTCAGATAACCTTAATAATGGTACTGTATCCCATGAGGAAATTCTTGCACATGTTCTTGTTAAATTATTTGAAACATTCCCTTCGTCTTTATCAGAAATATCATCAGTATTTCATGATCACATGTTTATCAAAGATATAAGGTTTCTTACCGAGGATCTTTCATTGCTTAACATGCTAGAACGTTCTCAAGTGCCAACTATTCCAAGTACTGATAAATACGACGCTCTTGACATTCGTTTTCTTTCAGAAGGAGCTTATCTTCCTGATATAAAATTGGAATATAATGTTACTGTAAAGAAGAAACATTCTGAGGTTGAATACATGTTATCATTTGAAGGGAGTTCTGAAAATGGATCTGAAGCAATTGCTATAGTTGGACTTGGTCCAAATTTTACTATTAAAGATGTCGTCATCGAATCAGAAGGTCTTACATTAGCTTCAAGTTACTCAAATCGTGTGTTTTTGAGGATAGATCTTGAAAGTGAGGAGAAAGCAAAAATGTCAATTATTGGAAGTGGGAAGAATGTTGTAATTAAAGAAAAAAATGATTATAATTATCGAATATTACTTAAGAAACCCTATGGTTTAGTATATCAATATGAAATAAACGTTATTCATACCGACTTGACAGTGCATACATATCCAGAAGGAAGTACTGTTTCTAAAAAGAAAACGATGAGCCGCGGAGAGATAGAAGGAGATACATTGATAGAATATGATTTTACCCCAAGAAGTTTAGATTAAAAGATATAATATTTTTATTGCATGAGTGATGGTCAGGAAGTTAATTACAAAAAAGGGACTTGAAAAATTGAAACAAGAGTTACAAAATAGATCAACGGCAGGTCGCGAGAAAATTGCTGACAAATTGGATGAAGCTAAAGGAATAGGGGATTTGTCTGAAAATTCTGCGTATATATCAGCACTAGAAGAATATCAGTTCAATGAGGCAAGAATAAAGGAATTAACTGAGTATGTAACTAATCTTAAAGTTGCACCCGATAAATCAAATGACATATTTGCTGATATTGGAGATACTGTTCAAGTACGTGACGTTACTTCCAAACAGAAAAGAAGTTTTACCTTGGTAGGAGAAGGTGAAGGTGATCCCCTAAGAGGTCAAGTAAGTGTGAATTCCGTCGTAGGAAAAGCCCTTGTTGGTAAAAAGGTGGGTGATACTGTGAAAATATCACTTCCTTCAGGTAAAAAAGAATATACTATAGTAAAACTTGGTTGAAAAGTTGTTCTAAATAACAAAGCAATTATTTGTTTAAAAATATTCATCAGAAAATTACATCTCCTTACTTCAGAATTTCTCATGAGCAATTATATAGTACGATGATGGGTGGCTATACTTTAAAAAGAATTGAGGGGTATTGCTCATATATAAGCAATATTCTTTTCAAAACATGACTAACATGTTAAACTAATTAGATATTAGTTGGTTAACGAGGAAAATTGTCAAAGCAACATCCTGTTCCGGAAAACATCATGGAGGTCGAGTTTAAGCTCTTTGGGAGTTTAACTGCAAAACAGTTTGGGTATATTATTGCTGGTGGACTTGTTGGGCTTTTCTTTTTTTATGTATTTAAAGGTCTCGGATCCAATCTTTTATCGATAATATTTGCTGGTTTAAGTGGTATTCTTGGAATATCATTAGCATTAATCAGAATAAATGATCAACCATTTGAAGTATGGTTAGGCAATTTCCTTAACGCTATGTTTTCTTCTCAAAAAAGAGTATGGAGGAAAGAGAAGAAGAAACCAAAACCGTTAACAAAAGATAAGAATAAGCAAGACAAAATAGCAGTTCCAATATCCCCTCCTGTACAACGAAAGGATGTCATTCAGGCAGTCTCTATACCAGGTGTCAAACAAACTCCAAAAGCAGATCCGCCTAAAATTCCAAAACATCCTTTTAAAGCATATGATCAAGTAAAGACAAGTCCAACTCTGAATCAGGATATTTCAGGAAGAACAGTTTCACCTGTTAGTACTGTTTTACATCAGAAACCTACTCCACTCGCTTCACGTCAGCTACATGAAGATAATCAGTATATCCAGGGGAATTTACAAAAAAAAGCGGGTATGACTTCAAATCAAGTGCCTCAAGTACCTATATCAGTTCCTGTTACGAGTAAGGAACCATATGGACAAAAAGATGCAGTTGAAGTTACTGGTAACAAGAAAATACAAGGAAAAATCCAAATGGACATGAGTAAAACGCTGCCTTCTAGTATAAACACCTCAATTCCAGTTCAAACAACAGCTAAAACACAACATGCTGGTCAACCATCTCAACCTATACCAGTACAACAGCCTATTTCAGGTTCAACCCAAATGCCGTCACAAGCAACTATGACCTTGCAACAAAGTCAAAAAACTCAGTTACCAACCTCATCACAAGTTCCATCGCCCTCAAGCCAGATACCCCGAAAGGCAGTTCAGTTTGATGACATTGTTCCTTCAAAACTCAATGGTCTTAAACCTAATGGTAGTGGTACTCGTGATACTTCTTCTCATGTAATATCGCCGATAAGAGAGACGACTGATCTAGCTGTTGAAACCAATCAGCTGAGACAAAAGCTTGCGGATTACTCAGAAGATAAAATGAAAGCTGTGGAAGAGTTACAGAATACGAAACAACTATATTCTACAATTTTAATGAAAAACGAGTTGCTTAAGAAGAAAATACAAGAGTTGCAACAAGGTGTAAACTCAATGGATCAAAAAGCTCCTCCCGAACTTATTCCTCAGAGGGAAAAAAAGACTTTACCAAAGGAAAAGTATGAAGAGGAAAAAGAGGAAGAATCAAAAGAAGAAAGTAGTTATATCAAACCAAAACAATATAATGGACCTTCACTTACTAAAAAACCAAATGTAATCAGTGGTATTGCAAAATCTGCAGAAGGTAATTTACTTCCAGGAGTGGTTGCTATAGTAAAGAACGAAAAAAATAGACCAGTTCGGGCGATGAAAACAAATTCTTTAGGACAATTCGTAACTACAACAGCTCTTCCTAATGGTGAATATATTTTAGAATTCTCAAAGGAAGAATACTCATTTGAGAAATATGAACTTTCGCTAAAAGGGGAAGTTCTACCTACATATGAATTTATTGCAATTAAGTAAATATGGGAATTTTCAGCAAACAGATACCATCAACCCAACAGCATCTTGATATAGAAGAAATCAAAGATGATCTTGTTGTTTTAAAAAATGGGGTGGTGACTCTTGTTCTAGAGACTACATCATTGAATTTTGATCTTCTCTCCGAGAAAGAGCAGGATGCAAAAATACTTGCCTTTGCGGGACTTCTGAATTCTTTAATGTTTCATGTACAAATAGTAATAAGAACTCACCGGACTGATTTGACAGAATACATTGATAGACTTGAGCAGCATAAACATCGTCAGATTACTGAAGGTTTACGAAAGCAAATGGAAATATATATCCATTTCATTAAAAATCTTACAGTTACTAATGAAGTTCTGGAGAAACGATTCTTTATTATCATTCCTAGTAGTACAGGGATTTCCATACAGCCAGGATTCTTTAAGAAAATATTTGGGAAAAAAGAAACTACAGTCGATGTTGCCAATGTTATCGAAAAAGCAGAAGTGAAGTTATTTGCTCGTAGAGATCATATAATAAAGCAACTTAAGAGGATGAGTCTCTTTGCAAGACAGTTATCATCGTCTGAACTTGTAAAGCTATATTATGGTATCTATAACCCTGAACGTGGTGGGTTTGAAAAATTACAACTTACAAGAACAGATGTTGATGCACCAATTGTTGGAACAAAGACTTAACCTTAATATTATTTTATAATTTGAAAAATGGGTTTTTTAGGTTTTGGAAAAAAGAAGAAAAAGATGATTTCTCAATCACAGCAGATTGAACCTCAAACCAAGGTAGCTACCCAACAGGCAGCCCCAATGCAGAGTAGTGTCGTAGGTGATTCGCGTTACACAAAAAACACTCCTGTTCAGATAGAGAAATCATATCAAGAGGAAGTGGTCAAGGAAAAATTTATACGAGATTCAAGCCTTGATATAAAGACAGAGGATGAAGCTGTAGATAAATTTGTTGATGGAATGATTGATGTAAAGGATATTATTTCTCCACCTGCCATTGAAGTTGATTTCAACCATATCCTTATTGGAACAAAATATTTTCGAACACTTTTTTCAAGTAGTTATCCGAAATTTGTTGGTGCAAATTGGTTATCTTCACTCATTAATTTTGAACAACCTGTAGATGTTAGTACATTCTATTATCCAGTCGATTCTCGAATGGTAATGCAGAGATTAAAGCGTAAGATAGGAGAGATGGAAGCTACAATTAACATTGATCTTGAAGCAGGAAAAGTGGTTGATCCAAGGGTAAAAGTTGCATTAGCTGATGCAAAAGACTTACAAGAAGCACTTGCAAAGGGTACTGAAAAGTTTTTTCATTATGCTCTTTATATTACAATTTCAGCTTCATCACTAGCTGAACTAGAGAAAATATTTAAAAACCTTGAGCAGTCACTTGGAGCAATAGGTGTAATGATGAAACCTGCTACACTTCAGCAAGAGGATGGTTTTCAAAGCGTTATTCCAATTGGGCTTGACAAATTGTACTACACAAGGAACATGGATACCACATCCTTAGCTACGACGTTTCCTTTTGTAAGTTCAAACCTCACTATGAATCAAGGGGTAATGTATGGAGTGAACAAACATAACAAGAGTTTAGTAATATTCAATAGATTTGAACTTGAGAATGCAAATGCTGTTATTTTTGCTACTTCTGGTGCTGGTAAAAGCTATATGGTGAAGCTTGAGGCCTTGAGAGGGCTTATGTTCGGAATAGAAAGCATCGTAATTGATCCTGAGAAGGAGTATGAAAAATTATGCAAAACAATAGGAGGGGAGTATATATCATTTTCTCAGGATGGTGACAAAAAATTAAATCCATTTGAGCTATCTGGAGTGAGTGAAGGGGGTGAGGATGAGTTGAGAATGAAGATTCAATCACTACATGGACTATTAAAGATTATGCTTGGTGGAACGATTACTCCACAAGAATCTGCAGTACTAGATAGGGCATTGATTCTTACGTATAAAGAAAAAGGAATAAGTCCAGATTCAGCAACACATATGAATCCTCCTCCACTTATGGAAGATCTTTATAAGATACTTCAAGCTATGGCTGAAACTGATGCTCGTTCTATTTCTATTCGGCTGGAAAAATATATCAGAGGAAGTGCAGCAGGAATATTTGATAGAAGAAGCACGGTAGATATACAAAATACGTTTACTGTATTTAGTATACGTGAGCTAAGTGATGATTTGAGACCGATTGCAATGTATATGATGCTTGATTTTATTTGGAATAAAGTGAAGAAGGATAGAAGAAAACGTCTTCTAATTATTGATGAAGCTTGGTGGATGATGCAGCATGAAGATGCAGCAAAATTTATTCACTCTATTGCGAAAAGAGCCCGAAAGTATTGGCTAGGTTTAACAACAATAACCCAGGATGTAGAGGATTTTCTCGAAACCGACTATGGTAAGGCTATCATTACAAACTCTGCAATTCAAATATTAATGAAACAAAGTCCTGCGGCTGTAGATAGAATTAAAAAAGTATTCTATCTTTCTGAAGGTGAGAAAAACTTTTTGCTTTCAGCAGGAATCGGTGAAGGAATATTCTTTGCTGGACCGAGTCATGTTGCAATTCAAGTAATAGCTTCTGAAAGTGAACACCAACTTATGACCTCAGATCCAGAGGAACTTGCACGACAAGAAAAAGCTAGATTACAATATGCAGCAAAGACAGCAGGGATTCCACAGGATAAGAAAATTGTTGATGCTTAGAGCTAATAGCTTGGTTATAAACAAAAATTAATACTGTTCAAAACTATGTACTATGTTGGATTCGGATAATTTATTACATGTTCCCCTCTATTCAGTGATCATTATTGGGACTATTATTGTAGGGATTCTAATTCTGCTTGTCGGCATTGTCATCTTCCTAGTGAAAAAATTGAAATCTGCTGAAAGAGTTCGTTATGGTTTTGGTGGTAGGACAATCTTTTCTATTGTTGCACTAATGATTATCGCTTTGGCCATTCCTCTTACCTTGTATTCAACTCTTCAAACGACCGAGATAAGAAGAACTGCAGAGGCACAAAAAGAGGTTTATATTGATATTAGCTCGGAGAAACTTGATGAAGCAAATTACACTGTATCATTTATGGCTATTCCTAAAATTGATGGTAAGGTGTGGAGTAAGTACTCATACACAATAACATGGAGTGTTGAAGGTCCTGTGCAGTTTAAGAAGATAGAAAAAGAAAGAGATATAGATAATCCAAGCTATTTTGAAAAAGTTCTTCCTCAAGGCTTCTATAAAGTTGAAATAACGGTTAAGAGTGAGATGTTTACCATACATGGCACAAAGGAATTCGTATTGGAGTGATTTGTTCGTTATTTTATTAGAGTCTCTTAAGTAAAAAATAGTGAAAAAGAAAGTATTGTTCATAAATAGATTACTTACTCATCGTTTTCTTATTTTTGTTGTATTATTTGTTGCGATATTCAACTTTCTTGGTGTATATCTTCTTCCAAGGGAAACTTTTCTTGTTTTTGCCTCAGATATTGACCTTAATGAACTTGTTGAACTTACGAATAACGATAGAGAGATTAGGGGATTATATCCTTTAACAGTAGATACTCGTTTAGTAAAGGCTACGCAGCAGAAGGGAGAAGACATGCTTGAAAAAGATTACTGGGCTCATTATGGTCCAAACGGTGAAAGTCCTTGGCAGTTTATCTTACAGAATGATTATAACTATATCTATGCTGGTGAGAACTTAGCAAAAGATTTTTCAAGTGCTGAACCAATACATAGTGCATGGATGTCAAGTCCATCTCATAGAAGTAATATTTTGAATCCGAACTTTAAAAATATTGG
>Ga0114923_10002490_pt1 | contig 12471 bp, 4 predicted proteins | sample SumtaG_FD_89578 | JGI IMG/M metagenome (GOLD analysis project Ga0114923, IMG submission 89578) | Deep subsurface microbial communities from Indian Ocean to uncover new lineages of life (NeLLi) - Sumatra_00157 metaG | ecosystem: Environmental > Aquatic > Marine > Oceanic > Sediment | place: near... | reverse complement strand
GCTGCGGGACTTGGGATCTGGTCCTCGATCCGCATGCCGACGAAGCACTCGGCGGCGGCGAGTCGGAACCGGCGTACGACGGCATCATTGTGCGCGCGACTCCGGAGCTTGCTGCGGTGGTCGAGAAGTCCGGCGTGCCGGCGGTCAACGTGTATATGAACTCACTGGTGGAGAGTCTCCCGAAGGTTGGCATCGATATCGAGGCAGCCGGTCGCATGGCCGCCGAGCACCTCATAGCCCGGGGCTATCGCAATTTTGCATACCTGGGCCATAGCCGCGATCGGGCCTCGCAACTCCAATTGGCCGGTTATCGGACCATGCTGCGCAAGGCCGGATTCCTATGCTCATCGTGTCTGGTCGATGCCCACTGTACCGCGAGTGCTTCGATCTGGAACGTCACCCTTGCCAGCTTGTCCGAGTGGGTTGATTCATGGACGCTGCCTATGGGCGTTGCTGTCATCCACGATTTGAGGTGCCGCTATCTGATCGACGTTTGTCAGCGGAAGAACCTGCGGGTGCCGGAGGACGTGGGCATGGTTGGAACGGCGAACGAGTTGAGCATGTGCATGCAACCGGAGCCAACGATCAGCAGCATCGAGCTTGGTTACGAGCGAGTGGGTTACGCGGCGGCCAAGTTACTCGACCGGTTGATCGACGGTGCTCCGCCGCCGGAGCCCGTGAAGATTAGGCCGATAGAGCTTTTCGTCCGTCACTCTACTAACGTGCTGGCGGTGGGGGATCCGCTGGTTGCCCAGGCCATGCGATACATCGCCGGGCACAGCCACGGGGCGATCAGGGTAGCGCATGTGGTGGAATACGTTCCGGCCACGCGTCGCTCGCTGGAAAGACGTTTCCGCGTTTCGCTTGGCCACACCATCAGCGATGAGATTGCCAGGCAACGGCTGGAACACCTGAAACGGCAGTTGCTGGAGAGCGATTTGCCGCTGAAGACCTTGGCACCAGCCTTAGGCTTTCGCGACTCGAGACAGATGAGCAAGGTCTTTTACCGCATGGAGGGCATTTCGCCCAGCGATTACCGCCGGCAGCGGAAAGCGTTTGAGATGGATTAGGTAGTCACGGTATCTGGACTGAGCTCACTTGGTTCTACGTGACCGCTCAGTTGGGTTTAGCAAGAATTCCCGGACACAGCTTCCAGGACACAAGCTTCCAGGACACAGCCCGGATTGTTTCGCGATAGAGTGCGACTGCCTCGCAGGAGCAGTGGCACACGGAGGCTGGTTTCTCGGCCTGTGAGTAATCCAGCTTAGCCTTCGATGTTGCGAAACGGCTCGATTCGCCACTCGAAGAGGCCGCCGGAGAAGCCCTTCCTGAGCCTGGCCTCGATGCGCAGAGCGGTGGTTCGCAGCGGGTCAAAACGCACCGAGTTCAGCTTGCCCGGGGTCGTTGAGTATTCGCTCTGATTTGCGACGGGGAGCCAACTGCCGTTGGGTGATTTGTACAACAGTCTCCAATGCTCGGGTGCCCTGGAGCCGTTATCGTTGTCGTCGGTCGCCCAGTATACGGAGACATGATCGACGTTCTGCGGGGTGCCAAACTCGTATTGCACCCATTGGGTCGAGCCGTTTCGTTGCGGCCAGAGGGTTCGCGGCGTCGAGCCATCGGCAGGGCGCGGCGGGAGCAGGCCGTCGCGCATGGCGTCGACCGTGTTTGGGGCCTGCTGTCGGACGGAGGCCGAGGCTCGGGCGATGGCCGCTCTGTTGGTCGGATCGATTTTGATATCGGTAGGTTTTTTGCAGAGCGAGAGGTCTTCGATGATCCAGACGTTCATTTCCCCCAGGCCGCGGTTCTGCCAGGCATAGTAGGGCACGGCAGTGAACTCGACCGGCGTTTTGCCGTCGGCCAAGCCTTGGCCTTTCAGCACGGTTACGCCGCCGAGCAAATCGTCACGATGTTCGGCAAGCGGTTCTTGGTTCTTCGGCAACGCCATGTTCAGCACGCTGAAGCGGGGATTGTCGATTTCCTCCAAGCAATACACGATCGGCCCTCGCATCAGGGCCACCCGACCGAGGTCGGCCGCGACACGCTGGTCGGCATATACGCGTCGGGTGGGCATGGGCATATCGATCTCGACCGTATCGCCCTTTTTCCATTGGCGGGTGATACGAGCGTAGCCCTTTTCCAGCGGCGGCATTTCAACCGCCTGGCCGTTGACCTTCAGCGACACGGGCAGCGGGTTGGGGTCGCCGAATCGATACAGACCGCCGGGCAAGGGGCTATTGCCGCACCAGGCCGGAATACGCAGGCAAAGACCGAAGCCGGCCGGCTCGGCGGGATCGACCTCCAGGGTGACTTTCCCTTGCCAGGGGTAACGCGTGCGTTGGCGGATGTTTACGGCACAAGCCCGCAGATCGATCTTGGCCGAGCTGCCGACGTACATGTTCACGTAGAGGGCTGCGTCGTCCTTGGAATAAATCCAACGCCCGATACCGGCCACGAAGCCCGGAAGTTTCGAGGGGCAACAGAAGAGGTAATTTCGGCGTAGAGCTTCGTGAGGGCCGTTTCGCCCTGAGCGGCCGGCGGCCAGCAGGTTGGTGTAGAAATACTCGGTTCCGGCCAGGCTGATCCCGGACAGCCCGCCGTTATAGGCCACGACCTCGACGAGGTCGGCATAGCTGGCGTCTCCATGCAGGCCGTTGAGTCGAAGGTTCCACTGTGCCTGGGCGATGTTGGCGCAGCATTCGCAGTAGCACCTTTCGTTGCGAAGTTGGTAGTCCTGGCCATGTTGTTCGTAGCCGGTGCCGTCTCCCACTCCGCCGTGGACGTAGATTCGCGAATCGACAATGCTTTTCCAGAGGCGGTCGACGGTTGCCAGGGTCCGTGGATGGCCCAAGTAGGCGGCCAGATCGGTGGCCCCGGCATAGAGATAGGTGGTGCGAACGCAGTGTCCGAAGGCCTTTTGCTGTTTCAGGAGCCGTTTGTGTGATTCACCCTCTCCAATGTCGACCGGGCGGCTGTGGGTGCCGTTTATGGCGATGTGGTTGGCCAGTTCGAGATAGCGGCGGCGCCCGGTGACCTGGTAGAGTTTCACCAGCCCGATCTCGATTTGCGGATGGTCGGCGTACTCGATTTCGCGGTGGCGGGGAAATGCCCTGTCGACGTGGTCGGCCAATTTGCAGGCGACGTCGAGGAAGTTGCGTTTTCCGGTCACGCGATAATACGCGGCGGCCGCCTCGAACAGGTGGCCGGCGCAGTAGAGTTGTCCTATGCCCTTGGGCCACTCGGCCATGGTACCTTTCCATCGCTGGGAAGGGCCGTAGCCGTATCTTCCCACTCGCCGATGGTTTGGCGGGGGTGAAGCCGGGTGGCCCAGCGGAAGCGTGTATTGCGTGTTGAGATAGCCATCCTCGGTCTGGGCGGCGGCGATCTTGGCGATGATCTGGTCGACCTGTTTCTCCAGCGCCGGGTTCTTTCGCCAAGCCAGCGAATAGGCGGCCGCTTCGAGAATCTTGTACAGATCGGAGTCGGGAGCGGTCATCAGCCGTAGCTTGCCGCTCTTCTGGCCGGCGATGATGGAGAAGTTGTCGATGCGACCCTCGGACGCCTTGAGCAGGCTGGGGATGGTGGTTTCCTGCGTGGTCTTTATCCGTGGCGACCAGAAGGGGTCGTCGATTTTCACGTCGGTAAACGGCACGGGCGCCAGGGCCGCATGCGGCGGCTTGGGGTCCGGCATATCGCCCCAAGCGGCGGAAGCGAGCAGCGGGGATAAGAGCAGCAGTAGGACTTTGGTCGGCTTCATGGGAGCGGTTCTTCTCTTGTGGGACGCGGTTTATTGCACCATGAACCTATCGACCATCGACCGGTGTGATGGTTACTTTGACCGGTTTTGTGGATTGCATCTTAATCCAAACGATCAGGTCGGTGCCGTCGAGTTTATGCCGATAGCCGAAACGGAAGTTCTTACCGCGCTTAATTTTTTGGCCGTCGACGACAAGCAGGGGGTCTCCAATCGTGCCCCAGTTCTCGATCACCAAGGCGGGATTGAACACGGGCGAATTGTCGCTGGCGGCCAGCGTGAACGTCAGGGGATCATCCCCGGCATCGGCCTTTCGCCAGAGCACGTAGGCTCGTTGGCCCATCTCGTAGCCATCGCAAGTGAAGGCGTCGCCTTCGGGTTTTAGTTCCGCTGCTTGAGCCCAGGCTTTTCCGACCACGGCCAACTCCTTGACCGAGCGATGGGTCATGCCGTACATGGAGTGGATCCAGCAGCGGTCGGCGTCTTGATGTTCGGGCGGGTATGAGATCGGGAAACCGAGGAAATGCGTGGGACGATCGGCGGCCTGGCTGGTGCGACCGTCGCATCGAGCCTGGCCAACCGGCCAGTGATTACACGAGCCGGGAGCATTGTACCCACGGATATCCCGGTCCCTCACACCGGTCATCCGATTGCCCAGTTCAAAGATAATGAACGGCCTGTCTTTCGACTTGAAGTTGTACATCTGGATGGTGGGTTCCGGGGGAATGTCTTCCTTCTTCCTGCGTTGCGCATCTTCGACATAGGACAGCGAGAGAGTGTCACCCTTGAAGTTTCCGATTGTCGCGAAGTCCTTGTCTATCACCTCGCATTGGAGTTGGCCGGGGTGGGTAAAGGGAAGTGATTCCTGGAACTGGCGCGGACGGCCCAGGGTCCCCTTTTTCCAGCTTACGTTCCTGATACCCATTCCATCGGGATAGATATAGTAGTATTCGTCGATCCAGCAGGCGCGGCCCGTCTTCTCGTCGACGTTCCAGAGATGGTTGTATGAGCTGACCGGGGCATAACGCCAGTGGACGAGCACTCGGGCGTCGGTGCTTTCGATGATTCGCACGTGGCTGTATCGACAGAGGCGGTCCTGCATGTGCTCGAAGCAACCTTCCTTGTCCTCGCCGCCGTGTTTCCAGGCTTCCACGCTCTGGTCGGCCATCCACAACCCGTTGCCCGATACCCAGGCCGGCGAATAGCGCGAGCCTCGCCAGAAGACCACGCGGAAGTCGAAGTCGTCGAAGCGGACAATGACGTCGGGGTCGGAGTTGACTCGCCAGAGGTTGTCCCAGTGTTCGTAATACTTAAGCTTGCAGTAATACGCACCGAAACGGCCGGGGCCCTTGGGACCCGAGGGCATCACCCTCGGCGGCAGATCGGGGGCGGCCGAGGGCTCGTTGGCGGCGAACGATTTGCCTGCTTCGGCCGGAGTGATGGCCCGGTCGTATATCTTGAGTTCGTCGATGATCCCGTCGATGCAGAACCACCAGGGCCTCGTTCCGTGTTCGCGATGGATGTTCGAGGGTTTTCCAATCACGTGGTTGGTGCCGATGCTAAGCTCGACGCCGGCCGCTCTGGTCAGTTTGCCCGATACCGGCAGCGTGGCGGCCTGCCGGCCATCGACGTAGAGCGTGAGCCCATTTCTCTGGTCGCAGGTGCCGGTCACGTGCACCCATTTTCGCAAGGGGATTACGAAATCTTCGGATGTGCAGATTTGCCACTTGCCGTCCAAGGCGACTTGAAGGCTCACCTGACCACGCGGTCCGAGTGCGAAGTAATATCCGGCGGCCCGATCCTTGCTTTGGCTGGCAATGGGGCACCAGTTCCAGGGATAAGCGCCCAACGCCACCCAGGCTTCGATGGTGAAATTGCCTTCGACCGCCGGTGCTTTGGCCGCTTCGCGCTTGATGGCCGTGGTGAAACCGTCGAAGTTAAGAGCCGACCCACGAACGCCGGGCGTATACTTGACGGTCCCCTCGATCGTGTCCTCGACCCGTGCGGCGGCGTCGATGGTTTTGTTCCCCTCGACCTTTTCGAAGGACCAGGAGGCGATAGGGTCATCGGCCGCCGGAACCGATGCCGACGTAGCCGCTAGCACGAACGTCACGAATGTGACCGCGATTAGTTTTTGCATGTTAGGCCCTTCTTCTATGTGCAAAGCGGTAGTTCAAGGTTTGTGGTTCGGCGGGCCGGTTGTGGCCCGGCGTTGTTCTTTACACTTCCGGCAACTGCCAGTGGTCGCCCCTGACTTCCATTATCTTGAATACCAACGCCGCTGCAAGTATGAGGCTTGCGAATTCGGGGGGACATGGCCACGGTTCCCACGGTTGCAGCATAAAAAGTTCATGAAAGCACCCCCCGATTCTGGTCTGTAAGGGCCATCTTACCATTTCGGCAACTCCTGACCGGCGGCAGTATCTCCCAAAGGGAAAGGGGACGTTTCCGACGAGACCCGGTTGTTTCCCGTAGCGGCGTCTCCCGCGATGAACCCCTTCCGGAGCTGAGCAGTTGCAGTTCGCGTTGCGTGGCGGGTATAATCAAAGGGAGGCAGCAACAGTCCCGCAGGGAAGGTTGGCGACGCCACGGCCAAAGCCCTGAAAGAAAGGCCCTGCCGGAACTGATGGGCAAGAAGAAATGATTCACATCTTATTGTTTTTCCCCAGCAAATGTTTCAAATAGGCGGATCATGCAGCACGTGATTGATCGCGACTCACATGGCTCGTTCTGCTGCAGCATCACGACGACCGGATTGGTCGCTTTGGCGCTGCTGCTCGGCACGCTGCCGTCAATGGCCGCCGATTCGACCGGGAAGGTCGATGAGAACAAGAACGACAATCCCTATTCTGAAGTCGGCGACTTCACCGCGGGCGGTAAGAAGACCCCCGGTCAAAAACCGATTGACACCAAGCCACTCGTGAAACCACCGCGGGATGTCGATCCTCGCGATCTGGAACGTAATCAAATCGAGCGACGTTTTGCCGTGCCCGACCTGTTGGATCCCCAGCCCATCTTCGATTGGGAAAACCATCGTGTAATCCATCGCAACCGCGAGCCTTCGCACAGCACTCTGATGGTATATCCCAGCGTGGAGTCCGCGCTGGCAGCAACACGGTCGGCCGCCAAAATCCCCATGCGAGGGGCATCGCCCTACTACCGGTCGCTCAACGGCAGATGGAAATTCCACTGGGTGGAGCGACCGGCGGACCGGCCCGAGGATTTCTTCAAGATGGATTTCGATGATTCCGCATGGGTCGACGCCCCGGTTCCGAACAACATGGAGTTGCTCGGCTATGGTATCCCGTATTACACCAACGGCGGCTCGACGTTCCAGCGCTGCGTCAGGGCGGCTCGGAAGATCACGCCCCCGCGGATACCGCATACCTACAATCCCGTCGGCTCCCACCGCCGCTGGTTCACGATTCCGGAAGACTGGGGCGATCGGGCCGTTTTCCTCCACTTCGACGGCGTGAAGGCCGGATTCTACGTGTGGGTCAATGGACAAAAGGTCGGCTACAATCAGGGCAGCATGACGCCCGGTGAGTTCGAGATTACAAAGCTCGTGAAAGCGGGCCACAAGAATCTGATCGCCGTGGAAGTCTACCGCTGGACCGACGGAAGCTGGTTCGAGGCCCCCGACATGTGGCGCATGAGCGGCATCTATCGCGACGTATATCTCTTCTCAACCCCAAAGGTCCACCTGCGAGACCAGTTTGTTCGTTGCGACCTGGACGAAAACTACCGTGACGCGCAACTGACGGTCACGGCCCGGCTGCGCAACTACGGCCAGCGGCCGACAGCCGGCTGCAGCCTGGAGATGCGACTATTCGACGCCGACGGCAAACTTGTCCAGGAGCCCACGCTGCTGAGGCCCAACCGACCGTTGCCCACCGGGCATGACGTCACGGTTGAGTTCGCCACGAAGGTCGAGAACCCGCGGAAGTGGTCGGCCGAGAGTCCATACCTCTACAGGGTCCTGTTCACCGTTTTCGATGCCCAGGGGAAAGCTCTGGAGACAATTCCTTGTCGCTTCGGCTTTCGCGAGATCGAGAGCCGCGATCAACGGCTTTGGGTCAACGGCGTGGCGGTCCTGCTCAAGGGTGTAAACCGCCACGAACACCATCCCGACTTCGGTCGGGGTATGCCGCTTGAGACAATGGTCCGCGATGTCGAACTCATGAAGCGATTCAACATCAACACGGTCAGAACGTCGCACTACCCGGCCGACCCGAAGTTCTATGACCTTTGCGACGAGTATGGGCTCTACGTTTGGGACGAAGCGAACATCGAGACAACCGACCGCCGCACGACCCGCTGGCCCGAGTGGCGCCACGTTTTCGTCGATCGCATGGAACGAATGGTCGAGCGAGACAAGAACCATCCCTCGGTGATAATCTGGTCGTTGGGTAACGAGTCGCACGTGGGGCCCGGCCAACAAGCCATGGCCGACTGGGCTCGCGATCGTGACCCCACCCGGCTGCTTGCCTATCGATACGCCGGACTGGGCATGAGCGATCTGGCTCTTGGATGCTATCTCAAGGTCGAGAACGTGATCTCGCAAGGCGAGCGTTCCGATGGCGGCGATCCGCGACCCTACCTGCTCGAGGAATACGCCCACTGCATGGGCAACTCAATGGGGAATTTCAAGGAATACTGGGAGGCCATCGAGAGTCATAAACGATTGTGTGGCGGTTGTGTCTGGGATTGGGTCGACCAGGGCCTGCGACACAAGAAAGAGGTAGGCTGGAAAAACCGCCACGCCTGGGCCGGCCACGACGCCGAAGGATCCAACCCTATCACACCGCTGGCCGAGGGTGAGCACTGGGCTTATGGGGGTTGCTTCGGTGACAAACCCAACGCTCTTAACTTCTGCATCAACGGCGTCATCACTCCCGAGCGACGCGTCACCCCGAAGTTGCGAGAATTGGGCAAAGTCCACCAGTTTGTTGAAATCAAAGCCGCCGACCTGAAAACCGGCAAGATTCTGATCAAGAACAAACACCACTTCACCAACCTGGATAAGTTCGACGCCACCTGGACCATCACCAGAGTCGCCGGCAAAAGTTCCAAAGTTGCCGCGCAGGGCCAGATGATTGTCGGCCTGAAGCCCGGCCGGACGAAGACCGTTGACTTGGCGCTGAACACCGCAGCGCTGCGGAAAACCGGAGGCGATCTCTACCTGCGAGTCGCCTTCCGTCTGCGGGAGGACACGATCTGGGCGAAAAAGGGACACCAAATCGCCTGGCAACAGTTCGAACTCCCCAGCGAAGAACTACTCAGTGAAGAACTTCTTGGGGAAGAACTTCTTGGGGAAGGGGTTGGCACGCCTGTTTCGTCGACTAAGACACTGGACTACAAGTCCGACGGCCGGCAATTGACCGTTTTCAATGAGGCCTTTTCCATCACATTCGACAAACGCACCGGCATGATTGGCCGCTTGACATACGGTGATAACACCATTCTCAAGGGCACCAGCGAGCTGCCCGCCGGACCGATCGCGATGGCCTTTCGAGCGCCGGTCGACAATGAGCGCCAGACCCAGCCTGGACGTATCAAGCCGGGTGAACGCGACTGGCGCCTCGCCGGGCTGGACAACGTGTCCGCCGAACTCGTGAGCTTCGAGATACTCGAGAAGACGGGGGCAAGCGACGGACCGAGCAGATCATCTCCACCGCCGGCACGCTGCAAGATTCGAGTTGTAACCCGTTACAAAGGCCACGACACAAAAGGCAAAGATACCACCGCCGGATTCACGCATACCGCCACGTATGTGATCAATCCCAGCGGCCACGTCGAACTGGCCAACAAGATCGAACCTTTCGGATGTGATAAGGTGCCCTTCTTCGGACGCATCGGCGTTGACCTCATCGCCGGGCCCCAGTTCGAGCAGTTCAGATGGTATGGTCGCGGGCCGCACGAGAACTATATCGACCGAAAAGCGAGCGCCGATATGGGGATCTACCAAAGCTCGGTCACGGACCAGTTCGAGCCCTACGCGCGTCCCCAGGCCTGCGGCAACAAAGAAGACGTTCGACGGCTTTGGCTACTGGACGAAGAAGGTCGTGGACTGTGTGTCAGGGCCGCCGACAAGCTGTGCGCAACCGCCTTGCACTACACGACCAAACAACTCGACGATGCCTGGCGATTGGACGAACTGAAGCCCATCAACGAGATCGTCCTTTCGCTGGACTACGCCCAGCAGGGTCTGGGCAACGGCAGTTGCGGATCGGCGACAACGATGGAGAAGTATCAACTGAAGCGTAAAGATTGCTACGAATTCACGTTCACGCTGCAACCGGAAGAGTAGATCACGACGGGAACCCTATCCGTTCACCTCGGAGTGCAATTATGAGATCTCGCCTTGGAGTATGTCTTCTACTGTCGTCCGCATTTGTATTGCCCTGCTCATCGGCCCTGGCAGGGGAGCCGTCCGGATCGCACGTGCTGAAGGCCGCCACCTTTCGACACTACATCGAGCGATTCAATCGCGACGACGAAGAGCTGTATTCCAACGCATACCCCAACAACAAGGCGTGGGAGTTTATCGAGGCAAACATTCCGCTGTTCGAGTGTCCCCACGAGGACATCGAGCGGACCTACTACTTCCGCTTCTGGACTTATCGCAAGCATCTGAAGAACACACCCGACGGTTGGGTGGTTACCGAGTTTCTGCCGAAAGTGTCCTGGTCGGCAAAACATAACACCATTTCCTGCCCCGCCGGGCACCACTTCTACGAGGGCCGCTGGCTCCACGAGCGGAAGTTTCTCGACGACTACGCCGTATTCTGGTTTCGCCGTGGCGGTTCACCGCGACGATACAGCTTCTGGGCGGCTGATGCCATCTACGCCTATTTCCTGGTAAAACACGACAAGGCCCTGGTAGTCGAGCTGTTGGACGATCTGGTGCGAAACTACGAGGCCTGGGAACTCTCCCGCCTGATGAGCGACGGCATGTTCTGGCAAATCGATGACCGCGACGGAATGGAAGTCTCCGTCGGCAAGAGCGGCAAACGGGCAACCATAAACAGCTACATGTACGGCGACGCGGTGGCCATCGCCAAGATCGCTCGAATGGCCGATAGACCCAAGCTCGCCGAACGCTTCGAATCCAAAGCGGCCCGGCTGCGAGAACTTGTGCAAAACGTCCTTTGGGACGAGGAAGCAAAGTTCTTCAAGACGCTTCCCCGCAGCCCCCACGAACTGGTCGAACCCAAAAACTCCAACGACGGCAGCGTGCTGCGCCATCACTGGCAGGACAGGGAACACATGGGCACGCTGGAGTGGCTTCAATACGACTTCCCGAAAAAGATCAAAGTCGACGCCGTAGAGGTCTACTGGCACGACAGCGGCACGACTATCCGCCTTCCGCAGTCATGGCGCGTGCTTGCCCGCGATGGCGATGACTTCAAACCGCTAACGGCCACCGGCCAGTATGGCGTGGAGTTGGACAAATACAATCGCACCAGTTTCAAGCCAGCCGAAACCGACGCCCTGCGGCTCGAGGTTCAATCACAAGAGGGCCGGGCGGCCGGGCTCTACGAATGGCGAGTGTTTTCCGGCGGTAAAAACCTCGCACCCGGGGCCAAAGCCAGCTGCTCGTTTCTGCGTATCAACCGTCGTCTGGGCAATACGCTGCGCACGCTCAACGACGGTGAAAACAAGAAAAAAGACGTGCCACGGGTCAAAGTCCGCGAGCAACACGGCTATACACCCTGGTACTTCAATCTTCCAGAGACGGGAAAGGGGTACGAAGTCGCCTGGAAACAGTTGATGGACCCCAAGGGTTTCTACGCCCCCTTCGGCCCCACCACGGCCGAACGACGGCACCCGGGTTTCAAGATTTCCTACCAGGGGCACGGCTGCCAGTGGAACGGACCCAGTTGGCCGCTGGCAACCTCAGTAACCCTGACCGCACTGGCCAACGTGCTTAACAACTATCCCCAACATTCCATAAGCAAGGTCGATTACCTCGATACGCTCCAGATCTATGCCAGGAGCCATCGCCGAACGCTCGACAATGGAAAAGTGGTTTCCTGGATCGATGAGAATATCAACCCCTTCACGGGCGAGTGGATCGCCCGAACGCGATGCCGGCAGCACAATGCCCAATTGAAGGAACGGGGACAGGAGGACCGCATTCTCCGCGAGCGAGGCAAGGACTACAACCATTCGAGCTTCTGCGATCTGGTCATCACCGGGCTGGTCGGGCTGCGCCCCAGAGCGGACGATACGGTAGAGGTCAACCCCCTGGTACCGGAGGGGAAGTGGGACTGGTTCTGCCTGGATAACGTCGCCTATCACGGCCATATCATCACTATCCTTTGGGATAAGACGGGCCAGCGCTATGGAAAGGGCAAGGGGCTCCGCCTGTTCGTCGACGGAGAACAAGTCGCCCACTCCCACAAACTGGCCCGCCTCACAGCCAGGCTGCCGCTGGCTCGCTAACTCACCGCGCAGTACGACGGACATTCCTCTCCGTCTCTTACCGAGATGTAGGGCGGACATTCCTGTCCGTCTTGGGCTGCCTGTCCGTCTTGGGCTGACGGACAAGAATGTCCGTCCTACTGGTGAGCGTTGACGGACAAGAATGTCTGTTATACTTTGACGCAGTTGCAGATGAAAATCTCTTTCACAACGGAGCCCGCCATGTTTGGGTTTTTTACACCCGGCCCACTGGAAATAATCATAGTCCTCTTCATAGTGGCGGTCCCCGT
>Ga0114923_10002489_pt1 | contig 12472 bp, 8 predicted proteins | sample SumtaG_FD_89578 | JGI IMG/M metagenome (GOLD analysis project Ga0114923, IMG submission 89578) | Deep subsurface microbial communities from Indian Ocean to uncover new lineages of life (NeLLi) - Sumatra_00157 metaG | ecosystem: Environmental > Aquatic > Marine > Oceanic > Sediment | place: near... | reverse complement strand
GTGTCGCCCGGAGACACGGTGATGTTGCATGCATCGGTCGGATCGATCGGTTGGATCGCCGGCGGGCCAAGCGAGGTGCTCGGCAGTGTCTTAGATGCAATCGGCGCGGATGGGACATTGATGATGTACGTGGGCTGGGAAGGTTCGCCGTATGACCTCCTGGTTAACGCAACGCAGATTCCACCGGCAATTCTTGCGCTTTGGCCGCCCTACGATCCCGCCACCTCACGCGCCATGCACGCGTGGAGTATTCTCACCGAGTACCTACGCACCTGGCCCGGTGCGCGGCGAAGTCAACATCCCGATAGCTCGTTCGCCGCAGTCGGACGCCTCGCCGACGAACTGACGCGCGATCATCCCCTGCAATACGGAATGAGTGAGAGCTCTCCGCTTGCCAAGCTCTGCCAACACAACGGCAAGGTCTTACTACTCGGCGCTCCGCTTTCCAGCCTTACGCTACTCCATCATGCCGAGCATTTGGCCGACGTGCCGAACAAGCGGATTGTTCGCTATAAGGCGCCCATCCTCCGAGACGAGAACAAAGCGTGGATCGATATCGAGGAGTTCGACACCACCGAGTGTTTACCGTGGCGCAAGCCCATCGACATGTTTGAAGCCATCGCGCGTCAGCATCTCCAAGAAGGCCACGGCGTCGTCGGCCGTGTAGGAGCCGCGACAAGCCATCTATTTGACGCAGCAGAATTGACTCAATTCGCCGTGGATTGGATCGAAGAGCAGTTTCGGGAGCCACCAAAGGAAGTAGGCGAGGTCCAGGTCCGCATCGCCGACGACCGTGATCATCGCGAACTGGCTGACCTGTACGCAGCAATGGAAGAGGAACGAACCGGCACCCCCGTTTCCTCGTCACGCCTTTCGACACGGATCGACGAGTTGCTTGAGGATCGAGATCGTCAAGTCTTGATCGCTGAAACGTCAGAGCAATTGGTTGGCATGCTCGTCGCACGCGTGGAGTCCGTGCAACGCGGCGTGTTGGAGTACGCGTTCGTCGATTCCGGATATCGACGGCACGGGATCCTGCGAGAACTGGAGATCGAAGCCAGCACCTACCTTCGTGAGCAGGGCTGCTCAGCAGTCGGATTCGAGCTCGACGCCGACAATCAAGTCGCTCGCGAGGCCTGGACAGCCCTGGGGTACGCACCGAGCCGGGAATCATGGGAGCGGCCGTTGTAGCAACAGGTAGTTGGGAAGACTCACCAGGCCGCGCAGACGCTGGACGAGATCGTCGATTATGTTGCGCTGGACAATTCGTGGATCTTGGCGCTCGACGATTCCCCCAGTCCGTGGTCATTTCCTCCGCCGTAGAGACTGCCACGAAGGACTCCATATATCCTCGAGCCTATCCAGGTGTTGAGATCACTACTCCAATCCGCTGATCGGCTGTAAGCATCAGGGCGCGGCGGCTTCAGTAGCTAGATATTATCGTATTGCCGTGCTACAATGCCATTATTGAGAACCCCCGATGTGCCTCCCGAACGATGGAGGGCATCGAACGAAGAGATGGCGAACGTTACCGACTGGTGGGTTCTGGACTCATGGACCGACAGACTCACGTTTGTCTTAGGAGGAACTAACTTGGCACTCAGGCAAATCATTCGTATTGACGAAGCCAAATGCACCGGATGTGGACAGTGCATTTTGGATTGCGCGGAAGGAGCCCTTCAGATCATCGATGGCAAGGCGCGACTGATTGGGGAGGTTCTCTGTGACGGACTGGGCGCGTGCCTTGGCGGCTGCCCCGAGGGGGCCCTGACGATTGAAGAGAGTGAAGCCGATGCATTCGATGAGGACGTCGTTCACAATCACCTCGCGTCCATGAAGCAAGAGACAACCACTCCGTGCGGCTGTCCTGGGTCTGCCATGAGAACGCTTCAACCGGCATCAGCGCGGTCATCCCATCAGGCGCCGCAGATGGCATCGGACCTGTCCAACTGGCCGGTTCAGCTAATGCTCGTACCGCCAAGCGCTCCCTATCTCAAGAACGCTGATATTCTCATCTGCGCAGATTGTGTCCCCTTTGCCATGCCAGACTTTCACTCGCGCTTCCTTGCGGGACGAGCCGTCCTTGTCGGGTGTCCCAAACTCGATAACCTGGATTTCTATCGTGAGAAGCTGAAGCAGATCTTCAGAGAGGCAGCTCCGAAGAGCCTGACCGTGCTTCGAATGGAAGTGCCCTGTTGCACCGGTCTGGCTCACGCCGTCCAAGAAGCAAGGGATGCCATCGTACCCGATTGCCCGCTGAACGTTCAGGTGGTAGAGATCGAAGGAGGCAGGGCCAGGGCGTGAGCGGTAGCGGCTGGGAGTTTCACGTCACTTATCTGAAACTACCAACGACCCAGCAGGGTTAGCGCTTGCCGGAGCGAACACTCCAAGAAACTCACTGCTACGCATTGAGTTGCCATCCTCTCATCGGGGGCACAGATTACCGAATGTATTTTGCGAGTCCACTCAGAAATTCAAAAATAAAGGCCTGCCCCCGGAACCGGAACGAAACTGACCCCGGAACGGGATCCTGCGAGAACTGGAGATCGAAGCCAGCACCTACCTTCGTGAGCAGGGCTGCTCAGCAGTCGGATTCGAGCTCGACGCCGACAATCAGAGATGTCCCCCGAACTACGCTTGGAACGGAATCTCGACCTTGCCGTAGACGCCGTCGTAGCCGGGTTCGATATGGATGTCGCCGGAGCGCATCTTGGCGATGCCTTCGAGTATCCGCTCGGGAACCCCTGCGGATATGTCATCAAGCGATCGTTCGAGCAGGATGTCCAACTCAGTACCGTGGCGGTCGAGCATGGCTTCGTAGATCTTGCCTACGGCTTTGCTCTGGAGTCCCACGCCGATGGCTTGCGAGATGATCTCGGCCAACGGGATGAGGCTGCGAAATGGCGCACCACCAAGTTGAGGCTCATCGCGATCGGCCAGATCCTCGACGCGGTGGAGCACGCCAACGGTCAATGTCTTGCCACACACGGGGCAGACGTTATCCGCTGCCATCGACTCAGTCGGCGAGCAGGAGATGCCACACGACCGGTGGCCGTCGTAATGGTACTTACCCTCTTGAGGATAGAACTCGAAGGTGCCTGCGTAGCCCTCGCCAGTTTTCAAGGCATGGGAAATCGTCTCGAAAGACAACTCCTTCATGTCAAACAACGTGGCCTCGCGTGCCAGCTTGGCCGGTGAATGGGCGTCAGAGCACGAGATCAGACGTAGATGATCCAAGGCTGACACACGCCGATTCATGGGCGGATCGCTGGATAGCCCTGTCTCAATGGCGTAGATCCGATCGGTGAATTCTCCAAAACACTCTTCCAGCGAATCGAACCCGCTCTTGGCCCCGAATACGGCGTACCACGGTGTCCAGACATGGGCGGGGATCAGAAGTGTATCCGGAGAACACTCCCACACGATTTCGCAGAAGTCGTGGGCGGAAAGCCCAAACATGGGGCGGCCGTCATAAAGCAGGTTTCCCCTTGGCGACAGGGCTTCATGTATTCGAACGGCGTCATCGAGCGAAGGTGCGAGCAACACCAGATGAATGCGCCGTCCGCGATCCTCTTGTCTCCAGACGAGGCTGACTTCTCCCGTGACCACGAAAGAGGCGCCACCGTAGCTGTAGATACCAGCTGCTTTCTCCAGCAGCTCGGACGTAAGCGTCTTAAGCCATTCAGGATGTGTGCAATCGCCTGTTCCCAACAGGTCGATGCCCTTGCGCTTCGCTGTGTAAGCCAGCGTCGGCAGCTCCATTTGCGGACTGGTCGAATTCGAGTACCGCGAATGGATATGAAGATCGGCAACGACGGTCATTCAGCCGCTTTCCCGCCGATGGGATAGAACCACGGGTTGCCGCAATCGGCGACAAAGGAATCGATCTCGACGGTTGCATGGAAGATGCGCGCCGAGTATTCGGCTGCATCCACGGTGAAGGCCACCTTCTCACCCGGTTCCATGTCGGTGAGTGTCACGGTGCCGTCTGTCATACGCACGCCGTCGACGTCATAGAACTTGGCCTTGATCACCACAGAATTCAGCCTCACATCGGCCCGGTTGGCCACGATGCCAGTGATTCGGATCGGCCAGCCCAAGGTGAACTGCCAATTGGGATAGATCTCGGCCACCAGGAACACGGGGACTTCTTTGGTCACCGTTCCGGAGACGCCACGCGAATCAGTCACGGTCAGGGTCACGTAATAGGTGTCCGCCTCGTCAAACCGATGCAACGCGTCCCATGTCACCGTCTCAGGCGGCGTGCCGTCATCGAACTCCCATCGCATCGCCTCAATCCAATGTCCGGGGACCGTGATGGAGGTGGATGTGAACTGATAATCGAGATCGCCGGCGAATCCGTTGGGGCACCATGTGAAATCAGCCACCGGCCGTTCGATGGGACCGAAGCATCCGGATAGGGCGAACGCAAGGATTACAAAGAGCAGGAGCGCAAATTGCCTGGTACTCATAGTTCCTCCAATCCATCCCACCTGAACAGCTTGAGATCGATCCGTCCGTTCTCGTCAAATCGCACACCTTCGGCTTCCAATCGGGTGATCTGCTCTTCGCCGATGCTCGATTCCCCCTTGGCATTAACCACGCGATGCCATGGCACTTCCGGACGGGGACGCCCTCGACCCAACGCGGCCATCGCATATCCCACTTGCCTAGCACCACGTGGGATTCCAGCCATTCCCGCAATTTGGCCGTAGGTGGAAACAGTTCCTTGGGGGATTCGCATGACAGCTTCGTAGATTCGCTCGTACAGGCTGCTCGCCATTCGGACCGCCTCATTGCTTGGGTTCTCGCTGACGCTGACGCTGACGCTATAGAAGCCTACGCCGAACCTCCGCGTGTAACAAGAAACAATCCGAGCCCCACGATACAATCATGGACAATCTGAACCTTCCTTGGAGGCATGATGCTTAAGACCAACGCAGATCGAGTTGTTGAATTCCTGTTGCAGTGCAAGGCCGGTCCCCCGAGAACGCGCGCTCGTTGGAGCGTCGATCATGAAGGCGCTCCCTTCATACTGCCCAGTTACGGAGGCATCTCCGTCAATGTCGCCGTCGGCGATTCGGCTTTCGGGTGGGCGGGAGATCATGTGGAGCCCAGCGTCAGCTGCACGGCCAACAGCAAGAAGCCTTTCGAGCACCCCAATGTTTCGCTACAGCTCTACGCCTGTGCGGGCAATCCGGCCACGCTCATCTCCGGTGACGCCAAGGGCAGTACCGGCTATGCCATTGGGCATCACGGCGGAAGTGAACACGTGGTGGTGGAATTCCCGCGAGAGGTCAAGGAGAAGATGTCGTACGACGACAAGATCCTCATCCGCGGACGAGGGCAGGGACTGAAGTTGACAGACTATCCCGATGTGTCGGCCTTCAACCTGGATCCCGACCTGTTGCAGAAGATGAATATCCAAGAAGTAGACGGGGTGCTTCGCGTTCCCGTCACTACACTGGTTCCGGCCACCTGTATGGGGTCCGGCGTGGGCGCCACCATGCCGGGCACGGGAGACTATGACATCATGACCAGCGATCCCGAGACCGTCAAGAAATACGGGTTAGACGAGATCCGCTTCGGTGATTTTGTCGCCCTGATGGACCATGACAACCGTTTCGGCCGTACCTATCGGCAAGGATCGATCACCATCGGCATCGTTGTTCACTCGGATTGCCTGCTCTCGGGCCATGGCCCCGGTGTCACCACGTTGCTGACAGCGGGCACACCGCTAATCGAGCCGGTCATCGATCCCAAAGCCAATATCGCAGACATTCTCGGTCACGGCAAGTTCGTCGAACCCGAGAAGGACAAGTAGCGCTCAGCAGTATTCGTAACGATAAGAAAGAATTCGTACGTCCAGCAGCACTCCGGACTGCGGGACGTTTCCCTTCACGCGCGCTTCTCGCTATGCTGGGCATGAGTTCACGGAACGATTATGAAACCGCAAGGGGAAAGCCGACTACGAGCCATTGCGCTGCGCGCGATTGTGTTGTTCGTAGTGATCGCGGTCTTCTCGTTTGTTGTGGTCGAACTCGTTTCCAGAAGTCAGATTTCGGAACGACTCGACTCGATCTCACGGTCAGCCTATCGCGTTCTCAATCTTCAGCACGAGATTATTCACAGCGAGCTTGGTTCGATCTCTTCGGATTTGCTGTTTCTCGCCAACCAGAACGAACTCCATGCCTACCTGGAAACCGAAGATGAGCATCTGCTCGATCAAGTCGCCGATGAGTACCTCGCCATGGCTCAGGAAAAAGCCATCTACGATCAAATCCGATTCCTCGACGAGTTGGGAATGGAGATCGTCCGGGTCAACTTCAACAAGGGTGAACCTGCGATTGTGGCTCAGGAGGATCTTCAGCCCAAGGGGGCGCGCTATTACTTCATTCCGACTCTCTCACTCGAACCCGGTGAGATCTTCATATCGCGGTTCGACCTCAACATAGAGCACGGCGCCGTGGAAACACCTTGGAATCCTGTAATACGCTTTGGCACGCCCGTCTATGACGCTTCCGGTCAACCTCGAGGCCTCGTCATCCTCAATTACCTGGGCAAGAATCTGTTCAAAGCTCTCGACAAAGCCGTAGAAGGAAGTGACCAGAGAACGTTCTTGGCCAACTGGGAGAGCTACTGGCTTTTGGGACCCGACATTTCTGTTCAGTGGGGCTTCATGTACTACGACACCGGCGTTCACACGGTAGACACGAGCTTCCCTGGAGCTTGGGAGCGTCTATCGGCTGCCCCGGAAGGGCAATTTCCCCTGGATTCGGGGCTGTTTACGTTCACCACGATCCACCCGATGGATGAGGTCACGCGGACCGGCATACTTGGTGATCGTGAATTCGCGGATCGAGAGGACGAGGGAATGTGGAAACTTATCTCGTTCGTGCCGGCGAACATCCTTTCGGCAATTGAGACACCGATTCGAAGACTGTGGAGACTCACTCAAGGTTTTCTTATCGTGCTCACCGCCGGTATCTCTTGGTTCTACGCGCGCTTTCGTGTTCTTCGCGCCGAGTATCGAAGCCACGTCGAATTCCTCGCAAAATACGATTCCTTGACAGGCGCTTGCAACCGCCACTACTTCGAGGGTTCGATCACCGATGAGGAAGCGCGTGCCAGGCGCTACAAGCATCCTATCTCGTTCTTGATGATTGACATTACCCGGTTTAAGCAGATCAACGACACCTACGGCCACAAGGTCGGAGATGAGGTCCTAGTAGAAGTGACAGGGATCCTGAAAGCCAACGTCCGTGAGACCGACGTAGTCGTACGGTACGGAGGCGACGAATTCCTCATCATGCTCCCGGAAACCACGGGTGAGGCCGATGCGGCAAGAAAGCGAATCCTCCATGCGATTGCTGAATTGAATGCCGACAAGTTAAAGTTTGGTTTCCCCGTGATTCTCGCCCTCGGAAGCGCTCACTGGGATCCATCAGCCGGCGAGACGATCGAAGATGTGCTTTCCTACGCTGATGAACGGATGTACGAGCATAAGCAGACTCAGCACCAAGAATTGGACGAGAACTAGGGGATTTCTTGCAATGCGCCGATCAGATCTTGAACCAACCACGGAAAACGGCTATCAACGCGGATGTTTCTTCGTCGGAGAGATCCTTGCCGAATGGGGCGATTCGGATGGAGATCTTCGTACCGCTACCCCAGGGCCACCACGCACAGAAGATGCAGGCCGGTTTCCTCGAGTCCGAAAGCAAGAGCAGTTGGCCGGACATAAGACCGCCAAGGCTTCTTGTGATCTCCTGAACTACATCCGGTGCTTCCTTCACGTTGGATGAATCCCATGTAGAGACGAGGTATTGCTCGAGGATCACAAGCACTTCGTCTTTCATATCGGCTGAGAATTCGGCAAGCGCCGTCCTAAACCGGCCGTCCCATTTCCATTCGACGATCTCACGAAATGCGTTCGCCAGATCTTTGAACTCATTCTCAAGCGCTTTTGCCGGCTCGCTCTGCATCATGCCTCCATAGCTAGAGTGGGAGTGTCACCAGCCTAGTTCAAGTATCCCTTCTTTTTCAAGAGGATCGCGCCAAGTTGACTCGTGAAGGCGTCGGAAACAGTCGGTTCAAGGGAGAGAACAAGAGCCTGTTCCATGAGGCGGCGAACATCTGGGAACTGAGGCGTTTGATCGCTCAGCAGATGGAATATCACAACTGCAAACGAAGGCATTCGGCGCTGGCATACACAGCGCCGATTAACTACATCATCCAAGAGGAGATCCTGCCACAGCCGATGGTTGCCTTAGCACTTCAACGCACCTAAACTGGTGCAAGATTCCAACCGCATGTCCGCGACCATAGTCGTATCGTAGTGATCAAGATAGAGGAACGAATTGGGCACGGGAGGCGCAGTTCACAGACCGTGATTGGCCCTAGGACACGCGGAGAGGTTCTATACTCATCTGTGGCGCAAATCTGGACGCAGCCCAAATGCAGCACAAGATGTTCCTGCGTCTATGATGAAGGAGCAGTCAAGTGAGCAGCGAAGACAGTAGCGTACTCAAGTCCATCGTCGCTTACATTCCCCAGTTGATTGTCGAAGAACGAGTACTCAATCCGCATCTACCCGACGTGCATGGACAGTTTCGTCAAGGCACGCTGGTATTCGCCGATATTTCCGGCTTCACCGCCATGTCAGAGAAGTTAAGTGAGCTAGGGAAGGAGGGAGCGGAAGAGCTGAATGGCATCCTCAACCGGCACTTCACTCGCATGCTCGACATTACGTTGCCCAACGGAGGAACCCAGCTCAAGTTTGGTGGAGACTCTATGTTTCTTCTCTTCGTTGGGCAGCAGCATGCCGCTCGAGCAGTGCGTAGTGCTCTGGGAATGCAGGAGGCGATGGAAGAGTCTGGCCAGATATCCACTTCACAAGGGATTTTCCGGCTGGAGATGAGTATCGGCATTAACAGTGGCGAGTTCTTCGCGGCCAGCGTGGGCTCACCAAGGGATCGGTTGTATCACATCGTCACAGGTCGAGAAGTCAACCGTACCGCTGAGATAGAAGCGGTAGCTGCCGCAGGCGAGATTCTCATAAGTGCAGGCACTCTGCATGAACTGGGCGACAACGTTGAGGTGGCTCAAGAACGGGAAGGGTGCTATCGGGTGAGAAGCCTCCGCACCCGTCTGAAGAACATCCTGCCTTATGAGTTGGACTTCGAGGAGGGGGTATCTGAGTCCAGTGTTGAGGTATTGGCATCCTATCTCCCTGTGCGGCTTGTGGAAAGACTCAGGGACAATCCAGGACAAGCAGGAATCGAAGGGGAGCATCGGAGAGCTACCATGATGTTCGTGAATCTCCTCGGAATGAGCGAGGCCATTGAGCAGCACGGTACTGATCGAGCAAAGGCACTCACTCAACTCCTCAATGACTACTTTCTGACGGTACATGCCGTGGTGAACAAGTATGAGGGCGTATTGGTGGGATGTGACATCAATACTACGGGAGAGAAGTTTCTCATCACTTTCGGATCTCCTGTGGCCCATGAGGATGACGATGAGCGAGCCGTCCTGTGCGCCCAGGAGATGACACAACTACTGGCGGGCTCGAGCCTGCCGTTCGAGCAGCGGATCGGCATCAATACCGGCCACGTATTCACGGGGGAACTGGGATCTCCGTTGCGCAAGGAGTACACGGTCATGGGTGACCAGGTGAATGTGGCTGCCCGGCTGATGAGTATCGCTCGGAAGGGAGAAATCCTGGTGGGTCATTCTACCTATCAGAGGGTGGCCGGCAAGTTTGTGCTACAAGCTCAAGAGCCAGTCAGGGTCAAAGGCAAGAGTCAACCGGTTGCAGCATATCAAGTGAAGGGAGGGCTGCAGGAGAGTATCCCTCATCGGGAAGAACTAGGAGCCGGAGAATTGGTCGGACGGGAAGCGGAAATGACGGCGCTGGAGGAGGTCGTGAAGCGAACTCTCTCCGGCCAAGGACAAGTGCTATCCGTTACCGGGGTAGCCGGCATTGGCAAGTCCCGTTTGGTGGAGGAGCTGAAACTCCTTTGGAGCAAGGAAGACGGCGTGACCTACATCGGCAATTGCCAATCCCATGGGGCCAGTACCTCCTACTTGCCTTGGATTGAGCTCTTGGGCTCCGTTTTCGATTTGCAGGAGGGCGACACTTCTGAGCAGCGGAGAGAGAAGATAGAGACCGCCTTTGACCGTCTCTGCCCGGAATTGGCTGAGTGGAAAGCGGTGATCGGCAATCTCCTGCATGTCCCCATTCCCGAGAGCACCTTGCTGCAATTCCTGGACCCCAAGATGCGCCGCCAGCGGCTCATGGATGTTACTCTGCGCCTGCTGCACGCCCTGACGGAGGAAACTCGTGTGCTCTTGCTGTTCGAAGACCTGCACTGGGCCGACACCGCCTCCACGGAGCTCTTGGACTATGTGGCACGCAACACAAGAGACTGCCCTCTTCTTGTGTGCGCGGTCCATCGGCCCGAGGGTCAGCTTGAGCTGGAGGCTGAGAGACAAGACAACTACACGAACATAGCCCTGGGCGAACTTCTCCCCGAGTCGAGTCTGACCTTGGTGCGGTCAATGACCAACATGAAGGAGCTCCCCCAAGAACTCAGCCAGTTGGTGCTGACAAAGGCACAGGGCAATCCCTTCTTTGTGGAGGAGATCGTCAGATCCCTTCTGGATAGCGAATACCTGAGGCTGGATACGAGCACGGGGGAATACCAACCAGCGGGAGGCCTACGGCAGGTCGAAATGCCGGATACCATCAAAGGGGTAATCGTGGCCCGTCTCGATCAGCTGGAGGAGGGAACGAGGAATGTCCTGCGGATAGCATCAGTCATCGGGCGACTCTTCCAGTATGCAGTGCTGAGGGCGATCTACCCTCGTGCCATCGCTGACGAGGAGTTGCTGCGGAGATTAGATGAGCTTGCCAGGCTGGGTCTAACCCGTCTGGAGCGGAAAGAGCCACTTCCAGAGTACTACTTCAAGCACATACTAACCCAAGAGGTCGCCTACGAGAGTTTGGGGTTTGCCCAGCGTAGGGATCTACACCTGAAGGTCGGGACATACCTTGAGGAATACCATTCCGCTAGTATTGAGACGCACTACGAGCTGTTGTTCCATCACTATGACAGGACGGAAGACAAAGCGAAAGCGTTGCTGTATTCACTCAAGGCGGGGGAGAGAGCCAAGAGAATGTTCGCCAATCAAGAAGCCATTGGGTACTACCAGAGAGCGTTGGAGCTCACAACTGAGGTGCCCGAAGGCAATGAGAGTCTGAGAAGCGGAATCCAAGAAGACCTTGGTAACATCTATGAACTGACCGGCCAATACGATCGAGCCTTGGGGAGTTATCAGGCTAGTTGGCAATGGTATGCAGATCTTGAGGTAGGACCAAAGCGAAGCGGGGAGAGTGAGGTAACCTTCCCGGCAAAGTCGTCCCCTAGCTTGCTCTCTGTTGAGGAAAGGGATAGACAGATAGCGACCCTCTGCCACAAGAGAGGTATGGTCCATGAACGGAAGGGGGAGTACGAAACCGCCCTCATGTGGCTGGATAAGGGGCTGGGGCTGTGGGACACGGATGACAGTGAGAAAGCTCGCCTCTGTGCTGCAAAGGCAGGAGTCCTATATCGTCAAGGCGAACACGCTCGAGCTTTGGACTGGTGCCAACGGAGCCTCGATATCGCCCGTGGTGCGGCCTCTTCCAATGAAGTAGCCCATGGCTACTACCTATTGGGCACAATTCATACGGACCTGGGGAATATCGATCAGGCCATCAAGGATCACGAACAGAGCCTGACCGTTTACGAGGAAACAACGGACCTTCTGGGCCAGGCGAAGGTTCATAACAATCTCGGGGTGGGCTATTACTACCAAGGCAACTGGGAGAAAGCCAAGGAGTATTATGGTCGAAGCTTGGAGGTCAGGGAGAGGATCGGTGATGTCAACGGCGTCGCAACGGTATCCAACAACCTAGGAGAGATTCTCTCCGACCAAGGGTACCTGGACGAGGCTATTGAATCCTTTCTCAGCTGCCTCAGAACCTGGGGAAGAATCGGTTCCTCTCTTGGTGTTGCTCTGTCTCACAGCAACCTTGGGAGAGCCTATACCAGGAAACGTGACTGGCAAGAAGCACTGGAGCATCTCAAGACGAGCCGACAGATCTTCGACGAGCTGCATTCCAAGGGATTCTTGGCCGATGTGTATCAGCGACTAGCGGAGGCCTATGTCGGACTAGGTGAACCAACAACTGTCCTCGAGTACTGTGACCGATCATTGATCTTGGCCCAGGAGGGAAAAGCAACAGTGATGCAGGGAGTGACCTGGCGCATCATGGGCCAAGCGCACCACTTGCTCGGTGAATGGGGCAAAGCCGCGGCATTGTTGACTGACAGTCAGAAGCTGCTTGGCGAGCTTAGCGTCCCCTACGAACTGGGCCAAACTCTGTGGCAAGTTGCCTTGCTCTACCATGACATGAAGAAGGCGG
>Ga0114923_10002488_pt1 | contig 12474 bp, 11 predicted proteins | sample SumtaG_FD_89578 | JGI IMG/M metagenome (GOLD analysis project Ga0114923, IMG submission 89578) | Deep subsurface microbial communities from Indian Ocean to uncover new lineages of life (NeLLi) - Sumatra_00157 metaG | ecosystem: Environmental > Aquatic > Marine > Oceanic > Sediment | place: near... | reverse complement strand
ACCAATCACCTGCTGCGAATGTGATACCATTTGAACCTGTAATTGCTTGACAAGTTAAGTTGCCTGATGCCGCTATTTGATAGGCATATTCTGTATTATCAGTACAGTCAGTAGGATCTCCAGCCAAGGCTGTTGCCGTTGATGCATTTCCAGTAACAGCACCAGTAACATCTCCTTTAATAGTTCCAGTTACTTCAAAGTTTACCGATACCGAAGCACTCCCAGTTATATCAAGGAGAGATCCATCAAAACTCAAATTTCCTTCACTTGTTATAGTGCCATCACCGTCATCGGTCATCATATCGTTATCGCTTCCTGCTGGTGCTATTCCTTGGTCAGCACCACATTCAAATAATCCATCGGCATCATTCCACATTAATTTATCTGTTGCTTCGGTATCGCAATCAACAAGACCAGCACCAAATAATGCAGAAACAGAAGCGAATGAACTCGTATAATCCAGTTCTAATATAGTGCCAGTTCCAAGAGTTCCTCCCTTTGAAAATACGAAATTATCGTCTGTATCAAATACCCCGAAGCTAAATGAAGCTGTGCCGCCAACTTGACCACCCATTGTTATAGTAATATCACCAGCAGAACCCGAGCCAAACCGAGCAGTCGATGCAGACACATCAAAGAAGAACTCGGCAGCAGTTGAAGCTGCACCACCTATTGCAAAGTCATTTGATACGGAAGATACGTAGGTCAAGCCAGTAGTAACAGTTGTACCACTCGCACCAGCACCTTGATCAGTTCCGCAAGAAAACTGTCCAGCCGAATATAATAGCTTGGATGTCGTGGCATTTGCACATTCGGTCAATCCAGCACCTTGAAATGAGTTACCGGTAATTCCTTTTGCTACCGTCAAAGAACCAGACATAGACTGTGAACCAGCATTATCAAACGTATATTCCTGTGTGAGTGTAGCATCTAAATTGATTGTATTATCTGACGAACTTAAATCTGTTCCGGCGGTATCAAAGAAGTCGGAAGTTGAGTTATCATAATTTGCTAAATCGCCATCTACATCTAGGGTATTTGTAGTCCAAGTAAGAAAATCTCCATCCGTAATTACTGTTGATGGGACTTTCTCAAACGCGTCCCAATCAGAACCAGAAGCGGTTAGAAAGCCCTCAAACCCAGCAGTATAATCAATATCATTTGTCGTGAGAGTTAATCCAGCAGCACCGATAGTCAGATTCGTATCGTCATCCATATTAAGTTTGGCACGAGTAATTACTTGACCTGAAATAGTTATGTAGTTAGGAGTTCCAGCTAGAGTTACATCACCAGTATTCGTGCCTGATATTGATAAGCCGCCAACCGTTAATGCAGAAACTGAAGCTGTACCAATTTCTAAAATATTATCAAATTGTCCTGATGCGGCTGTAAAATTCCATATTCCTGTAATAGTCTCGTCTGCTGACCTTGAGGCTGGGCCGTTAGCATAATCAATAGTTATGACAGATTCCGATGCTATATTGTTTATATCAAATCCATTAGCATCAAAAGATAATGATGTTTGATGTGCGAATGTGCCACCAGTAACTCTCACTCCAATGAAATCAGTTCCACCCCCTGCTCCTCCTGTGTTCTGATCTGTGCCGCAACTAAACAATCCTGTGTCACTCCATAATAGTTTTGAGGTGGTGGCGTTATCACAATCAGCTAAAGTAGCTCCAAAGAACTTAGATGCACTTGCATAGCCACTCGCTTCAAATATATCTGAAACGGAAGCAGTATTAAGAGATGTCAAGCCACTAACGGTTAAACTTGACAACGTCCCCACGGATGTAAGAGATGAGGCGAGTACATTTGAACCTAGAGTATTGTTGTTCAATACATTATCTCCATTTATTTCATAAGCATTACCAGATACGAGATCGATTCCATCAGCATCTCCAGTGAAAGAACCAGTAACCGTAATAAGGCTAGAAAATGCCCTACTCCCATCTATATACGCATACTTTGCCTCTAGGGATTCCGATGCCGCACCACCACTATCAAACCCAGCTAATGTACTTGCTGTTCCTGTGTGTAGTGCAGAGGTCCAAGGGAGACCAGATAAACCTGAGTGAGTAGTAGCACCTGAACCAGTAAAATCAGCACCGAATACAGTCTCAACAGCTATAACAGTAGTATTGCTCTTTTGTCTTGTAATTCTACCGATAAGCATAGCGTGTTCTGCAACAGCGAGTGGTACAGACGAGGGTATCCCTTCTGCGGCTGCACCAGCAATAGTTGTATATTGGGCTTGTCCTAATACCGAAAGTAAATCACCATCTAAATCAGCATAGAAATATTGGTTGGAATATCTGTTGGCAGACATTGATGCAAGTGTTCCGGCATTGTCATAACTTTGGTTATTCCATTCGGTTCGTTCTTCTTCAATCCAATCTCCGCCAACTCCATCTCTATAATAAAGTCCGAAGTTTCCAGCAACCGCAGTATCTAAAGCACTAAATTCAAATTCATTTAATCTGCTCCACAGAGTCCCTTCGGACACAGTTACGTCCATATTAGTATCACCTGATTCACCAAGGATTAAACCACCTATCTTATTATCTCTTTGTATATAAAATACTCCGTACCATCTTTCAATAATGTTGGTTAAACCATCAGCAATCCAAGCTGGGTTGTTTGATATATGTAAATGAACGCCATCATTAACAATAGAACCTAATTCCCATTGTGTGTCGTGATCCCAATCGTGTGAGGTATGGACTACAATCTTCGGTGAGCCACCATTATAATCAACTCCGATGTGTCGTACTGTATCTGTTGGAATCGTTACACTTGCGGAAGCAATCCAACTAAAATATATCAATCGTCCTAAATCATCATCAGTCGCTTTTATCCATCCAGTACCGGCATCAACAGAAACATTAGGAACACCTAAATCAGTAATCGTTCCACCAGAAGCTCTACCAGCAGAACCAACCAAACTAAATTGTATATCTAATGAAGAAGATGCTTTGTTATCTCCAATATAAGAAAGATTATATATGTCTTCTGTTACTTCAAGGTTACCTGATACAGAGGCATTGCCACCAACATCGAATCTACCGGCTATTGAAGCCCAACCTCCTACCTCGAAGTTGCTAGACACAGATCCAGTGGTTGTCGCAAAATGCCCTATTCCAGTGATATTATTTCCTGCACCGGTGATTGCACCTCCTAGGGTGAAAGCATTGATTGTGAGCGTTCCTGTAGAGTTTACGATTGTATCAAATTTGGCAGTACCAGTGACTTCAAAGTTTCCGCTAAAGGAAGCGTTTGTTCCAAATAAATCTCCCGCAAGAGTACCACCAGATAAAAGTAAGTAGTTCGATGCCGTGATATCATTTGCAACATAGGCATCTGCCAAAGGAGTCCCCAAAAATAGTTGGGATATAGATGCTGTACCTGATACTTCGAAGTTATTGGATATCGAGGCATCAGTAAGAAAAGAGTTTCCCCATGCATATAAATCATTGGAGATTGATGCGTAGTCCCCTAATACCTCCAAATTTAGCTGTATTGAGGCGTTTTGAGTGAATGTGGTGGATGCCCCAACTAAGGTATCATCGGCTACCACAGGGGGAGAATTATCGACACTGAGAGGCTTTTTATTGAAAAGATATGCCCCCCCGAAAAGTAGGAGTCCTACCGCTAAAACTATAAGAATTTTATTTAAATATTTCATGATTAGGCTTTCGTATAATCTACCCTGATATATGAACTCTCGGGTGGATTATAAGTCATGGTTATTGTTACGCCATCACCAGCAAGACTAAAATCAGTTGTTAAAAGTTTTCGCACACCTCCTTCGTAAAATCTGACCGATCCAGGCACGGCTGCGTTATCTAGTACAAATGTTGGATTTGTACCATTCACAGCACCAGTGGGTTCTTCATCAACTACATCATTGCCTATTATAGATACAAGTAAACGATGAGTAGTCGGATCCACATACAACGTCACTGGAGTTATACCATCTGCATTCGAGACTCCTAGTAATGTTGTAACCTGATTGTCGTCCCGTTTTGCATCTCCTACCATAATATTATGTTGAATCAATTAAAAGTTTTCCATCTGAATTAGCATATAGAGCAACTGGAATTACCCCGTCAGCATTCGAGACTCCAAGCATAACTGTTACCATATTATCGTCTCGATCCGCAATATCATCTGAATTATCGGATCCAGTCGTGCCGTCAGCCGCTTGTAATTCATGTGTAGTTGGGTCAACTTTAATCGGTACTGGCGTTGAACCATCACTGTTAAGAGTCCCAAGTATCGTTGATATATTATTATTGTCTTTTGATGCTCGTGCCATGTTAATCTTTTCTGCCAAGAATTTCCTCCCGAGATTTTGCAAGTTGCCTGTAACCATCCTCGAGGGCTATCCTGTCATTAATGATGTTTCTTTGTTTCTCATTGAGCGTCTTTTTAAACGCTAGGTTGGTTGCCTTATCATCTTCAACTTCCTTTTCTCGACGCTCCATCTCAGCATTTTTTTCAAGAACCTCTTTATGATATTCAACCCACTTTTTACCGAGATTCTTAGTGGATTTTTTGAGTTCTTCTTCACTTGCTAATATTTTTTCACTCCTTTCATTAAGACTATTATGTCTTTCAGTTGCATTAGCTTCGCTATCAACTACATTCTCGATTCGCTCTATGAGATCTTGTTCACGTTCATTAAGATTACCTGAACGTATTTTTGAATCGGCAAAAGATTTCTTTGCATCTTCGAGTGTCTTTTCCGCTTCTTTTTTAATAGCATTGATTGGCTCGAGTGCCTCAGCTTTTCTAGCTTCAAGGGTTTCGATTTCTTGTAACAAAACAGATCGCTTTACTGCAGCCTTACCTTCGTCTCTAGCTAACTCGAGTGTCTCATCAATCCGTTCCTTCTCACTAGCTTCTTTAGCAAGAGCATCGTTAAGTCTCCTGACTGATTCAGTCTCCTCTTTGTTTAGTTTCCTAACACGCTCTTCCCGGTCTCTTGTCTTTACACTCTCCTTAGCTTTCGTTTGTTTAGCCGTGAGAAGCTCCATTATTATGCAGCTACGAGATTACCATCTTCTGAAATCGGCATCCACAAGGCATAGTACGTTAGTTGACCTGCAGTGAGAGCAGTTGATCCAATAGTCTGAATAATATCTTGACCGTTGCTTATAATAAGTTGTGCTGGAAGTGCCTCAACTTTCAATGTTGGTGAAGCATCCAAATAAATCTCATCGGTAGCTAGAGTAGTCGCATTATCAATTCGAGCAAGAACCCTCGCAACATCGCCTGTTATACCAACTTCTAATGTTGCAGCTCCCACCAGGGTTAAGCCACAAATACCAAATACTCTGGCAGTTATAACACCAGTTACTGTAAACAATGTAGTAGCACCTTGTGCTCCAGTCGTACTTCCGACATATGTTATTGCTTTTGATGTCACAAGACCATTTCCGGTAATTGGTACACCGTTTGCGTCTCTACTAAATGATGCATCAGTTTGTGCCATGGTAGTTTTTATTTCTCTTTAACCTCGTCAACTGGTTTGTCGGCGAAGGGTTTTTCTTCATCACCAGCTTCTTTTTCTGGTGTTGGTGCGACCTGTGGTTTGCTAGTGTCTTGTTTTTCAGTTGATGCTTCAACCTGCGGTGCATCTTTTTGTTGCCTGTTTTTATTTACGACTTCAATCTGCACATCTACGCTATCCTTTTCTGAGGAATGCTGTTCCTCTTCCTTGTCAGGTGTATATGCTTGATTGAAAAGATCCATAAATTCAGGTACATCCTCTTGCTTTTTAGGCGATGTTGAGCGTTCAAGACCTTTTGCTATTAGTTCTCTGTTGGTCAAATGTTTGGCAAAGTGTGCAGCTAGGTAATCCGGCAGATATACCGACTCTCCAGGTTCGAATGTTTTTGGCTTGCCATCCCAATACCCTACAAAGCGTTCAGTTGAAAAATTTGTGAATAATGCTGTTTTCATGTTTCTTATTATGGGTGGATGAATTTCCCAATATTAGCATCCATTCGGATCCAGCGTATCCCTATTATTAAGCTGGCATATCTCGATCTACCCTGCCCCCAAAGAGGCAGAGTAAACCAAGAACAAAGTTAGTCTATCGTTGCAAATCCCAAACCATAGTCAGCTGAAGCAATGCCTGTAATAGCATACCCAACTGTTGCGGATAGAGTGGATGCTGAGGCAGGTGCAATCGTTCCGTCAGCGGTGGATCCAGCAACAACAATATCGTCACCAACCGTTATTGTGCCTTGTGCAAGCATGGTCGTTGGACCGTGAGTACAAAGCCATCCGAACTGACCATCCGTAACATTAGCTACAGCAAATCCTACGGGAGATGAATCTTCAGTCTGTGGTCCGATTATCACTACATCATACGGATTCTTACTGACATCGATATTCACCGTGCCTGTTGTGGCTACAACAATCGGATCTTCAAGAGTGAATGTTACAACCGCGGAAGATGCCTCAGTGTTACCTTTAATCTTGTAGGTGAAACCTGCACCAGTTGTTGCAGATTCTACTGAGAGGAATCCTTCTGCAAGAAGGTTTACAGCTAACGACACGGTATCTGTTGTTACTACCAAAATATCTCCGATTGAGTTTACCGCAGCCACCAAATTTTGCTGGTTTGAAGTATCCTCGGCAGAAGCCTGATAAAGCTTACCGGCAACAAGTGCTGTGCCACCTACTTTGCAGTACCGAAACATACGACCATCGTTGCTATGTACCAATTCTCCCAAGTTGTGAAGCTGAGCAGAGCTATCGTCATATAAACCCTGCGCTACAACCTGTGGTCCCGTTCCTGTTAATTGTGTCATGTTTTTTTAGTTATTGTTTTTTTCCATCTGCTCGACTAAACAGATGTTTCTTATGCGAGTAATCACGAAAGCAGTATGGTATTAGTCTGGAGTTATGGCAATTCCAATTGTTGCGGATGCATTAACAGTGGGGTCGGTACCTGTAAATTCAGACATAGCTGGGCCGGTAATTTTCAATTGATTAGCCGTAGAACTAAAACTCGTAGAATTACAAACAGGATTGACAAAGAGTAAGTTTCCTGCTACTAATCCTGCGATTGAATTTACAGCATCATCACAAGCTATGGCACTATTTGTGGCATTCAAAACATTGAAGAATATACAATTTTTTAAGATTGTGCCGAAGGTTACTCCAGCAGTGCTACCAACGTGGAAATGCTCATAATCGGCATCTGCAGTTTGCACTGTAAAGTAGCAATCTTCATAAATGTTGTGTTTCATTTCTCCACCAGCCGCGGTCATAACTGCTCCAAATCTTGCGGCCGCCATTACAATCCAATCAACTCCGAACTTACAGTTTCTCCAAGTTGTAGTATCGCCCCCTGCGATAATGTGTGAAACACTGGCCACATTCAGATTTTCAAAGTGTGCGAACTGACAGTTGGTAAAAACATTATTCTCACCTTTATCCCATAACGCCGTAATAGCATTAGCGTGAGTTCCAGCATTCGAGATATAGATATTGGTAAATGTATTACCGTATCCCGTTACTTTCAGCGTTGCGGCATTGTCAGCAGCATTACCTGCTGCGGAGAGCTGTATCTCAGGTTGCGGATCTACTGCTCCAAAGGGTCCTACACCAACAACATTAATCCTATTCTTTGACCAGGTAAGCATCTCTGCTTCCTGTATGTGTGAACCTGTGCTGCCATTCAAGATAATAACATCACCTTGATTTGTCGTTGCAACAGCGTGCGCTCTTCCTAGCGTTTTGAACGCTTGGGCTGGAGATGTTCCAGACTGATTATCATCACCATTGGCAAAGTCTACATAAAAATAATCACCAAATGGATTCATACCAACCATTTCCTCTGGGAATACCTTATGTCCGAATCTTATGCCGGGAAGTAATGACCCTAAATTTCTTTTTCCCATTTTCCTTTGTATTTTTCCTTCTCCAGTAGGTGTGACAATTTGGTCACACCCCCAGGTAAAAGGCAAAATAGGTTAAATTTATATTCCTGTAATTCCAGTAAGTTTACCGTGTCGTTTCGGGTTATTAGTTATGAACTGTCCACCGAAGTAGATGTGTCCAACAACCGTTCCCGCGTTGGCTGGAATAATCCAGTCGCTCCAACTAAAACCTAACCCGACAGGAGCCACATAGTCATTACCTTCGATCTGACTCTTGTAAGAGATAGGCTTTGCTCCGAAGAATGGCAATGCGTACCAGTCTACAAAGTCTTCGTTTACCATAATGAAAGCTTGTGAAGTAGCTTTCTCGTCACCCACTATCGGCTTTGCATTATAGTCCAAGGAAGTAAACCCAGTTCCACCATGCATTCCTTTCATCTTGGAAGTAGTTTTGGCAATTCTCTCCTGCGGTCGCAATAGTTGACCGTAGAAGCTAAATACTGCTTCTGTAGTGTAAGTAATGGTTGGCTTCTGAGAACCAGAAGTTATCGCATTCCAAAGTGTATCGATCAACGCTAAAGTAAGAGTTCCACCAGATGCAGTCACAGTTGACTGAAGTGTAGGATATATTGATCGAGTAAGACCACCGATGCTGGCGACAGAGTTTCCGTCGTCAACCAATGCCGCAAGACCCAATGGGTCCTTTGAGCTATTACCAGTCCCATCGGCATAGAAGATAGTACCAAGATCATCAGCCATATCTTCTGTGTCTGACTGGATTGTAAGTTTCATAAGGTCAAGTACCTTACTTTCTGTATCGGCAACTGAAAGTTCGTCACCAGGCAATGCAACCGTAATCTGGTAGAAGGATGGTGTGAACTCTAGATACTGGCGATTGTCCGTCGCAGCAGTGGAGAATGTGTCAAACCCACGGAACGATTGCCCTGTGGTGTTCTTTGATACCTTTACAGGTGATCTAAGAGTTCGTCCACTCCACTTTTTACCTGCTCGAACAATGCGCTGAAATAGCACATTTGAGTTAAGGACTGTGTCAACTACGAATGGCAAATACTTAGTTTGCACTGTAGTTTGAATCCTTTGTCCGTATAGTTCGGCCATAATTTAAGTGATGAATTAATATTATTTTTGCTACCAAGGTCTTTTAGCTGGATCGTCGAAATCCTTACTACTGGTAGCTTCATCTGACTTTTCCTCGACATCACCTTTTGCGGTTGTCGCGTCAGCAAGCTTCTTTAGATCCTTTTTATCTTTCGGTTTGGCACTTGTAGCGGCGGCATTCATCATTTGCCACCCAGCTTTATAGTTCCAACGGCCTTTAGAATCTACTAAATCGTTCTCGAGAACAAACTTCAAGAGTTTGTTTCGATCTACTTTGACTCCTTTAGGATTTAGAGTCTTATCATCCTGTATTGAAGATACTTGTTCGTTAAGGTATGTTGTCGCTTCATCGACTTTCTTCTGATCTTCATCCTGAGCCTTTTCGAATGTCTTTCTGATGTTTTCTTCGGCTTTGGCCATGAGCTCACCGTTATACTTCTGGAATGAAGCCCATTGTGCCTCATCGCCTCCGAACCAAGCAGGGACCTCTGTTGGTGCATCACTACTAGGAGCTGGAGTTTCTTTACCTTTACTAATCTCCTCTCGCAATGCCTTCATGTCGTTAGTGTGGCGTGTCTCCTGATCGTTGAAGCGCTTTTTCCAATCTTCTTCACGCTCCTGCCACCTTTTGACTGTTGGGTTATTAAGCCCACTCTCGTCGTCTTTCTTTCCCGCACCGCCATCTTTATCTGCGTCTGATTCCTCTTTAGACTCCTCAGACGAGGAAGCCGCGCCGGTGTCGTTTGTTTCTTCTTCGGTACTTTCTTCTTCAGTACCCTCTTCTTCTACCGGTGATGAGTCGGAAGGAGTATCATCTCCTCCGTTCGCCACTGGAAAGGCCGGTTGCCCTTCCGTTTTGAACTGCATCGAATTTTGATCTGACATAATATTATTGTTAAATGTTTATTGACTAGCGTGCCCTTTATTTTTGGTAGGTCTTGGGAAACGAGGAGACCCTTAAACTATTTTTCACTGTCTTTAGTCTCTACAGCCGGTCCTTGCGGATCAATGGCTATAATATCAAATTCTGCATCATTCTGAAATCTACTAATAGATATACCTGTCTGTTTCAATTTCAGTGTTATTGTATGTTCTTTGCCAATATCCCATTTCTTTGCTTCGGGAAGATGTACCAATTCAATTCGGAGATGAGGGAAGATCTTTTTGTTCTCAGACGATGGACCTATACCTAACTCATTACTCGATTTAGGTTTTATTTTTCTAAATGCCATATTACGTTTTTGGTTTTACTGGTGCTTTTTTAAGCATCGACCCACCCTCTTTCTTCTCTTTCGCTTTGTTTTCTGCTTTCTTATCTTCTGTTTCTAAATCTCGTTGGTGGGCACTCTCTTCTTTCTGTTCCTCTATTTGTGCTTCATTCTGGGCATTCTGTGCGAGTAGCTGTATTGCCTCCTGAACCAATGGATTGTCTTTGAAGAGTATATGAGGTGCATTTATCTCAAGCCAGTTATTTGCAGCCATCTCTTCGGGATTCGGGTATTCAAGTCTCTTATACATATCAATCGTTGACATTTTATTCACACCTGCAAGCTCTATGGCTTGATTTGCGATGGTAGTGCTGTCCTTTGGTAGTAATGATCCTTCAATTACCGAAATGTTTACCTTTGGAGGTGTTACATCCCCTATAAATTGGAAGTCATCATCATACACATATAAAAGTTGCACATACCAGTTATATATATCATCAGCTAATTGTTCGAGATATTCACTTACACCACCACCGATTCGATCTGTATCAAGAGTTCTATTTATTATTTTACCACGCACAGTCTTTTCTTTTTCAAGTCCGGCTGGGCTAGATCCTCTAGTTCCGAATATATCTCTAAGCCTCTCACGGGTATCTAATAGATCGTTATATACATCATTGGGCAAACCTTTGATGTCCGGAAAGTATATCGCATCCTGTGGTGCTCCAGCAGGTATTACAACCGAACCACCCTTCCTTATCGCATCGTTTACAGCTTTGGCTTGACCTTGAGTCAACCCAGAACGCTCAAGTGAAATAACGGCACCGCCATTCATCCTGTCTGCGTTTTTGTCAATTTGCTTAAATCGCTTGTTAATTCTATCTTGGTTCGAAAGGTTTTGATGAATCAACCCTGTTTTATCCATTGGCTGTTCACCTAGATTATAGACAGATAGAAATTCGTACGGCATTTTTGGCACTGTGAAATGGTTAATCCCTTTGACTTCGGTTGGTTCGCCAACTGTTTCAGCACCAAATTCGTCAGTGGTTGTTTCGCCTGGCATCTTACTATCATAATTCCAATGGGGATTCTTCTTTTTAAGTAAAATTACCTTATTGAGCTTCCAGCACATGAACTCTGAAGTCCACCATTCAATAAACTGGATTTCAGTGCCTCCCTCTTGCTTGTCAGCTAATTTTTCAAGTTCAGCTTTAGCTTCTTTAGATGCGTCATCACCTATAATTGCAAGGATTATATCTTTAGAAAGTTTGCGATGTTCTCCTATTCGATTACCACCGTACCCATCCTCATCAATCGTTGCTTTAGGATCGAGTATTATCCTCTTTGGCCTTATAACTCTAGACACCGGGATATCGCGATCTAAATCCCACCCTAGTTTCACAGCGCCTAACTGGTATAGAGCCCAATGTCGAGATACACGCTTTAATTTCAATCTGATTTTGTTTAAATCGGCAAGCTCTCCAAGCCTTATCTTTACCTTGGTTACATATTTCTGATTCTCTTCGTTATCATCTTCACCAGATTCAAGCTTTATCATTGGTTCAGGATTACGGCGTGTAACTTGCGGTAGATAGGTTTCCAACGATTCAAATATCATATTGTCTACTGACCCTTTACCTCGCCGTGAATGACTGTCGATTTTTGGTAAATCAAACTGATCACCTAACCAATACTTCTCATTCTCTTCAATCTCTTTTTCCCACTTAGATCTCTCAGGTGATTCTTTCCATAATTTCTCCCACGCATCTGTGAGTTCAACAATCTTCTCATCGCTCATTGTAAGCTTAAGTTCAGGCAGTTTTTCAGATACAATACCCTCTTTGGTTTCAAGGGTGCCATCATCCTTTTGTTTATTGATGTCGGATCCAAGAGATTCGGCTCCGGCGATATCTATATTGTTATTATCAGACATATTTTTTGTTGTTTATAAAAAACAGACTAGAGATTTTGCAATCACCTAGCCTATTTATTTCACCGGAGCAGCATAAGGCCGATGATTATACATTAATAGTTAAACTGTCAGTTGCGCTTTCCTGACAATTTCAGTATAGCATATATTAACCATTGACAACTGTGGATAATTTATACTTTGTGGATCTGGGCGGACTCGAACCGCCATCTTGTCCGGTATACTACTGCAGTTGACACGCTTAGAGAACATTGATATGAAATTCAATCTATCTCCACCAACCTACTGTATAACACCGTGCTACCCATAGTAGGTATTT